>Ga0207813_101061_pt1 | contig 10685 bp, 7 predicted proteins | sample A23E3SouthBayCA_2_FD_187730 | JGI IMG/M metagenome (GOLD analysis project Ga0207813, IMG submission 187730) | Aerobic enrichment media microbial communities from Eden Landing Ponds, California, USA - A23 E3 (4) (SPAdes) | ecosystem: Environmental > Aquatic > Marine > Unclassified | place... | reverse complement strand
GTGACGTCGACGCCGGGCGCCATCGCGGCGAGTTCGTCGACGACGCGGTCGGTGCGCGACTGGAACCGGGAGGGACGACCGAGCGTCGTCCGGACCCAGTCGGTCGCCGGCGAGGGCGAGGAGACGCTGGCGAGGAAGTCGGCGGCGACCTCGTCGTCGGTCCAGGTCCCCTCGGCGACGCGCTCGCGGGCCTCCTCGGTCGGGATCCGCGCGGTCTGTGCGGTGACCGCGACCGCGGCCTCGCGGAGCCGTTCGATGGCCGACTCGCGCGCCTTGACGCGGTGGGTGTACGACCCGGCGCTCGTCTCGGCGAGGAGGTCGTCGAACGCGGCGCCGGGGACGACCACGTCGCCGCGGAACTCGACGGCCGCCGGTTCGGCCTGTTCCTGCGCGGCGTTCAGGCGGTAGAGCGCGACGATCGCCGCGCCGAACACCGCGACGATGCCGACGAGCGAAGCACCGAGGCGGTCGCCGATCGAGGGCGCGGCGCCGGGCGCGAAGACGGCCACCAGCCCGACGATCACCGCGAGCAGACCGCCGACGAGGAGATAGCGGTGGTTCAGCAGCGACGGGTCCTCGACGCTCTCGGGACGGCTGCGCATCGTTCGGCTCACGAGCGGTCACCCCCGACGCCGCCACCGCTACCCTCGTCGCCCCCATCGCCCGAGAGGTCGGTCTCGATCGCCCGGAGCGCCGAGACGGCCTGGTCCTCGTAGCCGGCGGGGTCCTCGGCGTCGTAGCGGACCGCCTCGAACACCTCCGTGAGTTCGTGGACCGGCCCGGGGTCCGCGCCGGCGGTGACGGCCGCGGTGGCGAACTCCCCGGGCGTCGCGGCCGCCGGGTTGGTCACGTCGACGGCCTCGGTCATCTCGTGGAAGGCCTCGTAGACCGCGTTCGAGAGGTCGGTTCCGGACTCGCCCTCGATCATGTCGGCGGCCCGCCCGGCGGCGTCGGCGACGGCGTCCGGGTCGGGTTCGCCCGCGACCTCGTCGTCCTCGTCTTCGAGCAGGTCGGTCGCGTCGTCGACGCTCCGGGAGGCGTAGACGACCGCGCCCGCGGCGACGGCGACGACGAGGCCGACGACGCCGAACAGGGCGAGCGGGAAGTCGACCCCGGTCTGTTCCGACGCGGCGGACCCCGCCGAGGAGTTGTTCTCGGCCTGTCCCGGAAGCGGCGACGACTCGTTGCCGCCCAGTCCCGCGATCCCGGGGTCGGGCTGGTCGATCAGCACGAACGCGACCACGATGAGCGCGACGACGACCAGCCCCGCCTTGAGTGCCACCCAGCGATCGAAATACAGCGTTACGAGGACCGACAGCACCATCACCGCGAGGACGGCGGGGAAGATGTACTCGAGGAACGAAACGTCAGTCGGATCTGACGCGATGTTGACGTTCTCGCTGCCGACCGGCGTGCCGGCGGCGCTGCCGCTGCCGGTTCCGTTGCCCGACCCCGCCTCCTGCGATGGATTCGAGGACAGCGACGCCGCGGCGAGTCCGAGGCCGACGATACAGAGGGCGACGACCACCAGGACGGTAGCGCGCTTTGCCATCTACGGAGTCCTACCGGGTGCGACCCTTATTTATCATCGGGCTGCTCCTCTGAGCCATCGAGCGACCCGTCGGCCGAACCGTCGCGGTCCCCGGCCGAGCCGGTATCGGACCCGGCCGCGTCGCCGTGCCCACCGCCACCGGGCGTCTCGACGGTGACCGTCGTTCCGGCGGCCACCTCGCGGGTGACCTTCGGCCCGACCGGCTCGCCGTCGATCCGGTTGCGGCCGGTGGCGCCGTCTGCGCCGCCGTCGAGACCGCGGGGCGCGCGGCGCCGACGCTCGGTGAGCAGCGAGACGGTCGCCGTCTCCTCGACGGTCACAGACCGGACGAGACCGTCGCCGCCGCGGTGGCAGCCCGCCCCGCCGCTGCCCGTCCGGAGCGCGTAGCGCTCGACTCTGAGGGGGTAAGCGGCCTCCAGCGCCTCGACGGGCGTGTTCAGCGTGTTCGTCATCCCGACCTGCACGCCCGAGAGGCCGTCCGCGTTCGCCGTCGCGCCCGCGCCGCCGCCGACGGTCTCGTAGTAGGCGAAGTCGGCGGCCCCGACGACGAGGTTGTTCATCGTCCCCTGCCCGCCGGCGGGGACGCGCTCGGGCGCCGCCTCCGCGAGCGCCGCGAAGACCACGTCGGTCACTCGCTGGCTCGTCTCGACGTTCCCGCCCACGACCGCGGCCGGTGGGTCCGGATTCAACAGCGATCCCTCGGGCGCGGACACCGAGACCGGTTCGTAGCAGCCGTGGTTCGGCGGGATCTCGGGATCCGTGATACATCTGATCACGTAGTATACGGCGCTCTTGGCGACGGTCAGCGGCGCGTTGACGTTGCCGGCGACCTGGTCGGCGGTGCCAGCGAAGTCCACGCTGACGCTCGCACCGTCGACCTCGACGGAGGCTTCGATCGGGATGTCGTCGTCCGTCACACCGTCGCCTTCCATGACGTCGGTCGCGGTGTAGGTCCCGTCGGGGAGGTCGCCGAGTTCGCTTTCGACGCGCTCGCGGGAGTAGTCGACGACGGCGTCGAGGGCCGCCAGCAGGCGGTCACCGTGGTCGGCGAGCAGGTCGCCCACGCGCTCCTCGCCGCGGTCGTTCGCGGCGATCTGCGCCCGCAGGTCCGCCCGCCGCTCGCGCGGATTTCGGACGTTCGCCAGCAGCAGCGACTCGACCTCCTCGCGGATCTCGCCGTTCTCGACTAATTTGGTCGGCGGGATCCGCAGGCCCTCCTGCTGGATGTCCCGGGCACCGGCGGGCATGCTTCCGGGCGCCATCCCGCCCACGTCCGCGTGGTGAGCGCGGGAGACGGCGTAGCCGAGAATCTCGTCGTCTGCGCTCCCGTTCTCAGCGGAATCGGTTTCGGGCGCGACCGGCGAGACGAGCGTCACGTCGGGGAGGTGGGTGCCGCCGGCGAAGGGGTCGTTGAGGACGAACACGTCGCCGGGCTCGGGGTCGAGTTCGAGCACCGCGTCGACGGCCTCGGGCATCGCCCCGAGGTGGACCGGGATGTGTTCCGCCTGGGCGACCATCCGCCCGTCGGCGTCGAACAGGGCGGTGGAGCAGTCCCGGCGCTCCGTGATGTTCGGCGAGTAGGCCCCGCGGATCAGGACCCGTCCCATCTCCTCGGCGACGCTCTCTAACTGGTTGCGCAGGATCTCGAGTTCGACCGGGTCGAGTGTCGAGGTGGGAGTCATTCGCTCGCCTCCGTGAGGACGAGCGTGCCGTTGGTGGCGGCGTGGGCGCGCCAGTTCGGCGGGACGACGACGGTGCTCTCGCCGCCGGCGAAGATCCCGGGGCCGTCGACCGGCGTCCGGACCGGCATCTTCCGGCGGTCGTAGACGGGTGCCTTGTAGAACCCCGACGGGAAGAACACGTCGCGCTCGTCGACTTTCGGACCGCCGTCGGGGTCGAAGTCGATCGGCGGCGACTCGCCCTCGATGGTCGCGGTGACGCGCAGCGTGACGGCGTCGACCGGTTCGTCGAGGCGGTAGCCCCGGGCGCGCTCGTGAACGTCGTGGAAGCGCTCGCGGACGGCGGCGGGGTCGAACTCAAAGCCGGACCCGCCGTCGCCGCTCGCACCCTCGCTCGCGTCCACGGCGAGTTCGAAGCTCTGGCCCTCGTAGCGACACTCGACCTCGCGTTCGACCGTCGCGGCACCGGGGTCACTGGCGTCGGCGAGCGCGCCGTCGGTCAGGTCGGCGAAGACCGACTCGACCGCGGCCGGATCGCAGTCGGCGAGCCCGGTCCGGTACGTTCGGGTGGTCTCGTGGCGCTCGTCCGCAGCCAGAAGACCGACCGCCGAGAGGACGCCGTTGCCCGGCGGAACGAGCACCGTCTCGATGTCGAGCCGGTCGGCCAGCGCGGCGGCGTGCATCGGCCCGGCGCCGCCGAAGGCCGTCAGCGCGAACGAGCGCGGGTCCAGCCCCCGCTCGACGGTCACCCCGCGGATGGCGCGGGTCATCGTCGCGTTCGCCACCCGGTAGATCCCCTGCGCGGCGTCGATGACGGTGTCGAGGCCGGCCTCGTCGGCCAGGTCCGCGACGACTTCCTCGGCGCGGTCGGGGTCGAGATCGAGGTCCTCGCCGAGGGTCGCGTCCGCGCCGATGTAGCCCAGCACGACCGCGGCGTCGGTCACGGTCGGCTCGTCGCCGCCCTTGCCGTAGCAGGCGGGTCCGGGTTCGGCGCCCGCCGAGCGCGGGCCCACGCGGAGCGCGCCGCCGTCGTCGACCCAGGCGATCGAGCCGCCGCCGGCGCCGACGGTGGTCACGTCGACCATCCCGATGCCGACGGGGTGGCCGCCGACGGTCGCCTCGGTCGTCCGCTCGATGTCGCCGTCGCGGACGAGGCTCACGTCGGAAGAGGTCCCCCCCATGTCGAAAGTCACCACGCCGTCCAGACTCTCGGGTTCGAACTCGGCAGCGCCGACGACGCCCGCGGCCGGTCCCGAGAGGACCGTCGTCACCGCGCGCTCGCGCACGGTCTCGGCGTCGGCGATGCCGCCGTTGGCCTGCATGACTCGCGGCGCGGGCACGCCCCGCTCGGTCGCGCGCTCGCCCAGCCGGGCGAGGTAGTCGTCGACCACCGGCGTGACGTAGGCGTCCGCGACTGTGGTCGCCGTCCGCTCGTACTCGCGGAACTCCGCGAGCACCTCGTGACTCGCCGACACCGGCACCGCGAGTTCCTCGCGCAGTACCTCCGCGACCCGCTGTTCGTTCTCGGGATGCGCGTAGGCGTGCAGCAACGAGACCGCCACGCTCTCGCAATCGCCTTCGAGCGAATCCGCGATCTGGCGGACCTCTTCGGGGTCGACGGATTCGATGACCCCCTCGGGGGTCGCGCGTTCGACGAGTTCGAGGCGGCGATTCCGGGGGACGAGCGGGTCGGGTCTGTCGGCGTCGAGGTCGTAGAGGTCGGGGCGGTCCTGGCGGCCGATGGCGAGAACGTCGCCGAACCCCTCGGTCGTCACGAGCGCCGTCTCGGCGCCCGCGCCTTCGAGGAGGGCGTTGACCGCGGCGGTCGTCGCGTGGCGGAAGACGTCGACGTCAGCGGGATCGACGCCCGCGCGCTCGCAGGCAGTCTCGATCCCGCGGACGACGCCGACGCTCTGGTCGGCAGTCGTCGGCACCTTCGCGGTCGTCAGCTCGCCCCCCGCGAGCAGCGCCACGTCGGTGAACGTCCCCCCGACGTCGACGCCGAGGCGGACGGCCCCCCGACCGCCCGCCTCGGGTATCGATTCCTCGTCTGCCGTGTCTGCGCACATACTCGCCCCTGGAGCGGCGTGCCGATAAGCCTGGCTCGTCGGGCCGACGCCTCGCCGGCGGGCGCGATCGGAGAGCGTCTCCCCGACCCCCGCTTTCATGCGTGGGTAGTCCGAACGCGGGTGCATGGAACCCGACGTCGACAGCTTCGGTTCGCGGCGCTCGACGATGTACGGCGCGAACGGCGTGGTCGCGACGAGCCAGCCCCTCGCCGCGCAGGCGGGGGTCGAACTGCTCCAGTCGGGCGGCAACGCCTTCGACGCGGCCGTCGCCACCGCCGCCGCGCTCAACGTCGTCGAACCCACCTCCACGGGACTGGGCGGCGACGTCTTCGCGCTCTACAGAACGGCCGACGGCGAGGTCGGCGCGATGCGCGCCTGCGGCGGCGCGCCCGCCGACGCCACCCGCGAGAACGTCCGCGAAGCCGTCGCCGACGGCGACACCGACCCGAGCGACGTGTCGATGCCCGACACCGGCCCCCACGCCGTCACCGTCCCCGGCACCGCCCGCGGGTGGGAGGCCACCGTCGACGAACTCGGCCGCACCTCCCTCGCAGAGGCGCTCGATCCGGCCATCCGCTACGCCACCGAGGGCTACCCCGTCACCGAGGTCGTCGCCGCGCAGTGGCGACACGCCGAGGACCTGTTCACCCACGACCACGCCCGCGACGCCTGGCTGTTCGACGGCGAGTCCCCCGCCGTCGGCCAGGAGGTCCGCCTCCCGAACCTCGGCGAGAGCCTGCGGACCGTCGCGGAGGAGGGCGCCGACGCCGTCTACGAGGGTCCCATCGCCGAGGCCATCGCCGACGAGGTCCAGAAACGGGGCGGGTTCATGACCGTCGACGACCTCGCCGATTTCGAAGTGGAGTGGCCCGACCCCATCTCGACGACGTACAACGGCTGCGAGGTGTTCGAGCTCCCGCCGAACAACCAGGGGATGCTCGCGCTCGAGGCGCTCAACGTCGCCGCCGAGGTCGGCGCCGGCGAGGCCGACTACCAGAGTCCAGAACGGGTCCACCGCTTCGCCGAGGCGATGAAACTCGCCTTCGTCGACGGCCACCGCCACGTCACCGACCCCGACTACGAGGAGATCCCCGACTTGCACTCGAAGGCATTTGCCGCCGAACGGGCCCAGGAGATAGGAGAGAGCGCGATACAGGATCCAGACGTGGGCGTCCCGAACGCCGGCGACGCTGAGGACGCCGACACCGTGCTCCTCTGCGTGGCGGACGACGAGGGCAACGTCGTCTCCTACATCAACTCCCGCTTTGCGGGCTTCGGGAGCGGGCTCGTCGCCGGCGACACCGGCATCGCGCTCCAGAACCGCGGTTCGTCCTTCTCGCTCGACCCCGACCACCCCAACCGGCTCGAACCCGGCAAGCGCCCGTTCCACACGCTCGTGCCCGCCGTCGCGCGCCTCGGTGCCGACGACTGGGCGGCGTTCGGCGTGATGGGCGGCTACATGCAACCGCAGGGTCACGTGCAGGTGGTCTCGAATATCGTCGACTACGGCATGCCGCTGCAGGCGGCGCTGGACGCGCCGCGGTGGCGCTACCGCGAGGACGGCACCCTCGCCGTCGAGGAGCGCATGCACGACGGCGTCCCGACGAAACTCGTCCGCCGCGGCCACGACGTGGGCGTGCTCCCCCCGGCGCTGTTCGGCGGCGCCCAGATCGTCCGCAACGACGACGGCACGCTCTCCGGCGCGACCGAACCCCGCAAGGACGGGCAGGTGGCGACGTACTGACGTGCCGGTGTGGGCGACGAGAGCGTTCTGTCCAGCCCAGCGAGTAGCGGGCGGTTGCGGTGGCGCGCGCCGTCGCGACCTCCGTGTCGCGACGTACCGTGCGAGGTCTTCGCGAGCGTGCGAGCGAAGGCTCGTCAGAGCTCGCTCTGACGGTGGATGAGTAACGCAGGTACGAGTAACGCAATCGGCTGGGGAGGCATGTGGCTGTCCGCGGGGGCGGTGCGGAGCGGTTGCGGTCCTGGTGGACTGAAAGGGCGAGGCGCGCTCGCGCTTGCGTGGTCGCCTGAGCGTGGCACTATCCGCGCGGGCAGTGCGGAGAGCGCGGATGTCTCGGTCAGCGACCGCGAGCGGGTCGAGGGCTTTCGACTCTCGTGATCATCTGCGGTCGCGGTGTCGTTCGCGGATGCAGTTCCAGCTAGCGAGCGGGTCGAGGGCTTTCAGCTCTCAGGATCGTCTGCGGTCGCGGTCCCAGTTCCAGAGTGCGAACGGGTCGAGGGCTTTCAACTCACTACGATGAGTGCGGTCGCGGTGTCGTCTGCGATTGCGGTGTCGTTCGCAGTCGCGGCGTCATCTCCGACTGCGTCGCAGGGTCACTCGCCGTCGTCGGGTCGCCGTAGCGCGAGCACGGTCCGGTCGAACTCGCAGACGAGTTCGTCGCGCTCGACGGCGAAGGCCTCGACGTGGAAGGTGACGACGCCGCGCTCGCCGTCGCTGGTCTCGCGCGTGTCGGTGACCGTCGACCGCGCGCGGAGCGTGTCCCCGTGGAAGACCGGGGCGGGATGTTCCACGTCGTCGTACGAGAGGTTCGCGACGATGGTCCCGTCGGTGGTGTCGGGGATCGAGAGCCCGACCGCGAGGCTCAGCGTGTAGAGGCCGTTGACCACGCGCTCGCCGAACTGCGTGTCCGCGGCGAAGTCGGCGTCGAGGTGGAGCGGTTGCTGGTTCATCGTCAGGTCGCAGAAACGCTGGTTGTCGCTCTCCGAGACCGTCCGGCGCTTGTCGTGCTCGTAGGTGTCCCCCTCCGCGAACTCCTCGAAGTATCTGCCGGGCATGAATCCCGTGTCGGACGGACCGGGGTTAACGATTCGGGCGCGGGCGTTCGTGTGACTCCGGGCGAGGTCTCGACTCGCTCGTGAGCGGTTGTCTCGACCGCGACCGCCCCGTCCGACCGCACCCGCGACCGCCCGACCGTCCCCGCAACGCTACTCGGTGTCCCACACGTCGGCCATCGGACTCTTCTTCGAGGAGCGCCGCGAGCGACTGCGGGAGCGACCGCTGTTGCTGTCGTCGGCGCTCGCCCCGCTATCGGTCGAGTCAGAACCGCCGGACTGAGAATCGCTCCGCGAGGAGCGCGACCGCGACGCGGAGCGCCGCCGGTCGCTCACGCCCGCGGTGGCGGCGCTCGGGTCGAACGCCGGCAGGTCCGGGCGACCCATCCGGTCGACCTGCTCGGCGAACCAGTCGGGCATGTCGACGCGGGCGCGCTCGAAGAGGTCCAGCAGCGAGGAGTCGGCGAGGTAGGTCGCGCCGTGGTCGTCGGGCGCGCGGACCACGCGCCCGCAGGCCTGGATCACGGTCCTGAGGGCGGTGCGGTAGTACCAGCCCCACTGGTCGTCCTCCAGACGGGCCGCCACGCGCGAGTCGCGGGTGTTCGGGTAGGGAGCCTTGCAGAGCAGTTGCCAGCGACACAGGTCCCCCTCCAGGTCCAGCGCCTCCTCCATCTTCACCGAGAGGAAGACGTCGGGGTCGTCGAGGCGCTTCCACGTCGACAGTTGCGCGTCGCGGTCGTCTTTGTCGTGGGAGCGGATCCGGGAATCGACGCCGAACTCCTCGAGATGGGAGCGCAGGCGGTCCTGGATCGCGTAGGAGTGACAGTGGACCAGTCCCTTCTCGTCGGGGTGGGCGGCCATGATCCGGACGAGCGTCTCGGCGACTTTCGGGATGGTCGCGTCGCGGTCCTCGTAGGTCATCTTCCCCTGCGTCACGTCGTAGAGCGGGCGATGCTCGACGGGGAAGGTGTGGGGCACCTCGACCAGCGCGACGCGGTCGGGCGGGAGACCGACGTTCGCGCAGAAGGCCTCCTTGTTGAGGATGGTCGCCGAGAGGAGCGCGAACTTCTCGGCGCGGTCCCAGACGGTGTGTTTGAGGTACTTCTCGGGCGCCATCGGCTTGATCGTGACCCGGGAACCCGCGCCGTCCGGCTGGTCGACGACCCACGTGGTCGCACTCTCCGTGTCGCGGTAGTCCTCGACGAACCACGACAGGTCCGACTGCAACTGGACGAGTTTGTCGCGCTCGGCCGCTTCTTCAGGATCGAGTTCGGCCTGCGAGCGCACCTCGGTGAGCCGCCGGTCGGCCATCGTGTCCAGTTGGTCGGCGTAGCGGACGGCGTCGTCGAGGCCGTCGATATCGGGGGGCTCGCAGGCGTCCCAGATCGGGACCGTGTCGGGACCGAGGTCGATGGTGGCGTACATCTCGGCCCAGTTGCCCAGGCCGTGGGCCTCGTCGATGACGAGGACGTTGCGCTGGCCGAAGACGTCGGAGCCGGCGGTCTGCATGAAGTACGCGAGCGTCATCGCGGCGATGGGGTTGTTGGCGGCGATGGTCCGGTCCGAAAAATACGGACAGCGGTGTTCGACCTGGCAGTCGAACATCCGCTCGCGGGCGCAGGGCGCCTGGTCGACGGGGGTATCGGTCTCGCCGGGGAGGATGCAGTCGTAGTTGTTCTTCCCGCGGATGACCTTCAGGTCCGCGAGGAGGTCGTCGCCGGCCACGTCGTCGAGCTGGGAGACCTGCGGCGTGGTGTAGTAGGCGTCGGTGACTTCACCGGCTTCCGCTTCACCGGCCGCGCGGGCGCAGCCGGCGATGGCCCGCGCGAGGAGACTCTTGCCGCTCCCGGTCGGCGCGCGCACGAGGACGACGTCGTTGCCGGCCTCGAAGGCCGCGCGGATGTCGGCGAGCGCCTGTTCCTGCGCGCCGCGATAGGACGGCGCGGGGAACTCGTCGGTGATCCGGCCGGGGTACACGTGCGAATCGAGTGGCGGTGCCCGCCTAACGTTGTCGGTCGTCGGCGACTCCGCCCGCGGTGCGTTCCCGGGCGCCGCCGGTCACTCCTCGGCCGCGAGCGCCGCGACGTCCTCGGCCGTCGGTTCGCGGTCGTCGGGCAGGCGCTCGATGCAGGGGTAACAGAGGAAGTGCTCGGTGCCGTCGGCGAGTTCGAGCGTCAACCCGTCGGTGGTGTCGCTCTCCAGCGTCCAGATGTTCGCGATGCCGCCGGCGATGGAGACGTCCTCGCCGCAGCCGTCGCAGGAGCGGGTCGCCATAGCCGGGGTAGGGCCGCCGCACGCAAAAGTCGTCCCCACCACCCAAACGCGTATATCCGAGAAACACGGTAACGGAAGACACGATTCGCATGCACACGCTCCAGGGCCGACCGCGACTGCTCTACGTCGGGCCCGACGCGGCGGCCGTCGAGCGGGAGTGGCGCGAGGGTGACGAAGGGAACGGCGCCGACCTCGGCGTCACAGGGCTGGACCCGACTGCCGACGAGAGCGGGACGCGAGCCGAGGGGGGCGAGCCGACAGACCCGGCCGCCCGCGTCGCGGCGGCGCTCGCCGAAGGGAGTTTCGACGCCCTCGCCT
>Ga0207813_101059_pt1 | contig 10693 bp, 10 predicted proteins | sample A23E3SouthBayCA_2_FD_187730 | JGI IMG/M metagenome (GOLD analysis project Ga0207813, IMG submission 187730) | Aerobic enrichment media microbial communities from Eden Landing Ponds, California, USA - A23 E3 (4) (SPAdes) | ecosystem: Environmental > Aquatic > Marine > Unclassified | place... | reverse complement strand
TAGCGATCGTAAAATCCCTTCAGGCTCTCGATGTCGGTCATTACCCCGTTGTGGTCACGGCAGCGACATAGGGGTTCGGAAACGCGACTCCGACGCTGGGTATCCGTATTTTCCTTGCATTGCTCGCCGCCGTCCGACAGACCGGCCACCCTAGCCGAAGTATCAGCCGAAACGGCTATCTGTTGGTCGGGAAAACAATATCTATGGACGCGTTCCAGATTACGCTCGCCCTTATGGGTCTGGCAGGGTTCGTCATACCCATCTTCTTCATCATCGGGCAGGACACCGAGAGCTCGGTCACGGACCCCTCCATCGAGGAGATGCAGCAGCGCCAGCAACGCGACGACGAGTAGTTTCGCCACGTTCGCACGTTTCGGCCGTATTTCTTGCAATCTCTGTTGTGTATCTTCCCGACTATAGCCATTTATTTTCTCTTTGTGCCGGATCTGCCTATCTGAGTGGTTTGGAACTCTATTTTGAAGACAAAATCTTTTCAATACCGCAGATCGTATGGCGAGTCACACCCAGAGGACCACTATGCCCGCAATGGATGCAGCAACGTTCGACACGGACCTCAGTTTGTTCAAATACGACAATCTGGAGCAGTTGCCACCTGAGTACCGAGACCTCGACAAGTCAGAGCGAACTGAACGCATCGAAGCCGCCTTCGAGACGCTCGGCGACGACGTCGTCGTATTGGGTCATAACTACCAGCGCCGGGAGATCGTCGAGCACGCCGATTTCGTCGGCGACTCCTACCAGTTGAGCAAACGGGCAGCCGAGGCCGACGCCGAGTACGTCGTCTTCGGTGGTGTGACGTTTATGGCTGAATCGGCCGATATCATTACCGACGACGACCAGACGGTGATCCTGCCGAGCATGGAGGCCTCCTGTCCCATGGCCGGGATGGCCGAGGCGCTGCAGGTCGACACTGCGTGGGAAGAGCTTACTGCGGCGACCGACGCCGATATCGTGCCGATAACGTATATGAACAGCTACGCCGACTTGAAGGCCTTCTGTGCCGAGCAGGGTGGGCTCGTGTGTACGTCCTCGAATGCCGAGCGGGCCTTCGAGTATGCTCTCGATCGGGGGGAGAAGGTCCTGTTCATGCCCGACAAACACCTCGGGGAGAACACCGCTCACGCGATGGGACTGGAAGCGGACACCGTCGAATGGGATCCCTGGGACCCCGATTCGAAGGACCCGAACAAAGTTGTCGACAACGACGTGATTCTCTGGGAGGGGTACTGCCAGGTTCACGAGCGCTTCCGGGTCGAACACATCGACGCGGTCCGGGAGGACTACCCCGACGCCAATGTGATTGTCCATCCGGAGTGTCGTCGTGAGGTCGTTGCAGCCGCCGACGAGGCCGGTTCGACTGCCGACATCACCCGCGCTGTCGAATCGGCTGACCCCGGCGAAACGTGGGCGATCGGTACGGAAGTCCACCTCACCAACCACCTCCAGCGGTGGCATCCCGATGTAAACGTCGTCCCGCTGTGTGGTGATTCCTGTATGGACTGCAACGCTATGCGTCAGATCGACCCCAACTATCTGACGTGGGTCCTCGAAGAGCTGGTCGAGGGCCGCGAGCGCAACGTCATCGAGGTCGATCCCGAGGAGAAGGAACTCGCAGCACTGGCACTGGACCGGATGCTCTCCATCTGAGGTGCCCCAAATGAACGAACACACTACCGACGTACTCGTGATCGGCTCGGGCATCGCCGGCTGTGCCGCCGCGCTTGCGGCGACTGGCCGGGGAGCGGACGTGACGATCGCGACCAAGGCGAGCCGCCCGGAGGGAGCTTCCTCGTGGTGGGCGCAGGGTGGTATCGCCGTCTCGAAAGACGACCCCGAGCAGTTCAAACAGGACATTATCGAAGCCAGCGACGGCACGGCCGACCCCGAGGCTGTCGACGTACTGGTCGAGCACGCAAACGACGCCGTCCGCGAGGTGCTACTGGAGACGCTGTCCGTCGAGTTCGACCGCGTCGAGCGCGGCTCGACTGGCGGCGAACGGACAGTGTCCGTGGGTAGCGATGGCAGTGCTGTCGGCTCGGCGGTGGACGACCACGGACTCGATTTCGGACAGGAGGCCGCCCACAGCGACGAGCGGATCCTCCACGTCGATGCCTCCACTGGCAAGGCGATCCATATCCCCTTCCTGAACTACCTCGAAGCGCACGACGACGTCGATATTCGCGAGGATACCGCCGCCCTGGAGCTACTCAGTCGTGAGGGGCAGGTCTACGGCGCGATGGTTGAATCCGACGCCGAGGTCGAACCCCTCTTCGCGGACGTGACGATTCTCGCGACCGGCGGTGTCGGCGAACTCTACCCGAACTCGACCAACCCTGAGGGGATGACCGGCGACGGAATCGGGATGGCCGCACTCGCCGGCGCGGATGTCGCGGATATGGAGTACGTCCAGTTCCATCCGACGGTCTGTACTGCGGCCGACGAGCAGTTCCTGGTCAGTGAGGCCGTACGGGGTGAGGGTGCACTCCTGCGAAACGGCGACGGCGAGCGGTTTATGCCCGACTATCACGCCGACGCCGAACTCGCACCCCGAGATGTCGTCGCGCGTGCAGTCAAAACTGAGCGCGACCGGACCGGCGAGGTCCGACTCGACGTCTCCTCCCTCGATTTCGCCGGCGAGTTCCCGGATCTGACCGAACTGTGCGAGGACAACGGTATCGACTACCACGAGGGGATTCCGGTCGCGCCGGCCGAACACTTCCTCTGTGGCGGCGTGGCGGTCGACGACCGGGGTCAGACCACCCTGTACGGCCTCTATGCGGTCGGCGAGGCCGCCCGAACTGGCGTCCACGGCGCGAACCGCCTGGCGAGTACGAGCCTGCTGGAGGGACTCGTCTGGGGACTGCGCGCTGGCGAGGACGCCGCCGAATCGCGCCGTGACGGCAAGGTCCGAACGATCGAGGTGCCGGAACTGCTGGAGCGTGATCCTGACTTGCCAGAGCGGTTCGCCCGCGAGAAGTTCCACCGCCTGCGGCGCGTGATGGCCGAGCACGTCGGCCTCGAACGCACGCCCGAGGACCTCGAGCGCGCTCGAGGTGTCCTGCGGCGACTCAAGGGCGAGGTCGACGCGTACGCTCGCACGCGCACCTCGCGGTCGCTGTACGAACTCCGCCACGCGACGATTACGGCGCTTTTGATCGCCCGGGCCGCGAGCGAGAACACCGAGTGCCTCGGCACTCACTACCTCGTCAACGAGGCAAGCGCGGACTGATAGTATGCTCACCGACAGCAAAATCGAGTCCTGGCTCCGAGAGGATCTGGGCCATCACGACGTGACGAATGCAGTGCCAGGCGAGACTGCGGGTCGACTCCTCGCCAACGAAGCCGGCGTCGTCGCGGGACTGGACGCCGCTCGTGCGGTTTTCGAGTACCTCGGCGTCGACATCGAGACGCCGGTCGAACCCGGCGATCGGATCGAGGCCGGTGACGTCGTCTTCCGGACGGACGGCCCCGCCCGCGAGACGCTGCGGGGCGAGCGCGTCGCGGTCAACGTCGCCGGCCACGCCTCGGGCATCGCGACGAAAACTCGCCGGGCAGTCGACGCTGCTCGGGAGGTCGAGGATACCGTCCGGATTGCCTGCACGCGCAAGACGACGCCCGGTCTCCGGGGAGTCGAGAAGCGCGCGGTCGTCGCCGGCGGCGGCGACACCCATCGGTTGGATCTCTCGCATATGGTAATGGTCAAGGACAATCATATCGCCGAGATGGGACTGGCGGGCGCGATCGAGCACTTCCGGGAGCGAGCGTCGTTCACAACGAAAATCGAGGTCGAGGTCGAGTCGCCGGCCGATGCCCCGCGAGCGGTCGAAGCCGGCGCTGACATCGTCCTGCTGGACAACATGGATCCCGAGACGACTGCCCGGGCCGTCGAGTTGCTTCGGGATACTGATTCGGACGTACTCGCGGAAGCCTCGGGCGGGATCACCGTCGAAGACGTGCCCAAATACGCCGCGACGGGCGTGGACGTCGTCTCGATGGGGTCGCTGACCCACTCGGCGGCGACGCTGGATCTCTCCTTCCGGACGGGCTGATGCCGCTCAGATCTATTCTCCTTCGAGCAATCCCAGATCGTCGGCGACCAGGTCGGCGATTCGATCGGCAATCTCGGGATCGACCTGTGCCATCTCCTCGCCGTCGTGGCGGTTCTCGTTGTGCCGCTCCAGCGTGTCGGCCAGGCTCTCCAAGGGGACGCGCGTTTCCGTCCCACACGCCTCACAGATGATCGGCACTGTCGGGTCCTCATCAGCCATAGCTCGTCGTGTACTCTCGCGCCCATCGAAAAAGCGTGTTCGGTTCGACTGTCTCTCCCAGCCGTATTTCGTCCCTTGTGGTATCGGCCGTGACATCGGCATCTGGATCAAAAAAAATTATCATCTCCTCTCTGAGAATATTGTCCCGATGATGCAACGCGACAAGCTAGTGCTTGCGGCTTCGATCGTGGCCGCGATTGCCGGCGCGTATCTCGTCTCGGGGGTAACGGGTGACAACCGACTCGCGGTCGGCGTGCTCCTTGCCATCGGTGTCGTCGTGCCCACGGTTCTCACTGAGGATTTTAGCCCCTTGCCGGACCGGTCCTGACGCGGTCATACGGACCGTTGTCGATCATTTCTAGCAATGGCCGACCTCGGGGTCGGCTCTGACCGGTACAGTGCGACAACGGTCCGTATCAGTGTCGCTTCCAGGTCCCTCCAGGTTTGTGTAGATACAGCTGACTGCACTGACCGCTGACGCTTCGAAAACGAGGCTCGGACGCTACGCTTCCTTCTGGTCGGCACCGGCGACAGCGCGGTCTTTCAGCGTCGGCAGCGCCTCTTTCATCTGCTCGATCTCCGTCTCGGAGAGGCGGACGCCCGACTCGATCGTCGTATCGACCGACTCGCCCGATTCGACGTGGGTCGCCGACGCCTCCAGCGTGCCGTCCGATTGCACTTCGAAGTCGATTTCGAGAGTCGGCTCGCCGGCGGGTGCTTTCGGGATGCCCGAGAGCACCATCTCACCGAGCTTGGTGTTTGCCTCGGCCGCCTCGGCTTGTCCCTGATAGATCGGGAACCGGACGCCGGTCTGGTCGTCCATAACGGTGGTAAAGCGGTCGTCGCTCTTGCTGATCGGGACCTTCTCGTCCTGGTCGACGACCGGCGCGAAGTCGCCGTCGTGGAGTTCGATCCCGATCGGCTGGGGCGTGACGTCCACGAGCAGTAGGTCCTCCTCGCCCGGCAGCACGTCGTCGGCAGTCGTGTCCCCGCTCGTGGACATCAACTCGGCCTGGGTTGCGGCACCGAGCGCGACCGCCTCGTCGGGGTTGACCGAGCGCAGCGGCTCCATCCCGAAGTAGGATTCGACCGTTTGCTGGACCTGTGTCATCCGGGTCGCGCCGCCGATCAACAGTACCTCGTCGACTTCTTCGATGTCTTTCTCCGAACGGCCGAACAGCTCGTCGACCGAGTCGATGGTCTGATCGAGCAGGTCCGCAGTCAGCTCCTGGAACTTTTCGCGAGTGAGCGTCGTCTCGAGGTTGTACTCGGGACCGAGATACGGAATCGTGATCTCGGTCTGTTCGCGACTGGACAGGTCGTGTTTCGCCCGCACTGCGGCGTCGTAGAGCCGCTGCTCCTGTTCTGGATCGCCCGCGACTTCGAGATCTCCCTCCTCCGTTGCGACCTCGGCGAGGTGGTCGACGATCCGCTGGGTCCAGTCCTCGCCGCCGAGCTGACGGTCACCGTCGGTGTTTTTGACTTCGATGTGGTTGTGTTCGAGATCGATCTCCACCAGCGTCGCGTCGAAGGTACCCCCACCGAGGTCGTAGACGAACACGTGCCGACGCTCGTGGGTCTCCCCGTCGTCGCTCGTCTCCTGGAGTCCGTAGGCCAGGCAGGCCGCCGTCGGCTCGGTCATAACGTGTTCGACGTCGATCCCCGCGATCTCGCCGGCGCTGCGGGTAGCCTGCCGTTCGGCGTCGCCGAAATAGGCCGGGACGGTGATAACCGCCGAGTCGACGTCACGACCCAGGTAGGCCTCACCGTCGGCCAGCAGCCGCGAGAGGATCAGTGCCGAGATCTGTTCGGGCCGGTACTCTTCGCCGTCGATCTCGACGGCGTAGTCGTCCTCGCCCATATGGCGCTTGATGCGCTGGACCGTCCGCTCGGCCCTGCTGACGGCCTGGTTGGCTGCCGCCTGTCCCACGGCCGTCTCGTCGTTCTCGTCGATCATAACGACCGACGGTGTCGTCCGTTCCCCGTCGCTGTTCGGGATGATTTCAGGCTCGTCCCCCGTGACCGCCGCGATGGCGCTGTTGGTCGTTCCGAGGTCGATCCCCACTGCGTACCCGTCTACCATACCCCTACGTGTTCGGGCATCTCCTAAATGGTTTTTTGTTGTGTCTGGCTGATACGGGATTCTTATACGACACCGGTGTTAGGTGTCTGATACGGCAGGTATGCCAGAGCCCGACCCGGACGCTATCGACTACTACGCGCGGATCGGTGTGGAACCCGAGGCCGACCACGAGACGATCGAGCACCAGCGCAAGCAGGCCGACCGTCGGTTCTCCCCGATGGGGACGAGCCCCGACGCCGACGAGAAGCGCCATATGCGGATCAACGAGGCCAGTACCGTTCTCGAGGATTCTGCCCGGCGAGATCGGTACGACGACCTTTACGAGTCACTCGGCCCGATCAACGGGACGCTGGCGTTCGAGACCCTCTCGACTGACGTGATCGATGCTGTCCGGAATAGTGAGCCCCTGTTAGCCCATCTCCGCGGGTTCATCGAGGTCCTCGGTCCGGAAGCCGGTTCCCGCCAGTTCGCTCGCTATTACGAGCGTATAGAGACACCCGTCCCGGACGCGATCGATCCCGCGGAGCTGCCGAACGGCTACTCGGTCGCGGACACCGGGTTCGGTCTCGCTGTCTGGAGTTGGCAGCAGGCCGACCGATCCTGCTCGTTCTCACTGTGGCTGACCGGCGGCCAGCAACTCTGGCGGACGGCCGTCCTCGATCCCCAGTCAGCCGATCAACTGATTGACGATCTCCGGGCGAGCGGTCCGGCGGCCGTTCCTGACTCGGCCGACGATTCACCATCCAGTCACGATGACGAAGCGTCGAGTGACGGCACGCCGACGACACAGATCAGCCTCGGCCATCCGAGTTCTGCCGTCGTCGATGGGCTCGAAGACGACCAGTCGTTCCCGCCGATGGCCGAGACCGCCTCGTGGGTCTCAACGCCGGTCGACCGGCTTCGGGACGTCGTCTCGTACGTCGTCGCGACGGGCGGCTGGGCCGTTGGCACCGCCGCTGGTTCGATCGCAGGTGGGATCGTCGGTTCGCTACTGACCACAGTCGCGTTTTTGCCGCTGTTGGCCGTCGTACTCGTAATCCAGTCGTCGCTGCCGGAGCTGTCAGTTGCTGGGCTCCCGCTCGTTGACCTCGACAGCCCGGTCGCGTCCGTTGGACTCTTTCAATATCTAGTCGTCGGCGTGGCCGCGGTCACGTCTGCGTGGGTCGGGGGAAAGCACGTCGTTCCACGGATCCAGCGCCGCAGAACGGCCTCGCTCCCGCGTGACGCCTGGCTCGTGTTCGGCTCGATACTGCCGGCGCTCGCAGGTGCGCTAGTTCTCGGTATTGGCCAGTCCGAACTGGCTCAGTGGTCCGGACTGGCGCTTACCGGCCTGCTGGCGGCGTTTACGTTCCAGGCGTCGCTGGACGTTGGCGCCCCGCGGCCGCTGGCGCTGCTGTGTCAGTCTGTCGCGACGCTGTCGTTCGCATTGGGCAGTGCGGTCGCTGCCATCGCAGTGATCGCTCTCGTCGCCGCAAGCGTGTCGCCACCAGCATTTGCGGTCGTTCAAACGACTGTCACCGCCGTCCCGGTCGTCGACCCGACGCTGTTCAGTCCGGCGAACGCCGAACTGATTGTCGTCGGGTTTGCCGCGCTGGCCATCGTCCCACTTGCGCTGACGACGCTGTACAGCTTGGCCTACACTGTCGAATCGATCGCGATTCGCGTTCGCTCGTACGTCTCTGGATAGTCAAACGGACGTTTGACTCTCGGTAATCTCTTTGGAACTGCTCCGTGTAGCCCCACATATGCGGCAAGCGACACTCGCAGTCTGTGCGCTTACCGTCGCGCTCGCGCTCGCTGGCTGTAGCGGGACTGGGCCCGCCGGTCGTCAGACCGATATTCAGTCACCGACTGCGACGGCCACGCCGGACACGCCTTCGCCGTCTCAAAACGAGTCGTATGCTGTCGTCGTGTTCGACAGTGGCCCCTCCGAATATCCTGTCATCGAAGGGGGATTGGCGCCGGACATAACCAGTCCTCCGACCGGACGCCACTATGGAACGCTATTGACTGACTCCGGTGCTGTCAACCGCTTCAACCACAGCGTTTTGCCTGCCGACGCCGTGACGTTCCTCGAGGAAACCGACTTCGAGACGGCTTCGCTGCTCGTCGTCCAGGCCTACCCGAAATCGTCGGTGCCCGACTACCGCGTCGAGTCGGTCACCCGCGACGGCGACCGCCTGCACGTCCGACTCAACGATTCCAGTCACATCGCCACCGACGATATCACCCTTGAGACAGTCATCGTTCGCGTCGTCCACGACGGCGACGCTCCGCAGTCCGCCACGATCGAAACACAGGATGGCGCCACGTTCGCTGTCGACGAGAACGGGATGTTCACCGAAGCGACAGCCGGGTCGTCGACGGCGACACGATGACGGTCGATAGCGACGCTCTCTCGGGGCTGGCGAGTGATCGGCGTTTCAGTACTCGAACTCCCTGACGAAATCGTCTCTCTGTCCCCGCCAGTCCGCGACGAGCGCGTCGATGAACGCGTCGCCTTCGCTGGTTATCGCGTCGCGCTCTTCGAGATACGCGATGACCTCCCGGGCGCCGCGTTCGAGGCTGATCGATTGTTCGTAGCCCAGGTCTCGACGCGCTTTGCCCGTGTCGAAGGTCGTGCTGTAGCGGCCGTGGTCCGACAGAAAGTCCGTCTTTTCGGGTGCAATCTCCAGTAACACGCCGGTGGGGACGTGCACCAGCTCGGGCTCGGGCGCGCCTAGCGCGTCCGCGAGCGTCCGGTAGTACTCGTTCCAGGTCGGGACTGCCTCGGCAGTGACATTGTAGGTCTCGCCGTAGGCCGCCCGGTTGCCCACCGCACCGACGTAGGCCCCGGCGACGTCCCGCCGGTGAGCGGGGCCCCACAGGCCGGTTCCGTCGCCGTGGACGACGATCGGTTCGCCGTCACGGAGTCGCCGCAAGTAGGTGGTATCGACGCCGAACGTGTGACAGAGGTTCCCGTTTCCGTGCGGGCCGTAGGTCGTCCACGGACGGACAATCGTGGCCGCGAACGCCCCGCGGTCGTGGGCAGCGCGGACCGCGTCCTCGGCGGCGGCCTTGTTCGCGCCGTAGGTGCTCGTCGACGGGCGGCGTGGGGCGCTCTCGGAGACGGGGTTCGCATCGACCGGGCGGCGGTACACGTCGATCGTCGAGGTCAGCACGTACTGTTCGATCCGGCCCTCGAAGGCCTCGATCGCGAGTTCGGCGTCACTTTCGGAGAAACACAGCATGTCGATCACGACCTCGGGATCGGTGCCCGAGACTCGTGCCGGGAACTCATCGCCGAACCGATCCGCTCGGACGTGATCGACCGATTCCGGGACCGCGGCGTCGCTCTCGCCGCGGTTGCAAACGGTCACGTCGTGGCCGGTGGCGTCGAGTTGTCTGGTGATCGCTGTCGAAATAAGGCCCGTACCGCCGAGGATCAGAACGTCCATGTCCGATTCTCCGCCGGGCACCGCTTAGTAATTTGGGCAGAACGAAACTCGACCGGAGCATACAAGCCCGATATCGACGGCTGTATCGACTTTGATATGTCTGACGTACGGCACTCATCGGCGCCCGACAACAATCCCTCGACGCAGTACCTGTTGGACTGGCAGGCCCACCGAGAGGGTTCTCGAGCGGGACGACTGTACGTGCCAGTCCTGCGGTGTCAACCGCTACGGAGTCGAGGGTTCGAGATGCGGGGCGTCTCGTCATCTGTTCACGGCGCTTGCGCCGTGCGCAGGTTCGTGGGATTTCCTCACGCACTCATCACGGGAATCTCCGATCTCCGTCCGACTCCGTAGCATCCTGCTCGTACATCTGTGAAGCCGCTCTAGACTCCTATTCCTGACAACCATCTGTAGAATAAACCACGGGAGGATCGATCATGTGCCCTATATTTACTCATATTTATGACAGATATTCTATACTCGCGTCTATATCGCTCAGGATCCGAATATTCTGAGATCTTTTCTTTACTACTGATTCGGATATCTGGCAGAATAGGACGATACAGTCATTCGGTAAAACTACTCTGAAGAGAGTCATATCTATCTCCAAATAAGCGACTTTTAGCCGTATAGGTGGGTTTTAGGGCGGCCAAGACCGGAAGCAGTCTGCCACAATCCGTGTCAGGTATGATTGGATATGGGGATGGCCGATCGGCGCTATCTCCATATTTTTACTAGTAGCTCCAAGCCAGCAGTAAACATATGTATTAGTAGTGCAACACACCACCTATGGCGACGGCCCAACAGGGTAGGCGTCCCACGGAACGGCTACACCAGGACTCGAAGTACGATTTCCTCTCGCTGGCAGTCGACCGCGAGCCGGG
>Ga0207813_101054_pt1 | contig 10759 bp, 11 predicted proteins | sample A23E3SouthBayCA_2_FD_187730 | JGI IMG/M metagenome (GOLD analysis project Ga0207813, IMG submission 187730) | Aerobic enrichment media microbial communities from Eden Landing Ponds, California, USA - A23 E3 (4) (SPAdes) | ecosystem: Environmental > Aquatic > Marine > Unclassified | place... | reverse complement strand
GAGGACTTCGAGGCGCTGCTGGTCGTGTTCACCTGCAACCACTGTCCGTACGCCAAGGCGAAGATGGACGAATTGAACTACCTCGCTGAGACCTACGACGACCTCGCTGTGGTGGGGATCAACCCCAACGACGCCGAGGAGTATCCAGATGATTCCTTCGAGCGAATGCAGGAATTGGTCGAAAACGGTACTGTCGCCTACGACGCCTACCTCCGGGACGACGACCAGGAAGTCGCGGCGGCTTACGGTGCGGTCTGTACACCCGATCCGTTCCTCTTCACCAGCGACGAGGGGATTTTTCGGCTGGCGTATCACGGTCGGATCGACGACGCGCTCAACCCCGATGAGGAGCCCACTGCATACGAGATGCGCGAGTACGTCGAGACAGTGCTCGCCGGGGAGTCCGTTGAGGCCGAGGACAAGCCCTCCCGTGGCTGTTCGATCAAGTGGAAAGCGGGCAACGAACCCGAGTACTTCAACGTGTAGGCCACAGCGTCACGTCTCAGCCCCGAATACGCCACGCAGGCCGGGCGTGCAAACGGTTATCCCGGGACCAGCGGACGAAAACGCCCTCTACGAGCGGGTGCTCGCGGCGTTCAACGAGCGCCCCGAGCGGGTGAAGTCCCCGGTCAGCCGAAATCGGTGAGCGACGGACGCGCCTTTCCCGCTGTACGGTCCGGTACGCGAAGGCTACCCCTGGTCATTCCACAGTGACACTTTTCGCGAGATTACGTGGTTTGTCGATGGATCGGTCCATCTCGTTGGCGGCGTGATACGAAACGAGCTGGAGTTGAACGTTCGCGAGGACTGCGACCAGGTCCGGATGCGTCGCAGGAACGGAGAGGGCTTCGTCCACGGTGTCGATCAGTTGCGCCGACGATCGAGGTGCGACAGCGACGACGGGCGCGCCCCGTGTCTGGATTTCTCGGACATTACTTTCTAGTCGGCTCTGGTGCTGGCCCGTTCCGATCGCAAAGACGGGCGTCGCCGAGGTCACGAGCGCGAGCGGTCCGTGTTTGAGTTCGCCGGCCGCGAACCCCTCCGCGTGCTCGTACGTGATCTCCTTGAATTTTAGCGCCCCCTCCAGGGCGACAGAATAGGCGCTTCCCCGGCCGATGAAAAAGTGCCCGTTGTCCCCGAGACAGCGCTGGCTTACCGACGCCGCCTGTGAATGTTCGATCACCGCCTCGACGTGTTCCGGTAGTGATTCGAGCGCATCTAACCGTTCGCGGTGGCCCTCGGTCGGTTCGCCGGTCATATCTCGAACCAGTCGCTCGCCGAGGAGGACGAGTGTCGCGACCTGCGAGGAGAACGTCTTCGTTGCGGCGACGCCGATCTCGGGACCAGCACGAATGAACAGCGCGTCGTCACACGTCCGCGCGGCCGTCGACCCGATCACGTTCGTCAGCGCCAGCGTGCGCGCACCACGCTCCCGTGCGCTCTTGAGCGCTTCCAGGGTGTCGGCAGTCTCGCCGCTCTGGGTGACGCCGATCACCAGCGTCCGCTCGTCGACGGGGGCCGGATAGGCGGCGTACTCGCTCGCGATGAACGTGTGCGCGCCGAGACCCCAACTCGAGAGCAGCCCCTCACCGTACATCGCGGCGTGATACGAGGTACCGCAGGCGACGAGCTGGACGCTGTCGATGGCTTCGAACGATCCCGGTGGGAAATCCTCGAGAACGATGTCGTCCCCGTCGATGCGGCCATGGAGCGTCTGGCGGAGGGCCATCGGCTGCTCGTGGATCTCCTTGAGCATGTAGTGGTCGTAGCTGCCTTTCTCGGCGTCCTCGGGATCCCAGTCGACCGTCTCCACCTGTCGGGAGACGCGGCCCCCGTCTGTGTCTGTGATCCGATAGTTTTCGGTGCCGATAACTGCGACGTCGTCGTCCTCCAGATAGATGACCTGGTCGGTGAATTCCAGGAAGGCTGGCACATCACTCGCAAGGTAGTTCGCCGTCTCGCTGACGCCGACGACCAGTGGCGACCCGTTTCGGGTCGCGTAGACGATCGGTTCGTCGTCGACGATCAATGCGATCGCGTAGCTCCCGTCGAGTTCTGTGACGGCACTCCGGAAGGCAGTCTCGGGGTCCAGTCCGTCCGCAAGTCGCTCCTCGACGAGGTGCGGGATCACCTCCGTGTCGGTATCGCTCGTGAACACGTGACCGCGGGACTGCAGCTCCTCACGGAGTTCGGTGTAGTTTTCGATGATCCCGTTGTGTACGGCCGCAACCCGTCCGTGACAGTCCGTGTGCGGGTGGGCGTTCTCGTTCGTCGGCGGGCCGTGCGTACTCCAGCGGGTGTGACCGATACCGACCCCGCCGTCGACTTCACCAGCCGAGAGCTGAGACCGGAGCTTCGAGACCTCACCCTCGTGTTTGCTGACCTTGATGCCGGTACTGTTCTGTATCGCGATACCGGCCGAGTCGTAGCCGCGGTATTCGAGGTTTTCCAGACTGGACAGCAACGTCTCTAACGAGTTGCCCGTTCCGATACGGGCAGTGATCCCACACATCAGGCGTTCCCTCCGGAGGGAATGCCCATCCTGGCTACACTATCTGGTGGCGGGCTCATACGCGGTTCGGGAACAGGGATCGCGGGCCCCCCCGAGGCGTTGCGATGGCGTATCGCTGCCAGTTCCACGCCACGGGTCGCGTCTTTCAGGCGCATACCGACAGAAAGCCGGAGATTACCTTTGTTATGCATGGATTTTCGTCTCGCGGGAGGGGCAAATGGCCGGTATCGATCGGATACTCGCCACGGTCCGAGCAGCGATCCGATTTCAGTTGATAGGTCCGCTGTCGTCGACTAAGGAGCACCTTCCGCGCCTCACTGTCGACGCGGACTATCGGCCCACACGACGGTCTTGCGTCCCTCCACAGAATCCGTCTGGACACATAGATTACATATATACACATTCACAACAGTTGTCGCGTCGCGATCCAAACCTCTGTTCGATCCCTCGATGCGAACGTGGATCCATCACCCCCTGCAGGGATTGAAAGAGCTCCCGGTCCAGCTGAATCGGTTCGCGTGTGGAGGCCGTTACAGGCCTTTCAAGAATCTAGTTATGGTCGACCAGAGGTTATTTGTGCGAGCGTTGGTCCGGCGTCCGCGGCCTCGGTCGTCGTCTGTGTCTGTGTCTGCGTCTGTGTCTGTGTCGGCAGGTCCGCGGTCTCTCTTGGCTGTGTCGTCAGCGGGTCCACGACCTTCCTGATCTGTATCATCAGCGGGGCTACGAGATTTACTGGCAATCGAATCCTGACAGTCGTATCCACCGATCTGCCTGGCGTCCTTCACACAGGTCGCGTCCTCGATAGACGGCGTGTTCGGGGTCATCGCACACTGGTGGTCGTTGGTGACGATACACGATGCCGAGGAGAACCGATCCTCTCGGTAATTATAGAAGATCACTCCCAGTACCTTCTCGCCGTCTTCGACTGTGACCTTTCGTATCGGCGCATCACCGTACTGTCCCGGGATCCGGGTCGTGCTCTCTTGCGCAAACTCGACGTCCCGACAGACGGCTGCTCCGTCGGGCAAAGCGACGACGACGCGCACGACAGCCGGCGGATCGTATTTCAGATCGTCCGAGGTGCCGCCGATGACCCAGACTTCCGAACAGCCCTTGAAATCGACCGTCTGTCGCCCCCACGCTGCGGCGGTACCGGTGAATGCACCGAGCCCGACCGCGCCGACCGCGGTACTTGCTCCGACCGTCTGCAGGATCTGTCGCCGGCTCACGTGAGTAGTATCGCTGTCTCCCATAATATGGCAGTTCACCGACTACCTTTTAGTTACGAGCAGTGTACCTCCGGTTAGCATGAGCCTGTCTATGAAGGTGAAATCGGCTTCCTGCTGATGTTTCGAGACGGATCCTGAACGCCAGCAATTTCAGGACGATGCCTCCGGCCACAAGGTCCCGTAGCGCGAGCATAACAATGCACGGTACGTCAGTACTGCAGGACTGATGTACGTCGACCCAGGGTACGGGAAGCTCCGGAATTTCGATGCCAAGATCGCCACGTACGACAACGCGCCGGACGAGTGTACGATCTATCCGGTAAACGCCGACGAGGATCGGTCGACAGTCTGGCTCACAGCACAGGATGGGTCGTACGTTTCGGCCTCCGCTATGCGCTGATCTGTCTCTGTCGTGAGGTCGTGTCCGAAAACGCGTGCGTATCTCCGAATGTCGGGTAGGTACCTCGTTCGGATTCCTGCCGAATTGTATGTTACCATTACTCAAGTACGCGGAGGCTTTCTATCCCTGTATGGTTAGCTTCCTAACCGAAAGTGATAGACAACGGATGCATGAGTTCGCATCGACTCCGAAATACGCGCGCGAACCCGAGATGCTCTTGCCCGACGACGAGTCATGACTGGGGCGATCGATACGTTGCCTTACAGCCGTCACCATACCAGAACGTACGTCCACTACTGCGACGCACCTGGCTGACACGTGAGTGGTCCGATGTGACACACTTCGCCGACTAGGCGAGGTTCTCGGATTCGATCGTCTCCCAGACCTCTCGTCCCTTGTCGGTGATGCCGTAGATTCGCCCTTTCTTTCGTGATTCCGGAACGAGGAGATCGACGAGACCGTGCTCGCGCAGTTCCTGAAGCGCCCGCGAGACGTGTGAGACCGTACAACTGGCGTCCCTGGCGATGCTCGAGGGCGGGGCGGGCGATTCGATGAGCCGCTCTAACACGATCACCCGATACTTCGAGCTGACCACGTAGCCGATAATCTCCCAGTTAGAACTCATCGCCACACCACGTCTGTCTGTCCGCCGTGGGTGATTGGCAGGCACGCTGTCTCCCTCCACGTGTCGAATTGGAATGTAGGTTGAGGAACCATGTGTACACTGGTGTCCCGACCGTGCCCCATCGCGACGCTCGGTACACTCGGGCCACGGTCTGTGGTTGACCTGTATTGAACCCCGGGGGACTCAGGTATACAGCACTTACCCCGCCCGGACCGGATCGGACGATATGCGATCCCCTATTATGGTGTACTTTCACAGGGTAAGGTTGTCATTCGGTACCAGGATTCAGGGCGGTATTTGCGGCCGAAGTCGGCTACGGAGTCGTATCGATCCCGTAACAACCTCGTACGTATCCGGGCAGAACTGTTAAAGCCGATAGGAGTTGCCTACCAATATGGAGAGTCGTGCAGGCGTTGGCGATGGCTGTACCAGTGAACTCACAACTATTTCGTCCGTATTTTGTCGATCGGCCCCGACGGAGGGTGAACGATGAGTGGCGCCCTTCGTGACGTGTGGGAAGACGTCTCGGCGGATCCCGATCCGGCGGCAGACCTCGGGTACGAGCATAACCAGCTGAGTATCATCAGTGTCGAGGAGGACGGTGAGAAGTACATCTTCCTCCCGCGAGAAGAGGATCATCTGTCCGATTCGGAGTTTATCATTGCGGGTACCGAAGGCGTACGCGATCTCGGGGACTGTCGGTGAGACTACCGGCATCACCGCTTTTCGAACTGACTGAGCTCGAACGGGACGTCCTCGGCGTTCTGCCTTCGAATGACAAGCTGAACGACGGCCGAGATCGCGAACATGGCTACCACGCCGAGGCCGAGCCACGGCAATGGGATCGATTCGAACAACGGCAGACCGATTAGAGATAGCACAAGTGCCGAGGCGCTGATGACGCCGAGTACGAGGTAGTGATACGCCCAGGGATACGACGCCTGTTCCCCGCTCGATAGGTACCGATCGATGTTGTTAGTCTGATCGCTGAGTCTGACTGTCCCAGCGTCCTTGTCGTACTCGATGGTCTGCATCTGTGCCATCTTGGGGAGATGTGTCTGATAGAGGGAGACATACACTCGCTTGCGTTGCTGGCTCGTCAGTTCCTCGACCGGGATGTCGTTCTCAATTGCGGCGATCTCTCTGGCGAGCTCTTTCACCTCCGTCTCCCCGTCGTGCTTCCGGAGGTAATACAGTACTAACCGACGACGATGGTTGCTGAGGATCTCGAAAATGTCGTCGGGCGTCAGCGTTTCCGAGTCTGGCGTACTCATTATACTGAGTGTGGGTCCTGTGGACTCGTGCGTTGGAACGATCGCATGCCAGTACAGTCACCTGAACGAGGTATTGTTATGCCCAGTGTTACAGAGGTAGCACTCTCATACTCGGGGCTATAACGACGTCTCGGCCCACACGCCGCTTGTCCGGTTCCGGCTTCGAGCGCGCAGTGAGCGTCATGGACGGGTGGTTACGGGAGTGCGAGGAGAAAGCCCCCGCCGTTCACGGCGCGGTGGATGTCAAGACGGTCACTCTCAGGCCGTGGGGGCCACCCTTGGCCGGCTGTTCTCAGATCGGTGCCTGTCCGTCGTCTAGGCCACTTCAGTTGTCCGCTTCCATCTCGAAGAAGCGTTCGCGGGCCTGTTCGTCCATCAGGACGAACTGCACGGCCAACTCGATGTCGAGCGAGTCGAGTGCGTCCGCGAGACTGTGCGCAAGCATCTGCTTGGTCTGGTCAGGGATGCCCGTCACCGGGACGGCAAGGTCGATCGTGACGTCGTCCCCGACGCGCACGTCATCGATCATACCCAATTCGACCAACGTGGCGTCGATCTCCGGGTGAGTGACGTTCGCGATCTCCTCTTCGATCTGTTTGACCGTGACGTCTGCAGCCATACATCAACGATTCGCCCTCGCGTGTGGATAGTCGTTGCGATAGAATTGCAAAGTCGCACAAGACTGGAAGCCAGTTCCGTCATATAAGCTCTATTTTCGAGAACGGATTACCGGCCCGGGCGCGACGGTCGATCGACACCCGGCAGTATAAGGCGTCGGCGGGATCTGATAGGAATAGATGGAGACCAGCCATCGGATTGCGACCGGGGACGCCCGGTCGCTTTCGGCCGTCGCGGACGACTCAGTCGAGTTGGTGGTCACCTCCCCGCCCTATCCGATGATCGAGATGTGGGACGAGCTGTTCGCCGATCTCGATCCCAACGTGGCCGATCGTCTCGATGCGGGCAACGGCTCCGGGGCCTTCGAACGGATGCACGAGATCCTCGATTCGGTCTGGCGAGAGCTCCGTCGGGTTCTCGTCGACGGGGGAATCGCGTGTATCAACGTCGGTGACGCGACTCGCAGTATCGGCGGGCGATTTCGCGTCTTCCGTAACCACGACCGGATCAGCGACGCGTTCGAGCGACTGGGGTTTGACCCGCTCCCGGAGATCCTGTGGCGCAAGCCCGCAAACTCCGGCGCCAAGTTTATGGGCTCGGGCATGGTCCCGCCCAACGCCTACGTCACGCTCGAACACGAGTACGTGCTGATCTTTCGCAACGGCGAGGACAGTCGCCAGTTCGAGCCGGGCGCACAGCACCGATACGACGCGGCGTACTTCTGGGAGGAGCGAAACCGGTGGTTCTCAGACGTCTGGACCGACGTGCAGGGCGAGTTACAGCGTCTCGAAAGCGACGAGCTCCGGGAGCGATCCGGTGCGTTTCCCTTCGAGATTCCCTACCGGCTGATCAACATGTACTCCGTCTACGGTGACACCGTCCTCGACCCGTTCTGGGGGACTGGGACCACGTCGCTAGCGGCGATGATCGCCGGCCGCAATTCGGTCGGCTACGAACTGAACCCGGAGTTTCAGGCGTTGTTCGATCGGCGCATCGAGAACCTTCCCGAACGCTCCAGGGACGTGGTCGAGCGCCGGCTCCAAGCTCACACCGATTTCCTCAGCCGGCAGCGCGCCGAAGGCGAGACGTTCGATTATGAGGCCGACCGCTACGGCTTTCCCGTACGGACGAAACAGGAGCGATCGATCACCTTCTACGAGGCGACGGAGACATACGAGACGGACGAGGGCTACGCTGTCGCTCACGCGCCCGTCGAGGACGCGCCGGACACTCGGACCTGAGTACCGACGCTGACGATCGGACGGACTGCTAACGATGTGCCACCGTACTCGACCGCCGTCGGCGGTCGATACACACGGGCGCATACTTGCCGTCTCAGCCGTCGAGATACGTCAATACACCGCGGACGTTCATCGCGACCTCGCCGCGAACCTTGCGCTCGTCCCAGACGTCGGGGGCGTCCTCCTGTTCCAGCAGGTATTCGACGACCTCGTCCGTCTCCCCGAATCGATCGCGAGCGTCCCGCACGTCCGCGACCCACGATTCGAGCCGGTCGGCGTAGGCCGACAGTCGACCGTCGGCCGGTGCAGGTCCGAAGTGCGCGTACAGTAGCGTCTCCGGTTCGAGGCCCTGGATCATCTCCACGTCCTCGATCGCGCCCTCGGGATCGAACTGCGGCGGCGGGCTCGTGGCGTGGATTCGGTCGATCGAGGGCGTGTAGACGCCCGCGGCATCGCCGGTGAAGACGGCGTCGCTCTCGGGGACCTCGAAGACGACCTGATGTGGCGCGTGTCCCGGCGCGTGGTGGGCTCGGAGCGTGTGCGTTCCGAGGTCGACCTCGTCGCCGTCGGTGATCCGTTCGATACGGTCCTCTGGAACCGGCTTCGGCTCGGTGTAGAAGACGATCTGGTCGCCGACGGCCTTTTTTGTGCCCTCCCAGAGCCGCTCGGGGTCGGCCAGATGAGGGGCCCCGATCTCGTGGACGTAGACTTCCGCGTTCGGACACGCCTCAGCGAGGAAACCGGCCCCGCCGGCGTGATCGAGATGGACGTGTGTCAGCGCAATCGCGGAAAGCTCGTCAGGCTCGATCCCGGCGCTGTCGAGCAGGTCGAGGATCCGCTCGTAGTTCGTCCCGATTCCGGTATCGACCAGGGCGGGGCGGTCGTCGTCGATCAGATAGACGGATCCGTACTCCGCGGAGTCGTACATGCCGGTGTCGACGTACTGGATACTCCCGTCGACTGACACCGTTGAGACATCGCCGATCGCCATGTCCGAACGGACGACGCCATCCGGTGAAAAGCCGCCGGTTTCGAGCGATCACCTGTCCCGCGTCCTGTCTGAAAAGAACCGTCAGGCCCTTGCCGGACGGACTCGCTCGTCACGCCATGGAATCTCCTCGCCGGGGTGCTCGGGCCGTCTTGCTTGTCGGGATTCTGCTCGGCGTCGGCAATCTGTTGTACGTCTTCGCGGCCAGTCCTGTTCATATCGGTATCGACTACCGCGTCTATCATCTCGCGGGGGGCGTCGCCCTCGAGGGTGAGAACTTCTATCAAGCCGTCCCTGAGGGTCTGGCGGGGCATTTCCATTACGTCTACCCGCCGATCACTGTGCTTGGGTTTGTCCCGCTGGCGCTGTTGGGCGAGACAGCCGGATTCGCCATCCACACTGTCCAGACAGTCTTCGTGGGACTTGCTGCGGCGTGGCTACTCGTCCGGTACATCGAGCGCGTCAGCGACACATCTCTCCCGTGGCTCGATCGAGGTCTGATCGCGGCCTTCGTCGTCGGCTCAGTCCACTCGATGTCCTCGCTGTTTTTCGGGCAAGTCAACCATCACCTCGTGGCCGCGCTCATAGTCGGATTCGTCGCGCTCGACGCCGAGAGGGAGACGCTCGCCGGTGTCGCATTCGGGTTCGCGGCGTTTCTGAAGGTGTTTCCAGCGGCTGTCGGGCTCTGGCTGCTCCGCCGGCGGGCCTGGCGTGCGATCGCTACGGCCGTGAGTTTCGCCGCCGTCGGCTTTATGGCCGGGATCGTCGCCTTCGGACCGGATCTGACGGTCGCGTACGTCGAGCGCGCGCTCGTCCCGCGGCTCTCTACCGGCGAGTTCGCGGGCGGTCTCGACCCGAGCGCGACGTATCTGACGATCCGACGGCCGATATCGGTGTTGCTGCCGACAGTCGATCCGACGCTGTACAGCGCGCTCGCGGGACTCGTGCTCGCGCCTCCAGTGGCGTATCTCTACCGGACGATCGAGGACCGCGAGGACCGACTCGTCTCGATCATGGGGACGATGATCGCGATCCTGCTGTTCTTCCCGTCGTATCCGCTTTACTTTGTGATCCTCTACTTCCCGCTGATCCCCTTACTGTATCTGCTTGCGGGCGGGCGACCGCGGCGGCTGCTACTTGCCGGCGCGTTCGTTTCTTCGATCGCCATCCGCTACGACGATCTCCGAACCGCGTTCGCACTCTTCGGCGAGGCGCCCGAGTCACTCTTGGCTGTGCTCCGCCCGATACTGACGTTCGTGACGCCCGGGCTTTTCGGTACGCTCCTCATCCTCGCGGCCTGCCTCCTCCACCGCCGTCACAAACACGGCCCACAGTTCCGCTTTCGGAGTCCGGGGTGAACACGGACAGCGAAAAGGTTATTACGATTCGAGTAAATATTTGACAGTGACTATGTCTCAGGTATTCAAGTCGCCGGCGGCGTACGTACAGGGACGTGGCGTTGCCGACGAGATCGGTACACATGCAGTCTCGTTGGGTGAGAACGCGCTGTTGCTGGCCGACGAGATCGTCCTCGGACTCGTCGAAGACCGCGTGCTGGACAGTCTTGAGGACGCCGGAATGGACGCGAGCTCGGTCGAATTCCGGGGCGAGGCCTCCGAGGCCGAGGTCGACCGGATCACCGAAATCGTCCGCGACCGTGGTGCCGACGTCGTCATCGGCGCGGGTGGCGGCAAGGCTCTAGACACCGCCAAGGCCGTTCGGGAGAACCTCGAAGGTGGGGCGATGGTCTCCATGCCGACTGTCGCCTCGACGGACGCGCCGACGAGTGCGCTGTCAGTCATCTACAGCGAACACGGCGAGTTCGAGGAGTACTGGTTCTACAACGAGCACCCGGATCTCGTGCTGGTCGAC
>Ga0207813_101051_pt1 | contig 10760 bp, 8 predicted proteins | sample A23E3SouthBayCA_2_FD_187730 | JGI IMG/M metagenome (GOLD analysis project Ga0207813, IMG submission 187730) | Aerobic enrichment media microbial communities from Eden Landing Ponds, California, USA - A23 E3 (4) (SPAdes) | ecosystem: Environmental > Aquatic > Marine > Unclassified | place... | reverse complement strand
TCCTCCATGGAGTCCACGATGTCGTTCATACTGGGGATGTACGCGGTGCGGTCGAGCAGTTCCTCGGTGAGTTCCTCCTCGTCCAGTTCCAGTCGCTCGCCACCCGCCTGCAGGACATAGCCGCCCTCGCCGTCCGTTTCCAGCGAGAGGTCGTCGCCGTCGTACACCTGCTTGCCGTCCTGTTCTTCGAGTTCGACCTCCTGGCCGCCGGCTTCGAGCAGCCAGCTGCCGGTCTTCGGCGGGAGCGGGGCCGTGTTCGCCTCCACGACCTGACCCGGTGTCAGCGACCAGATACCGGTCATCCCCTTCGCGCGGTTGTCCTTCATCCGCTCGCGGTAGCCTTCGACGTCGCGGATGTCGTCGTAGGGGCCGTCGACGGCGATGAGGCCGGCGGCACTGGCACCCCGGGAGGTGTTGTGGCGCAGTTCCGGCCACGGCGGGAGTTCGCCGGTCGGCGTCATCGCGCGCATGTCCTTGGTGTAGTCGACCTCGCCGTCGACGAGCAGGAACATGCGTTCGAGGTTGTTCGAGGGCTTGCCCATCTCCTCGCGGAGGTCGCCCATCGCCAGTTCGGCCTCGCCGCTCTCGACGATGACCGACATGGAGAGGCTCCCCTCTTCGAGCCCGTGCTCGTGCTCGATGATGGTGAAGAACTCGTCGGCCTTCTTCCAGTCGTCGATGTCGCCGACCTCCGGAATGACGAAGCCGTCGATGTGTTCGACCGCCCCGTTGTCCGGGTCGGTGATCTCCAGCATCTGCTGGAACCCCTGGTAGCGGGTCGTCGGGGACTCGCGGTGCCAGACGACGCGCGGGTGGATCTCGCCGGGGAACTCGGCGCCCTGTTCGGAGACGACCTCGATAATGTTCTGGACGCCTTCCTCGCGCATGTTCGGTGCCGTCGCGTCTTCGTTGTCCGGGACCCAGACGTCAGGGGCCTGGAGGCCCCGGAGCTGGCCTGCACTCCGCAGCATCTTCGCGGAGTCCTCCTCCCCGTCCACTGCTGTCGGAGAGGTAAAGAACGTTCTGACGAACTCGCGGTCGTAGTGTCGCGTCACACTCATAACTCACCTCAAAGAACCCAACGGAACCGCTTAAATCTACCGTCCGCCGACAACCGAACCACCAGCGAGAGCCGTCGTTCCACTCTCTCGCAGTATATTCGAAAATGAGAAATATCTTCACTATATTATCTTTCAGTGCTTGGCCACTCGGGCGATCCGACGGCCGACGGCACGCGACTGATTCGTCGGTATCTCGGGACCGCTCGGTCGCCACGCCACGGTGGTACCGACGACTTCGGCTGTTGCTTTCGCGCCACTGGGCCCGGTTTTCCGTTTCGTATTTTCGAATACCCGTGTGGGTCCATATACCTGGGAGGCCAACCCGGTGGCACGTTCAGTGTCGGCAGCTAACGTAGAGCGTTTGTCACAGCCGATACGGCAATTTTATTCGAGCGGCACCAGAACTGGTGTCCAATGACACGGGCGAAAACGGACTCGGTCCGGGCGACGCAGACCTCGCTGGCGGTACTCTCGGGTATCAAGGAACTCGGTGGGAGTGCCACGCTGGTGGAACTCGCCGATTCGCTGGAGCCGGCCAAGAGCACGATATACAAACACCTGGTGACGCTGGAAGACGAGGGGCTGGTGGTGGAACGGGACGGCGAGTACCGAATCGGGCTCCGGTGGCTGGAGTTCGGCGGTATCGCACAGCGCTACGACGGCATCTACGAAGTGGCAAAGCCCGAGGTCAGACGGATGGCCGTCGAGACCGGCGAACTGGCGAACCTGATGATCGAAGAGCAGGGCTACGGCATCTACATCCATACGACCAGCGGCGACCAGGCGGTCGCGCTCGATACGCGCCTCGGGAAGCGCATCCACCTCCACAAGACCGCTATCGGCAAAGCGCTCCTGTCGAGTTTCGACGACGACCGGGTCGCCGAAATCATCGAGACTCGCGGGCTGCCAGCCGAGACGGAGAATACCATCACAGACCGCGAGACGCTGTTCGCGGAGCTCGAGACGATCCGAGAGCGGGGGGTCGCCGACGACACCGAGGAGCGGGTTGACGGGACCGGCTGTGTCGGTGTTCCCATCGATACCGGCGACCGACGCGAGGCCGCTATCAGTATCACCGCACCCATCAATCGGTTGCAATCGCCGGGCCGCAAAGCGCACCTCATCGACACGGTACAACAGGCTGCCAACGTCATCGAGGTCAACCTAGCCCACGAGTGATAGCACTGTTTGTTTTATCGACAGATCTACCGATAGCAATCGCGGACGGCTGCCCGGTCTCCGGTAGAATCTAATACCAGTACAGTTGTTATTCGACGGCCGAGTACCCGCCACCTGCGGTGGTATCTCCTGCTGGCTTCGAATGGCCGGTCGTTTTTTTGAGAGCTAGATCCTCTCACATGTAACCGACAGCTGTTGACGCATATCACATTATTATTCGTTAATTAATCAGTTCTGTCAGTTGCCGGTGACAGTCGAAACAGTTTCTTTTCGATATACCCGTGGAAAGGGAGAAAGTGTCTCTGTATTGGACGATACTGCGCCGAAAGCTCGTTTGCGTCGACCGCTCCTGACAGAACAGTTTGCTTTTTGAATGTACCCTTCTAACACGTGCCTGTGACACAGCTGGAGTCGACAATTCGAACGCGGCTCCTCGAAGCGCATCGCGAGACCCTGCAGTCGGTTATCGACGCCGGCCACTCGGTGGCCACCGCCTGGCCGACCGACGACGTGCAGGAATCCGGTGCAGTGACGGAGCCGCTGGAGCACCTCCTTCGAGAGCAGGGGCTGGCCGCAGACCTCCTTGCGATGCTACAGACTGGGACGGCAGCGATGGGCGAGACAGTGCAGGGCAGACCGATCCCGGCCCCGCCGTACCTCGTCATCACGAGTCGGGGTCCGCTCTGTCGCGGAACGCTCAGCGATGGCCGGCGACTGGTCGTCGTTTTGGAGCTGTTCGCGGTCCGACGGTCACCGACGCGGTACCGGTTTCGGGACCCGACACCCGAGGAACTACTCTCGGTTTCTATCAGATAGCCTTGCATATTCGCCTTCGAGGGATATTATCTTTTGATACTACCAAATAATAATCGGTACTACTAATATCGTGTTAAGTGTCATCAGTTAACGTAGTATGGCAGACTATACACTAGCCACGGACGACGGACGGCTCGAAGCCCTGCGTCGGATGCTCCTGATACGGGAGTTCGACACGACAGCAGGCGAGTACTTCGCAGACGGTGAAATCCCGGGGTTCGTCCACCTCTATATCGGTGAGGAAGCGGTCGGGGTCGGTGCCTGTGCGGCGCTCGATCCGGACGACTACATCGCCAGTACGCACCGGGGGCACGGCCACTGCATCGCGAAGGGGCTCGACCCTGAGCTGATGATGGCCGAGTTGTTCGGCAAACAGGACGGCTACTGCAACGGCAAGGGGGGCTCGATGCACATCGCCGACGTGGACTCGGGGATGCTCGGTGCGAACGGCATCGTCGGTGCCGGCCCGCCCATGGCGACCGGTGCGGCGCTCACCATCGACTACAAGGACCTGGACAAGGTCGCCCTTGGCTTCCTTGGCGACGGGGCCGTCGCACAGGGACAGGTCCACGAGGCGATCAACATGGCCTCGACGTGGGACCTCCCGGCCGTCTTCTTGGTCGAGAACAACCAGTACGGCGAGGCCACCCCGGTCGAGAAACAGCACAACGTCGAGAACCTCAGCGACACGGCCCAGGCCTACGACATTCCGGGCGTCACCGTCGACGGTATGGACGTCACCGCTGTCGCCGAGGCCGTCGAGGAGGCCCGGAAGCGCGCCCGGGCGGGCGACGGGCCGACGCTGATCGAGGCTGAGACGTATCGCTACCGCGGTCACTACGAGGGCGACGAGCAGCCGTACCGCACGAAAGAGGAAATCGAGCAGTGGCAGGAGCGCGACGCCATCGAGTCGTTCAAACAGCGGCTCATCGACCGTGGCGAACTCACCGAGTCCGAGTTCGAAGAGCTCCAGTCCGAGGTCGAGGAAACCATCGCCGACGCCGTCGACTACGCACAGGACGCGGACATGCCCGATCCCTCCGAGGCCTACGAGGACATGTTCGGCGAACCGGTCCCCGAAATCGAACAGTTCGCGGCCCGCCCGCGTGCCGACGGGGGGACGCGCGGAGGTGACACACGATGACTGCACAGGCGCAACTCGATCCGGAACAGACTGAGACGATGACCGTTCGGGAGGCCATCAGACAGGCCCTCCGTGAGGAGATGGAGCGCGACGAGGACGTGTACATCATGGGCGAAGACGTCGGCCTGTTCGGTGGCGTCCTCGAAGTGACCGGCGACCTCTTCGAGGAGTTCGGCGAGGAACGCGTTCGGGACACCCCCATCGCCGAGGCCGGGTTCATGGGCGCTGCGACGGGCGCGGCCGCGACCGGCACGCGACCGGTCGTGGAACTCATGTTCAGCGACTTCATGGGCGTCTCGATGGAGCAGATCATGAACCAGATGGCGAAGATGCGCTACATGTTCGGCGGGAAGACGGAGATGCCCGTCACCGTCCGAACGACCGAAGGCGGCGGCATGGGGGCCGCCAGCCAGCACTCCGGGACGGTCCACGCCTGGATCGCCCACTTCCCCGGCCTGAAAGCGGTCGCACCCGGGACGGCGGCCAGCGCGAAGGGCCTCACCAAGGCCGCCATCCGCTCGGACGACCCCGTGTTCGTCTTCGAGAACAAGATGATCTATGAGCAGAAGGGGTCGGTCCCGACCGACGAGGATTTCACCGTCCCCATCGGCGAGGCGAGCATCGAACAGGAGGGCGACGACGTAACCGTCGTCGCAACCCAGCGCCTCGTCGGCGAGTCGCTGGACGTGGCCGAGACCCTGGACGGCGACGTCGACGTCGAGGTCATCGACGCCCGGTCGCTGTACCCGCTCGACACGGACACCATCGTCGAGAGCGTCGAGAAGACGGGCCGCCTCGTCGTCGCCGACGAGAGCCCGCTCTCCTACGGCATCCACGCCGAAGTCGCCGCTAGAGCGCAGGAAGAGGCCTTCTTCAGCCTCGACGCGCCGATCCAGCGGGTCGGCACGCCGGACACGCACATGCCGTTCAGCCCGCCGCTCGAACAGGAGGTCCTGCCCGACGGGGACGAGGTCCAGCACGCCATCGAGCGGATAACCTGAACACGTGGCTCGCGTAGGCCTGGTCGTCAATCCGGCCGCCGGTCGCGACATCCGCCGCCTCACCGGCGGCGCGAGCGTCGTCGACAACTATGCCAAGCGCCGCGTCGCCGAGTGCGTCCTGGCGGGCCTGACCATCGTTCCCGACACCCCGAGCGTCGCGGTCATGCCGGACAACGCCGGTATCGCGGCCCACGCGGTTTCGGAGGCTCCCGACGGCGTCACTATCGAACAGGTGGACATGCCCGTCGAGAAGTCGGCGGCCGACACGCGGCGCGCGGCGGCCCACTTCCGCGAGCACGCCGACGCGGTGGTCGTGCTGGGCGGCGACGGGACGACCCGCGACGCGGCGATGGAACTCGGCGACGTGCCGCTCGTCTCCGTTTCGACCGGGACGAACAACGTCGTTCCAACGCCGGTCGACGGGACGACCGCTGGCGCGGCCGCGGCCGTCGTCGCGAGCGACGTCATCGCCGACGACTCCGTCACCTATCGACACGGGAAGATCGAAGTAGTGGCCGATGACGTCAACGGCACGAAGCGACTCACAGGGCTGGCCGCCGTCGAAATCACGGACCGTCCGTTCGTGGGGACCCGCGCTGTCATCGACCCATCGGAACTGCTGGGCGGCGTCGTCTCGCGGGCGCACCCGTCCGAAATCGGCCTCAGTTGCGTCGCTGGCTGTCTGGAGCCGCTGGCCCCCGACGAGCCGGGCGGCGCGGCGCTCCGCCTGGGTGACCCTGCGGACGCAGCCCGGACGATCCGGGGAATCCTCGCACCGGGGATGACGACCGAGGTCGGGGTCGTCGATCACGACCCACTGGACTGGGACGAGCCCGCGACGTTCACAGTCGAGGACGGCGTCGTCGGCGCGGACGGCGAGCGGGAACTTGAACTGGTCGACGCGACTGTCGAGATCACGCCCGTCGCTGATGGGCCGCGACTGGTAGATGTCGACGCCGCGCTCGGTGCCGCGGCCGACGCGGGCGCGCTGCTGCAGGACGCGACGACAGTCGAGAACCCCTGAGGGGACCAAATCTCCCCCTTGGTGTGGTCGGAGCCGCTACGTCATGTCGGGTTTGACCAGGATTTTGACGTGGTCGCTCTCGGGGTCAATGAGCCGGTCGAACCCTTCCTCGACGATCTCTTCCAGGCCGATTCGGCCAGTGATGAACGGTTCGGGGTTCAGGCGGCCGTCAGCGAGCATGTCGATCACCATTCCGTACTCCTCGCCCGACCGCGGTCCGCCGAGGTAAGCGAGCGTTCCAGTCACCGTCCGCTCACCGAGGACGAGGGTGTTCGGATGTGTGTTCACCTCTTCCTCCCAGATACTGACGATAGTCGTCCGGCCACTCGGGGCCGTGCTCTCGACTGCTGCGTTGAACGAGGGTTCGACGCCGGCGACTTCGAACGTAACGTCGGCTCCGCCGTCCGTGTGCGACTGGATGTACTCGACCGGGTCAGTCGTCGTCGGATCGATGAGTTCATCGGCTCCGCAGTCATCGGCCCGGTTCCGCCTGGCGTCGCGCGGTTCGGAGACGAAAATCCGTCCCGCACCGGCCGCGCGAGCGCACTGGATCACCGAGAGACCGATCGGCCCGCTCCCGAACACGGCAACCGCGTCACCGGCCTGTAGTTCCGACCGGCGAACCGCGTGCAGGCCGACGCTCAGCGGCTCAACCAACGCACCGTGTTCGACGGGCACGTCGTCTCCCAGCGGGACAGCCCGCTCAGCGTCGACGACGGCGCTCTCGGCGAACCCACCGTCCCCACCGGTGAGACCGATGAAACCGATTGAGTCGCAGATGTGGTAGTTCCCCTCGTGACACTGCCGGCACTCGCCGCAGTAGAGGATGGGATTGATAGCCACGGCATCCCCAACGGACAGGTCTGTCACTGCGTCACCCACTTCTGTGATTGTGCCGCTGTACTCGTGTCCCATCCGGATCGGCGCTTTCTCTCCCGATACTGGGTGTGGCTCTCCCTCCGGCACGAAGATGGGGCCGGCGGTGTACTCGTGGAGATCCGATCCACAGATCCCGCACGAGTCGATATCGATCCGAACCTCTCCCGCGTCTACACTCCCTTCGGCTACCTCTTCGACCCGGATGTCTTTCGGACCGTGATAGGTTGCGGCTTGCATAGCTTTCTATAATTTCTTTTCATTATATATGAATGTCTAGCTTTTTGTAGATCGGCCACAGCGTGATCGGCGCCGACGGCCTGCGGTAGAAGCGCCGAGACAGCGACGCACGCCTCGAACTCACTCCCGCCCGCGATACGACCCGAGAACGAGTTCCGACGCTCGTGCCGCCCGCTCGAAGAACCCGTCGAGGAACGCCTGCGCCTCCCCGGCACCGATCACGCGCGTGTCGTACGTCAGGCTGGCAGTCACGAGCGGCTGGATAGTGACGCCGTTCTCGCCCGGGACGGCCCGCTCGCCGGTCGGATCTAGTTCGAGCGCCGCGACGGCCGGCGGATTGATCAGCCGACCGCTGCCGTCGGTCTCGGCGGCGTTCGTGACGGTGAAGGTGGCCTGGTGGGACGGCTCGCTCTCGCCGTCGACCGACTGGCGGATGTCGACGATCTCGGTGAGGGACTTGTTCGCCGCGTCGGGGATGACTCCCGAAACCGAGCCGTTGATGTCGGCGACGAGGGCGATGTGCTGTGGCTCCGCGACCTGGTGGGTGGACTCGGTGAACGTGCCGTTCATGACGGCGTGTTCGGTGAGCGTCGTCGAGGCGAGGACGAGCGCCACGTCGGTCATCGTCACGCGCTGCTCGAAGGCTGTCCGGACCGCTTCCATCGTCTCGAACAGCGCCTCACCGGCGGGCGGGTCCGCGGTGGCTGTGACCCGTTCGTACCGGTCCAGTTCCGGCCGTTCGGCCGAGAGCCACTCCACGCCACCGCGCTGTCGCTCGGCCCTCTTGACGGGTGGTTCCGCCTCGGCGGCGGCCTCGACGTCACTTTCGGTAATCGCACCCTCAAAGCCGGTCCCGTCGATGGTGGTCAGGTCGACGCCTAACTCCTCGGCCCGCTTCTGCGCACGCGGTGAGGCTTTCACTTCCTCTGTGTCGCCTTCGCCCGCCGGTTCGCTCTCGGCCGCGTCGGCGGCCGCTTCGACGTCGTCTTCCGTGATCGCGCCGTCGAACCCGGTCCCCTCGACGGCCGCCAGGTCGACGCCCAGTTCTTCGGCCCGCTTCTGTGCACGCGGCGAGGCTTTCACGTCGTCGCTGCTCCCTCCAGTGTCGCCCGTCTGGCTCCCGTCGTCACCGCCGCCCCCTGCCGTTTCGGGAGTCGCGGCGACCGCTCCCGATGCTTCTGCCGTCTCTGTCGCGGCTGTTTCGCCCTCGCTCTCAGCCGTCTCGGCGTCGCCTTCCAGTTCGGCCTCGGCTTCCGACTCTAGGTCGGCGATGTCGGCGTCCGGCGCTGCGAAGATGCCGATCGGCGTTCCCGGCGGCACAGCGTCCCCCTCCTCGGCGTAGACGCGCCGGAGCGTCCCGTCCTCGCGTGCCTCGACTTCGCCGATGCTCTTCTCGGACTCGACTTCGGCGATCATCTCGCCCTCCGAGACCTCATCGCCTTGCCTGACGGTCCATTCGAGCACGGTTCCCTGTTCCATCTCCAGCCCGAGCTTCGGCATCTTGACAATGTATGACACGGTACGCTACCTATCGCCGCGCGGTTACTAAAAAACATGTGGCGGGACCGGCCGTCGTAGCGGCCGGCCCCCGTCGGGTCGTTCTAGATGACGTTCTGCAAGATGCCGCCGTCGACGACAACCGCCTGCCCGGTGATGTTCCGGTTCTCTGCGAGGAAGACCACGGTCCGACCCATGTCCTCGGGGGTCTGGTCGCGGCCCATCGGGATCGTCCGGTCGATGGTGTCCTCGTAGGCCTCCCCGAGTTCCGGTGTCAGCACGTCCTCCCACATTGGCGTCTCGACGATGCCAGGACAGATGGCGTTGACCGTCACGTCCGGCGCGAGTTCGAGACACAGCGACTTGGTAAACCCGAGGACGGCGTGTTTCGACGCACAGTAGTGGGCGAGGCCGGCGGCCCCGATAGACCCCGCGATTGAGGCGGTGTTGACGATCGAACCCTCCGTTTCCCTGAGATGCGGGGCCGCGGCCCGGGCCGTGAGGAACATCCCCTTCATGTTCACGTCCATGACCGTGTCCCACTCCTCCTCGGCCATTTCCTCGACCGGGGCGACGGTGATGACGCCCGCGTTGTTCGCGAGGACGTCGATGCGGCCGAACTCGTCGACGACCTCCTCAACCATCGCCTCGACCTGGTCTGCCTTCGTCACGTCGCAGTCGATGACGTGAGCGCGCTGGCCCTCGGACTCGACGCGGTCGACGACATCCTGGGCGCGCTCGGTACCGGCCATCTCGGTAGACGACCGCTGGTTGTACGCCGACTCCATCACGTCCACGTCGGCGATGACGACGTCGCTGCCCGCGGCCGCGAGCTCGGCGGCGATACCGCCCCCGATGTCGCCGGCCCCGCCCGTCACAATCGATACAGCTCCGTCTAGTGTGGTTTGTTCAACCATCCCACAGAACTGTCTATCAACTATCACAATAAAACATAGTGACGCACCCGCGGCGTGACTGCCTACGACAGCGTATCGACTGCTGCCGGGGTTACACTCCGGATCTTCTCACCCCAGTTCCGACCGAACCGCGTCGCCGATCTCGTTGATGGCCTCCCGCGCACGGTCGAGTTCCGGGTCGGCGAGCATCGTCAGGAACCCGTGGATCATGTCGTCGTACTGGACGTGGCGGGTCGGGACGCCCGCGGCGTCGAGACGGTCCGCGAGCGCGCGGCCGTCGTCCCGGAGCGGGTCGAACCCACAGGTGAGGAGGAAGGCCGGCGCCAGCCCGTCCAGTCGGTCGGCCTGCAGCGGGGCGGCATACGGATGATCGCCGTCCAGTTCGCTCCGGATGTAGCCGTTCCAGAACCGCTCCATGTCCTTCCGCGTCAGGAAGTACCCCTGCGCGTTCTCTTCGTAGGAGTCCGTCTCGAAGGAGAACTCCGCCGGCGGATACGCGAGCACCTGGTAGTCGATGGACGGGCCGCCCCTGTCGCGGGCGAGGAGGCTCACCCCGAGCGCGAGCGTCGCGCCGGCGCTGTCCCCGGCGACGGCCAGTGCACCGGGCGTCGCACCGATCTCCTCGGCGTTGGCTGCGAGCCACTGCGTCGCGGCGTAGCAGTCCTCCAGCCCGTCGGGAAACCGGTGTTCCGGAGCCAGCCGGTAGTCGACGGCGACGACGACGCAGTCAGCCGCGTTGGTGAGGGCCCGACACAGCGCGTCGTGGGTTTCGATGCCCCCGAGCATCCAGCCGCCGCCGTGGAAGAACGCGATGGCCGGTCGCGGTCCGTCGGCCGTCGGCCGGTAGATACGAATCGGAATCTCGCCGTCCGGGCCGGGGATGGTCCTGTCCGTGACCGAGTCGACCGGCTCCGGCGGCTCGTCGGGCACGCTCAGGTCGCGGTAGGTCTCGCGGGCCTCGGCCAGAGGCAACCGGTACAGCGGGGGGAGTCCCTGCTCCGAGAG
>Ga0207813_101048_pt1 | contig 10768 bp, 9 predicted proteins | sample A23E3SouthBayCA_2_FD_187730 | JGI IMG/M metagenome (GOLD analysis project Ga0207813, IMG submission 187730) | Aerobic enrichment media microbial communities from Eden Landing Ponds, California, USA - A23 E3 (4) (SPAdes) | ecosystem: Environmental > Aquatic > Marine > Unclassified | place... | reverse complement strand
TATCCGCTGCTTGCGGACCCGGACGCCGCCGTCGGCGACGCCTACGACCAGCCGGTCCGCTTCGGACTCCTCGGTTCCCTGTCGGACTTCCTGGGCCGGATGCCACAGATCGTTGTCCTCGATCGGGGTGGCGACGGGAGCGGTCCCGAGATCGTCTACACGTACAGCAGTAACTCGACGTTCGACCGCCCCAGCATCGACGAACTGCTCGCGACGCTCGACGACCTCGCGGCGGACGGGGAGGGTCGCTCCACCGACGACTGATCCACGTTCCGATTGCGGTGTTTCGAACCGGAACAGTGTGGCAATGGTGGAAACCGCAAGACAGGGGCCGAATCCGAGGCGAGACTCATACTGTCGGCTATAACATATCGAAAGAATTCGCCACCCCGGGATGGCGAATATATTCACGAAGTTATAGCCGACAGTATCAGGTGTCCGTCCCGCGTGATTCAGGTCCCGGTCCGCATTCGCAATTCACGAGTTATCCCGTCGCAGAAGTGCTCCAGCAGGGATTCGAACCCTCGTCATTGCCGTGAGAGGCCGGGTTAGTCTGCGACGCCAGCTTCTCGATCCGAATCTCAATTCCCGTCTTCTTCGGGTTCTGATCCGCTACTAATTCCATATTCACACCCAGAGCATATAGAACAACCAGGTGATTGTCCACTAGGCAAGTAAATTCGAAGGAGTTTGGTGGCACTAAGCGACGCCGATCAGTCGATCTCACCGAACGGTTCGAACTGATTCGACCGACTATTCTGACTGCTCCAGACGATCAGGCCCACCCTGCCGCCACGACGACCACGTAGGCGAAAGCGTTGTTCAGCGCGTGCATCAGGACCGCACCAGAGAGGTTGTCGTATCGGAGGCGAAGCACCGCGGGGAGAAAGCCCCACACGGAGATGAAGATCGTCCCGGCAACGCCGAAGTTCGGCAGGTGGATCAGCGCGAACAGCGCGGTCATCAACACCGTGGCACTCACCGGACCGAACCCCCGGGAAGTGAGCGCGCCGAGGACCAGTCCCCGGTAGAGGATCTCCTCGGTAATCGGGGCCAGAACCACTGCGCCGACCATGATCGCCAGGAACGCACCGGGATCAGATAGTGAGTACGAGAGCCCTTGCAACTGGTAGCCGAGCATCGCGCTCAGTTGCGCCGTGAACTGGTAGACGCCAAGTCCGGCGACGAAGGCGACCAGGGCCGCACCTGTTTCTCGGACAGATGGCCGGTGGAACTTGAAGACGGTCGCTCGCTGGTCGGGGGTCAACAGTCCGTACAGCAGTGCGACGACCAGAAGGTTCACGACCCCGTAGAACAGGTACCCCGAGACCAGCGAGTACGCTTCCGACGGCGTCTCGGTAATGATGCTGTGTGTTGCGTACAGGAGTGACACCAGCGGCACGGGGAGTAGTGTGACCACGAGCACCGTTCCGAGGCGGTCCCCGACGGACTCGCCGATTCGAACCCGGGAGACCAGACTGTCGGGACCGATCGTTCGCGTCATCGTCCATCCTCGACTCTGCCGGACCCACGTTCGGAAACCGTTCCACCGTCGCGCACTCTGTGCCGTTCACGAGTGGACATATCGGTAGTGACATCGTGACCGGCATGAATCGGGACCCAGCGTTTCAGCGCCTGAAACAATCCGTCGATCGAGGGTCGAGTACCGGTCGCTCTCCCACGCTGGACCGACACGTGACGTGTCGGTCGGACGCTTTGGGACGAACGGGGAGCGGGGGTATTCGACAGCTGAAAGACAGGAACGGGTGGAAAGAGAGGATGGGGCGGGTGGATCGGGTCGGGAGGGTGGCGGCACCGGGCAACGCGTCACAGCGGGTGGAGCGTGTGGACGGGGTGCCGAGGTGCCGCGAGCCGACAGGCAACTGTCGAACGACGACCCCGGCGGGTCGGCGCCTCAGTGTGTCGGTGGAGGGCGCGTGTCGACAGGGCGGCTGTCGGCACTCGATACGACGGGTGGCAAATAAAAAGCGATGTCGGTCGCTACAAGCCGTCTTTGAGTGTGAGTACTCCACACACCGAGTCTCACGAGAGTACGTCCTCAGTGCGGCCAGCCCGAGAGAGGGTGCAACCTGACTGTGAACGCGGTTCCGAGCCACTGACAGCGGGGCCGCTTCCGTCGAGTCGACAGGATACTCCTCCCGTGCCTCCGTTCACCAAACCGCTCTTTCGGTGCGTTACTCGAACGGGATAGTCTACGATCGCTCATCTACGTGCGACAGGCTTCGCAGGGGACGTCCCTAAGAACTCGACTCGTGTTTCAAGCGGGGAAGCAGTCGACCCGTGCATCCGGATAGTCCGACAGACCGAACGACGAGCTGTCGCGCCGTGAGAGTGGATTCCAGCACCCCGTCGCGAAGTCGGCGGCAGCTACGCACTCGACGGGTCGACGCTGTCCGACCGTGCCGATCGAGACGTATCCGACCGGTCGACGATCGGTGTCCGGTCGGTGTCGAGCGCCCAGGAGCGGTACGCGAAGGTCACACCGAAATACACGACCAGCACGGCGACGAGAGCGCCGACCGTCCCGGTCCCGGACCAGTTCCAGACGTCCGCGACGAGTGGCCACGTGTTCCCGACCGCGTGCAACAGCGCCACGAAGTACACGTTCTGGGTCAACTCGTAGAGGATTCCGAACCCGAGGCCGGAGAGGCCGAGAAACGCTGCGGTCCCGACGATACCCGACGGAGACGCTCCCTGGACGATCATCGCAGGCGTGTGTAGTATGCCGAAGACGACGCTCGCGGTCAAGATACCGAGTCCGATACGCGCCCGGCTGTCGTCGCCGAGCAACGCGATCACCTTCGTCTGCAGGTAGCCCCGGAAGACGAACTCCTCGACCAGCGCGACGACGAGGAAATCGAAGGCCAACGAGATCCCCAGCGCCAGCGGAACGTCCGGCCAACGGACCGGCATCTCCAAGACGAGTCCGAGTCCCCACTGGTTGCCGAGAGCGACCGCCAGCGCGGCGACGACGACGTTCAACGCCGCCCACAGACCGAAACCGGCGAGAAGGGCTGGCCCGAGCAGCCGCCTGGAGAGTCCGATTTCGCCCGGGTGGACGTCTTCGACCCGGAGCAACAGCAGCGCGATTCCAGCGAGCGCTCCGAACTTGGCGGTCCCGGCCACGGGACCGATCCACGCGGGGAAGCTGACGTCCGAGACGGCGTTCCCGATGACGATCGCCGCGACAGCCATTGCGGCGACTGCGCCGCTGAATCCGACGAGCGTCCACAGTCCGCCGTCGAACGCGATACGTCTCCCCGACGGCGGGTCGGCGCCCCGAGAATCCACCGTCATCGGACCACCTCTGGTCCGGCGGTCAATAGCCGCCAAACCGTCGAACACAGTTCGGCGATCGATACGTCCCGTGAACCAGCGAGCGAAGCGTGCCCCGACAGTTCCATGCGGGGAGCGTCGCCCTCTGTCTCGAAAGAGCACCCTGCAGTGTTTCACTCGCTGAAACCCGGAACCGCCCTTTTCGGAGGTGGGAAGCCGACTGTCGAACATGAGTATCCGGGACCGGTTCTCGAACTCGGACGACGACGTGACGTGTATCGGTTGCGGGGCGACAGTTCCCCGCTCCGAGGCGCGCGAATACGACAAACACGGCGACCGCTGGAGCCGCGACGGCAAACAGTTCGAGTATCTCTGCAAGCCCTGTCACCGGGACTGCTGTCATCAGCCGCGGAGCGACCTCGAATCGACGCTCGTCGACGCTGGCGCTGGGGAAGTCGATACGGATACGTTCTTCCGACGGTACTTCGCCGTCGTGACGGACGAGACCGTGGAGTGAGCCCCACTCGCAAAGCGGCACATCTCTTGAGCGGTGTCGAGGCGCGAGCGAGAAGAGTGCTCAGCGGTCGACTTCGCCCATGATTACGTCGAGACTACCGAACGTCGCGATGAGGTCCGGAATCGTGTCTCCCACCGCGAGTTCCGGGAGTACCGAGAGGTTCGAGAAGGAGGGGCCCCTGATCTTGAACCGCGCCGGGGTGTCGGTGCCGTCGGACCTGATGTAGATGCCGAGTTCGCCCTTTGCGGCTTCGACCGCTCGATACACTTCGGTGTCGGGGTCGGGCCGGAGCGTGCGCGGGACGTTGGCCTGGATAGTGCGGTCCTCGGCGGGCCAGTCTTCCAGCACGTCGACGCACTGTTCGACGATGCTGGCCGACTCCTCCAGTTCCCGGAGGCGAACGAGCACGCGCGAGTAGTTGTCGCCCGCGTCCTCGGTGACGACGTTCCAGTCGAGTTCGTCGTAGTAGCCGTAGGGGTCGTCCCGGCGCAGATCGTAGTCGATGCCCGATCCGCGGGCGACCGGCCCGGTACAGCCGTACTGTTTCGCGACATCGGGGTCGAGGACACCGGTGTCGACGACCCGGAGCTGGAACGCCTCGTTGCGCGTCAGCAGGTCGTGGTACTCGGCGATTTTCTCGGGGAGACCGCTCAGAAAGTCCCTGACGTCGGCGACGAACTCGCTCCGCGGGTCCGGGAGGTCCCACGCGACCCCGCCCAGTCGGAAGTAGTTGAACATCATGCGCTGGCCGGTCAGGTCCTCCAGCAGGTCGAGCACGAGTTCGCGGTCACGGAAGGCGTACATGAAGGAGGCGCTGAACTCGCCGGTGACGTCGAGCGCGTACGTCCCGATGGCGATGAGATGGGAGGCCATGCGACTCAGTTCGGCGCCCAGGGTGCGGAGCACCTGTGCGTACTCCGGGACCTCGATGCCAGCCAGGTCCTCGGCTGCGCGGGCGTAGGCCCACTCGTTGAGCAGTCCCGACGAGACCCAGTCCCACCGGTCGGGATAGGGCATGATCTGGTGCCGGTAGGTACACTGCTGACACATCTGCTCCTCGCAGCGGTGGATGTACCCGATGTCCGGGTCGAGGTCGACGACCTGCTCGCCGTCGAGCACCGTTTGCAGATGGAGGACGCCGTGCACCGACGGGTGTTGCGGGCCGACGTTCAGAAACATCGTATCCTGGTGGCGATGGTCGTCCTCCAGCGGGTTGGCGTGTTCCCGTAACGTGACGATCTGGGGCTGCGTGTCGTCGAACTCCTCGCGGAGCGGGTAGCCCTGCCAGGTCTCGGGCAGGAGGATCCGGCGCAGGTCGGGATGGTCGTCGTACTCGATGCCGAGCAGGTCGTAGGCCTCCCGCTCGTGCCACTCGGCTGTCTCGTACACCGACGTGGCGGACTCGCTCACCGGTTCGTCGGTCGTCGTCGGGACCACGACGGATACCTCCTCGGTCGGGTCGTCGTACTTACGGAGGTGGTAGATCGTCTCGAACCGGTCGGCGTACTCCTGGGCGGTCACGCACGAACAGTGGTCGAACCCCGCATCCTCCCGGAGCGTCGAGAGTGTCTCGACGACGTCGTCCGGCCGTATCACGAACCCCTCGGTGTTCAGGTGGGTCTCCCGGTCGAGGACGACGTCACCGAGTAGAGCCGCAAGTTCGTCGTAGTCGAGTTTCTCCGACGAGTCGCTGGCCTCGTCGGATACAGGGCCCGCCGTCTTCCCGGAACTCACCGCTCGTCACCTCGATTCCCGTCGCCAGCACTGGCGCGGATCGGCGTACTCATACACCGTCGTAGCGACAGTGGCTCCATAACGACCGAGTCCGTGTTTCACAGCCTGAAACACGAGTGGGACCAGTTGCGTCCGGTCGCCGCCCTCGCAGACAGCGTGGACCCACGCGCAGAGACATCACGGACTGCAGAGACAGAAACACGGCCCCGCTGTTTTTCGTGAAGGCTGGTCGATTCTGTCTCGTATGTCGCCAGGTTCGGATGTCGTCGTCCACGACGCGACGGTGCTGACGATGGACGGTCGAGACGAGATCTATCGGAACGGGACCGTCGTCGTTGAGGACGACGAGATAACGGAAGTTCGAGCGTCGGAACCGTCAGATCCCACTCTCACAGCAGAGACGGTCATCGATGGGAGCGACAGGCTGGTGATGCCAGGGCTCGTCAACGCGCACGCCCACCTGGAGATATCGGCGCTCGTCGGCGCGTTCAGCGAGATGGGGTTAGGCGAGATGTTCGCCGACATGACCGCGCTCTGTGAGCAACTCGGTCGCGGCGAGTACGAGTACCTCGTCGAGGCGAGTGTCGAACTGGCTGCGCTGAACTTCGTCCGTGGCGGGATCACGACGGTCAACGCGATGGACGCGATACCCCGTCACGGGGCGGAGGCGTTCGGTGACGCCGGACTCCGGGGTTTCTTCGGTCCGTGGATCAGCGACCTGTTTTGGGACATCCCGGAGGACGAACAGTTCGAACGGGCCCGCTCGTTCATCGAGGAGTATCACGATACCTACGACGGCCGCATCAGGGCGACAGTGTGTCCGCACGACGACTGGTCGTGTTCGCGCGAGGTGTGGGAACGTGCGGCCGACCTGGCCGCGGAGTACCCGGATCTGCCCGTCCACACGCATCTGCTCGAACTCGACGCGGGAAACGTGATGAGTCGAGCCAACGACGCGGCGGATTCACTCGCTCTGCTCGACGACGTCGGACTCCTCGACGACCGACTCGTGGCGGCCCACTTCCGGGTCGCCGACGAGGCAGACGTCGAACGCATCGCCGCCAACGACGCAGCCGTCGCGCACTGTCCGTCGATCTTCTGTTACTGGGAACCCGACGGCGAGACCGAGTGGACACCGGTCCCGTCGTTGCGGGACGCGGGTGCGACGGTCGGCCTCGGACTGGACGACCACTACTGGCACGACTCGACTGACCTCCTCGGCGAGGCCAGACAGGCACGGCTCGCGGCCAACCTCTCTTTCGGCACGAACCAGTTCGACTCGATGGACCTCGTCCGGATGCTCACGATCGAGGGTGCCAGAGCACTGGGTGTCGCGGACGAACTCGGCAGTATCGAACCGGGAAAGCGGGCCGATCTCGTCGTGCTGGACCTCTCGAAACCGAAGTTCGCGCCCCGGACCAACGTCCCGGCACTGGTCGCCAACACCGCCACGGCAGCGGACGTCGAGACGACGATCGTCGACGGGGAGATACTCATGCGCGACGGAACGGTCCGCACGATGGACGCCGCAGCAGTCTGTGACCGCGCCGAACGTGCCGTCGATCGGTTCGGCGAGGAAGTCGGCTGGGAGATGAGCGTCGAAGGAAGCGACCCTCCGGGACATCTGCAGACGGTCCGGGACTTCCCTAAACGCGGACCGGCACACCTGTTGGCTCGTCTCGGTTGGCAACGCGTCAAAGACACGCTGTAGCCCCCACAGACTAAGCGACAGGACCTGTCGCCGAGAGGCCGCTGTAGCGCGGGCGCGCCAAAACGGGTATCACGACCCCGTTTCAGACAGTGAAACACGGGGCGTGGTGCTATGTTCCCGCCTGACGAGGGGACAGACATGAGCGGCGCGACGGAACTACCCACAGACACGTCCGAACGAGACATCCTGATAGTCGGCGGCGGGATTGCCGGTCTCGCACTCGCCGACTATCTCCGGCGACAGGGACGGACTCCGACGGTCGTCGAACAGGCACCTGAGTGGCGAGATGGCGGCTACGGGATCGGTCTCTGGGAAGACGGTCTGGCGGTCCTGCGAGACCTCGGTCGACTCGACCATGCCCGGAGACTCGCCGCCGACCCCGACGGATTCGCGGTTCGGGCCGACGGAGACCTGCTGACGCGGACGACGCTTCCCCCGGACCGGACGCTCCTGCTGGCCATCCACCGCGGCGACCTCCACGCCGTACTGCGCGAGGGCGTCCCCGACGACTGGATCCGGTTCGGGACCACGCCCGCCCGTATCGACGAACGGGACGAGGACGTACGCGTCACCTTCGAGGACGGGACGACCGAGACGTACGACCTCGTCGTCGGCGCGGACGGCGTCCACTCGACGGTCCGCGAGCAGTGTTTCACCGAGTGGACGAAACGCGAACACGACACGTACGTCTGGTCGCTGTGGGCCGACCAGGACGTCGACGTCGGCGACGACATGGTCAGCGTCTGGGGGGCTGGAACTGAGGGGTTCGTGGCCCGGGTCGGCGACCGGGTTGGGTTCAATCTCGCCGCCCGGCTCGACCGGCATCCCGACCCGCCAGCCCGGGCCCAACTCCGTGCGCGGGCCGAGGCGATAGAGTGGAAACTGCCCGCGTTGTTGGACGGGACCGACGACGATCCGTTCTTCGACCGGGTCCGCGACGTGACCTGCGAGCGCTGGCACACCGACCGGGTGGTCCTCGTCGGCGACGCGGCCCACGCCGTCCACCCCATCTCCGGGATGGGCGCCTCGCTCGCGCTCCAGGACGCTCGCGTCCTCGCCCAGGAACTCGCGACCGCACGTCCCGGGGACCCGAGCGGCACGCTCGAACGCTTCGAACAGCGCCGCCGGGACGATGCGAAACGCGTACGACGCGAGGCGCGGTTCGAGGCTGCCGTCACGTTCCTCGAATCGGAGCTGGCGCGACAGGCCCGAAACTGGGTCGTCGACCACACGCCGCTGTTCGACCTGTTCGTCGAGCGGCAGGCCTCGAAAGTGTGAGTCACAGTAATCTCACGTCTGTTTCACGGGCTGAAACACCGCGAGTGGTTTGACATCCCGCCGGTCCCTACCACAATGTGCCCGCCCGGAACGGAGGCGGGAACGAGAATATCCGACTGCTGTCACCCCAAGTGAAACCGCCTGCCCCACCCGAACCCAGCCGCCCATTCCCGTACCGGTCCCCTCCCAAACCCTCCGGCTTTCCACCCCCGTCCACCCCGTTTTCGCGCGTCTGTCCACGCAGATATCACGGCGGAGTAACCCGTCGAACTAATACCTCCCTCACCGACGCGGCAGTCATCGTATTCGGCTCCGTCGCGTATCTTCACCTGCACGGACCACAGTTCCGCGTTTGCGGGACAGTTACCGAACGCGCTCGCCGTTTCGAGTCACCACTGATGTCGAGCACGGAACCCACCACGGACACCGACGCATCGTTACTGGCCGACCGGGACGTCAGGTCCACCTATCGAGAGGTGAACGGCGTCGAGTTACACGTCGTTGCCGCTGGCGACCCCGAGGACCCGCTGGTCGTCCTGTTGCACGGGCACCCAGACTTCTGGTATGGCTGGCGCGACCAGATACGGGCGCTCGTCGACGCCGACTTCCGCGTGGTCGTCCCCGACCAGCGAGGGTGTAACCTGAGTGACGCGCCAGACGGGGTCGACGCCTACCGTCAGTCGGAACTCGTCGCCGACGTCTGCGAACTGATCCACAGCGAGGGCTCGGAGTCGGCCCACGTGGTCGGTCACGACTTCGGCGGATTCGTCGCCTGGAACCTCGCGCTCCGTGAACCGTCCGTCGTCGACCGCCTCGGGATCTGCAACGTCCCGCACCCGACGGCGTACCGGGAGACGCTGCGGTCCAGTCCGCGACAGATCGCCCGAAGCTGGTACGTGTGGTTCTATCAGCTGCCGAGGCTGCCCGAGTGGTTGCTGTCCCGAAACGAGATGGCCAACATGGTCGATTCGCTCGAAATAACCTCGAACGACGGCACGTTCGACAAGGTAACGATCGACCGATACAGAGCGGCCTGGCGGCACACCGGTATCGAACCGCGGATACACTGGTATCGCGGGTTCCGCCGTTCGAGCCGCCCGTCACGCGATACCGTCACACAGCCGACGCTGGTTTGCTGGGGCGAAGACGACATCGCACTCCTTCCCTCGATGGCCGACCGGAGCGTCGAGTACTGCGAAAACGCCCAACTACGGACGTTTCCCGGCGCCTCACACTGGGTCCATCACGAGCGAGACGACGTAACCGAAGCGTTGCGCCAGCACCTCTCGGGACAGACAGAGACGAATCGACCGATTGCCGGGCCAACGTGACGAGCGCGGGGCTCACTACTGTTCCGACGAGGCGACGGCCCATACTACGATGTGCGTACACAGTATGATAGGGTAGCGACATATCTGGAAGTCGGTCGGCAACTGGCCGAGTACTGTGCCGTCGTGATCAGTTCTCGCTCTCCCGGTACCCGACTGCATAGAGCGCAAGCGCGGAGAGAATCGTCACTGTCGCTGTGACGAACATCACAGCTGAAAACAGCCCTTCGGTCGTTGCTGCAGTAGCAAATATAACTGCAGCACTGCCTGCGACGACGCCACTCTGCTGTGTCCTGTTCTGACGCTTTGTCTGGAGGGCCATACCCGAATTTCGAGGACTGCATACAAGAATCCGGCAACCGTGTTTCACTGCATGAAAACGTACTACGGACACGAACGACTGTGGGATCGAATCATGGCGTCACTTCGCGCCCGGTAGTACTTCGACCAGTACTCGTCGTAGGCAGTTGGGACTCCGACGAGTATCGCCGCGAAGACCGTGAGACTTCGCTGAGTAGTCACCCACTCCGGGTCGGCGAATATTTTTACGAACGTATAGCCGACAGTATGAGGTGTATTTTCCAACCCACTCACCCCAGCACTCACGACCCGCCCGAAACGCAGGGTTCCGACCAGACAGTCAGGATACTGTGCGTTCTTCCGCTCGGTCGGGCACGACGATTTCGACAGTGGTTCCCTTGGTTGTATCGAACGACAGCTCGCCGTTCAGCGTCGTGACGGCCCACTTGAGTTGCCAGAGTCCGAGCCCGGTGCTGTGCTGGAGCGGCGATTCCGTTCCCGCGTCCAGAGATTCCAGTTCACTGTCGGGAATCCCCGGTCCGTCGTCGGCCACGCGGACGACGTACCCGTCCGGTCGTGATTCGATAGTGACAGTCACAGCCG
>Ga0207813_101046_pt1 | contig 10791 bp, 12 predicted proteins | sample A23E3SouthBayCA_2_FD_187730 | JGI IMG/M metagenome (GOLD analysis project Ga0207813, IMG submission 187730) | Aerobic enrichment media microbial communities from Eden Landing Ponds, California, USA - A23 E3 (4) (SPAdes) | ecosystem: Environmental > Aquatic > Marine > Unclassified | place... | reverse complement strand
CCACGACCCCATCTCGCGGATGCGCGTCTCGACGGAGGGGTACGCCCTCCTCACCGACGCGGTGCGGGAGACGGCCGACGCCGTCGACGCCGGCCTCGGATTCGTCCTGGAGGGAGGCTACGGTCTCGAGACGCTCTCGGAGAGTATCGCGACCGTCCACGAGACGTTCGACGGGCGGTCACCGGTCGCGGACGACGACGAGCCGACGACGGCGACCCGCGACCTGCTCGACGACCTGCGGGAACGCCACGACCTGTAGTCACGGGGCGGGATCGAAGTAGCGGGCGAGAGGGACGCCGAACTCGTCGGCCAACGCGGCCACGTCGTCGCCGACCAGCAGATCGTACCCCGCCTCCAGGGCCGTCTCGACGTGGGCGCCGAGTGCCACGTCGAAGATGGCGTCGCCCGCGAGGAGGTCCCGGGGCGTCGTGTCCTCGCGTTCGCGTTCGACGACGTAGCGGTCGGCGTCGAGGAACGGGCCGTAGGCGTCCGTCCCGGCGTAGGCGTCGTAGAACCCGGTCGCGTGCTCGCGGACGTGAACCGGCGGCCCCTCGTGGCGCTCGATGGCCGGGAGTTCGTCGACGGCGAGTTCGACCAGGAGGACCGCCCGTTCGTCGGCGAACGTCGCGGAACGGAGGGGGGCGAACCCCCGGCGGTCGAGTTCGCCGACGATTCCGTCGAGGGACTTGCGAAGCTGTGGGTAGAGCTGATCGTCCACGAGGTCCGGCGTCTCGAAGATGACGGCCACCGGAGTCGTGCCCCGGCGGTCGAGGTGAGCGCGAACCGCGTCGGGATCCAGCGGGGCCGGATCGGACGGGTGAAAGGGGTCCTCGCGAGGGGTGGCCAGGAACGCACGGGCGTGATGCTGGAGGCGGGCCACGTTCTCGGCGGCGCAGACGGCGGCGACGTTACGCTCCGGGTCGGTCGGGTCGACGACGACGAGCGGGTCGTCGAAGGTCGCCGTCCCGTGAGCTTCGGGGTCGAGCCGGACGGGCGGCTGCCAGTCGGCCGCGGCACGGAGGAGCGCCTCGAACCCGCCGTGCTCGAGGACGAGGAGTTCGGAGAGGTAGCCCGAAAAGCCGCGAGTCCGGAGGTCGCTGCCGTAGGCGCCGATACCGGTGAGGAAGGCCTTGAACAGGCGCACGTCACGTTTCAGGTCGGGATCGAGGCGTTCCTGCAGGTAGGCGTCGTGGAAGGGTGTGCGGTCGACCGCCGACTGGATGGCCGTCGCGTCGTCGACGTCGTAACACGGGACGAGGTCGACGTCGAACCCCCGTACGTCGCCGGTGACGTAGGGGTGCTCGGCGTACTCCTCGCGGCCGTCGGGGAGGGCCGCGCGACCGACGGCGAGCCCGTAGCGCTCCAGTTCGTCGCGTGCGAGGTCCGGCGGGAAACAGACGAAGAGGTCGATGTCGCGGTCGGCGGCGAGCCACGTGCCGCGGGCCGTCGACCCGACCTGGACGATCCGGGCGTCGACAGGTAGCTCCGAGAGGGCGTCCCGGACCCGGGCGGTCAGGTCGTCGACGGCGGTCCGGAGTCGCTCCCGCTCGGCCGGGTCGGGCGTCACGCGGTCGGCCACGCGCGAGAGCACCGCCTTCGAATCGCTCATGGTGGGGTCATCCGTCCGGTCGGGCGAAAGGGTGTCGGTCGCGTGTGACCGACCGACGGGGACCGGGTGAAAACGAAAGCCCTTTGGGGCGACTTCGACTATCGGAAACCGAGCCGTCGTAGCTCAGATGGTAGAGCACCTCGCTGTTAACGAGGTGGTCCCAGGTTCGAGCCCTGGCGACGGCGCCTCCTTCGACGTTATCCGCGGAGTCCCCGGCTCATACTGTGTATTGTACGACCGGCAGTTCGCCGGATTGTCCTGGCGAACCACCGGGAATCAGTTACAGTATCCGTATCAGCCCTGCCACGTCCACCGCGAGTCGAGGACGTAGCGGTAGACCCCGCTGATGACGATGCCGACGCCGTTGGCGACGAGGTAGGGGATGGTCGCCGCGGAGACGAGGGCGTAGAGGACGCCGACCTGGATCGGGATGGCCGAGCCACGGACGAGGTTCGTCCGCAGGAGTCCCCGGCCGTACTCCCGCCAGCCGTCGTGTCTGGAGTCGTAGAACGTCCAGCGGTTGTTCACGCCGTACTGGAGGATGATCGTCGTCTCGATGGAGAGGACCGCCGCGATCAGATACTGGACGTTCCCCCACTCGACGAGCGTACCGAGCAGGGCCGTCTGGAAGCCGGCCGCGACGACACCGACGAGGAAAAACCGGCGGATCTGTGGGGCCTCCGGACCGACCAGGATCGCCCGCAGGAAGCGCCTGAGCATCGTCAGCGATAGCCGAGGGCTTCGAGTCGCGTCTCGATATCTTCGTCGACGCTGGCCGCGGAGTCGTCGTGGTCGACCCCCTCAAGCATCGTCACGTGATCGAGGACGGCCTCGCGGAGTCGCTCGCGGGCGGCGACGGCCGACGGGTCGTCGTCGTCCGCCAGGTCGGTTCGCTGTTCGGGATCCGACCGGCGGTCGTAGAGCTCCGCCGCGCCCGTCTCGGCGTTCCGGATGTAGACCCAGTCGGCGTCGCGGGCGCTCACCAGCAGATCCCCCTCGTCGAGCGACCGGGGGATCGGCTGCTGGGTGACGTCCTCGCCGCGGACGGTGACCGTCACCACGGGGTCGTCCGGCGGCGCGACGCCGTCCCGGACCGTCGGAAGGAGGCTCTCGCCGACCCACTCCGGCGCGGGGTCGACCCCGAGTAGGTCACAGACCGTCGGCGGGACGGCGTCGAGGCCGACGGGGTCGGAGACGCGGCCGGCCGGGAGGCCAGGAACGTCGACCAACAGCGGGACGTGGACGAGTTCGTCGTAGAGCTTGGGGTAGTGCGCGAGGTGGCCGTGATCCATGAACTCCTCGCCGTGATCCCCGGCGACGACGACGGCAGTGTCGTCGGTGAGGCCCGCCGCGTCGAGCGAGGAGAGGAGGCGCTCCAGGCTGGCGTCGACCTGTCGGACCGCGGCCTGATACAGCGTTCGCAGGTCGGCGAGGGTACGGTCGCCGACCGACCACCCCAGCCCGGTCCGGACGTGAGCGATCAGCATCCGCGCCTTGCCGACGCGACGGTCGGTGATCTCCCGAAGGTACCGCGGCGCGGGGACGTACGGCGTGTGAGCGTCCATGTAGTGGACCCACAGGAAGAACGGTTCGTCCGTCTCCTCGACGAACGAGGTGGCCTCGCGCTCCACGTCCAGCATCCGCGAGGCGTCGGTGAAGGGTTGCTCGTCGCTCCCGCCGCGGAGGCGGTTCCCGACCCGGCGGAACGGCGAGGTGACGAGTTGGAGCCACGCCCCCCAGGTGGGGTGGGCGGCGACGAACTCGCCGGCGCGGCCGTCGGCGCCCCCGCCGACGAACGCGTCGAAGTCGTCGAAGCCGTCGTCGTAGCCCCAGTGTTCGGTGAGGAAGCCGTTGGCTGCGTTGAAGCCGCCGGTGGCGACGCCCGCCGCCTGCAACCGTTCGGCGAGGGTGGTCACGCCCTCGCCGTCGACGCCGATGCGACCCGTGTCGGCGAAGACGGGACGCGAGGCGAGAATCGATGGGAAGGACATCGGCGTCCAGTTACCGTGGGCGAAGGCGTTCTCGAAGACGGTCCCCCGCTCGGCGAGCGCCGAGAACGTCGGTGTGTCGTACTCACCACCGTACGGCTCGATGGCGTCGGTCCGAAGGGAGTCGACGGTGACGAGAAGGACGTTGGAGACGGGCGTGTCTGTCATGAGCGATTGTCGGCGACAGCGATGGTCGTCGACGGTGCCGACCCGACGCCGTCGACGACCGCTGTTACCCCGAGTATGAACGACGACCGTACTCAAGGTTTTGATCGTCGGCTGCCGTCGTCGCCGGATCGCACCCGCCGCGTTCGCCTCTCTGTCGGCGCGTGAGCGTCGAATCCGACCGGATATCCGCCGACGGGTGTCGTAGAGCGATCCGGCGGCCGGGAGCGGCGGCGTCCGGCACGTTCAAGACGCCGGAGCGTGGACGAGCGTGGTGGGGCCCTTAGCTTAGTCCGGTTAAAGCGCCCGGCTCATACTGGCTCGCGACGGCGCCGCCGCAGCCATGGGACACCGGGTGATCGCTGGTTCGAATCCGGCAGGGCCCATGATTCTTCCGTGAACGAAGTGAACGGAGAATCATCTCCTGCGGGTTCGAAGCAGGGAGTGGAGCGAGCGAAGCGAGCGGAACGACCGAGGTTCGAATCCGGCAGGGACCCAACCGTGTCGCGGGGGACGAGCGACGCGAAAACTCGGGGGTTCACGGAGGGAGTCGAGTCGAAAGCGGAGTCGCACAGGGCTGACAACGAAGACGACGTTCGACAGAACTGTATCGGACTGCGTGTGAACATACCCCATGGACGAGTACGTTCGCCCCAACCGGGACGGCGTGGCGTTGCTCACGATCGACACGCAGAACGACTTCACGCGGCCGGGCGCTCCGGCGGAGATCGGGGGCACCGCCGAGGCGGTGCCGCGGATGCGGCGTCTCGTGGAGGCGTTCCGGGCGGCGGGAGCGCCGGTCGTCCACGTCGTGCGCCTGTACGAGGCCGACGGGTCGAACGTCGATCGGTGTCGGCGAGCGGGGATCGAATCCGGCGCCGAAGTCGTCCGGCCCGGAACCGAGGGTGCCGAACTGGTCACGGAGTTGAAACCGTCGGCGGACGTGCGCCTCGACGCCGACCGGCTGTTGCGGGGGGAGTTCCAGACGGTGGGGCCCGAGGAGTGGATCGCGTACAAGCCTCGGTGGAGCGCCTTCCACCGGACGGACCTCGACGACTTCCTCGCCGCCCGATCGATCGACACCGTGGTCGTCTGTGGGTGTAACTTCCCGAACTGTCCGCGAACGACGATATACGGGGCGAGCCAGCGCGATTACCGACTGGTGTTCGTGCCCGACGCGACCTCGGGCGTGTACGAACGGGGGATCGACGAGTTGGCGGACATCGGCGTGGCGGTGTGGGAGACCGCGGACGTCGTCGAGTGGCTATCGGGGTAGCGGGTCCCGCCGCCACGCCGATACCGTCGAGCACCTGCCGTCGGTTCGCCGAGGCGACGGACCGAAACGCGGGTTCGGGCAATCCGGACGCGACGTCGCCCCGGGTCGACCCGTACTCCGGCGACTCTCAGTACCGGAGGACGGCGTCGGCGATGCCGGCGGTCTGGCCGAGACCGACCAGCGCGATCCCGGCGAGTGTGTACGACGGGGTGGCGGCGTAGACGACCGCACCGGCGGCGGCGACCGCGCCACCACCGAGGTACGCGGGCGCCGGACCGTCGATGGCGCGGCCAGTGTAGAGCAGTCCGAGCGCCGGAAGGCCCATCCAGGCGAACAGGGAGACGGCGAGGAGGGGATCGCGGCCCGTGAGAAACCCGGCGACGCCGAGGACCGTCGCGGCGAAGCCGACGACGACGACCGTCCGCCACGTCCGAAGGACGCCCGTGGACATCTCCGCCCATCCGGTGACGGCGAACGTCGCCAGCAGGGCGGCCATCACGACGTGGGCGACGAACATCGCGTGGGTCGAAACGAGGTCGGCGTGCGCACCGGCGACGACGAGCCAAGCGAAGGGTACGAGCAGTCCCGGACCGGTTTCGCGGAGGCGACGGAGCATGGCGGGGTGTGGGGTCGGCGGCACAAAGAACGCTTTCGTCGGGTGAGGTTCAAGTCCGATCGGGCGGCCACGGGCGGCCATGATCGCGTTCTCGGCGCTCGCCCGGGCGGCGTACTGTCCGCGTCAGTACTACTACGCCGAGCGCGACGAGGGGAGTGTCCGTCCGCCCCCGGCGGTCCGCGAACGGCAGTCGCTCGCCTTCAGGTATCCGGAACTCAGGGCGGCGGACGACGCGACGCTGGCCGCCGAACCGATCGAACCCCCGCCGGCGGCGTACCGCCGTGCGCTGGATCGGGTGGCCGAGCGCTCGGACTGGGCGGGGCTCGTCGACCCCGTGGCCCGCGAGGTGGTGCTGGAGGGGCGGGAGTGTCGGGGCGTGGCACACAAACTCCTGGCGGGGGGTGAGGACGGGCCGCCGACGCCGACAGTCGTCTCGCCGGGGCGACCGCCGGAACGAGGGGTGTGGCGTCCCCAGCGGGTGCGGGCGGTGGCGATGGCGAAGGCGCTGGCGTGGGAGCGCGAACGCGCGGTGCCGTCGGCGCTGGTGGAGTATCCCGCCCACGGCGTCGTCCGGCGGGTCGACCTGACGACGCGGAACAAGGCGGCGTACCGGCGGACGGTCCGGACGGTGCGGGGGATAGAGGGGCCGCCGTCGCGGATCGACGACGCGGCCAAATGCGAGGCCTGTGAGTACCGCGAGGAGTGTGGCGTCCGGTCGCGGTCGCTCCGGTCGTTGCTCGGCCTGGATTGAGCCTACGAGAGCCACGCCTCGATCGCGTCGGCCATCGCGCCGCGGCGGTGGATCACGCCGCGGTCGGGGTCGACGACGGTGCTCTCGGTGCCGGGCGTTTCGCCGCCGTCGACGACGACGGCCACCCCGTCGCGGACGCGGGGATCGAGGTCGGCGACGCGGGTGACACTCGGCGCCCCGGAGCGGTTGGCGCTGGTTGCGGTCAGCGGTGGCGTCCGATCGAGGAGGGCGAGCGCCGTGTCGTGATCGGGGACGCGCACGCCGACGCGGTCGCGGCCGGCGGTGAGCGCGTCGGGCAGCGTCGACCGCCGTTCGACGACGACGGTGACGGGACCGGGGAGAAAGCGGCGCATGAACCGCTCGGCGCGGTCGGTCGGCCGGGTGTGTTCGAGCGCCGCGTCGACGTCGGGAACGCCGAGGGAGAGCGGCTTGTCCCGCGGCCGCTCTTTCAGGTCGAAGACGCGTTCGACGGCGTCGGGATCGGTGGCGTCAGCACCGAGACCGTAGACCGTCTCGGTGGGGTAGACGACGGCCCGGCCGTCGCGGACGGCGGTCGCGGCGTCGCCGAGCGTCATCAGTCGGCGAGGGCGCGGATCTCGCGTTCGAGGTCGTCGTACGGCGGGAAGTCCGGCCACTCCTCGGCGACCCACGCGTACTGGACGGTGCGGTCCGCGTCGATCAGGAAGGTCGCGGGACGGGCCTCGGCGACGCCGGCCATCCCGTCGAGGTCGTGGGCGACGCCGTAGGCCTCGGCGACGCCGTTCGCGGGGTCCGAAAAGAGGTCGAAGTCCATGTTCCGCTCCTCGATGAGCCGTTTGTGGGCGTACGGCGTCGAGATGGAGACGCCGACGACGGTGCAGTGATCGCCGAGTTCGCGGTCCCGGAGTTCGTTCCAGATGTACGTCGCGGGGAAGGAGCCGTCCATGGGGTGGAAGACGAGACAGACGGGCCCGTCGGCGGTCAACTCGGAGAGGCTGGCGTCCTCCCAGAACTCGGCGTTGACGAGCGGGCGGGTGAAGTCGGGCGCCTCGTCGCCCTCGGCGACGTGGTCGGTCGCGGGGAGGGAGACGACTTCGAAGTCGACCATCAGTCGGCACCCCCCGCGGCTGCCCCGTCACCGTACGTCGATTCGAGGTAGTCGACGACGTTGGCGGATTCGGACATCGTCACGCCGGTTCGCTCGTCGACGATGGCGGGGACGGGACGCGACCCCGCGACCCGCTTGACGACGTCGCGTTCGGAGTGCATCGGCTCGACGAACCGCGACGTGTACTCGAGGTCGAGATCATCGAGCGTCCGGACGACACGCTCGCAGTACGGACACGCCTGCAGGCGATACAGGGTGATCGGGGGGTCCTCGTCGGACATGGGAATGCGTAGGGCTGGCGGCGGCCTAAGCCCTTCGCTCGGGTCGCGAGGCGGCGTGAGGGCAACGCTTAATTCGGGGCCGTGAGTAGGGGAAACAGTTCCATGGGTTTGTCGCCGACAGCGAGCGCCGCGGGAGTCGGATATCCGGCACAGATCACCGACGTCGTGCCCGTGACCGATACGACCGTCACCATCGGCGGATCGATCGCGATTCTCGTGTTGATCGGTCTGTCGGCGTTTTTCTCCTCCTCGGAGATCGCCATGTTCTCGCTCGCCCGGCATCGGGTCGAGGCACTCGTCGAGGACGGCATCCCCGAAGCCAGGGCGGTACAGGATCTGAAATCCGATCCCCACCGACTGCTGATAACCATCCTCGTCGGCAACAACATCGTCAACATCGCCATGTCCTCCATTGCCACGGGGGTGTTCGCCATCTACCTCTCCCAGGGGAAGGCGGTGCTCGCCGCGACCTTCGGGATCACGACGCTCGTCCTCCTGTTCGGAGAGAGCGCACCGAAATCCTACGCGGTCGAGAACACCGAATCGTGGGCGCTGCGGATCGCTCGGCCGCTCAAGTATTCGGAGCTGGTCCTCATGCCGCTGGTGATCGTCTTCGATTACCTGACCCGGGTCATCAACCGCGTGACCGGGGGTCGCTCGGCCATCGAGACGACCTACGTCACCCGCGACGAGATCCAGAACATGATCCAGACCGGGGAGCGCGAGGGCGTCATCGAGGAGGAGGAACGCCAGATGCTCCAGCGCATCTTCCGGTTCAACCGCACCATCGCCAAGGAGGTGATGACGCCGCGCCTGGACATGACCGCGGTCCCGAAAGACGCCGACATCGACGAGGCCATCGAGACCTGCGTCCAGAGCGACCACGAACGCATCCCGATCTACGAGGGGAACCTCGACAACATCATCGGCGTCGTCACCCTGCGTGACCTCATCCGGGAGAAACATTACGGCGAGGGGGGCGGCGACCTGACCGACGTGGTCCAGCCGACCCTCCACGTCCCCGAGTCGAAGAACGTCGACGAACTCCTGGAGGAGATCCAGGAAAACCGGATGCGGATGGTGATCGTCATCGACGAGTTCGGCACCACGGAGGGGCTGATCACGCTGGAGGACATGGTCGAGGAGATCGTCGGCGACATCCTCGAGGGCGACGAGGAGGAGCCCTTCGAGTTCGTCGCCGACGACGTGGTGATCGTCCGCGGTGAGGTCAACATCGACGAGGTGAACGAGGTGCTGGAGCTCGATCTGCCGGAGGGCGAGGAGTTCGAGACGCTCGCGGGCTTCATCTTCAACCGCGCCGGACGCCTGGTCGAGGAGGGCGAGACCATCGACTACGATGGGATCACGATCCGGATCGAGCAGGTGGACAACACCCGGATCATGAGCGCCCGGATCACGATCCACGACGAGGAAGACGGCGAGGAGATCGCCGACGAGGCCGAGGCGGAGGTCGAGGGATAGGTCGGGAGCGTCACCCGCTCAGAGCGCGTCGATGAGGGTGAAGGCGGCGAAGGCGACGACCAGCGCGAGGACGAGCGATCCGATCCACGCGAGCACCGTATAGAGCATCTTGCGGCGGCTGACGCCGCTGCCGCCGGCGGCGTAGCCGGACCCGATGATCGCCGAGACGACGATCTCGTTGAACGAGACGGGAATGCCGAAGGCGACGGCCGCCTGGGCGATGGCAAAGGACGGGATGAGCGCCGCGATGGACCGGCGCGGGCCGAGCGAGGAGTAGTCCTGTGCGAGCGCCTTGATCATGCGCGGGGCGCCGGTCCAGGACCCGATCAGGAGGCCGAACCCGCCGCCCGCGAGCACCGCCGGCAGGGGGATCGCCAGGTCGTCGAGCAGCGGGACGAGGGGGCCGATGGCGAGGCCGACCTGGCTGCCGCCGGCCGAGAAGGCGACCAGGCCGCCGAGCGTGAGCAGGAACCGCCGCTGGGTCGCCTCGGGATCGGTGACCAGTCCCCGAAAGAGGACGGCGGTCACGAGGAGCGCACAGACGAGCGTGACGGCGGGCGTGCCGCCGGGGACGCCCGTCCCGAGGGTGCCCGCGATGGAGCCGGCCCCGCCGGACGGGCCGAGCAGGGCGAACTCGATGGTGGCCACGAGGGCACCGACGAGACCGCCGAGGGGGGCGATGACGTACCGTTCGGGGACGGACGGCGAGCGGAGGAGTCGCGCGGTGCCGTAGGCGATGCCGCCGCCGACGAAGGGCGTGAGCACCCACAGCGTCGTGATCTGTCGGTACTTCGCCCACGCTGGGTCGCCGCCGAGGGCGAGGCCGACGCCGACGACGGCGCCGGTGACGGTGAAGGCAGTGGCGATGGGATAGCCGGTGAAGACGCCGATGGCGACGAGGATGGCCGCGGTGAGCAGGCCGACGATGGCGGCGGTGGCGGTCAGGGAGACGCCGCCGATCAACTCGGTGCCGACCGCCTGGGTGACGTTCGCCCCCTGGAGGACGGCGCCGGCGAAGCCGAGGAGCCCGACGACGAACCCGGCCCGCATCACGGAGATGGCGTTCGCACCCACCGCGGCGGCGAACGGGGTCGACCCCGAGGAGCCGGCGCCGATGGCCCACGCCATGAAGAGACTCGCCAGTGCGGCGACCACGAACGTCAGCAGCGTTCCGGTAGCGACCATCGGTTCGTGCCGTTCTGGGAGAGGGGGGTACTAAGGGGTACCGGGCGACGGACGAACGGCCGGGCCGTCTACCGGTAGCCCTCGTCGTAGCCCTCGCGGAGCGAGAGGAGCGTCCGGCGGACCAGTAGATAGCCGAAGAAGACGAGCAGCAACATCAGCCCCGCCAGCGCGAGGAACACCGGGTCCCCGAGGAGTCCGGAGAGCTGGAGCGTGACGGCGAAATCCGACATGGGACGAGGGTCGGACGGATCGCACAAAGCCGTTTCGCCACGTCTGACAGAGTCAAATCGGCGTTTGAGCCTACGGTGTTTATATTATGTCGTCGGACGTACCGGTAGTTGCGTGGTCCCC
>Ga0207813_101042_pt1 | contig 10831 bp, 15 predicted proteins | sample A23E3SouthBayCA_2_FD_187730 | JGI IMG/M metagenome (GOLD analysis project Ga0207813, IMG submission 187730) | Aerobic enrichment media microbial communities from Eden Landing Ponds, California, USA - A23 E3 (4) (SPAdes) | ecosystem: Environmental > Aquatic > Marine > Unclassified | place... | reverse complement strand
GGCGAGACATATCGGTGTGTCGAGATTGACTTCTCGTGCATTGGTTGATTACTGACGCACATACAGATCGTAGGCGACCATCAGCAGCACGAACACGGCGACGCCAGTTGGCAGGAGCGCCTCTCGTGGTGGCAATCCGATCCGGCTGACCAGTGCAGCGCCGACGAGGACCAACGCGGAAATGACCGTCGCGCCCAGTACCACCGGCGAACCGGCGATCCGCTCGCGTATCGTTTCAGAACGTGCCATACTGACCCTGTGGACTCATCGACCAAAAACGCAAGCTACGATGACTGCTGGTCGTCGAGAGTCGCGCGGGCCAGCCGTTCGAAGTCAGCCGTGTCGGGGACGACGTCGACGTCGATCACCACCGACTCGGCCGTCCGTTCGGTCGGCGGGCCGATCACGCCGACGGCCCCAGCGTTCATACTGCCGGCTGTAAGTTCGTAAAGATATTCGCCACCCCGGAGTGGCGAATTCCTTCAGTTTGTTACAGCCGGCAGTATCAGCCCCTCGATGGCCTTCTCGCGAACGTCTCGATCCGCGGCCAGGAAGTGTCGAGCACTCACCTCCGCATAGTACAGACTACTCCGAACACTACCCGAAAGCCGGTATCACAGGACAGCTGTCAAGATGAGTTGTTAACAGGCAGCAGATCGTTCCACGCCGCCGCAACCGTCGCAAGCCCCACGCTTAATCCAAGTGTGAATCCCATAAGGAGCGCTTGGACCGCTGATCCCGTCAATAGATACGTTATCCCTCCCCCCGAGAGACAACCAACCGTGAATTGTGCAAAGGTGAAAGCCACGACCGATCGATCAGTTACGTTCATATCTGGGACTATTCAAAAGTGCATCGTTTGTCTTAATCCGTGCAATTTCCTGCACCAATACGCTCGCAGGCTAACTCGATATAGCGATCATCCTGGCAGGCGTGTCCCTGTATGTTCTCATTGATGAAAATAATGGCTCCACAGAAGAGCGTAACAAAAGTCGAACAGCCGAGGCTCCCGACAGTTCCGAAGCCTGCGAGCAAGCAGATGTAAGAGATTGGGAGTCCACACCCAAGAGAGCAAACTATATTGCCTGCCCAAAAGCATGCATCACATCCAATTGAGTTTTGCGTGGCGATTGATTCACGATTTATTGCTGTCAAGTCCGTATCGACTGAGATAGTATTCTTTCGCACTTCATTGTCGGAGATATTGTATATAGTTACCTCGTGGGTCGACTCATCTATTTTTTTAGTTTTCGATGCTACCACTGACTGAACCTGATTTTGATATAAGCTGGCTGCAACACCTGCTGTACTAGATTCTTCAGTCTCAGTGCTGTTCATTGGAAACGAAATGACGCGTCTATCCTGTTCGTGGGAGCTATTGCGAGCCAGGACCTCATCGGTTGATTCGCCAGTTGGAATCGGTTCCGACGGATCGGTTACGGTATGCGCTTCAATGCCTGATTCATCGAGTAAGAGGTCCTCTTCGGATTCAAGATACTCGACGATTTTATTGATCTCTTTAGTATTGCTTGTTTTCCTCACCAGCCTATCTTTTTCAGCCTCATCCACCTGCTTGATGGTTGGTTTCTGTCTTTGAGGGGCCTGCGCGGATGTATAACCGGCTCCTGTCACCCCAAAAGCTGTTGCACTGCCCGTTACACCAAGAGCCTTGATAAAGCGCCGTCGGTCTACCGTGTCGGTACTGTCATCCGTTATGAACGGTTCGTCTGCAGTGTGTTCTTCGGACATTGCATTTCCCTATTTGATGTCTTTGTATTATATATCTTGCTGTGTATATTTATAACTAAATAATGATATTTGATAGTGGAAGATATGTAGATCTGTCAGCCACTGTCCGCCAGGTGAAAATCTGTTTATTAGAAGAGACTACAGCAAATACGTACGGCTAAATATATTTCTTGAAAATTTATTTTGTATTAAATAATTTAAATAGAATCTATAATAGACACTATTCTTATATCCAATTAATTTATTTTTGTTAAGTTTTATTCTTCATACTTCGGCTTCAACCGTTCTACACTTTCCCGAGCCAGCCGTTCGAAGTCAGCCGTGTCGGGGACGACGTCGACGTCGATCCCCGCCGACTCGGCCGTCCGTTCGGTCGGCGGGCCGATCACGCCGACAGTCCCAGCGTTCAGTCCCTCGATGGCCTCCTCGCGAACGCCTCGATCCGCGGCCGCGGCCAGGAAGTGTTCGACGGTCAGCGACGACGTGAACAGCGCGGCCTCGAGCTCGCCCGCGGCCGCCTTCTCGGCCGACTCGCCGGCCTCGTCGGGCCGGCCCAGCCGATAGAGGACGGTCTCGTGGACGTACGCGCCCGCATCGAACAGACCCTCGACGAGCACCGAACTCCCGTGGTCGCTCCGGGCGAGTTCGACGCGCGCCCCGTCGACGGACTCCTCCAGCGTCGAGACGAGGCCGTCGGAGGTGTAGGTCTCCGGGACGATATCGACCGCGAATCCGGTGTCCCGAAGCGACGCGGCCGTGGTCTCGCCGATGGCACAGACGGTCGTCTCCCCCGGGGTCCAACCGGCATCCGCGGCGAGTTCGACGCCGGTCGTGCTGGTGAACACGGTGAAATCGGCGTCCGAGCGCGGGGTCGTCCCCGCGGGTTCGACCGCGAGCATCGGGTCAGCGACGGGCGTCGCGCCCAGCGACCGAAGCAGCTCGGCGGCGTCCGCGAGCCGCCCGTCGTCGGGCCGGAAGACCGCCACGCGCGGGTTCGTCATTCTGCCTCCGAGACCGCCCGTTCGATCAACTCGGCCGCGCCCTGCTCGCGGAGTTCCTCGGCGAACTCCCGGGCTGCGTCCGGGTGGCGATGAATCGGCAAGTCACGCGTCGCCGCGACCTCGTCGGTCCCGTCACGACTCAGGATCCTGGCCGTGGTCCGCACGGTACTACCCTGGACCGTCGCGTGGACGCCGATCGGGGCCACGCAGCCGCCGCCCAGCGCAGCCAGAACGGTGCGTTCGACCGTCGTCGCGACCCGCGTCGGCGGGTGATCGATCGCGTCGTTGATCGTCTCGGCGACCTCGCCGTCGGGCGCCGTGACGGCGATGGCGCCCTGTCCGGGCGACGGGACGAACCGTTCGGGATCGAGTTCGACCGTGCGAACGTGATGGTGCAGGCCCAGTCGCCGCAGTCCCGCGGCCGCGAGCACGATCGCGTCGTATTCGGTCTCGACGTCCCGTTCGAGCGCGCGGCGTTCGATCTCAGCGAGGTCGTTGAACCACTCCTCAACCGTGCGGTCGTATGGATGCTCGTAGTCCTCGTCGTCGGCGCGTTCCTTTCGCTCGCTTTCGGCGTCGCTGCGCGCTTCGTGTTCGCGCTGGAGCGTCGGTGCCAGCAGCTTCTCGACCCGGGTGTCGACGTTGCCCCGAAGCGGTACGACGGTCAGGTCGGGGCGTTCGGCCCGCAGCTGGGCCTCGCGGCGGAGGCTGGACGTACCGACGGTCGCCCCGTCGGGCAGCTCGTCGAGGGTCTTGCCGTCGGGAGTTACCAGCAGGTCGCCCGCGGGGCCCCGATCGGGGACGCCCGCGACGACCATCTCCTCGCCGCCCTCTGTCGGAATGTCCTTCAACGAGTGGACGCCGGCATCGGCGTCACCGTCGAGAACGCGTTCGTCCAGCGCGCGGACGAACGCGCCGGTCCTGCCCAGCCGGTGGATCAGTTCGTCGCGGATCTGATCGCCGGTCGTTTCGACTTCCAGTAGTTCGACCGATCGCCGCCGGCTTTCGAGGGTCTCGCTGACCGTGGCTGCCTGTCGAAGCGCGAGATCGGAGCCACGCGTCGCGAGCCGGAGCGTGCTGTCGCGAGAGGTCATTATCCGTTCGTGGGTGGTCAGGGGTGAAAAGCCCACCAGTTCGGCCCGGCCGTGCTCGATAGCATACCCGTGTACCCGGCGCGCGTATCAGGGTTCGTCTATCCTTACCAGGGTTCGTCTTTCAGGCCCAGATAGTAGGCCAACACGTTCGTCCCGACGTGCAACAGCGGCGTGATGACGAGCACGACCACGAGCACGGGGACGGTGAACGTCTCGGTGAACCAGCCCGAGGCGAACGCGGCGGTCGGGACGAGCGCGCCGACGACGAAATCGAGCTGATCGAGTCCGGGGAACGCCGCGCCGCGCTCGCGACCGCTCCGGCGCTTGATGAACGAGGCTGTGATGTCACCGACCATCGCTCCGGCCGAAAGCGTGAACGCTGCGACGACCGGGAACTCCGGCAGGCCAATCCCGAGCGCGTCAGTCGCCGTCGGTGCCAGTCGGTTCAGCGCCAGCGCCAGCGCGAGTCCGGTCGCGGTGCCACCGGCCGTGCCGCGCCAGGTCTTCCCGTCGCCGAGCAGGCGGCTGTCTCCCCAGGTCCGCCCGCCGTCGATCGGCCGACCGCCGCCGAACAGGACGGCCGCGTTGTTCGGTACATACGCGGGCAACATCGCCCAGAACGCGACGACGACTGTCTCGATGACGTCCATTGTCGGGCGGTCGGAGCGGCCGGACTTAACGGCCGGGGATTCACACTGGACGGCCCGGACCAGGACAGTCACGGAGCGGAAACCTCTCCGGGAACCGACAATATATAGCCGTCGGGACCTACCATTCACGTATGCCTATGAAAGAGTCGGGACCGGCCCGGATGCGCGAGATCGATCGCTACGACGGCGGGGTCGGCTGGATCGCCTACCCCGAGGAGCGAATGGGACGCGCCAGCCACGCCGTCGTCGGCGAGAACGGCGGCGTCTGGGTTCTCGATCCCGTCGACGCCGACGGGGTCGACGCGTTGCTGTCGGAGTACGGCGACCTCGCGGGCGTGGTCGTCCTGCTCGACCGTCACAAGCGCGACGCGGCGGCGATCGCGCGCCGACACGACGTGTCGGTGTACGTGCCCGACTGGATGAGCGGCGTCGCCTCGGAACTGGACGCACCGATCGAGCGCGTACACGTCGATCTCGGCGACTCCGGGTTCGGGATCCACAAGCTCATCGACAACCCGCTCTGGCAGGAAGCGGCGCTGTACGGCGAACACGACGGCACGCTCGTCGTGCCGGAAGCCCTCGGGACAGTCGAGTACTTCACCGCGGGCGATGCGACGCTCGGCGTGCATCCGGCACTTCGGCTGAAGCCGCCCCGGACGCTCCGGCGGTTCACTCCCGAGCGCCTGCTCGTCGGACACGGGGAGGGTGTACTTCAGGACGCGGCCAAAGAGATCTCGGACGCGCTCGACCGGTCGCGCCGGAGCGCGCCGCGGCTGTACGCACAGACGGCGCGCTCGATGCTACTCGGATGACCGACCGGAATTCGACCCGGACGGCCGGACAGGATTCGGGAACAACCGATCAATGTTACGTCACGGACGGACTGGTCGAGTATCTGCTGGAGTACGCCGATGACCGCGATCCACAGTCGGTGACCCTCTCGCTCGATACCACACCGGCCGGCGAGCTCGACGTGTCGTCGCTGGATCCGGAGACGCCGGTGTTCACGCACATGTACCTGCCGCAGGCCGGCTCGTCGGTCAACGCCGTCTTCGGAATGGACCTGGGGACGCCGGTCGGTCAGACCGACGGCCGGTTCGTGTCACATCCGGACGGCCGGCTGGACGTCTCGGAGACGGACGACCTGCACGCGGTCGTGTTCGTCGCCGTGCCGCCCTGGGATCGCGAGTCGATCCGCGCGTTCGACCGGAGCGGTCGCCGCCTGCGACTGGAGACGCTCGCGGTCGAACCGCCCGACGGCGCGCTGTAGCTACTCCAGATAGCCCAGATCCTGCAGTTGCTCGGCGATCTCGGCGAACTGCGCTTCGGTCAACTCGCCTTCCTGCTGATGTTCGATGACGATGCTCCGGAGGAGAAACCGAACGAGGTCGCTCGTGCTCGAAAAGCTCGTCCCCTCGATCGTCTCCTCGACGCGGTCGGCCAGGTCTTTCGGGATCGAGACAGTCGTGTAATCGGTCATAGCCGACTCTGAGGTGAGCGGCGGGGATAGGCGTTGTGTCGGGGCGGCGTTGCCGTCGCCAGCGGGCGGATGCGTTCGGGTGGCGCCGGCTACTCGCGCTGGCCGTCGAGCCACGCGATAAGTTCGTCCGCGACGACCTGTGGCTGTTCGACGTGTGCGAGGTGGCCGCTCTCGACGGCGCGGTGCTCACCCCGCGGTAGCTGCTCGGCCAGTCGGCTCCCGGCGTCCGGATCGACGATGCGATCCTCGACGCCCTGAAAGACCAGTGCCGGCGTCGTCACCTCGTAGAGGTCAGTCAACTCGGCCGCCCGCATCGCGGCCAGCTGCCCGTCCCAGCCGGCCGGCCCGGCGTCGTCCTCGCCTCGCCAGTCGGCGATACGACTGATCTCCTCGGAGTGTGCGTTAGCCGTCCCCGGTGCGAACGCGACTGACAGCGACCGCTCCAGGGCTTGCGGGTCGTCTAGTGGCGCACGGAGTTGCTCGAGCGCGTCGAAAGAGACGGCCGCCGGAGAGGTCGGCGTGCCAATCAGCGCGATCGAGTCGACCCGGCCAGCCTGGCGGGCGTATTCGACGGCGACGACACCGCCGAGTCCGGCCCCGAGCAGGTGCGCCGAGCGGGCGCCGTGATCGGACAGGACGGCGTCGAGATCGGAACCGAGGTCCGCGACAGTGTAGGGCCCGTCCGGCGTATCCGACTGGCCCGTGCCGCGGTAATCGAAGACGACGACCTCGTACTCGCGTGCGAGCGGCGTCGTGAGATAGCTCCACTGCCAGGCCCCGAGGCCGGCGGCGCTACAGCAGACGACGGTCGGGCCGTCGCCGTGGACCGCGTACTCGATGTCGACGGACCCGTTATGTGCGGTCGGCATACGCGGTCTTGGTCGCCGGCGTTCGTGTGCGTTTCGACCGGCGGGCAGCGACCCGGATCGGGACGTGACGATCCGGTTCCGTGTCGGTTATGCACGGGGAGACGGTATCGGCCAGTATGAGCGACGAGGGTGGTCCCCGGCAGGTCGACGACCCCGACTACCACAGCGTCAACCATACCGCCGCCCAGACCTGTGGCTGGACCGACAACGCCCTTCAGGGGGAAGGAAAATGTTACAAGTACGCCTTCTACGGGATCGAGAGTCACCGCTGTATGCAGATGACTCCCGTGGTCAAGTGCAACGAGCGATGCGTGTTCTGCTGGCGCGACCACGCCGGCCACGCCTACGAGCTGGGCGACGTCGAGTGGGACGACCCCGCCGCGGTCGCCGACGCCTCGATCGAACTCCAGCAGGAACTGCTGTCGGGCTACGGCGGCCACGACGACGTCCCGCGTGACGTGTTCGAGCAGGCCATGGAACCCCGACACGTCGCCATCTCGCTGGACGGCGAACCGACCCTCTATCCCCACCTGCCGGAGCTCATCGAGGAGTTCCACGACCGCGGAATCACCACCTTCCTCGTCTCGAACGGCACGAACCCGGAGATGCTCGAGCGGTGTGATCCGACCCAGCTGTACGTCTCCGTGGACGCCCCCGACCGCAGGACCTTCGAGGAGACCGTCAAACCCGTCGAGGACGACCTCTGGGGGCGATTGGTCGAGACACTCGACGTCCTCGCCGAAAAGGACGACACCCGGACCGTGATCCGGACGACGCTGGTCGGCGGGGAAAACGACCACAATCCCGCGTGGTACGCCGCGATGGCCGACCGGGCCGGCGCCGACTTCTTCGAGTTAAAAGCATACATGCACGTCGGTCACTCCCGGGACCGCGTCGACCGCTCGTCGATGCTCGACCACGAAGACGTCGTCGCGTTCGCCGAATCCGTCCAGCAGTATCTGCCGGACCACGACGTGCTCAAGGACGTCCCCGAATCCCACGTGGCCGTGCTGGCGCCCGACTCGGACACCTGGGTCCCGAAACTACAGAAGGACAGCGACTTCTGGGCCGACGATCCGCTCGTCGAATACTGATCTTCCCGCGACCGTCACGGTTCTCCATTCCATTTCTGGGATGCGTACAATAGTCGGTATGCTTATCCGTGGGGATGCCGGAGTTTCGGGTATGGAACTGTCGGGTCGGGCGATCGGGTACGACGAACTCCGGACGCTGAAGACGCTGGCGCTGGCGGGCGCGCTCGACGGCGAGTCGAAGATCTCCTGTTCGGGTCTCGCCGGCAAGCTCGACGTGTCGAACCAGACCGCCTCCCGGCGGCTACAGGGGCTGGAGGACGCGGACCTGCTCGAACGCGAGATCGTCGGCGACGGCCAGTGGGTCTCGATCACCCGGGACGGCGAATCGCTACTCCAGCGGGAGTACGCCCACTACCAGCGAATCTTCGAGTCCCAGGTCGGCGTGACGCTGACGGGGACGCTGACCAGCGGGATGAGCGAGGGTGGCCACTATATCACGCTCCCGGGATACATGCGCCAGTTCGAACGAAAGCTCGGCTACGAACCCTTTGCCGGGACGCTAAACGTCGAGCTCGACGACGGAAGCGTCCGTGCACGTGCTCGAATGGACGCGCTGGATCCGATCGAGATCGACGGCTGGGAGGACGACGAGCGCACGTACGGCCCGGCCTTCTGCTATCCGGCGACGATCGAGTTCCCGGCAGGTACCTACGAACAGGCCCACGTCATCGCGCCCGAACGGACCCACCACGACGACGATCAGCTCGAGCTGATCGCCCCGGAGAAGCTCCGCGAGCGCTTCGACGCCGACGACGGCGACACCCTCACTATCCATGTCCACGAGTGACGACACTACCAACGGATCGGCCAGTATCGATCAGGCGATCGCCGCGTTGCGCGAGGGCGAGCCGGTACTCGTCCACGACGCCGCCGACCGAGAGGGCGAGACGGATCTGATCTATCCCGCCGGCGCGGTCGATCCCGGCGCAGTCGCGCGGATGCGAAACGACGCCGGCGGGTTGATCTGCGTGGCCCTCTCGGACGGCGTCGCCGAGGCATTCGATCTGCCCTTCTCACAGGATCTCATCGACCACCCCACGGCGGCGGACCACGAGCTCGGATACGACGAACGATCGTCGTTCTCGCTGACGGTCAACCACCGGGACACCTACACCGGAATCACCGACGAGGACCGGGCGCTGACGATCACCGAACTGGCCGCGGCCGCCGGGGCTCCGGAGGAGTTCGATTTCGCCGGGAACTTCCGCTCGCCCGGCCACGTCCACCTGTTGCGGGCCGCGCCGAACCTGCTCGCCGATCGCGAGGGCCACACCGAACTCGGGCTCGCACTCGCGGCGGCTGCGGACCTGCCGCCCGCGGTCGTGGTCTGTGAGATGCTCGACGATGGGACGGGTCGCGCCCTGTCACCGGCCGACGCCCGAGAATACGCCGCCGAGCACGATCTCGTCTACGTCGAGGGCCGCGACGTCGTCGAACAACTGGGCTGATCGCCGACGCGGTTGGACGGATACGTCAGCAGTTGTCAGTCGCCTCGCGGACGGAGACCGTGAACGTTCTTAACGGTCCCCCTCTTTGGGGGAGATATGCACGCCGATAGCACGACGGATGGGAGGGCCGACCGATGAGTGACCGACCGGAGATGTTCGAGGGCGTCGAGGAGATCTGGATGGACGGCGAGTTCGTGGACTTCGAGGACGCCCAGATCCACGTCCTGACCCACGCGCTACACTACGGGACGGGCGTCTTCGAGGGAGTTCGCTGTTACGACACCGACCAGGGGCCAGCTATCTTCCGCTGGGAGGAACACCTCGATCGGCTGTTCAACTCCGCGGAGGTCTACGACATCGACATTCCCTACACGAAGGCCGAACTCGACGAGGCCACGCGCGAACTCATCGACCGCGAGGGGCTGGACTCGGGATACATCCGGCCGATCGCGTTCTACGGATACGGTCCGCTTGGGCTCAATCCCAAAGCGTCGCCCGTGCAGGTCGCACTGGCCGTCTGGCCGTGGGGCGCGTATCTCGGGGACGAGGCGCTCGAAGAGGGCGTCGACGTCGCGGTCTCCTCGTGGCGAAAATACTCCTCCAGTCAGATCCCGACCAACGCCAAGACGACGGGAACGTACGTCAACAGCGTGCTGGCTAGCCTCGAGGCCAAAGGCAACGGCTACGAGGAGGCGATCGTCCTCAACAAGGAAGGCAACGTCGCGGAAGGACCCGGCGAGAACCTCTTTATGGTCCGGGACGGCGAGGTCTACACGACTGGCCTCGCCGAGTCGATCCTCGACGGGATCACTCGCCGAACCGTGATCGAACTGGCCGAGGAGATGGGCTACACCGTCCACGACGACGCGACGATCTCCCGCGGTGAGCTGTACACCGCGGACGAGCTGTTCTTCTCGGGGACGGCCGCGGAGATCACGCCGATTCGTAGCGTCGACGACAACGAGATCGGCGCGGGGACCAAAGGCCCAGTCACCGACGAGATCCAGACGCGCTTCTTCGAGGTCGTCGAAGAGGGACAGCCCGACGAGTGGTTCACACCAGTCTGAGCGTCAGTCGGACGGGACACTGTCGGCGGCGCTCACTCGGGCCGTCCGTCATCGGCCTTTTCGACAAGAATGTCGAGCGACACTTCCTGGTCGTTGGATTCGCCGAAGCCGGCGCTGAGAACGCGCGTCAGCGCGTCCTCGACGCTCTCGTCGAGTTCCTCGTACTCGTCGGGTTCGACCTCGACGACGAACCCGGTCGTGATGTTCGGAGCGGTCGGTAAAAAGAGGAGTTCGCGCCCGTCGGACGCGACCTGGCCCGTCTTGAACGCGGTCATCCGCATGCCGTTCCAGGTTTCGATCTTGACCGGCGCCTGAAGCTCTTCAGTGCCCCCCACGGCCGTTTCGACGGCCATCTTCGAGGCGTTGTAGATGACCCGCA
>Ga0207813_101041_pt1 | contig 10836 bp, 7 predicted proteins | sample A23E3SouthBayCA_2_FD_187730 | JGI IMG/M metagenome (GOLD analysis project Ga0207813, IMG submission 187730) | Aerobic enrichment media microbial communities from Eden Landing Ponds, California, USA - A23 E3 (4) (SPAdes) | ecosystem: Environmental > Aquatic > Marine > Unclassified | place... | reverse complement strand
GTTGAAGACAGTTTCGACGCCGAGTTCCTTGCGCGGACCGATGACGGCCTTCATCGCGGGGTGGAACTCCGGGGCGTGCATGTAGCCGATGCCCAGCGATTCGACGTGCTCGCGGACGGACCCGGGGTCGGTTTCGAGCGTGACGCCGACCTCCTCAAGCACGTCGGAACTACCGGACGAAGAGGAGACCGAGTAGTTGCCGTGCTTGGCGATCGGGACGCCCGCGCCGGCGGCAACGATCGCGGCAGTCGTCGAGACGTTGATCGTGTCGTGATCGTCCCCGCCCGTGCCGCAGGTGTCGACCAGCGGCGACCGGTCCGGGTCGATCGTGCGCGCGGCCTCACGCATCCCCTGTGCGAAACCCGCGATCTCGGCCTCGGTCTCGCCTTTCGCCCGCATCGCCGACAGGAGTGCCCCGATCTGTGCCTTCGTGGCGTCCTCGAAGACGGCCGTCGCCGCCGCCCGTGCTTCCTCGACTGTGAGATCTTCCCCGTCTGTGACGCGTTCGATATATTCCTTCATCGTGAACACCAGTGGACTGGTTCGTGTTATGATGTACAAATCAGTTCATAGACTTAAGGGTGTCGGGAATGTCATGCGATGGAGAGCTATGAGATCCACAAGACGATCATGCGTCACGTGGACAATCGCCGGACGCGACGATCGTTTCGAAACCTTCAATTACCTCTGCCTGCAACGATGGAATGCGCTTGACAAGCGAGGGTTCGTGGTCTAGATCGGTTACGACACCTCCTTGACATGGAGGAGGCCGACGGTTCAAATCCGTCCGAACCCACTCTTCTTTCGGCGAACGAACCCGTGGGTCGCAGCGGTGTTGTGTCCGAACCCACTCGTGATTGTCATGTTTTCAGTTCCGTACTGATTGGTCCTCGAAGTGATGTGCGCGCAGAACCACCCATAGGAATTCAGGAGTTCGGGCCCGCCCGTCCGGGATCGGCTGCGGTGCAGCCAGCATCGGGAGCGAAACAGTTCAAGCGGCGAAAACTGACTGAAACGATCGTCCGGGTATATGAACGTGCCGGGAAAGCACGGATACACGATGACGCCATCCCGACGCCGATCGACGCTACAGAGCGGGGACAGACCCGTCCGGCGACGGCGGTTCCTCCTCGCCGGGACCGCAGTCAGTACGGCCCTGGTTGCCGGCTGTGCGGGTCAGAGTGACTCAGATACTGATGGGACAGACGGCGGTTCGACGCCAGAGACAGACACGACCACCGACGGCACAGAGAGCGACGCGGACGCCGGCGTATTCCGGTTACTCATCAGCGATCGGCCGGCTGCGATCGACGACTTCGACTCGCTGGAAGTCTCCTTCGATCGGGCACGCGTGTTCCGAAACGAACAATCGGAAGGGGAGACAGAGACCGACGACAGGCCGGACACGAACGAGACTGAAACCGAAGCCGCCGAGACCGAAAGTGAGGCCAATGAGACCGACACGGAGAGGGCTGCCGAGACGACAACGGAAGCCAGCGATGGAACAGAAGAAAACGACGACGAAGCGGACGACGGACGCGGATTCTTCGTCCTCGAGCTGGACGGTGTGACTGTCGACCTGACGCAGGTGGTCGGCGAAAAGGCGATGGGCGTGTTCGAGGACGACCTCCCGACCGGACAGTATTCGAAGATCGAACTCCACGCGGCCGACATCGAGGGGATCGTCGACGGCGAGCCGGCCTCGGTCAAGATACCTAGCGGCAAACTCCAGATCGTCAAACCGTTCGAGGTCGCCGCCGGCGAGACGGTGGAGTTCGTCTTCGACATCAACGTTGTGAAGAAAGGGCAGTCGCGCGACTACAACCTCCTGCCGGTAATCTCTGAAAGCGGCGTCGCCGGGAGAGACGTCTCGGTAGAGGAAGTCGATCGCGAACAGCAGAATGGCGAAAAGGAGGGGACAGGTTCCGGGACGGAAACAGACACTGAAGGCGATCAAAACGACAGTTCCGGGCCGGAAACGGACACCGGCCGGAGCGACGGACCACAACCAGATACCGAGACAGAGACAGACGGAGCGTAGGGAGTGACCGATCCGAAACGAACCAAATCACGCGCTCCGGACGTTCTCACCGACGGGTTCGCCGAACAGTTCTTCGTGACGGTTCTCATAGACGACCGTCCCGCGGACCATCGTGAGTTCGGGGAAGACCGCGTCCATACCCTCGAAAGGCGTCCAGTCACACTTCGTGTGTGTCTCCGCACCACGAATCGGCCGCGGGTCGTCGGGATCGACGAGCACGAGATCGGCGTCGAATCCCTCTTCGATTCGGCCTTTATTCGAGAGTCCGAAGGCAGCGGCGGGGTTGGCGGCCGTCAGGTCGCGGACGCGCTCGTAGCTGAGATTCCCTTCGCGAGCCTCGTTCAACAGTAGCGGGAGCGCCGTCTCAACGCCGGGGACGCCGCTCGGTGCGTCCCAGATCGAGGCGTCCTTCTCCTCGCGTGTGTGCGGAGCGTGGTCGGTCGCGATCATGTCGACGGTGCCGTCGGCGACGCGCTCGAAGACTTTCCGGCGGCGGTTCTCCCGGCGCAGCGGCGGGTTCATGCGTCCGAACGTCCCCAGTTCGGGGAGGTCGTCGCGCGAGAGAAACAGATGGTGGGGCGTCACTTCGCAGGTCATCCCCGCGTCGGTCGCGATATCGATCGCTTCGGGGGTGGAGGTATGGGCGACGTGGATTCGCGCGCCGTGGTCGTTCGCGACGGTGCAGGCCCGGCGGACGGCGTCGATCTCGGCTTGCGGGGTGCGGTAGGCGCTCCAGGCGTCGGCGTCGTCGCGCTCGCGGGCACTGTCGTTGAACCGCCTCGCGTCCTCCGCGTGGACAGTGACGGTCACGTCGCGCTCGCTTGCCCGCGAGACGGCGTCGGCGAACAGATCGGCGTCGATCCCCATATTCCCCGTCGAGTCAGCAAGAAAGACTTCCCCGAGCGCGAACAGCGGGCGATCGAACAGTTCCTCCGGTCGCCACTCGTCGGTGACGCCGCCGTTGATCGCGAAATCGACCAGCGAGTCGGCGGCAAGGTCCGCTTTCTGATCGAAGCGGTCGCCGTCGATCGTCGGCGGATCGGTGTTGGGTTGATCGACGACCGTGGTCACCCCGCCGGCGGCGGCGCTCTTCGAACCGCTCGCCCAGGTCTCCTTGTGGCTGTAACCGGGCTGGCGAAAGTGCACGTGGACGTCGATCATCCCCGGCAGAAGTCGCTTGCCCGAGGCGTCGATCGACCGTTCCTCGGCGGTGGTCGACAGCATCTCCCCGATCTCAGCGATGGTCTCGCCCTTGATCCGAACGTCCTGGGTGCGGCCGTCCGGCAACGTCGCGTCGGTGATGAGCATACACCGGGATGGAGCGCGCGAGTGCCTAACAGTGACGGTCGACCGCCAGCGTGTGGACCGACTGATCGCTACGCTGGTCCGCTCACCAGATGTCGCCCTCGTAGGCCGGGGCCTCGCCCTCGCCCTCGAAGGAGACGCTCCCCGCGTCGGCGTACTCGACGGTCAGCGTCCAGTCTTTCCCGCCCAGATCGTCGAGTTCGAGAAGCTTCAGCGCCGGGAGCGGCCCGGATTCGAGTTCGCCTTCGGTCGCAAGCGGGATCTCGCCGCGCTCGAACGTCGAGAAGCGATGGGTGACGTCGGTCCGACCGTCGCCGTTCCACAGCAGGAGTCGCTCTGTCTCGGCGCTGTCCAGGTGGGCCACCCCGACGTCACAGAGCGTCTCGACGATCGCCCGGGCCTGCTCGCCGGTCAGGCGCTCGCGGAAATTGCTGAGCCAGTCCAGATCCGTCCGCTCGCCCGCGACGAACGCGCTCGCATAGTCGTCGATCTGGGATTTCAAGCGCGCCGGGACCTCGAGATGGCGAAGCAGCTCCCGCACGCGATCGAGGCGCGGATCCTGAGCAGCAATCACGTCGGCGTCGGGGGCCACGAAGCGCACCGTCACCGAGGAGGTGGTGTCGTGTGCGGGAATCGTGACTTCCTGCGTCCGGGTTTCAGAGTCGTAGTCGACGGAGCCGTCCGCACCGTCGATTTCGACCGCAAGATCTTCCCGGACGCCGCGGACACACAGTTCGAGGTCCCGCGTCGCCGGGACGTGTTCGGTCGCGCCCGTGGCGGCCTCGACAGTCACCTCGACCCGGCCGGGTTCGTAGGACTGCCGGAGCGTCGTCGTCGCGTACTCGCCGTCGCGATAGGCCCGGCTCGTCCCGTCGTCCTCGTAGAGGTCGAAGGCGTTGTCCGCGCCGGGGAACGCGAGTACTCGCAGGGTCTCGGGGGCAGCGGTATCGCCGAATCCGGGCTCGCCGTCCAGCGGGACGATCGCGCCGGCTTTCGCGTAGGCCGGTACGTCGCCGAGATCGCCGTAGCGGGCGTGCAACCCGGCGCGGGACGGCCGCCCCGAACCGAACTCGAACCACTCGCCGTCGGGCAGCCAGACGGTCTGGCGAGCCAGGTTCGTCTCGTCGTCACGCTCACGGACGTGCGGGGCGACGACCAGTTCGCTCCCGAAGTAGTACTGCTGGGGGACGTGGTAAGCGAGTTCGGTCTCGGGGTGGTGGTAGTACATCGGCCGGACCAGCGGGACCCCCCGATCGTGGTTGCGCCAGGCCATCGTGTAGAGATAGGGAATCAACGCGTGGCGCAGCCGAAGCGTCTCGCCCAGGGCCTTCCGGACGGTCGGTTCGAACGTCCAGGGGCGTTTATCGATGTACTCGATGTTGCCAGTGTGGATCCGATTGATCGGACTGAACGCGCCGAACTGCGCCCAGCGGGCGTACAGTTCGCCGAAGCCGGTCGGCGTCCCGGTCCCGCCGAAGTGACCGCCGATGTCGTGGCTCCACCACCCGAAGTTGACGTTGCTACCCGTCGCGGTGAGATACGGCTGGAAGGCAAGCGAGTCCCAGGAGATGTAGGCATCGCCCGAGAAGCCGACCGGATACCGGTGGCCGCCGAGGCCACCCCATCGCGAGAGGATGAACGGGCGCCGACCGTCGCGGGTCCGATCCAGCGCGTGCAGGTGATTGAGCGCCCACAGCGGGTCCAGACCCTCCATCTCAGGTGATTCCTCCCACTGTTGCCAGTCGATCCACCAGAAGTCCACGCCGTCTTCCTCCAGGGGGTTGATGACGTGTTCGAAGTAGCCGCGCAGGAACTGCGGGTCGCTGGCGTCGAACTCGACCGGTCGTTCGCTCGCCGGATCGATGCCCATGTGCTCGGTGATGGCGGGATAGGCGTCCTCGTGAGGATGGATCCCCTCCGCAGGGTGGATGTTGAGCGTCGTCCGCAGGCCTTCCTCGTGGAGCCAGTCGGTGAATCCCTCGGGATCGGGGAACAGCTCGCGGTTCCACGTCCAGCCCGTCCAGCCGTTGTGGTACTCGTTATCGGTGACGTGCCAGTCCATATCGAGCACACAGACCGACAGCGGCAGCCCCTCCTCGCGAAACCGGGTCATCAGATCCCGGAGTTGGTCGTCGCTGTAGTGGTCGTACCGACTCCACCAGTTGCCAAGCGCCCACCGAGGGACCATCGGTACATCCCCCGAAACGGCCGTGAAATCTTCGAGTGCCCCGAGATAGTCGTGGCCGTATCCGAAGAAGTAGAGGTCCTCGTAGTCTTCGTGGGCGTCGCGTGGCGTCACCCAGCCCCTCTCATCGAAGACGAGTCGATCGGTGTCCTCGTGGACGGTCCAGCCGTCGCCGCCGAGTAGCCCCGGTTCGAGATCGGTGCTGCCCTCGACACGATCGAGCGTCCGGACCGTCCCGCCCATATTGCCCAGGTCGTCGTCGCCGTAGTGCCAGACTGTGTCAGTCTCACGGACGAACGCGGACAGCGTCGACGGCGAGAACGGCTCGTCAGGCACATACTCCAGGCGGATCGCCTCGGTCTCGATGACGAGCTGGCCGGCGTCGCGGGTGATATCGAAGTCCGGAACGGGCTGCTCGCGGTGCCAGAACACCTGGCTCGGGCGGTCCTCGAACTCGCCGTCCGGGTCGTACTCCGCCCGGACGAGCCGCGGCGTCAGAACTGTAAACCGAAACCGGTCACCGCGGACGATCGCCGCCTCAGCAGCCACAGGTGAAAAATCAGGTTCCTGATGCGATGCGAGCGTCATTACCCCGACTGTCTCTTGCCGACTACAAAAGGCCAGCGTCACCGGGATGGAATCAGTCGCGCTATCTAGAACACGTTCTGGGAGTCGTCACCGTCCCCCGACTCGGAGACGCTGACGGTGCCGTCGTACGCGAGCGTGAACTCCCAATCGTGGGTCTCAAGCGCCGCGAGATCGATCACCGTGGAAGTCGGTACGGAACCGCTCCGGAACGTCCCTTCGCGACCGATCGGGATTCCGGCCCGGTCGTACGTGGCCAGTTGATAAGTGACGTCGTCACGACCCCGCTCGTTCCAGACGAGCAATCGGTCCTCGCCGGCGTAATCGATCAACTCGTACCCCGCATCGAGCACCGTTTCGGCGACCGCGCGCAATTGGCCATCTGTCAATGCCGCGGCGAAGTTGCCGAGCCAGTCCAGATCGGTGCGCTCACCCGAGAGGAACGATCGCGCGTACGTTTCGAGTGAGGGTTTCGATCCGGCCGGCAGCGGCATATTCCAGAGCAGTTCCTCCAGCTGTGCGCGTCGCCAGTCGCTGTCGGCTCGAACGTCTGTCCCGTCACTTTCAAGCGTCACCGCGACGCCAGCGTCGAGGTCAGCGTCCGCAAGAGTAAGTGTCAACGTTCGCGTCTCCTCATCGTAAGAGCGATCGAGTCCGGCGACGCCCTCGGCCGAGACTGTCACGTCATCGCTGACACCACGGAAGCAGAGTTCATACGATCGATCGTCCGGGATATGGCCGGACAGACCGTCGATCGGCCCGATCTCGAATGTGAGCCGGTCGCCCGCAAACTGTTGGGCGAGGTGGGTCGTGGCGTAATCGCCGTCCCGGCTCGCACAGGTGACGCCGTCGTCGTCGTAGAGCTCGAAGGTGTTGTCCGCCCCGGGGAACGTGAGAATCCGGACCGTTTCGGGGGCCTCGACATCGCCGAACTCGGGATCGCCATCGAGTGGAACGATCGCGCCCGGTTTCGCGTAGACTGGCACGTCCTCGAGGTCACCATAGCGGGTGTGAAAGCCGCGCTCGTAGCGCGCGCCGGTCTCGAAGTCGAACCACTCGCCGTCGGGTAACCAGACTGGACGGCGCGCGAGATGCGTATCGTCGTCGCGTTCGCGGACGTGGGGAGCGGCGAGCAACTCGCTCCCGAAGTGGTACTGGTTGGGCCGGTTATACGCGATATCGGTGTCCGGATGCTGGTAGTACAGTGGCTGGATCAGCGGCTCACCCCGGGCGTGATTGCGCCGAACCATCGCGTAGAGATAGGGGACCAGTTCGTGGCGACCCACGAGCGCGTCTTCGAGGGCGTCGCCGACCTCACCGTCGTACTGCCAGGGGCGCTTGTCCACGTAGGGCATCTTCGAGGTGTGGATCCGGTTGATCGGACTGAGCATCCCGAACTGCGTCCAGCGGGCGTACAACTCGCCGAACTCGGTACGGTCGCCGGTGCCGCCGAAGTGCCCACCGATGTCGTGGCTCCACCAGCCGAACTGGACGTTCGAGGCCGCACCAGTCAGGTACGGCTGGAAGGCAAGCGAGTCCCAGGAGATGACCGTGTCCCCGGAGAAGCCGACCTGATAGCGGTGGTTGCTAACGTCCGCCCACCGCGAGAGAACGAACGGGCGGCTCCCGTCGCGCGTCCGGTCGAGCGCGTGCAGGTGATTGAGCGCCCACAGCGGATCCAGCCCCTCCATCTCGGGAGACTCACGCCACTGCTGCCAGTCGATCCACCAGAAGTCCACGCCCATCTCCTCCAGGGGGTTGATGACGTGTTCGAAATAGCCACGCAGGAACTGCGGGTCGCTGGCGTCGAACTCGACGGGCGTGCCAGTGTCGGGATCGATCCCCATGTGCTCGGCGATGTCGGAGTACGGCTCCTCGTGGGGATGCACGCCGTCGGCGGGGTGGAGGTTGAGTGTCGTTTTCAGCCCCGTCCCGTGGAGCCAATCGAGAAAGCCTTCCGGATCCGGGAACAGGTCCTCGTTCCACGTCCAGCCCGTCCAGCCGTTGTGGTGTGGGTTGTCGACGACGTGCCAGTCCATATCGATGACACAGACCGACAGCGGCAGCCCTTCCTCGCGGAATCGGGACATCAAGTCGCGGAGCTCGTCCTGTGAGTACTCCCAGTAGCGGCTCCACCAGTTGCCAAGCGCCCACCGGGGGATCATCGGCACGTCACCGGCGATGTCAGTGTACGCCCGGAGCGCGTCGAGGTAGTCGTGGCCGAACCCGAAGAAGTACAGATCCTCGTAGTCCTCGCCGGCGTCTCGTGGGGTCACCCAGCCGTCCTCGAAGACGAGCCGGTCGGTGTCCTCAAGGAGCGACCAGCCGTCACGGGAGAGCAGACCCGGTTCGAGATCGGTCTGGCCGTCGACGCCGTCCAGCGTCCGAGTCGTCCCGCCGAGAGTGTCCTCGCTGTCGCCGTAGTCCCACGTCTCGCCGAACTCGGTGAGCGTGATCGACAGCGAGTCGTCGCTGAATCCGGAACCGATCTCATAGTGCAACTGTAGATACTCGGTTTCGATCCCCAGCGTGCCGTTCTCGCGCGTGACCGAGAACTCAGGAACCGGCTGATCGCGGTACCAGACCGCCTGGCTCGGGCGGTCCTCGAACGCCCCGTCGGAAGCGTATTCCAGTCGGATGAGCCGCGGTTCGAGTACGGTAAACCGGCAGTGTTCGGTCGTCACGGTCGCCGCCTCGTCGGCGACTGGTTCGAACTCGGGAACGTGATAGTCGGCAAGTCCCATCGGACCACCTTCGGCTGCCGCCGTCTTAAGTTCCGGTGGCGTCCGTCGGGAGATCGTAGGTGACGCCCGTGGCCTCCTCGGAGACGTCCCACAGCCGCTCGGCTGTCTCCTGGTCGTAAGATCGATCGCTAGAGCGCTGGGTCTCTGGCGCGCCTCGCATATTCAAGAGCCCACCGGGACCGATATAGCTCCCGCCGTCGACCTCCTCCGTGACAGCACCGTAGATCATCGGGAGGGCACCCTTACGGGCGGACTGTGCAACGAGGGCGTTCGCCAGTTTCATCGCGGCGTACACGATCTTTGAGCCCGATTCACGGCCCGTCCTGGCCTGTAAGTTCGTGTCCGCGTAGCCGGGATGGACGGCGACGCTGGTGACCGCATTGGCCCCCGCCGCATCAAGTCGCCGCTGGAGTTCGTAGGCGAACAGGACGTTCGCTAACTTGCTCTGTCCGTATGCGTCCCACTTGTCGTAGTCACGCTCCCAGTTGAGGTCCTCGAAGTCGATCTCACCGCGTTCGTGCATACCGCTTGACTGGGTGACGATGCGCGCCTCGCCGTCACCGGTGCGCAGGAGATCAAGCAGGAGTCCCGTCAGCGCGAAATGTCCGAGATGATTGACGCCGAACTGGGTCTCGAACCCGTCCGTCGTCTCGCGTCGAGGGATCGCCATCACGCCGGCGTTGTTACAGAGAACGTCGACGGAGTCGTAGGCCGCTCGAACGTCCGCGGCAAAGTCCCGGATCGACTGGAGGTCGGCCAGATCACACTCGCGGACGTCGAGTTGTCCGTCCGGGTCTGCTGCCAGAAGCTCCCGGCGGGCGTCGTCGCCCCGTTCGGTACTGCGACAGGCCATCACGACGGTCGCCCCGCGCTGGGCGAACACCCGCGTCGCCTCGAATCCGAGCCCGCTGTTGGCTCCGGTGACAACGATCGTTTTCCCGTCAAGTCTCGGCACGTCCTCGACAGACCAGTCACTCATAGACAGGCGAACGGGCCGGAAGGCAAAAACGGGCGCGCCCCGAACGGCGTCTGATGTCCGATCCGGTTCCGATCACCGTGTATCGCCGCCACCCCTGTGAACTCTGTGCGGAAGCGATCGAGACGATCGAATCGGTCGCCGACAGCGCGGAGATCCCGGTCGACGTCGAGACTGTCGATGTGGATAGCGACCCCGACCTCCGCGAGAAATATGGGGATCGCGTGCCAGTTGTACTCGTAGACGACGAAATACAGTTCGAAGTGTTCGTCGACGAGAGCGTGCTGGTCGGCGCACTCAGGGACGCGCGTCAGAGCACCTGACGCTGACAGGTGCCACAGAGGTGCTCCTCTTTGACGTCGACCTCACGGACGGTCGGCGAGAAGTTCATGACACAGCGCTTGTTGTCGCAGTGTTCGAGTCCCAGCGTGTGGCCGATCTCGTGGACGACCTCCTTGCGGACGCGCTCGGCGAAGACCTCACCGGAAGAACGACTCGTGAGCCCCCCATCAGAGGACGTCTGGAGCCGATACGTCGAGATGACCGAGCCGTTACCGTCGAGGTAGGCGAGCCCGAAGACGTAGTTACGTCGCCGATAAAAGAGGTCCTTGTCCGTGATAGCGATGTTCTTCTGGCCGCCGCCGATATCGCCGGCGAGTTCGATGAACTCCTCGGCCCGGTACTGGTCGCGATTAGAATCGTACGCGCCAGTCGGTATCGCCTGCGCGTCGTGGACAGTCACGTCGCAGTCATAGACAGAGCGGAGTCCGGCCGACGCCTCGCGTTTGACCGAGGCGGAGACATCACCGACCGGCACGATGTCAACGTGCATGTGTCCCGGTATGGGAGACAAGAAAGTGAATGTTACTCCCGAGACATTGGAGTTGGTGCCGACAGCAACCCCTATCAATGAGGCAGCCAAGTAGACAGATATGTACGCAGACACGCTCGTGCTCGACGTCGACGGCGTCCTGGTGGACGTCGCAGGGTCCTACCGCCG
>Ga0207813_101039_pt1 | contig 10865 bp, 10 predicted proteins | sample A23E3SouthBayCA_2_FD_187730 | JGI IMG/M metagenome (GOLD analysis project Ga0207813, IMG submission 187730) | Aerobic enrichment media microbial communities from Eden Landing Ponds, California, USA - A23 E3 (4) (SPAdes) | ecosystem: Environmental > Aquatic > Marine > Unclassified | place... | reverse complement strand
GTTCTTCGCGGGGTTCTCCGTGTTCAGCGCGCCGCTCCCCGACTTCCTCACGAAAGCCGGGTTCGGCGACGACGCCGTGTTCGCGCTCTACGTCGTCTCCAGCCTCGCCTCCGCCGTGTTCTACGTCGGCGCCGGCGAACTCGCGGACCGCCACGACCTCCGTCGCCTCCAGTCCGGCGCGCTCGGCCTGCGCGCCGCCGTCTTCCCCGTCGTCGCCGCCGTCGGCTACGCCGTCCAGGCCTCGACGCTTCCCGGACTGGTCGCCGTCGCCTGCCTGTTCGCGCTCGTCGGCCTCTCCTGGGCGATTATCGCCGTCACCGCGAACTCGCTCGTCGCGCGGTACGCCGGCCCGCGCAACCGCGGCGCCGCGCTCGGCCTCTACACCGCGCTCTCCTCCGCCGCGGGCGGCGTCGGCGGCCTCCTCGGCGGCTGGCTCGCGTCCGCGTACGACTACGTCCCGACGTTCGCCGTCGCCGCCGTCCTCGTCGTCGTGGGCGCCGCTGTCGTGCTCGCGCTCGACTACGTCGAGGGCAATCCCACGAACTGAGAATGCGAGTCGGAGTTAACATACAGGGGGTGGAAGGAGCAGGTGTGACACGTCCCCCGTGTCACGCTCGCTACGGGAGTACGAACGACCCCCGTCGTTCGCCTGACTGACCCGACATGCACTGACTGGCACCGCCGTCGTCGGGCGTTCGCGTGGCTCCGTAGCGGCCTCGCGTGAACGCGCCCGGCGCGCGGCGATTCGGATACACGGGGACGGCTCCCCCTCGTCCCCTCCTGCAGTCTGTCCCTACTCTGCGGTCTCTACGTTTCTGAACTCGAAGCGCGCACCGCCCGAGTCGCTCTCCGTCAACTCGACATCCCAGCCGTGCGCTTCCGCGATGGTGCGTGCGATGTTCAAGCCGAGTCCGGTTCCGGTCGCGCTCGACGAATACCCCGTCTCGAACACACGGTTGCGCTCGTCCGCGAGGATGCCGGGGCCGTCGTCCGCGACGAAGAACCCCGCGTCGTCCGCGAGCCAGCCGACCGTCACGGTCACGCGACCGTCGTCGTCCGTGGCGTGCTCCATGGCGTTCCGGAAGAGGTTCTCGAAGAGTTGCTGGAGGCGACTGCCGTCCGCACGAATCCGCCCGAGGTCGCCGGTTTCGAGCGTTCCGCCGTCGGTGTCCACCGTCGTCCACGCGTCCGCGACTATCTCCGAGAGCGACACGACCGCCGGGTCGTCCACGGTGTCACCCTGTCGCGCGAGCGCGAGCACGTCCTCGACGAGTTCGTGCATCCGGGAGACGGCGGTGTCGACGCGGTCGAGCGGCTCGCGCGTCTCCTCGTCCGCGGTCTCGCGCGCGATGTCGAGGTAGCCCTCGGCGACGTTCAATGGGTTGCGGAGGTCGTGGCTGATGACGCTCGCGAACTCTTCGAGGCGGCGGTTCTGCCGCGCAAGTTCCTGTTCGCGGCGCGCGAGGCGTTCGCGCGTCTCGATGACCGCGATGGCGTTCCCGAGCGTCTCCCCGAGTTCCGTGAGCACCGCGCGTTCCGTTTCGTCGAACACCTCGGGGCGGTCCGCGTAGATGCTGTACAACCCGTAGACGGTGTCCTCGTGATAGATGGGAACGACGGCGAGCGACTGCACGCCGTGCTCGCGGAGGGTGTTCCACCACGGTTCCATCGACTCGTCCGCGAACACGTCCGGAATCGCCTGCGTCTCTCGGGTCTTGATAGCGCGTCCGCCCGCGCCCCTGCCTCGCGGCGTGTCGTCCACCGTGATGGTGAGGGACTCGTAGTAGTCGTCGGGCATGCCCGCCCACGCGGACGGCCGTACCACGTCCGCCTCGGGGTCGTACCGGCCGACCCAGACGGACTCGTACGGGTCGGAGGTGGCGAGACGGTCGCAGACGGCCTGTTCGAGCGTGTCGCGGTCTTGCGCGTGCACGACCTCTTGAGTGGCGATGCGGAGGGCGTTTGTGATGCGGTTCAGGCGGTCGAGGTCGCGCTGGCGTTTCCGATTTCGCGCGTCGTACACGCCGACGACCACGCCCGCGAGCGCGCCGACCGTCGCGGCGTCCACGATGGCGGTCGAGAACAGCGAGGAGAGCACGGGCGCGTCCACGGTCACCCAGAGCACCGCCGCCGGCAGCGAAACCGCACTGAGCGCCGTCCACGCGAGCACGCGGTCCGTACACCACGCGGACACGAGGTCGCCGCGCGCCACGAACACCCCGATGGCCGCGATGGCGACCGCGAGCGCCGTCGTCACCGCGAACGCCAACGGCGGCTCAGACCCCGTCGTCGCGACGTGCGCGACCACGAGCACCGCCCCGAGCGCGACGAGCACGACACCGCACGCTCGCTGAGACACGAGAACCATACCCACACTCGACGCGACGAACGAAAATAGATTGGGACACGCATGACAGCGTCGGGACACGTCGTCTCAGAGGTCAGTATTCGGAGTTGCAGTACCGGTCGCCTCCGGCGACCGGCATTTTTCGTGCAGGGTTTTCGCGGAGAGGTTCCCGCAGGCCGCCGGTTGCGGCCGAGGAAACCCGACGACGAAAACGGTGCGTTCAGTAGTACCAGGGGTAGTCGTCGAAGTCCGGGTCGCGGTCTTCGAGGAAGGCCTCACGGCCTTCGCGGGCTTCGTCGGTCATGTAGCCCAATCGGGTGGCTTCGCCGGCGAACACCTGCTGGCCGACCATGCCGTCGTCGGCCATGTTGAACGCGTACTTGAGCATTCGAATGGCGGTCGGGCTCTTCGCGCTCATCTCGTCCGCCCACTCCAGCGCCACGTCCTCCAAGTCCTCGTGGGGGACGGCTTCGTTCACCATGCCCATGTCCGCGGCTTCCTCTGCGCTGTACGTCTTCCCGCGGAAGAACACCTCGCGAGCCTTCTTCTGTCCGATCTGTTTCGCGAGGTAGGCCGAGCCGAATCCGGCGTCGAAGGATGCCACGTCGGGGTCGGTCTGGAGGAACTTCGCGTGCTCGTCGCTCGCGAGCGTGATGTCGCAGACGACGTGGAGGCTGTGCCCGCCGCCGACCGCCCATCCGGGAACGACGGCGACAACGGGCTTCGGCATGAATCGAATCGCGCGCTGGACTTCGAGGATGTGGAGGCGGCCCGCCTCACCCGCATCCGGTGTCGCGTCTTGGTCCGGGTTTTCGTCGTCTCCCTGGTACTCGTAGCCCGAATCGCCCCTAACGGACTGGTCGCCGCCGGAGCAGAACGCCCAGCCGCCGTCCTTCGGACTGGGGCCGTTTCCGGTGAGGAGGACGCAGCCGATGTCGGTCTGGCGTTTCGCGTGGTCGAGCGCGGCCGCGAGTTCGTCGACCGTTCCGGGGCGGAAGGCGTTGCGTTTCTCGGGGCGGTCGAACGCGATGCGGACCGCGTCCACGTCCGTGCCGCGGTGGTACGTGATGTCGCGGAAGTCGACGCCGTCGACCGGCTCCCAGCGGTCGGGGTCGAAGAGTTCAGAGACCATACTCGCACTCCCCGTCAAGCGCGCAAAAAGGTTCCCTACTCGCCGTCGTCGAGGAGCGTGCGGATGGCGCGGAGTTCCGCGACCACGTCGCCGAGCGTCGCGTCCTCGCCGCCGGTCGCCCGTTGGGGTTCGCTTCCGGTCGCGTCGCCCGCGCCGCGGTCGGCGCGCACGCGCTCGACGAGTCGGTCGCGCACCGCCTCGTAGTCGGTGATGGCGCTCACGGTCACCTCGGCCGTGGTCTGCCCGGACCGCCCGGCGGTCTGGACGGCGACCGACCCGACGCCGAAGTAGCGGAGAACTGGGCCCTGTTTGGCCTCGACGTTCGTGATTCGAGCGTACGGAATCGTGCTCTTCGACCGGAAGAACACGCCGCCGCGCGCCTCGAACTCGTCGCCGCCGAACCGGTAGCCGACGCTTCGTTCGTACGCGCCCGACCACCACCAGACGAACCCGAGGACGAGAACCGCAACCGCGGCGATACCAGCCGGGACGTACCAGGATGCTTCAAGCGCCAGCACGGCGACCGGAATCGCGCTGATGGCCAGTATCAACGACACTAATTGGACGCGGTAGACCGCTGCGACGGCGTCGGCCCCGAACCACTCCGACTCTGCGTGCGTGCTCATGGCCGACCGAACGTGCACAGGCGGCTTAAAATCATCAGTGAGTCGTGGTCGCCCGGGTCACGAGAGCGCGTCGACCACGGACTCGCGGAGTTCCTCGCGTCGGCGGTGGCTCGCGTCGGCGTTCGTCACGACCTCGATGACGTGCGTGCCGTCGCTGCCCACGGCCTCCCGGTAGCGGTCGGGGAAGCCGTCGTAGCCGACGCGCGCGAACTGGAGGTCGTAGAGGTCCGCGGTCGGCGCGAAGTCGAGGCCGTGCGGGGTCTTGAACTGGCGGTCGAAGGAGTCGTGGGCCTCGATTGGGAGCATGTGGAAGATGCCGCCGCCGTCGTTGTTCACGAGGACGATGGTCGCCGATTGGCCGCAGCGCGCGAGCGCGAGCAGGCCGTTCATGTCGTGGTAGTACGCGAGGTCGCCCGTCAACAGAATCAGGGGGTCGTCGGTCGCGCTGCCCGCGCCGAGCGCGGTAGACGTGATGCCGTCGATACCGGACGCGCCGCGGTTCGCGAGCACGGACACGTCTCCGGCCCGCGGTTGGGCGAACCGGTCGACATCGCGGACGGGCATGCTGTTCGAGACGAACACCGTGCTCGGGTCGGGCGCGCACGCGACGACCTCGCGAGCTATCGCGCCTTCCAGTCGTTCGGCGTCCGCGACGGCGTTCCAGTGTGTTTCCTCCGCGTCTCGAAGAGCCGGCCAGTCCGCGCCGCGCGTATCGACGTGTTCGCGGAGTTTGCGGGCGAGCGGCGCGGGGTCGGCGACGACGAGGTCGGTCGCGGTGAACGAGGCCTCCCGCCACCCGCCCGCGGGGTCGACGAGGACCTGGCGGGCGTCGGCGCGCGCGAGGTAGTTCCGGAGCGGTTTCGAGGTGGGGGACGCGCCGAACCGCAGGACGAGGCCGGGGCGGGGCCAGTCGGCGGTGACGCGCTGGTCGAGGTAGCCGTCGTACCCGCCGAGCGTCGGCACCCGCTGGGTGTGCTCGCCGAACCGGAGGCCGGAGAGCGGGTCGGCGAGCACGGGGTAGCCGAGCGCGTCCGCGAGGCCCGCGATTGCGTCGGCGTCGGTCGGGTGGTCGGTCGGGCCGGCGACGACGAGGCCGCGCTCGGCGTCCGCGACGAGGGCGGCGAGGCGGTCGAGCGTCTCTTCGGCGGGATGGGTTTCGCCGTCGCCGAGCGTGACGAACGGGCCGTCGCGGCCGTTCGCGGCGAGCGGATGCTGGTCCGAGAAGTCGTCCGGAACGCCGTGTGGCGGCTTTGAATCAATGGGTTCGAGCGGTTTCGGGAACGGACAGTTCAGGTGGACCGGTCCGGGGTTCGCGCCCCGTGATTCGGCGAGCGCGCGGTGAACGGTGGTGCGGACGGAGCGGAGGCGGCGCGGTTCGGGGTTCGGTTCGGGGAGGTCGGCGTAGAAGCGCACCGAACTCCCGTAGAGTTTCTCCTGGTCGACGGTCTGGTTCGCGCCGCTGTCCCGGAGTTCGGCGGGGCGGTCAGCGGTGAGCAGGAAGAGCGGCACGCGCGATTGCGAGGCTTCCATCACGGCGGGGTGGAGGTTCGCGGTCGCGGTGCCGGACGTGGTGACGACGGGCGTCGGGCGGCCGGTGCGTTTCGCGCGGCCGAGCGCGAAGAACGCGGCCGAGCGCTCGTCGAGGTGGCTGAACGTCCGAATGTCGTCGTGTTCATCGAACGCGACCGTCAGCGGCGTGGAGCGGCTGCCGGGCGCGATGCAGACCGCGTCGACGCCGGCCTTGGCGAGTTCGTCCACGACGGCGCGCGCGAACAGCGTGCTCCGGTTGGGCGCGGTCATTCGAGCGCGTCGAGAACCGGCCGGTACTTGAGGAGGACTTCCTCCCACTCCGCGTCGGGGTCGGAGTCCGCGACGATGCCGTTGCCCGCGAACAGCGTGACCTCCCGGTCGCTCGCGACGGCGCAGCGGAGGGCGACCGCGAAGGTCCCGTCTCCCGTGGCGTCGAACCAGCCGACGGGGGCGGCGTACCAGCCGCGCTCGAACGCTTCGATTTCGCGGATGGCGTCCAATGCGGCGTTCGGCGGGAGGCCGCCGACAGCGGGCGTGGGGTGGAGGGCGTCCGCCAGGTCGAGGACGTGTTCGTCGGTGTCGGCGCTGATGGGCGTGAAGAGGTGCTGGACGTTCGCGAGCTTTCGCACTCCCTGTTCGCCAGTCACGACGTTCTTGGCGTGGCCGTCGAGCTGTGTGCGGATGCTGTCGGCGACCAACTGGTGTTCGTGCTGGTACTTCTCGGACGACCGAAGGTCGGTTTCGAGCGCGTCGTCCTCGGCGGGCGTGTCGCCGCGGGGGACGGTTGAGGCGAGCGCGCCGGTCTCTAGGCGGTCGCCATGGCGGGTGACGAGGCGCTCGGGGGTCGCGCCGAAGAACGTCCGGCCGCCGTTCGCGCGGAACGCGAACCGGAAGCAGTCGGGGTAGGCGTCGCCGAGCCGGTCGATGGCGTCGGCGAGAGAGAACGGTGCGTCGAGGTGCGCGCGGAGGGACTGCGCGAGCACGGCTTTCTCCAGACTGCCGGACTCGATTCGGTCGACGACGCGTTCGACCTGCGCGCGCCACGTCTCGCGGTCGGTGGTGCGTTCGGTCTCGCGGACGCCGGGAGGAGGCCCGGGTTCGTCGTCGGCTGCTGTGGTTTCCGCGGCAATGGCGTCGAGCGTGCGGTCGACGGACGCGGGCGTGGCGTCCGCGCCGTACTCGTTCACCGTGAGGTAGGTCGCGTCGTCAGTGACGGCGAATTGGACGTGTGGCAGGATGAAACCCGCGCCGGGGAAACCGTCCCAGACGCCGGCCGGGTCGTGGCGGTCGTGGAAGGAGAAGCCGCCGACGAACCGCGGGCGTGCCGCTCGCGGCGCGGTGTCGGGGCGGTCAACGGACTCGAAGACGGTTTCGGCCTGCTCCCGGACCGACGCGAAGCGCTCCGTCCCGGCGGCGGTGACGAACGCGGCCGCACCGCGCGCGAGAAGCGACGGTTCGCTGGGCGCGGTCCACACGGCGTGCGGGCGTTCCGCGGCCCGTACGAGCGCGGCGAACGGGGTGTCGTCGAGTCGACGGGTCCGGCTGACGAGCCGGCCGCCCGCCGGCACGGACTCCTGCGCGTTGCGCCGAGTTCCCATTACTCGATTTTTGGACGGCGGTCGTTTATACTTTCCAGTACACGACCACGGCCCAAATACCGTGAGTTATATTACGGGTAGAATTTATTATTCCAGTAGGATGGTAGACGACCGGATTCCCACGACGCACATCGGCAGCCTCCCCCGACCGCCCGAACTCCTCGACCTCCTCAAGAAGCGCGAGGACGGCGAGGACGTGGACCCCGACGAGTGGGAGGCCGCGACCACCGACGCGACCCACGAGGTCGTCCGGCGACAGGCCGACGTGGGCATCGACAGCGCGAACAACGGCGAGCAGTCCCGCGTCTCCTTCAACTGGTACGTGAAGAACCGGCTCAACGGCATCGAGGGCACCGAGGAGCAGGAGCTCTGGGCCGACCTCCAGGACTACCCGGACTACGCCGAGGAGACGTTCAAGACCGACGTCATCAACCTCGCGGAACACCCGGTCGTCACCGGCCCGCTCGAGTACACCGGCGTCGAGGAAGCGGAAGCCGAAATCGCCGAGTTCGAGGACGCGTTGGACGACGTGGACACCGACTTCGAGGACGCGTTCCTCACGTCCGCGTCCCCGAGCGTCGTCACCGCCACGCACGTCGACGACTACTACGGCGACTACGAGGAGTACCTGTTCGCCGCCGCCGACGCGATGCAGACCGAGTACGAACTCGTCGCGGACGCTGGGTTCACGCTCCAGATCGACGCGCCCGAACTCCTGACCGTCGGGCAGACGGCCGCGTACGCCGACTCCTCGCTCGAGGAGATCAAGGGCGCGACCCGCCTCCACGTCGACGCCCTGAACCACGCGCTCGAAAACGTCCCCGCGGAACAGGTGCGCCTGCACACGTGCTGGGGGAGCTACGAGGGTCCCGGTCACCTCGACACGCCGCTCGCGGAGATGCTTCCCGTGCTCTACGAAGCCGACATCACGGGCCTGAGCGTCGAGCAAGCGAACCCCCGCCACCAGCACGAGTACCGCGCGTTCGCCGAACACCCGCTCCCCGACGGCTGGACGCTCATCCCCGGCGTCGTGGACGTGAAGACGAACATCATCGACCACCCCGAAACCATCGCGGACCGAATCGAGCGCGTCGCGGACGCCGTCGCGGACGACACGCCGCTCGTCGCCGCGCCCGACTGCGGGTTCGGGACGCAGGCCGGCATCGGCATGGTCGACCCCGAAATCGCGTGGGCGAAGCTCGAAGCGCTCGACGAGGGCGCGAAGATAGCCGCCGACCGCCTCTACTGACGCCCCAAGACTATTCTCTCGCCGACACCTCGGATGGGTATGAACGGGATCTCCGGAAAGACCGCGCTCGTCACGGGCGCCGGGTCGGGAATCGGCCGCGCGAGCGCACACCGATTCGCCGAGGAGGGCGCGAACGTCGTCGTCGCCGACATCACCGAACCCGGCGGCCGCGAAACCGTCGCACAAATCGAGGACGCCGGCGGGAACGCCACGTTCGTCCAAGTGGACGTCGCCGACCTCGACTCCGCCCAGCGAATGGTGGACGTCGCCGTCGAGACCTACGGCGGCCTCGACTTCGCCCACAACAACGCCGGCATCCTCACCGACTTCGTCGGTGTAGACGACATCACCGAGGCCGACTGGGACCGCATCATCGACGTGAACCTCAAGGGCATCTGGACGTGCATGAAAGCCGAACTCCCCGAAATGAGCTCGGGGAGCGCAATCGTCAACACCGCCTCGGAAGCCGCGCTCGTCGGCATGGGCGGCCTCAGCAGTTACTCCGCGAGCAAACACGGCGTCGTCGGCCTCACCAAATCCGCCGCGCTCGAATACGCCGAACAGAACGTTCGAATCAACGCCATCGCCCCCGGTCCGACCAAGACTAATATCCAGTCCGGCATCACCGGCACCGGCGACTCGCTCCTCGCGCGCGCCAAATCCGCGCTCGGTCTCGTCCGCCTCGCCGTCCGCACCCTCCGCGCCGACTTCGACACCAGCGCCATGCGCGACGTACCCATGGACCGCATCGCCGACCCCGAAGAAATGGCGGGCGCCGTCGCCTTCCTCTGCTCCGACGACGCCTCCTACATCACCGGCCACACCCTCCCGATCGACGGCGGCCAAGCCGCCGACTAACGGTTCTCAAGGCTCACGGGTCGCCCTACACCCCGTGAACACTCATTCGTTCGTCCAGCTTCGTCGCGACGCTCCCGCTCACGGGTCGCTTCGCTCCCCGTTCGCTTGTTCGGTCGAACCTCCTCACTTCGTTCGTCGGCTCGACCTATCAGCTGTACCGCTCTTCGTTCCACGGGTTCGCGGTGTTCGAGTAGCCGCGTTTCTCCCAGTAGCCGCGCTGGGGTTCGGTGAGGAATTCGACGCCGTCCACCCACTTCGCGCCCTTGTAGGCGTAGCGGTGGGGGGTGACGACGCGGAGCGGGCCGCCGTGTTCGCGGGGGAGGTCGTCGCCGTCGTACCCCCAGACGAACATGACTTCGTCGCGCGCGCATTGGTCGAGCGGGAGATTGGTGGTGTAGCCGTCGAGGGCGTGGAACATGACGTGGACGGCGTCGTCGTGGACGCCCGCGGCGTCCATCAGTGTGGGGAAGGTGACGCCGGTGAACTCGCAGTCGAACTTGCTCCAGCCGGTCACGCAGTGGAAGTCCTGGCGCTGCGTCTCGCTCGGAAGGTCTCGAAACTCCTCCATGGAGAACGAGCGGTCGTTTTCGACCGCGCCGGTGACCGTGAACGACCAGTCGTCGGGGTCGTAGTTCGGCGTGCTACCCTTCGAGAGCACGGGGAACTTGCTCGTCTCCCGCTGGCCGGGCGGGAGTCGCTCCCCGTCGAACTCCTCGTGGAGGTCCGTGACGTCCTTCACGCTCATAGTCCGGATTCGGGCGGAGCGCACGTATGCGTACCGATACCGGGAACAACTAAGTCTCGGTGAGTCTCACCGCTTTTTGTTTTACACGACAAAAAGAATAGTTTTCTCAGGAAAAATTCGGCCCGCCAAGTTTATCACCGGGTGGGGCAAACGGCCTTCTAGAAACCATGCCGACAGTGGAGCTAAACATCCCCGACCACATCGAGATGCAGATCGCCCAGCTCGTCGAACAGGGCGAGTTCATGAGCCGCGAGGAAGCCATCGAGGACCTCCTCTCCGCCGGAATCCGCGCGTACAAGACCAGCGGTCCGATGGACGACGACGCCGGCCTCGAGGACGAGGGCATGATGGGACACGAGGACGAGTACGTCTTTTAGGGCGTGTGAGCGCGTAGCGAGCAAGGTTTTTACCGTCAAATCGCGTTAGCACGATTATGCACAAAGACGAACTGCTCGACCTCCACGAACAGCTGGTCGAAATCAAGGACGACATCCGCGATTACGACCAGATTAACGAGGAGGCGTTCGAGGCCTACGAGCAACTCGACGTCGACCCGAGCCACGTCCACAAGTCGAAGAGCGAGCACAAGCACGCCGTGTTCGTCCTCGGGAACGCGCTCGCGAACGCGATGAGCGAGGACGAGTTCTCGAACGCCGGCCGCCTGTCCAAGCGCATGGAGGAACTCGCGGACGACGCCGGCTCCAAACTCTAGTTACTGCGCCGCGGATTCGTACGCCGTTCGGAACTCGTTGAGCTGTTCGTTCACACGTGCCGCACCCG
>Ga0207813_101037_pt1 | contig 10873 bp, 12 predicted proteins | sample A23E3SouthBayCA_2_FD_187730 | JGI IMG/M metagenome (GOLD analysis project Ga0207813, IMG submission 187730) | Aerobic enrichment media microbial communities from Eden Landing Ponds, California, USA - A23 E3 (4) (SPAdes) | ecosystem: Environmental > Aquatic > Marine > Unclassified | place... | reverse complement strand
GGGCCGTATCGCCGCGTCCTTCGAGCGCACCGAGGGCCGGGAAGTGAACGACATCGACGAGGACGCGTACCGCGAGGGCGAGGTGCGCGCCGAACTGAAAGCCGTCGTCGAGGTTCCGGTCGCGGAACAGCTCCAGTCGAGCAAGCAGCTCGCGGGCGGCACCGTCGAGTCGCTCGCCGAGGGAGTTGCGGACGACATCGAGGACGGCGTGACGTACGTGCTCGGCCCCGGAAGCACCGTCGGCGCGGTGAAGGAGGCGCTTGGCTTTCCGGGGTCGCCGCTCGGCGTGGACGTGTGGCGGGACGGCGAGGTGCTCGTCCGGGACGCGACCGAGGACGACATCCTCGCACACCTCGGCGAACGCAACGTCATCGTCGTGTCGCCCATCGGCGGTCAGGGCTTCGTGTTCGGCCGCGGCAACCACCAGATAAGCCCCGAGGTCATCCGGCGGAGTGAGGTCGAGGTCGTTGCGTCCCGTCGAAAGCTCGACGATATCGGCGCGCTCCGCGTGGACACCGGTGACGAGGACGTGGACGAGTCGCTCCGCGGCTGGGTGCGCGTGCGGACCGGCCGCTTCGAGCGACGACTCGTCAAGGTCGTCTAGGGCGCAGTGGAGAGATGTGAGTGAACACGCAACATCCTAAGGCCAATATAAGGTTCGAGAGACAAGATTAAGTCCGATTGGTCACTCTGTTCGGGTATGGATACGCGAAAGGTTCAACGCCTCGGCCCCTCGACGCTCGCGATGACGCTGCCCGCGGAGTGGGCGCGCGCGCAGAACGTCGAGAAGGGCGAGGAGATAACGGTTCGCGAGAGTGGGAAGGGGACGCTCACCATCACGCCCGAGTCGTCCCGCGAGGAGGACACCGAAGCGACGATTCACGTCGAGTCCTTCGCCGCCGACGCCCCCGATAGCGTCGACGCCGTCGAACGCGCCATCGTCGGCCAGTACGTGCTCGGCCGCCGCATCATTCACGTCGAGAGCGACGGCGCGCTCGACTCCGCGCACATCAACGCCGTCTACAAGGCCGAAACCCAACTCATGGGGCTCGGCGTCATCGAGGAGACGCCCGAACGAATCACCATCCGGTGCTCGGTCGACCCCGAGGACTTCGACCTCGACAACCTCCTCCAGCGCCTCGAGAACACCGGCAGCACGATGCGCGGCGAGGCCATCAAAGCGCTCGCGCACGGCAACCCCGACATCGCCCAGCGCGCGCTCAACCGCGAACGCCAGGCGAACAAGATTTTCGTCCTCTGCCTCCGCCTCATCTTCACCGCCTACCAGAACCCGAACCTCGCGCGCGCCGTCGGATTGGACGACGGCTTCCCCCTCATCGGCTACCGGAGCGTCGCGAAGAACCTCGAGCTCACCGCGGACAACGCCGAGGACATCGCCGAAATCGTCCTCGAAACCGAGGGACACACGCTTGACATCGACTCGAAGATACTCCGCCGCATCCGCGAGTTCACCGACCAAGTCGACGAAATCACGAAACTCTCCGTCGACGCCGTCGTGAACCGCGACTACGACGCCACCGTCGAGGTCCGCAAACTCTTCAAGGACATCGAGGACCGCGAGGGCGAAATCCTCGCCGACCTCCCCGAGATGGAGAACGAGAAACTCCTCCGCGTCCGCGAAGTCCTCGTCAGCCTCCAGCAGACCGCGCAGTATGCGATGCGGAACGCCGAAATCGCCGCGAACCTCGCGCTCAACGAACAGTCCGACCACACCACCATCAACTAACCGCTGCGGCCGTCTAGCCGCCGATTTTCCTCGCACGCAGCGGGCTTCGCCCGTCGAGTTCGCACGCGAACCCCGGATGTTCGGCGAAGTGCCGCACCATCATGTGACGCCGCGACCCCGTCAACCCCGCCTTCGAGAGGTCGTCAGCGTCGAACACGTCCGGGAGTCGGTCGAACAACCGCCTGGCTTCCCGGAACGTCTCGAACACCGCGGAGTTCCCCGTGGAGTCCGCGTTCCGCCGTTCGACGACGTAACTACCGTCCTCGCGGTGGATGCACGCGGTGCGGAAGAAGGATTCGCGGCGTGTGAGGGCGTCCCCGACGCCGTCTTTCAGTTCCTCGGCGGCGTCCCGGGAGAGTTCGACCGTCTCGCCGCCGATCGTGACGACGACCGATTCGCCCTTGCCGTCGACTGCAATCTCATCACGCGTGGAGAACGCGACCAGGAGACTGAGTACTCCGTGCCATACTCGATACACCGCCCTCCTCACTCATAAACGTACTCCCCTGACTGACTGCGAGGATGCCGCCGTCGTCCGTCGTCGTCCCGCTAGTCGTCGTCTCACCGCCGGTCGTCGCTCCATCGCCCGTCGTGGTTCCGCCGTCCGTGGTCGTGTCGCCTGAAGTCGCCGTGCCGTCGCTCGTGTCGGTCGTGGTCGTGCTATCCCCGCGGTCCGATGTGGTCGTGGTGGTGTCGTTCGACGCGCCGTTCGACGAGTCGTTCTCGTCGCCGTCTTGGAAGATGTTCGTCTCGATGGTACGGTTGTACGTGAGGCCGCGCAGCGGAATCCGCATCTCGCCCGCCCCAGCCACCGGCGGGTCGATGACCGCGTAGAAGTCGATGGTGAGGTTCGTCACCTGGTCGTTCCGGAGGTGGGACACCCACCACTCGTCGAGGCGCTGGTTCCGGATGGCTGTCTGCGCGTTCACGACCTTGGACTCGTGCGGCGGAACGACGACGCCCCGGTCGAGTTCACCGCTCCCGACTGAGATGTTGTTCATCGTGATGTTGTACCCGATCTTGGAGACGCCGAGCGGGGTGTCCTTCGGGTTGTAGACGAGGAACTCCATGTCGATGGGGGTCTCGGCGGACGACACGTCACCCCAAGAGGCGTTCGTGCGGTTCACGTAGAACAGCGGGTCGTCCACGAGAACGCTCCCCGAGTCGACGGCACGCGTCTCGCTCGAATTGAACTGACTGATGATGTCCGTCGAAATGGTCTGTCCGCCCGTCTGATAGTTGAACGTCCGACCGAGCAGGCCCGAGTGCACGTCCGCGTTCACGACGAGCGACGTGGATTCGCCGTTCCGAATGTGCGTCACCCACCAGTCCGGAATCCGATTGTTCTGGAGGTACGTCGTGAGGTGGATCGTCGTGTTCCCGGTGTCGATGTCGAACCCGGACTTCGACCCCGTGGCCATCGTCACGTCGTTCATCAGCACGCTGTAGTTCACGGTCGTGTCACCGAGTCGAACCCCGAGCGGGTTCGGGTTGTGAACGACGATCTCGGTGTTCACGGCCGTCGTGTCGTCCGTGATTTCCCCGAAGTCGTTGTCCATCGAGGCGACGCTCGGCACGCCGACGACGCCAGTGACTACCGCACCCCCCGCGACGACGCCCAGGCCGAGGACGACCGTGAGCGCGACGCGGATCGTGCTCCCGAACAACAGCGAACGAACGTCCATACGTCGTGAACGCACTCCCCGTGGTTAATCGTTGTCGGCCGCCATGGAAGTGATTAAGGCACTCGCGCCGGACGACTCGCGTATGGCAACCGAAACCGAAACTGACGCGAGCCTCGGCGGAGGCGTGCTGCTCGGCGCGCTCAGCGTCGCCGGCGCGCTCGGGATGTACGTCGCGCAAAGTCAAGCGAACACCGCGTGGGCGTTCGCGGCCGCGGTCACCCTTGGCGTCCTCGCCGTCGGCGCGTTCCACGTCTACGACTGACACCGCGGGGGCGATGCGTTTTTGCGGGTACTCCCACAACCACCGAGTATGCCCACGACATCGAAGACGGACCGCGCCCTATCCTTCCTGTTCAGTCCGATTAGCTCGGACGACCCCTTCATGACGCTCGTCGGACTGATGCTGATTACGGCAATGGTGTTCCTCTTCCTCCCACTGCTCCCCGTGCTCGCCGCGCTCTGGATGCTCGATAAAGTCCTCGGCAGTCCGGACGCGGAGTGAGCAGCAGAACCATTAAGCGCTCGAAACCCGTACTATCCCACTAATGGCCGACTACACCGAGGAGGAGCGCGAAATCGTGGACTACCTCCGGGAGAGCGTGGCCACCGGCGAGCGGTACTTCCGCGCGAAAACCATCGCGGACGCCATCGGACTCACCGCGAAACAGGTGGGCGTGCGACTGCCGCGGCTCGCGGAGAAGTCCGAGGACGTGGACATCGAGAAGTGGGGCCGCTCGCGCTCGACCACGTGGAAGGTCGAACCGCAGTAATCGGCGGGTTTTTCTCTCAACCCCTCCACGTGAGGGTATGACCGTACGTGTCGAGCGGACGTTCGACCTCGACGCGCCGCCAGAGGACGTGTGGGCGTTCATCGCCGACCCGGCACGCCGCGCGAGCGCCATCAGCGTCGTCGACTCCTTCGACCAGGACGGCGACGTGACCACGTGGCACGTCCGCGTACCCGTCGTGAACCGCACGATTCCCGTCGAAACCCGTGACGTGGAACGCGAGGACGGCGAGTACGTGAAGTTCGTCGGGAAGTCCAAGGTCCTCCGCGTCACCGGCGAGCACCGCATCGAACCCCTAGAGAGTGGGGGGACTCGACTCCACAACGAGTTCGTCGTTGACGGCCGCCTGCCGGGCGTCGAACGGTTCTTCAAGCGCAACCTCGACAAGGAACTGGACAGCCTCCGGGACCGATTAGACGAATGAAACTCTCACTCGCCCAACTCGATATCGAGGCGGCGGCCGTGGACGCGAACACCCAGCGAGCCGTCGACGCCATCGAAACGGCCGCGAGCGAGGGCGCGGACCTCGTCGCGCTCCCCGAGATATTCAACGTCGGGTACTTCGCGTTCGACGCCTACGGACGAGCGGCCGAACCCCTCGACGGCCCGACGCTCACCCGGCTACGGGACGCCGCGCGCGAGAACGACGTGGCCGTGCTCGCCGGCAGCATCGTCGAGGACCTCGCCGCGACCGATGGCGGCCCCGCAGACGACGGCCTCGCGAACACCAGCGTCCTCTTCGACTCGTCCGGGGAGCGGTTGCTCGCGTACCGCAAACGCCACCTGTTCGGCTACGAATCCGCCGAAGCCCGCTTGCTCGTTCCGGGAGAGGCCGTGCCGACCGCCGACCTCGGCGGATTCACGGTCGGCGTGACGACGTGCTACGACCTCCGCTTCCCCGAGCTCTACCGCGCCCTCGCGGACGACGGCGTCGACCTCGTGCTCGTCCCGAGCGCGTGGCCCTACCCGCGCGTCGAACACTGGAAAACCCTCCCACGCGCTCGCGCCATCGAGAACCTCGCGTACGTCGCCACCATCAACGGCAGCGGCAGTTTCGACGACGCCTCGCTCCTCGGGCGCTCCACCGTCTACGACCCCTGGGGTACCCCGATAGCAACCACGGACGACGACCCCGGCATCGTCACCGCCGAGGTTTCGCTCGACCATGTCGAGGAAACCCGAGCGGACTTCCCGGCCTTGCGCGACCGCCGCCGGTAAACAACCTTATACGGGAGGACGACCAATCATCGCGTGCCGACGCACAGGCGCTTTTCTCGCCGACGTGTCGGCACAAATTGGCGTCCACGTCCGCCACACCGCGTCCACCCCTCTCCCGGCGTCCACCCGCCGGGACCCCCACCTCCTCCCGCCACTTACACAACCTCGTAGTGCGCCACTCCGTCCTCCCACCGCGACAGCAACGCCCGCGCCTCCGCGGGAACGTGCGCCGACTCGTACTCCTCGCCCGCGAACGCCTCGACAGCATCGTAGTCCGTGAACCGAAGCACCGTCACGAACTCTACCTCACCATCGAGTTCGCGCCGGAACACCTCACCACCGACACAACCCTCAATCTTCGATTCGGCGTCCGGAATCACGTTCTCCGTCACGAACGCCTCGTACTCGTCCGCATCCGACGGCTCCGTGTACCCGTACCAGACACGCGCAATCATACCCACGCCTCCGTACTCAGGGCTTGTCGAACCACCGAACGAAGAAAACGGGGACGCGAAACGGAACGGGAGACGGCTCAGTCGTCTTCCGTTTTGATGTCCGCGCTCAGCCCCTGCGCCATCTCGATGTCCTCGCCCAAGCCCTCGCTCGCTCACGCTCGCTCGCCCTTGGAGATTCCACCAGGCGGATGGAGATGGCGGACGGGTGCGGGGCCGCTCAGTCGTCTTCCGTTTTGATGTCCGCGCTCAGCCCCTGCGCCATCTCGATGTCCTTGCTGTTGTTGAGCGTCCACGCCGTCCGCTCCGTCACGGCCTCGATGACCTCGCGGGCGCTCGGGTAGCCGTTCCCGGACTTCTTCACGCCGCCGAACGGGAGGTGGACTTCCGCGCCGATGCAGGGGAGGTTGCCGTACGCGAGGCCGACCTCGGCGTTGTCGCGGAAGTAGTTGATCTGGCGGTAGTCCTCGCTGATGACCGCGCCGGCGAGCCCGTAGGGCGTGTCGTTGTGGATTTCGACGGCGCGCTCGATGTCGCCCGAGTACTCCATGAGGGCGACGTGCGGGCCGAACACTTCCTCGCGAATGCAGGAGAGGTCGTCCGCGTAGTCGATTTCGTAGACGAACGGCCCGACCCAGTTCCCGTCCTCGTGTCCGTCAGGGATTTCGTCGGCGTCGAGGTCTGCGCGGTCGACGAGGACGTTCGCACCCTCCTCTCGTGCGAGGGCGTTCCCGGCCTTGATTTTCTCGACGTGTCCGGGTTCGATGGCGGGCCCCATGAACGTCGACTCGTCGAGTGGGTCGCCGACAGCGACCTGCTTCGCCTTCTCGACGAAACGCTCCTTGAACTCGTCGTAGACGTCCTCGTGGACGACGAGACGTTCGCTGGAGACGCAGCGCTGGCCCGTGGTCTTGAACGAACTCATCACCGCGGAGTGGACGGCGACGTCGAGGTCCGCCTTCTCCGTGACGACGATGCCGTTCTTCCCGCCCATCTCGCACGCCGCGAGCTTGCCGGGTTCGCCGCCGACCTTCGACGCGATTTCGTGGCCGACCTCCGCGCTCCCGGTGAAGAGCACGGTGTCGATGCCGTCGTCCTCCACGATACGCTCGCCCGCGTCGCCGAAGCCCTGCACCATGTTGAACACGCCGTCCGGAATCCCGGCGTCCTCGAACATTTCCGCGATGATCTGGCCACACCACGGCGTCTGCTCCGCGGGCTTCCACACGACGGTGTTGCCCTCGACGAGGCTGACGGCCATGTGCCAGAACGGGATTGCGACCGGGAAGTTCCAGGGCGTGATACAGCCCACGGTCCCGCGTGGTTTCCGACGCATGTACGCGTCCTTCGACGGAATCTCCGAGGGGACGACATCGCCGTGCGGGTGGCGGGCGTTTCCGGCCGCCCACTCGACCATGTGCCAGGCCTCGGTCACGTCGGCCTTCCCTTCCGAGATCTCCTTCCCGCACTCCTTCGTGACGACCTCGCCGAGTTCCTCGTGGCGGTCACGGAGCTCGTGATAGATGTCCCAGAGGTACTCTGCGCGGTCGATGTAGGAGAGGGCTTGCCACTCCTCTTCGGCGGCGTTCGCGGCGTCGATGGCGGCGTCCACGTCCGCGTCCGTCGCGCGTTCGAACTCGCCGAGCGTCTCGCCGGTCGCGGGGTTCCGACTTTCGAAGGTCTCCGAGCCCTCGCCCGAAACCCACTCGCCGTCGATGTAGTGGTTGTAGGTACTCATCTCGGCAAAAACTGCGCAGTCGGAGAGTAAAAAGATAGGGACTTCGCGCTACCCGGCGGCGGCCTCGATCTCTCCCTTCAGCGCGCCGGCGTCGAAATCGTGGTCGGGGCGGATGTTCACGAAGTCCAAAAATTCCCAGGCGTCGAGGAGGTCCGTGGCGTCGTAGTGTTCGCGCGCGGCGTCGACGGCGACGGACGCGCCGACGAGCGGTTCGAGCACGGCGAGCGCGCACGCGAGGTCGTAGGCGCGCGCCGCGGCCTCGCGGCCCTCGCGAACGTTCGTCGCGTCGATGAAGTAGAGGTCGCCGTCGGAGACGAGGACGTTCTCCCCGCGGAGGTCGCCGTGCGCGACGCCGTGGTCGTGCATCCTGCGCAGACCCGCGAACAGGTCGGGCGCGTACGCGGCGATGTCCGCCTCCGGGAGGTCGTCGAGCGGCGTGAATTCGGGGAGGTATTCGAGGACGAGCACGCCGAACCCGTCGAACTCGAACACGTCCACGGGCTCCGGGACGTTCAATCCGGATTCGCGCATGCGTTCGGTGGCGTCGTACTCGTAGGCTGCCATCGCGTACGCGTCCTCGAACTGCTCGAAGAACCCCTCGGTGCCCGAGGAGAACACGCCGAGGTTCCGCATCCCCGTGAAGAGCGCGTGCACGGTCGCGTTCTGCGGCGTCACCACTTTCACGAAGTACTCGTCGTTCACCACGAACGGCGTCGAGAACCAGTTCTCCGCGTCGAGGAACTCCACGCGGACTGGCGACTCGTCGTAGCGCTCGCCGAGCTCGCGGGCGAGGGCTTCCAGTCGGTCCCAGGGGACTGTTCCGCGGACGAACCGCCGCACGCTCATATCCGTATCTGGCCCGCGCGCCCCATAGGTTTCCCGCCTCGTGCGGTCGTCCGGTGTGTTTATACTCCTGCTGGCAAATTTTGACGCATGGATTTCAGCGTCCCCGACGAACACCGGATGATTCGGGACACCGTCCGCGAGTTCTGCGAGGAGGAGATCGAACCCATCGCGCAGGACATCGAGGACGACCACCGATTCCCCGACGAGATTTTCGACGCGCTCGCCGACCTCGACATGCTCGGCGTCCCCGTCTCCGAGGAGTACGGCGGCCTGGGCGCGGACTACCTGACGTACGCGCTCGTCGCGGAGGAAATCGGGCGCGTCTCCGGCTCCATCGGCCTCTCCTACGTCGCGCACATCAGCCTCGCCTCGAAACCCATCGAACTGTTCGGCACCGACGAACAGAAGGAGCGCTGGCTCCGCCCGCTCGCCGAAGGCGACTACCTCGGGTCGTGGGCGCTCACCGAACCCGGGAGCGGGAGCGACGCGAGCGACATGGACACCACCGCCGAACGCGACGGCGACGGCTACCGAATCAACGGCACGAAGCAGTTCATCACGAACGCCTCGGTCGCCGGGTCGGTGCTCGTGAAAGCCGTCACGGACACCGACGCGGGCTACGACGGCATCTCGACGTTCATCGTCGACCCCGACGAGGACGACGGCTTCGAGGTCACGACCGAGTGGGAGAAGATGGGGCTCAACGCCTCTCCGACCTGCGAAATCGCGTTCGACGACGTCTACGTCCCCGGGGACCGCCTGCTCGGGGCTGAGGGCGAGGGCTGGAAGCAGACGATGAAGACGCTCGACGGCGGCCGCATCTCCATCGCCGCGCTCTCCACCGGCCTCGCCGAGGGAGCGTATCAGGCCGCACACTCCTACGCCACCGAGCGCGAGCAGTTCGGCAAACCCATCGCGAAGTTCGACGCCATCCGCGACAAAATCGTGAACATGTACCGCCGCACCGAACGCGCCCGCCTCCTCACCCACAAGGCCGCCACCGAGTACGATAAGGGCAACAGCGTGAGCACGGAGTCCGCGCTCGCGAAACTCGACGCCTCCGAGGCCGCGCGGAAGAACGCCGAGGACGCCGTCCAGACCCTCGGCGGCTACGGCTACACCACCGACTTCGCCCCCCAGCGGTTCTACCGCGACGCCAAACTCATGGAAATCGGCGAAGGAACGAGCGAAATCCAGCACATGGTGCTGGGCCGGCAACTCGGCCTGTGACAGCTCACGGAAACAGAAGTCGATTTTAGAAGCCGACTGCCTGGCCGTCTTTTCGCGGGTCGGAGCCGCCGACGAGCGTGCCGTCGTCGTCGCGCCAGATGAGTTGGCCGCCACCCCAGTGGCCGCCGTCGTCGAAGAACGCGTCCTCCTCTATGATGCGGTGGCCGCGGCCTTCGAGGTTCGTCACCACGGATTCGGGGATGCGGTTGGTTTCGAGCGCGACCTGATTGTCTTCCAGCCAGCGGAACCGCGGCGCGTCCAGCGCCGCCTGCGGGTTCAGGCCGGCGCGGAGGTTCGCGACGACTTGGAGGTGGCCCTGTGGCTGCATCGACCCGCCCATCACGCCCCAGGAGGCGCGGAAATCGCCGTTCTCGCGGAGCATCGCGGGGATGATGGTGTGGAACGGGCGCTTTCCGGGTTCGAGGCAGTTCGCGTGGTCGGGGTCGAGGCTGAACGAGTGCCCGCGGTTCTGGAGCGCGAACCCGCCCGTGGTGAGCGCGCTCCCGAAGTTCATGTAGATGGAGTTGATGAACGAGACGGCGTTCCCGTCGCCGTCGACGACGGTGAGGTAGACGGTGTCCGCGTGGTCGCCCGCCTTCGCCTCTCGGACGCTCGCGCGGTGGCCGATGTCGGCGGCGCGCTCCGCCGCGTACGCCTCGGAGAGCATTGTCTCCAGCGGGATATCGTACGCCTCGGGGTCGGTGATGTGCTCGTAGCCGTCCGCGAACGCGACCTTAATCGCCTCGATGAGGTGATGGATGCGGTCGGGGTTCGTCGGGTCGCTGGGAAGGTCGAACTCGCTCGCGACGTTGAGCGCTTCGAGCGCGACCGTTCCTTGGCCGTTCGGCGGATGTTCGAGGACTTCGAGGCCGCGGTACTCGGTGCTGATGGGTTCGGTCCACTCGGGGCGATACGAGTCGAGGTCGGAGAGCGCGAGTTCACCGCCGTGCTCGCGCACGGTCTCGACCACTTGCTCGCCGAGACTGCCGCCGTAGAATGTGTCGATACCCGCGGACTGGATGCGTTCGAGCGTGTCCGCGAAGTCGGGGTTACGGAGGGTGTCGCCGGCCTCGTAGGGGTCGCCGTTCTCGTCGAGGAAGGTGTCTGCCGCCTCGTCGTACTCCCGGATTCGGGGGGCGGCGTTCTCGAACTGGCGGGCGACGAACTCG
>Ga0207813_101029_pt1 | contig 11009 bp, 10 predicted proteins | sample A23E3SouthBayCA_2_FD_187730 | JGI IMG/M metagenome (GOLD analysis project Ga0207813, IMG submission 187730) | Aerobic enrichment media microbial communities from Eden Landing Ponds, California, USA - A23 E3 (4) (SPAdes) | ecosystem: Environmental > Aquatic > Marine > Unclassified | place... | reverse complement strand
TTCGTGGTGCGGTTCGCGGGCGGGTCGTCCGCCTGCCGAGCGAACGCGACGCCGCCGTTGCCCGTCGTGGAGACGGCGACGAGGCTGACGGCGGCGAGCGCCACGAGAACGACGATGACCGCCCGGCGACTGTCTACCATCGAACAAAAGCCCGCGAACGGGCGGTAAGTGTCTTCTGTCGGTCGAACCGTTCGGGAGGGGTTACTTGCCCTGGAAGTCGGGGTCGCGGTCGCCCATGAACGCGGTGACGCCCTCCATGAGGTCGTCGGTGTTCATGAGTTGGCCGAACGCCTGCGCTTCGGCTTCGAGGCCGGCGTCCGTGCTGTCGCGGCCGGCGCGCATCGCGCGCTTCGTGTACTTCTGGGCGAGCGGCGGGCCCTGCGCGAGGTCGCGCGCGAGGTCGAACGCCTCGTCTTCGAGGCTGTCGTTCTGCGTGACCTCGTTCACGAAGCCGTAGGACTCCATCTCGTCGGCTTCGTAGCGGTCGGCGGTGAAGATGATCTCCTTCGCGCGGCCCTCGCCGACGATGTTCTTCAGGCGCTGGGTGCCGCCCCAGCCGGGGAGCAATCCGAGGTTGTGTTCGGGCTGGCCGAACTCGCTGCGCTGGCTGGCGACGCGGAGGTCGGCGCAGGTCGCCATCTCCATGCCGCCGCCGAGGCAGTAGCCGTCGATGCCGGCGACGACCGGGAGGTCGGCTTCTTCGAGTTTGCCGAACGTGGACTGGCCGAGGCGGGAGAGTTCGACGGCGTCGAGCGGGTCCGCGCTGCCGGCCATGGACTGGACGTCCGCGCCGGCGCTGAACGCCTGGTCGCCCGCGCCCGTGATGAGGATGGCGCGCGCGTCCTCGTCGTCCTCGAGCACGTCGACCGCGGTGCCGAGTTCGTCCAGCAGCGTCTCGTTCACCGTGTTCATGCGGTGCGGGCGGTCGAGCGTGATGTGCCCGACGTTCTCCGTCACCTCGATGCTGATGGTGTCGAAGTCCTGCTCGGTCTCATCGCCGCCGTGTTCGGGGTGGAAGCTCTCCTCCCCGTCGGCGAGTTCGACGAGGTAGTCGGCGGGCGCGTAGCGCTCCGCGCCGGTCTCCTCGTGGAGGCCGTCGAGCGTGTCGCGGAGCGTCGCGAGCCCGGTTTCGTCGGCGAGGCGGGCGGGGCCGTCCGGGAAGCCAGCGCCGAGCATCACGGCCTCGTCGATTTCGGCGGGGTCGGCCACGTCGTTCCCGACGAGCTTCGCGACCTCGTTCGCCATCACGGCGGTGAGGCGGAGGCGAACGGCCTCCGAGGACTCGTCGGTCGGGATGTCGGGACCGCCGTCCTCGTAGTCGTAGAATCCCTCTCCGGACTTCTTCCCGAGCGCGTCCGCCTCGACCTTCTCCACGAGGAGCGGACACGGCTCGTACGCCGCCCCGAGCACGTCGTTCATGTACTCGAGCACGTCGAGCGCCACGTCGATGCCGACCTGGTCCGCGAGCTCGAACGACCCCATCGGAAGCCCCATCTCGTACTTCGTTGTGGAGTCCACCTCGGCGATGGTCGCGTCCTCCTCGTGGACTGTCCACGCGGCCTCGTTGAGGAGCGGGACGAGCACGCGGTTCACGATGAACCCGGGGCTGTCCTTCCGGACGCGCACCGGCGTCTTCCCGAACTGGCGCGCGAGGTCCTCGGTCACGTCGAGCACTTCGTCGTCGGTGTGCGCGCCCGAGATGACCTCCACCAACTGCATCCGAATCGGGGGGTTGAAGAAGTGCATCCCGCAGAAGCGCTCGGGGCGCTCCGTCACCTCGGAGAGCTCCGTGATGGAGAGACTGGACGTGTTCGTCGCGAACACCGCGTCCTCCGCGGCGTGGTCCTCCAGCTCCCGGTAGACGTTCTTCTTGATGTCCATCTTCTCCGGGACGGCCTCCACGACGAAGTCCGCCTCGCCGGTCGCGTCCGCCATGTCCACGACGGCGTCCACGCGGTCGAGCGCGCTGTCGGCCTCGTCCTGCGTAATCTGGCCGTTCTCCGCGAGCTTGTCGAGACTCCACTCGATCTGCTCGTAGCCGTTCTGCACGAACTCCTCCTTGATGTCCCGCAGGTTCACGTCGTACCCCGCGAGCGCGGCGACCTCCGCGATGCCGTGGCCCATGCTTCCAGCGCCGAGCACCGCGATGGTGTCGATGTCTTCGATGTCCATATGCGACGACTCACACGGACGCCGATTGAAGGTTTCCCTCCCGCCCGACGTGAACGCAAGACCCGTTTACACGGGTTTTCACGGGGGACGTAACGCCTATTCTCGTCGCCGTCCTTCCACGGGTATGAGCGACCCCTACGACGCCCTTCGAGACGACCCTCATCTCGGTCCGCTGGTCGAGACACACGGCGAACTCACGCTCGACCCCACCGAGGACTTCTTCGCGCGATTCGTCACCTCAATCATCCGCCAGCAGGTGTCGATGGCGTCCGCGGCCGCCACCCGCGAACGCCTCTTCGACGCCGTCGACGTAACACCCGAGGGCATTCGCGCGGCCGACGACGCCGTCCTGCGGGACGCAGGGCTCTCCCGACAGAAGACGCGGTACGTGAACAACATCGCGGACGCGTTCGTCGAGAACGACTACAGCACGGAGTTCTTCGCGGGCATGAGCGACGACGACGTGCGCGACGAACTCACGTCCATCACGGGCGTCGGCGAGTGGACCGCGGACATGCAACTCCTCTTCGCGCTCGGGCGTGAGGACGTGTTCCCCGTCGGCGACCTCGGAATCAGGAAGGGCGTGCAGGCCGTGTTCGACGAGGAACTCACCCGCACGGAGATGCGCGACCGCGCCGAACGCTGGTCGCCATACCGGAGTTACGCGAGCCTCTACCTCTGGCGCGCCGTCGACGACTGAAACGGAGAATTGACTGCTGTCCTACTCCTCGTCCAGTTCCTCTTCTTCGGCTTCCTCGCCGCCCGTCGTCCGCGTCACGTCGACCTGGTAGTGCTTGAGGATGTCCCGGCCGAGCAGCAGCGGGTACTCCATGTGACCGCGGTCCTCGAGGCTCGCGGCGACGGTGTGGCGGTCGCCGTTCACGCTCACGACGATGTCCACGACGGGCCGCGCCTTCCCCTGCTTCACGCTCCCCGACTTCACCTTCGTCATGCGCTTGATGGGGCCGGCACCGATTTTCGCGGCGAACGACGTGTCGAGGCTCGTGCGTGACGCGCCCGTGTCGGACTTCGCGAGCGTGCGCTCCGTCCCGCTCGTCCCCGAGACGAGGACTTCCTCCGTGTACCCGATGACGCGCTGCTCGGCCGGCTCGCTCGGCGTGCGCGGCGCGCTCGACGGCGTGGACGTGTCGAACTGGCCGCGGAGCCGTTCGACCTCGTCACTGTTCACGCTGCCGCCCGCCCGCTCGACCGCGAGCCGCGCGATGTCCGGCGCGGGACTCGTGCCCGTCGCCTTGAACAGGCCTTTGAAGCCCGCGGTGGGGTTGACTTCGAGGACGTACCAGCCGTCCTCGCCCTCCACGAGGTCTACGCCCGCCATGTCCAGGCCGAGCGTCGTCGCCGCGTCCCGCGCGAGCGCCTCGGCGTCCGCGGGGAGGTCGGCGACGCCCTCCACGTCCCCGCCGAGCGCGACGTTCGTCCGCCAGTCGTTCGCGGGCGCGAACCGCCGCATCGACGCGATGACCTCGCCGTCTATCACGTACACGCGGAGGTCGCGGTGGCGGTCCTCGTCCCGGTCGATGAGCTCCTGAAGGAACGCGTACCGCTCGCCGACGCGGGGGTTCACGTCCTCGTCCGCGCCGACCTTCCACGTGCCGCCGCCGTGCGTTCCGATGGCGGTCTTGAACACGGCCTCCTCGCCGAACCGCGGGCGCTCCGCGTTCAAGCGGTCCGCCGACAGCGAGAGGAACGCGTCCGGCACGGACAGCCCCGCGGCCGTGAGGTGCGTGGCGGTCGCGTACTTGTGGAACGCCGTCAGCACGTTCGACGGTTCGTTCAGCATCGGCGTCACGCCCTCCAGCGTGTGCGCGAGCCCGAGCAGTTCCGCCGGCTGCTCCGTGTTCGAGAGCAGGAGGCGGTTCACGACCACGTCCACGTCCGGCTCCAGCGTCACCTCGCCGTCCCGCACGTCCACGGACAGCGTCTCCTCCCGAAGCCACGTCCCCTCGTGGCCGAGCGCCTCTATCGCGTTCAGGATAGCCTTCGTCTCCTTCGAAGTGTGCAGGCTCAGTACCCCCACGTGCACCGATTCGGTCATACACGAACTGACTCGCGGCCGGGCTAAAGGCGTGCCGCATCCTGCTGGGTCGCCAGCACACGTTTTTACGCATCCGGCACCCAGACTCGACAATGACAGACGGGGCGTTCACGTACAACGGCGGCCGGGTCGACCCGGGGGAGACCGCCGACATCCGGTACAGCATCAGCGAGACCTACCTCGGCGACCCCGTCCGCGTCCCCATCACCATCGTCAACGGCCCCTACGACGGCCCCACAGTGTTCCTCTCCGCGGCCGTGCACGGCGACGAACTCAACGGCATCGAGGTCGTGCGGGAGGTCGCGCAGGACTGGCCGCACGACAACCTCCACGGCACGCTCGTCTGCATGCCCGTCGTGAACGTTCCCGGATTCATCGCCCAAGAGCGCTACCTCCCCGTCTACGACCGCGACCTCAACCGCTCGTTTCCCGGGAGCGACACCTCGACGAGCGCGAAACGGATGGCACACCAGTTGTTCACGAACTTCATCGAACCCTGCGACTACGGCGTCGACTTCCACACGTCGACGCGCGGCCGGTCGAACATGCTCCACGTCCGCGCCAACATGGACGACGAGGACGTGGCGGCGCTCGCACGCGCGTTCGGGTCGAACGTCATCATCGACAGCACCGGCCCCGAGGGAACGCTCCGCCGGGAAGCGAGCGACGCCGGCGCGCCCACCATCACGGTCGAGATGGGGGAAGCCCACCGGTTCCAGCGGCGGTTCATCGACGAAGCGCTCGACGGCGTCGCGAGCGTGCTCGCCCAGTACGGCCTCCACCCCGCCGACCCCGTGGACTGGCCGGGCTGGCGCACCACCATCGAATCCGGCGAGAAGACGTGGCTGCGCGCGGACGCCGGCGGCATCGTCGAAACCCACTACGCGCACGGCGACCTCGTTCACGAGGGCGACACCGTCTGCACCATCACCAATCCCTTCAAATCCACGCGCGACGAGGTGTCCGCGCCGTTCACGGGCCTGCTCGTCGGCCTGCTGGAGAACCCGGTTGTCTATCCCGGGAACCCGCTCTGTCACCTCGTCGAACTCGACGAACCGACGCGGCGCGCGTACGAACGCGACCGCAACGGAACGATGCCGGAGCGCCCCGCGTAGGATGCGGGGTTAGTAACTTCTATGTGGAGCGGGGTCAGAGATTCACGTGGTATGAGTCAGTCGTACGACCGGGGCCTCATCGAGGACTTCGGCCGATGGCGGGAGTTCTCGGCCGGCATGTGGGCCTGGGTGTTCCATAAGTTCACGGGATGGGTACTCATCGCGTACCTGTTCACGCATATTTCGGTTCTCAGCACGGCGCTTCCGGCGGCGGACGCCTCCGCCGCGGTCATCGCCAACGGCGAGGACATCTACACCCAGACGCTTCACGGCCTCGAAAGCATCGTCATCGTCCGGTTCCTCGAAGTCGGACTGCTCGCGGTCGCCGTTTTCCACATCCTGAACGGCATCCGCCTGCTTCTCGTGGATCTCGGACTCGGACTCGAACAGCAAGACAAGAGCTTCTACGCCTCGCTCGTCCTCACCGGCGCGATCGTCGTGGCGAGCGTGCCGACGTTCCTCTCGGGGGCATTCTAGCATGGCAGAACGATACTCCTCATTCAGTCGCGGCGGCCTGGCGTGGTTCCTGCAGCGAATCACCGCGGCGTTCCTCGTGGTGACGCTCGCGTTCCACTTCTTCCTCCTGCACTTCTACAACCACGCGCCCGAAATCACGTTCGCGGGCAGCATGGGTCGGATGGAGGTACCGGCGTACTGGCTGACGATGGTGTTGTTCCTTGGAACGGCGACGTTCCACGGCGTCAACGGCGTCTACAACGCACTCGTCAATCAGGGAATCAGCGGCACGCCGAAGCGCGTCGCGAAGTGGGTGCTGATCGTCGCGGGCGTCGCCCTGTTCGTGCAGGGACTCCGCGTCTCGTTCGCACTCGCCGGAGGTAGTCTACTATGAGCACGCAATCACCGGACACGCAGACGGAGTCGGAGACGGACCCGCAGGCCGAACGTCTCGAACGCAAGGAAGAGCGCGCCGAAGAAGCCGCGTCCGCGGCCACCGAGACCGCGGAGGACACGGTCGAACTGAAGGTCTTCCGGTACGACCCCGAAATCGCGGACAAACAGGAACCGCGCTTCGACACGTTCCACGTCCCGCGGAAACAGGGGATGACGGTGCTGGACGCGCTGATGCACGCGCGCGACCACTTCGACTCCAGTCTCACCTTCCGGCACTCCTGCCGGCAGGCCGTCTGCGGGTCGGACGCGCTGTTCATCAACGGCAGCCAGCGCCTCGGCTGTCAGACCCAGATTCAGGACCTCAACAACTCGGACACGGTGCGGGTCGAACCGCTCCCGCACGCGGACGTTGTGAAGGACCTCGTTGTGGAGATGGAGCACTTCTACGACCAGATGGAGTCGGTCGAACCCTACTTCAGCCCAGCGGAGGAACCCGAGGGCGAACAGCTCCAGTCCCGCGAGAACCGGGAGAAGATCAAGATGAGCACGCGCTGCATCTGGTGCGGTGCGTGCATGTCCTCCTGTAACATCGCCGCTGGCGACAACGAATACCTCGGTCCCGCGGCCATCAACAAGGCCTACCGGTTCTACTTCGACGACCGCGAGGGCGAGGAACGCCAGCAGGAACGCCTCGAAATCATCGAACAGGAACACGGCGTCTGGCGCTGCCAGACCCAGTTCTCCTGTACCACGGTCTGTCCGAAGGACATCCCGCTCACGGAACACATTCAGGAGCTCAAGCGGGAGGCCGTGAAGAGCAATCTCAAATTCTGGTAAATCATGTACGAACACGACGTACTCGTAGTCGGTGCAGGCGGCGCCGGACTCCGTGCGGCCATCGCGGCCCACGAGGAAGGCGCGGACGTGGCGCTCGTCACGAAACTCCACCCGGTTCGCTCCCACACGGGCGCGGCCGAGGGCGGAATCAACGCCGCATTGCGGAACGGCGACTCGTGGCAGGACCACGCGTACGACACGATGAAGGGGTCGGACTACCTCGGTGACGCCCCCGCGGTGGAGACGCTCGCGCAGGACGCACCCGAGAACGTCATCGAACTCGAAAACTGGGGGATGCCGTTCAGCCGCGAGGACGACGGTCGCGTCAGCCAGCGGCCGTTCGGCGGCCTCTCCTTCCCCCGCACCACGTACGCGGGCGCGGAGACCGGCCACCACCTCCTTCACACGCTCTACGAACAGGTCGTCAAGCGCGGCATCGAGGTGTACGACGAGTGGTACGTCACGAACCTCGCTGTCACCGACGAGGACGACCCGAACGAACGGGACTGCCACGGCATCGTCGGCTACGACGTGCAGACCGGCGAACTCGCTGGCTTCCGCGCGAACGACGGCGTCATCCTCGCGACTGGCGGGATGGGGCAGGTGTTCGACCACACCACGAACGCGGTCGCGAACACCGGCGACGGCGTCGCGATGGCGTACCGCGCCGGCGTCCCGATGGAGGACATGGAGTTCATTCAGTTCCACCCAACCACGCTCCCCTCCACGGGCGTCCTCATCAGCGAGGGCGTGCGCGGCGAGGGCGGCATCCTCTACAACTCAGAGGGTGAACGCTTCATGTTCGAGTACGGGTACGCGACCAACGACGGCGAACTCGCCAGCCGCGACGTCGTCGCACGCGCCGAACTCACCGAAGTGAACGAGGGACGCGGGTTCGAGGACGAGTACGTGATGCTCGACATGCGTCACCTCGGCGAGGAACGCATCCTCGACCGCCTCGAAAACATCCTCCACCTCGCGGAGGACTTCGAGGGCGTCGACGGCCTCGAAGAACCGATGCCGGTCAAGCCCGGCCACCACTACGCGATGGGCGGCATCGAAACGGACGAACACGGCCAGACCTGCATCGACGGCCTGTACGCCGTCGGCGAATGTGCGTGCGTGAGCGTGCACGGCGGGAACCGCCTCGGCGGGAACGCCCTCCCCGAACTCATCGTGTTCGGGAAGCGCGCCGGCTCGCACGCCGCCGGCCGCGACTTCGGCGAACCCAAGATTCAGACCGGGAAACCCGCGAACCCCGAGCTCGAAGACCTCGACACCACGGCTTCCCTCGGAACCGTGAACGACGACGAAGCCGCCGCGGACGGCGGACTCGCCGCCGAAGACCCCGAAACCGTCGTGGACGCCACCGTCGAACGCGAGGACGAACGCATCACGCGCCTCCTCGAAAAGGACGAAGGCACCCAGCACGCCGAAATCCGCGCCGACATCCAGAAGACGATGACCGCGAACGTCAACGTCTTCCGGGAGGAAGGCGCTCTCAAAGAAACCCTCCACGACATCCGGGACGCCCGCGAACGCTACGAGGACGTGTACGTCGCCGACAAATCCCGGACGTTCAACACCGACCTCCAGCACACCCTCGAAACCCGGAACATCCTCGATATCGCCGAAGCCCTCACCCTGGGCGCGCTCGCCCGCGACGAATTCCGCGGCGCACACTGGCGCAAGGAACACCAAGAGCGCAAGGACGACGAGTGGCTCAAACACACGATGGTCTCCTGGAACGACGGCCAGCCCGAACTCTGGTACCGTCCCGTCATCCTCGACGGCGAAAACAAGACCTACGAGCCGAAAGAACGGTCTTACTAACGGACTTTTTTACTCAGCGGGTCGCCGGAGGCGACCGCTTGCGTAAAAACCTCCACTAAAAAGGCTCGCTCGCGGAGCGAGCGAGTGAATCGCGGCGCGACGCGCCGCGAACGCTCTTCCGACTCCGGTATTCGAACTTCTCATCCGAGCGTTCAAGTAGGAAGCCGCGGCCAGCGGTCGGTATGTCCTGACTGGTGGGGCGTGTCGGGCCGCGAAATTCGGGGACGGCCGACGCGCTCGTGGGAGTCTCCGTGTTCGCCCTAGAACGTCTGCGCGCCGTCCTCAGTGACCACGCGGTCGAGGAGACGCGTCGGCGTCTCGTCGTACGATGGGTTGGCGACCTCGAACCCCTCAGGTGGTTCGCGGATAACCTCGCTCTCGGTGCGGAACTCGTTCTCGAACCGGAACCCGCCCCCGTCCACGATTTTCGCGCTCGACCCCGCGACGGTCACGGGCGTGTCCGTGTCGCTCGCGGTCGCGCAGAGCGGGTACGTGCCGACGCGGTTGTAGAGCGTGTCGTCCACGATGCAGTCCATCCCGACGACCACCTGGTCGCAGTCGTCGAGATAGTAGCCCGCGGCACCGTCCACGATGAGCGTCGGGCTGACGCGGTCGATTTCGGCGAGCACGCGCGCCGCTTTCCGCCCGAGGTGGCGCGGACGGGCTTCGGTGACGTACACGTCGAGGTATGCGCCGTCTTCCGCCGCGAGTTCGATTGCTTCCAAGACGGTGGTCGAGTAGTCGTGGGTCAGGATGGTCGCGCCGTCGTCGAGCGTCTCCGCGACGTGCTCGGCGGCCGCGTGTTTCGCGGACTCGACGCGCTCGACCACGCGGTCGACTGCCTCACCGGTCACTTGCTTCGCGTCCGCGACGGACTCGAGGTCGGCGTCGCGAACCGCGTTCACGATTTCTCGCTGTGTCGTGACGAGACTCGCGTGCGAGGGACTGGCGCGCCGGAGCGCGCGGCTGTTCCGCTCCAGCGCCCGCACGTACTCCTCCACGGTCGGGAACTCTTGCTCGTCGAGCTCGCAGAGCGCTCGCGCGGCCTTCACGGCGACGACCGAGGAGGAGTGCGTTCGCATCTCCCGGATCTCCTCGGCGGTCTCGTCTATCATACTCGGGGCGTCGCCGCCGCGGGGGAAATGCGTTTCGCCCCACGGCTCGTCCCTCGTGTATGGCCGACGTGACGTACTACTGTCCGCGCTGCGAGACGCTCGCGACCGTCGAACGGGACGCCTACCTCGCCGACAAGTCGGTGACGCCGTATCCACTGGAGGGTTGGTCGTACGACCCGCCGAGTGCGCTCCCGCACGCGGACGCCGACGGCGTTCGGTTCATCTGCGGAGAGAGCGACGGCGTCGACTGGAGCGAGGACGGCTGTGGGGAGCCGTTCTACCTGAACTTCGTCCGGCACGACGAGGGTCGAGAAATCGACTCCGAACCCGCGTCGGAGTACGTCGAACTCAACGTCGGGCCGAGCGAGCCACGCGGCCCGACGGGCCCGGACGGCCCTACCCCTTGATGTTGCAGACGGGGAACGTCCGCGCGACCTTGTCGCCGATGCCGAGTTCGTCCGAGACGCGGATGACTTCGTCCACGTCCTTGTAGACGCCGGGCGCTTCCTCCGCGATGGTCTCGCCGCTCTGCGCTTTCACGTAGATTCGGTCGTGTTCCTCCAGTCCCGTCTGAACGTCGTCGGCGTCGAACTGCTGTTTCGCCCGCGTGCGACTCATCAAGCGGCCCGCGCCGTGTGCGGTGGAGCCGAACGTCACGTCGAGTGAGTCCGCGCCGCCGCGGAGGACGTAGCTTCCCGCGCCCATGCTTCCCGGGATGATGACTGGCTGTCCGACGTCGCGGTACGCGGGCGGGACTTCCTCGCGGCCCGCGGGGAACGCGCGCGTCGCGCCCTTCCGGTGGACGTAGAGCTCGTGTTCCTCGCCGTTCACGGTGTGCGTCTCGCGTTTCGCGATGTTGTGCGCCACGTCGTAGAGCAGGTCCATTCCGAGGTCCTCCCACGTGGTGTCGAACACGTCGGCGAACACCTCGCGGGTCTGATGCATGATGAGTTGGCGGTTCACCCACGCGAAGTTGATGGCGGCGCACATCGCGCCGTAGTACTCGTCCGCGAGCGCGCTGCCGGCGGG
>Ga0207813_101028_pt1 | contig 11015 bp, 7 predicted proteins | sample A23E3SouthBayCA_2_FD_187730 | JGI IMG/M metagenome (GOLD analysis project Ga0207813, IMG submission 187730) | Aerobic enrichment media microbial communities from Eden Landing Ponds, California, USA - A23 E3 (4) (SPAdes) | ecosystem: Environmental > Aquatic > Marine > Unclassified | place... | reverse complement strand
CGTCCGGGTGGGGGTAGGCCGGTGGGTCGTCGACGAACGCCGACGGGTCGACGTGGACGGCCCCGGTGTCGTCGGCGGCGCCGGGCCGGTGGATCCGGGCGCGCATGCGCCCGGAGAAAGGCGGCGTTACACGGAGGACTGTGTGGCGGTCGCTTCGCCAGTTGGTTTCGAGGGCCGCCACCACGTCCTCGACGGTCACCGCAAGCACCGTGATGGCCGTCGGATCGGGGGCGGCCGCGTCGTCGTCGTCCGCCATCGGTCGTCCGTAGGGACCGCCGGAGGAAAACGTCTCGGCTACCGTACCGGTGTGCGACGCAACGTGCCGCCACAGTCCGGGCACGTTGCCCGGTAGGAGATGGGACTCACGCGTTCGTTACACGACTGACACTCGAACGGCGACCCTTCCGACATCACGAGACCGTACGACGTTTCCCGTGTTAAACCTTACCACGACCTGTACCGGGATGGCGTCGGTGGCTACCCGTCGGCTTCCATGTCGGTGATCTCGAAGCGGGCGCCGCCGTCGGCGCTCTCGGTCACGTCGATCGCCCACCCGTGGGCCTCGGCGATCTCGCGGACGATATCGAGGCCGAAGCCCGTTCCGCCCTCGTTCGTCGAGTAGCCCGCCTCGAAGACGTCGTCGTGGTCGTCCGCGGGAATCCCGGGCCCGTCGTCGGCGACGTAGAGACCGTCCCCGACTCGCCCGACCGTGATCGTCACGCCGCTGGTCTCCGATCGGCTGTCGGTGGACCCATCGTCCACGCTGTTACCGGGACCTGTCCGGTTGCTCGTCGACCCGTGTTCGACGGCATTCCGAAACAGGTTCTCGAACAGCTGAGCTAGTCGCTCGGGATCGGCGTCGGCGGTTCCCGAGACGTTCACGCTGAGGTCGCTTTCCGGTGCCGGGACGTTGTCCCAGGCCGACCGAATAGACGGCTCGAGGGCCACCGTCTCCAGTTCGTCGACCGACCGGCCGTCGCGGGCGAGCGCCAGCAGGTCGTCGACGAGTTCCTCCATCCGATCGAGGGCGTCGACCGCCTCCTCGACGTGTTCGGTCGAGACGTCGGTCCCCTCGCGCTGCCCCATCTCGTGGGTGAGCCGCCCCTGCGCGACGTTCAGCGGGTTTCGGAGGTCGTGGGAGACGATGCTGGCGAAGCGTTCGAGGCGCTCGTTCTGTCGTTTCAGCCGGCGCTCCTGTCGGTGGCGCTCCATCGCGTAGCGGATCGCCCGTTCGAGCAGGGCGCCGTCGAGGTTGTCCTTGAGGAGGTAATCCTGCGCCCCGGCCTCGATGGCCCGGAGCGCCGTCTCGTCGTCGGTGAGGCCGGTCAACACCACGATCGGGACCGACGGGAGGTCCTCGGACTCGATACGGTCTTTCAGCCGCTCGAGCGTCGCGATACCCTGGCTGTCGTCGAGGCCGAGATCCAGCAAGACGAGGTCGAACGTCGACTCGGCCAGCCGCTCGACGGCCGCGGGGAGGGTGTCGACGTGTGTCAGGTTCGGCAGGTCGAAGACACTGCTGGTGTCGACCCGGAGGTGGTGGCGGATCAGCCGTGCGTCGCCCTCGTTGTCCTCGATGAGGAGGACGTCCAGTCCGTCGGTCGGTTCGCTCGACATCTCACTCGGGCGGGAGTTTGACCACCTGCAACCAGAACTCCTCGAGGGTGCCGACGACGTCGATGAAGCCGTCGAAGTCGACGGGTTTGGTCAGGTAGGCGTTCGCGTGGTGTTCGTAGGACTTGATCACGTCCTCTTCGGCCTCCGAACTCGTCAGAACGACCACCGGAATGCGCCGGAGGTCCTCGCTCTCTTTGACCTCCGCGAGCACCTCCCGGCCGTCCTTCCGCGGCATGTTCAAATCGAGCAAGACGAGATCCGGCCGCGGCGTGTCGGCGTACGGCTCCTCACCACGGAGGAACTGCATCGTCTCGACGCCGTCGTTGACGACGTACAGGTTGTTCGCCAGCCGCCCTTTCTCCAGGGCCTTCCGCGTCAGTTTGACGTCGCCGGGGTTGTCCTCCGCCAGGAGGATTTCCACGGGCTCGCGTTTCGACATGGTTACTCCATCCCGCCGCTGCGTGTTGACTGTTTGGGCGGGCGTGTGGGGAACGCCACGTGGAACGTCGTTCCCTCGCCGTCCTCGGATTCGATCCAGATGTCCCCCTCGTGTCGGTCGACGATCCGGCGACAGACGGCGAGGCCGATGCCCGTCCCCTCGTCGTCACGGCTGGACTGCTCGAAGAGTTCGAACACGCGGTCCTGTTGGTCCGCCGGGATGCCCGGGCCGTCGTCGGCGACTGATAGGACGATCGCGTCCTCACGCTCCTCGCCCGAGACGTGGACCGTCGGCGGGGCGTCGCCGTCGCCGCCGTGTTCGATGGCGTTGCTGATCAGGTTCTGGAAGAGCTGTCCCAGCTGGTTCGCGTCGGCGACGACCGACGGCAGGTCGTCGTACGTGACGGTCGCGTCCCGTTCCTCGATCAGGAGTCCGAGGTCCTGTAACACCCCTTCGAGGACCGCCTCGGGGTCGGTCTCCTCGAAGTCGTTGCCCTGCGTGTGGACGCGGGAGTACTGCAGGAGGTCGTCGATCATGGCCTGCATCCGCTGGGCGCCGTCGACCGCGAACTCGATGTACTCGTCGGCCTCCTCGTCGAGTTCGCCCTCGTACTCCGAGGCGAGCAGGTCGACGTAGCTGGAGACCATCCGCAGCGGCTCCTGGAGGTCGTGGGAGGCGACGTAGGCGAACTGCTGGAGCTGTTCGTTGGAGCGTTCGAGCTGCTCGACGGTCCGTTCGAGTTCCGCCTCCGTCTCCCTGATCTCGGTCACGTCCTGGAAGATGGCGTAACTCCGCGACTCCGCCACCTGTTCGACGCCGAACGGTACCAGCTCGACCACGAAGTGTTTCGTCCCGTCCTCGGTCCGGAGCGTCGTTTCCGCCGTGAACCGCTCGTGGTCGTCCGTATGCGCCCGGAACGCCCGGACGGTCCCTTCGTCCAGTTGTGGGAGCGCCGTCTCCAACTCTTGGCCCTCGACCGCTCCGAACAGGGACTCGAAGCTCGGATTCGCCGACTCGGCGACGAGGCGCTCGCCGTGTCGACGGAGCGAGACGATCCCCGAGGGGTCGTTCTCGAACAGGGCCTGGAAGCGCTCCTTCTCGTGTCGGGTCCGATCCCGCTCCTGCCGGACGGTCGCGGTCCGTTGCCCGACGACCAGTCCCGCCATGGTGCCGACAACCGCCGTCTGTAACACGATGATGACCGGTTTCAACTCGTTTTGCACGACCTGGATGCCGACGACCCAGGCCGTCAGACCACCCATCGTCAGGACGCCCGCTACCGTCCATTTCGTCACGGTCCCCACGAACGCGTCGTCGTACGACCCGCGGCGGAGCCGCTGTATCGAGTAGTACAATCCCAAGACGAGCACGAACGGCAGGGCGTTCTCGACGGCCGTCGACGCGAGTGCGTTCCCCTGCACCTGCCAGTCCTCGTAGACGTCGAACAGCAACACGCCGGTCAGTAGCGCTCCGATCCCGGACAGCACCGCCAGGGACGTCCGTCGGTTCGGTGGCATCCGGTCAACACTGCCGAGTCGCGCACTTAGTCCTTTGTCGGTCTCGTTTTCACGACTGGTAATCGCGGGGATGCGTATTTTATTCGGGCGTCCACAGAATACGTGAATCATGGCGAACCGACTGCGATTCATCGCAACCGCATGAGTGCGACCGACACGTTTCGGCTGTTACACGTCGACGACGATCCGGCGGTGCTGGATCTCACGTCGACCTTTCTCGACCGGGAACTCGACTGGGAGGTCACGACGCTGACGGAGACGTCGCCCGAGGCGGCACTCTCGCGGGTCGTCGACGACGCCGACGCGTCCGACGCCGGCGCCGACGTCGACTGTATCATCAGCGATTACGACATGCCCGCGATGGACGGGCTGGCCTTCTTCGAGGCGCTCCGCGATCACGGACTCACCACGCCCTTCATCCTCTATACGGGCAAGGGGAGCGAGGAGATCGCCAGCCGAGCGCTCAACGCCGGCGTCACCGGCTACTTCCAGAAGGGTGGGCCGGACCAGCAGCGTCGCCTCGCCAATCGCGTCGAAAAGATCCTCGACGACCGCCGGACCCAGGCCGTCGCCGACCGCTACTCGACGGTCCTCGAGGCCCTCGGCTACCCCATCTATGTCGTCGGCGCGGACGGACGTTTCGAGTTCGTCAACGAGCCCTTCGCGGAACTGACGGGCTACGACCGGGAGACGCTCGTCGGGAGCCTGCCCTCGCTCATCAAAGACGACGCGGCCGTCGAACGGGCCGAGTCGGAACTCGGCAGGATCCTCTCGGCGGACGGCCCCGACACCAGCCAGTTCGAGGTCGACATCGTCCCGAAGGAGGGGGACCCGATTCGGTGTCGCGACCACATGGCCGCCCTGCCCTACGACGGCGAGTGTTTCGAAGGCAGCGTCGGCATCCTTCGGAACATCTCGACGGAACGCCAGCGGCGACGCGAACTCGACCACAGGACCCGCGCCATGGACGAGGCGCCGACGGGCATCACGATGACCGATCCCTCGCGTGCGGACAACCCGATGATCTACGTCAACGACGCGTTCGTCGAGATGACGGGATACGACCGCGAGGCGGCCCTCGACCGCAACTGCCGGTTCCTGCAGGGACCGGACACCGATTCGGAATCCGTCGAGAGGCTGAACGAGGCCATCGAGGCCGGCGAACCGGCGACCGTCACGCTCAAGAACTACCGGAAGGACGGCGAACCGTTCTGGAACCGGGTGAGCATCGCCCCGCTCCGGGACGACGACGGCGAGGTGGCCCGCTGGGTCGGCTTCCAGGAGGACGTGACCGAGTACCGCCGGTACCGTCGCCGTCTCGAACAGCAGAACGAGCGCCTCGAACGCTTCGCGGGCGTGCTCTCACACGACCTCCGGAATCCGCTGACGGTCGCGGCGGGGGAACTCGAACTCGCCCGCTGTGCGACCGAGACCGGCCACGAACACCTCGACGCGGTCGCCGACGCCCACGACCGGATCGAGGCGCTGATCGACGACCTCCTCACGCTGGCCCGGGACACCGACGGCGACATCGAGCGAGAGCCCCTGTCGCTGTCGACGATGGTCACGCGGTGCTGGTCCGACATCGAGACGCGTGACGCGACCCTCCGGGTCGAGACCGAACGGACCGTCCACGCCGAGTCGCGCCGGTTCCGGCGACTCCTGACGAACCTCCTCGGCAACGCGGTAGAACACGGCGGCGACGACGTCGTCGTCACCGTCGGTGAGACGGACGACGGGTTCTACGTCGCCGACGACGGCCCCGGAATCCCCGAATCGGAACGGGATCGGATCTTCCAGGCGGGCTACTCGACGGACGAGGATGGGACGGGGTTCGGCCTCGAGATCGTCCGCGAGTTCGCCGACGTCCACGGGTGGACGGTCGAGGTGTCCGAGGGCACCGACGGCGGCGCCCGGTTCGACGTCCGGGGCGTCGACGCCACCTGATCAGTCCTCGACCGCCCGCTCCACGAACGCGTCGACGGCCCCGCTCTCGGCGTGGAGGTGACAGTAGGTGCCGAGCGTCCGGTGTTCGACCAGGCCGTCACGCTCGTCGTCGATGCCGGACCCCCGGACGACGTCGAAGGCAAAGCGGGCGTCGTCCCCGACGGTCGCGCTGGAGTAGTGGAACTCGTGGCCCCGCCGCCGGTCGCCGGCCGCGGCGGTCAGGGTGTCCCGCCGCGCCCGCAACTCGACGTGATCGAGCGCCTGGTACCGGTCGTGCATCCGGACGTCGGCGGGCAGGACGCCGGCCATCGCGTGGCGCGTTCCCTCGGTGGTGGTCAGCGACTCGGCGAGGGCCATCAGCCCCCCACACTCCCCGAGGACGGCGGTGCCGTCGGCCGCCGCCGTCGCGAGGGCGTCCATGGTCGGACTCGCTTCGAGGTCGGCGGCGTGGAGTTCCGGGTACCCACCGGGCAGGTAGACGCCGTCGCAGGCGGGCAAGTCGTCGCCCGCGAGCGGCGAGAAGGTGACGACCGTCGCCCGGTCGCGCAGTCGCTCGACCGTTGCCGGGTAGACGAAGCCGAAGGCGGCGTCGCGGGCGACGGCGATCCGTGCCCCGGTCGGATCACCCACGGGGACGGGGTCGGCCCGCGGCGGCGTCCGCGCCAGGTCCAGCAGCCGATCCGTCCGGATGCCCGCCGCGACGGCGTCGAGGGCCGCCTCGTCGAGCGGTGCCTCCGCACCCATGTGGAGCCCGAGGTGTCGCTCCGGAATCTCCAGATCCGAGCGGGGCGGGATCCGGCCGAGGTAAGCGAGGTCGTCGGGCAGGGCCTCCCGAATGCCCGACTCGTGCCGGCCGCCGTGGGCTCGCTGGGCGAGTACGCCGACGACGTCGACGTCCCGGCCCGCGTGAGTCGCGTAATCGCGGAAGCCGTGGGCCGTCGCGGCGACGCTCTCCATGCCCGCCTTCGCGTCGACGACGAGCACCACCGGCAAATCGAGAGCCTCGGCGACCATCGCCGTGCTCGACCGGTCGCCGTCGTAGAGGCCCATCACCCCCTCGACGACGCAGACGTCGCCGTCGCCGCGCGCGTAGTTGCGGCGCAGGCCCTCGCGCCCTTCGAGCCACAGGTCGAGGGTCCGTGAGGGGGTGTCCGTCACGGCCTCGTGGTGACTCGGATCGATGAAGTCGGGACCGGCCTTCGCCGGCTGGACGTCGTAGCCCTCGGCCGCGATGGCCCGAAGGACCGCGAGGGTCGCGACGGTCTTGCCGACGCCCGACTTCGTGCCGGCGAGGACGACCCCCTTCATGGGTCGGCCCGCACGACGAGCACGGAGAGATCGGAGTACGGTGTCGACTCGCGGTCGCCCCCGCCCGCCGATTCGCGGAGGTCGGCGAGTGTCGTCCGCGTCACCCGCTCTTCGGGGTGTGTCAGGTGTTCGAACACGAGCGCGTCGAGCGCCGGATCGGCGCCCGATTCGACGAGCAGGTCGGCGACGTCGCCGGGCATCCAGTCGAACGGCCGCGGGAGCACGAGCAGGTGTCGGTCGCCCACGGCGTCGACGAGGCGGTCGAGATCCGGGCCGAGGTCGCCGCTCTTGTGGAGGGTGACGAACGCGGCGTCCTCCATCGGCGTCCGCGCCCGACTCGCGGCAACCTGGAGCGACGAGATTCCCGGAATCACGGTCACGGGCGTGTCGACGGCCCGTTCGACCTTGCCGAGGAACTGGTAGCCCGAGTGGTTCGGATCGCCCATCAGGACGGCCGTCCCGCGGTCGCCGGCGGCCACGCGCTCGGCAAAGGCCGACAGCGTCGCCGCCTCGTCGGCGTAGCCACAGGTGAGCAGGTCGGCCGTCGTCTCGTCGGCGACGAAGTCGACGACCGTCTCGAAGCCGACGACGACGTCCGCCTCGCGGATCGCCCGCACGCCGCGGCGGGTGAGGTAGTCCGGGTTGCCGGGGCCGATGCCGACGGCGTGGACCGGGTCGTCGAGGGCGTCCGAATCCGGCTCCGGCTCCGGCGTCGCGGCGGCGAACGCCGCCGGGTCCGGGCCGGCGTCGAGGTCGTAGTCCTCACTCATCGCCGGGGAGGCTCACGTCGCCCTCGCGGACGTCGCGGGCGACGTGGATCAGTTCGTTCACGAGCGCCGCGCCGAGGCCGCTCCCGCCGCGGGTGCCGACGTTCGTGACGGCGGGGATGCCGTGCTCCGCGGCGACCGAGCGCACCCGCTTGCGGCTGTCGGCCGCCTTGACGAAGCCCACGGGCGTCGCGACGACGACGGCCGGCCGGGTGCCGTCCTCGATGCAGTCACAGAGCGCCAGCGCGCCGGTCGGAGCGTTGCCGACGACGGCGATGGCGCCGTCGTAGGCCCCCTCGCGGTCGAGTTCGAGGACCGAGGCCGCCGTCCGAGTCATCCCCGTCTCGGCGGCCAGTTCCGTCCCGTTGCCGATGGCCTTCCGGACCGGGCAGTCGTGACCCCGCCCCGTGATCCCCGATTTGACCATCGTGATGTCCGTCACGATGGGCCGTTCGTCGAGGACGGCCCGGGCGCCCGCGACCACCGGATCGTTCTGAAACCGCATCAGGTGCTGGAAGTCCGGGGAGCCGGTCGAGTGGACCGCCTTCGCCCGTAGCCGGTCGTTCAGCGTCTCCGTGGGGACGAACGATCGGACGATGTCCATGCTCGTCTCCGCGATATCCATCGCTTGCTCCGTCGTCGCGCCGAGGTCGGCGTAGTCGTCGTCAGTCATGTGAGATGGCCTCGTGTCGGTCGGTCGTCTCGGCCTCCAGGTCGCCCTCGACCGAGAGGTTGATGTCGCGCAGTCGGTCCGCCACCTCGGGGGCAGCGTCCCACAGGTCGCGGTCGATCGCCTCCAGCAACGTCGCGGTGATGCTCTCCAGTGCCCACGGGTTCACGTCCCGCAGCCACTCCCGTCGATCCTCGTCGAACGCGTAGGCGTCCGCGAGGTCCGACCAGAGCCGGTCGCTCACGACGCCGGTCGTCGCGTCCCAGCCGAGGGCCACGTCGACGGTCGTCGAGAGGTCGCCCGCGCCCTTGTAGCCGTGTTCCTCCATGCTGTCGAGCCAGTCGGGGTTGAGCACGCGGGCCCGCATCGTCTTGCGCACCTTCTCCTCGTTGGTGTAGACGTCGACGTTGTCGGGGTCGCTCGAGTCGCCGACGTAGGAGGCTGGCTCCTCGCCTGCGATCTCCGAGACGGCGGTGATGAACCCGCCGTGGAAGGCGTACCAGTCCGAACTGTCGAACTCGTCCTGTTCGGCCGTGTCCTCGATTTTCACCGTCGCCTCGACGGAGCCGAGTCGCCGCTCGAAGCTCTCGTGGGCCTCCGAGACCCGACCGCGGGAGCCGAGGGCGTACCCGCCCCACTGGACGTAGACGTCCGCGAGGTCCGAGCGGTCGTCCCACTCGCCCTCGTCGACGGCCTTGTTCGTCCCGGCGCCGTAGCCGCCGGGTCTCGTCGTGAAGACGCGCTGTCTCGCCAGGTCGTCGGCCTCGTCCTCGTCCACGCCGTCGGCTTCGAGGTCGGCCGCCTCCGCCTCAACGTGTTTCTTGACGTAGTTTCGGTCGTGGGGTTCGTCGAGTTCGACGACGGCGTCCACCGCGTCGTGGACGACGCTCGCGGCCTGCGGGAAGGCGTCCCGGAAGAGCCCGGAGACCCGCGTCGTCACGTCGACGCGGGGCCGCCCGAGTTCGTCCAGCGGGATCGGTTCGACGTCGTCGACGCGGCCGGCGTCGGTCCAGGTCGGCTCGACGCCCATCAGCGCGAGCACCTGCGCGACCGTCTCGCCGCGGGTCCGTACCGTCGGCGTCCCCCACGCCACGACGCCCACCTCCTCGGGGTATTCGCCGTGTTCGTCGTGGTGCCGTTCGAGGGTCCCGTCGGCGACCTCCTTGCCCACCTGCCAGGCGCTCTTGGCCGGCACTTTCCGCGGATCGAGCGTGTAGAAGTTTCGCCCCGTCGGCAGCAGGTCGACGCCGCCGCGGGTCGGTGCGCCGCTGCCGCCCGGCGGGACGTACTCGCCGGCCAGGGCGTCCGCCGTCCGGGGAATCTCGGCTTCGGCCCCCCGGACCCGCGGCGCGGCCACGTCACGGATGAACGACAGCGCCTCGCGAAGGTCGTCGTGGGCGCCTCGCTTGGCGCGGGCGTCGCCCAGCGGGTCGACGTCCACGACCAGGAGGTTCATGTTCACCTCGTCCGCCGGGCCCGCTTCGGTCTCCGACGCCGGCACGTCGAAGTCGTGGGCGGCGAGCGTCGCGACGAGGTCGAGGCTGGTTTCGTACACCTCGTCGGCCGCCTCCGAGAGGGTCATGCCCAGCCGGTCGTCGTAGGCGCCGGGTTCGTCGAGCATCCGCCCGTAGTCGACGCCGAGGACGCCCGCGACGCTCTCCCGGAGGCTGGGGCCGCCGGGGTTCTCCAGGCGCGTGAGCGCGACGAGATACTCGACGAGTCGGTCGTCTTCGGGGGGTTCGCCCATCGTGTGCAGCCCCATTCGGATCTGCGTGGTCTTCACGTCGGTGAGGTACTCGTGGACCCGCTCGACCAGTTCGTCGACCGGGAGGTCGTCGCCGTCGACCGCCCCCTCAGCCAGCGTGGAGCCGGCGGCGTCCGGGCCGCGCACGTCGGCTCGCTCGTCGATCTCACCGCCGATTCCGAGTTCCACCGCGAGGTCGAGTTCGTCCACCTTCTCGCGCAGGAGCGTCTCGAGATGCTCGCCGTCGTCGCTGCGGGCGTCCTCCATCCCGGCCTCGCGGTACTGGTCGGCCAACTCCTCGAGTTCCGCGAGTTCGTCGTAGGTCCCGGCGTTGCTCATCACCGGCGTCAGGTAGTCGACGACCGCCGCGTAGGAGCGGCGTTTGGCCTGCGTCCCCTCGCCGGGGTTGTTGACGATGTAGGGGTAGACGTTCGGCAGGTCGTCGATCAGCGCGTCCGGCGCGCTCGCGCCGTTCAGGCCGACGGTCTTGCCGGGGAGCCACTCCAGGCTCCCGTGGGTGCCGAGGTGGACGACGGCGTCGGCGTCGTACGCCTCGCGCAGCCACGCGTAGAAGGCGTAGTAGTCGTGTGGCGGCTGGAGGTCCGAGTCGTGGTAGACCTTCGAGGGGTCCATCCCGAACCCGCGGGGTGGCTGGACGGTCACGAGGACGTTCCCGTACTCGACGCCGGGGATAGCGAAGGGGCGGTCGGGAGGGTCGCCCCACTCCTCGATGACGGCCTCCCGAAACCGCTCGTCGGCGTCCGCGAACCACTCGGCGTACCGCTCGGGCGAGACGGTGTCGACGCTCAGCTCCCGGACGTCCTCCGGTGCGACCCACCGCGAGTCGAGGGTCAACTGGGCGGTGAGCCGGTCGATGAGCGCCGCGCCGTCGGTCGGGCGGTCCTCGACGGCGTAACCCCGCGCGTCGAGTTCGTCGAGCAGGTTGACGGTGCTCTCGGGGCTGTCGAGGCCGAAGGCGGTCCCGATGCCGTCGTCGCTCGGCGGG
>Ga0207813_101027_pt1 | contig 11060 bp, 14 predicted proteins | sample A23E3SouthBayCA_2_FD_187730 | JGI IMG/M metagenome (GOLD analysis project Ga0207813, IMG submission 187730) | Aerobic enrichment media microbial communities from Eden Landing Ponds, California, USA - A23 E3 (4) (SPAdes) | ecosystem: Environmental > Aquatic > Marine > Unclassified | place... | reverse complement strand
CCAGCAGGCGCTGCGTCGGGTTATGGAGCAGTACTACGAGGCCACGCAGTTCGTCATCGCGACGCGCCAGCCGAGCGCGCTGATCGCGCCGATCCGATCACGGTGTTTTCCGATCCCAGTGCGCGCGCCGACTCACGGAGAACTCGTCTCAGTCCTCGAACGGATCATCGATGCTGAGGGCGTCTCCTACGACGCGGAGGGTCTGGAGTACGTCGCTGGCTACGCGAACGGCGACATCCGGACGGCCGTGCTGAGCGCCCAGACGACCGCCGAAGCCGAGGGCGAGATCACGATGAATACCGCATACGAGGTCCTGGGCGATATCGAGGCCGACGACGACGTCGAGGCGATGCTCGTCGCCGCCGAAGAGGGCCGGTTCGACGACGCGCGCTCGGCGCTCGATGACCTCCTGGTCGATGAGGGGTACAGCGGTGCGGAATTGATGGAAGCGATCCTCAGAACCGCCCGATCGCGCTACACCGGGCGGCAACTCGCCCGGGTCCACCAGCTCGCCGGCGAGATCGACTTCGATCTAGTCGAGGGGACCGACGAACGCTTGCACCTTTCACATTTCTTGGCGTCGCTGCCGGCGGAAACGCGAGCCTGAGGGGGCTCTCTACTCGTTGACGATCGCCGTCTCGAAGCCGTCGCCGTCGACGGCGACGCCCGCAGCACAGACGGCGTGCTCGAACTCCAGGTCGTACGCCTCGCGAGCGGCCTCGGCGGCGTCGCTCGCCTCGAAAGCGAACGGTTCGGGACTGTCTTTCTCGTAGGTCGCAACTAGCGTCGGCTCGGTGACTTCCTCGACGAGCAACGCGTCCCGGCGGATCGTCCCGATCACAGCGTTTTCGACTGTGGGGTCGTCCTCCAGGCCGATGATGCCCGCGACTCGGGGCGTGTCGTAGTCGTCCTTCTCGAAGTCAAGCGCCAGCAGCGGTTCTGCGAGCGCATCCCGAGCGGGATAGCCCAGTTCGAGTTTCTCGGCGATCGGGTCGACGTGACTGCCGTTACCGACGACCGCACCCCGCTCGGTCACGCGCAGCCCGTTGTAGGAGATGTAGGGGTTGTCCGACGGCGGGGCGTCCGGCGTGGGTTCGACTGTGATAGTCCCGTCGCGATCGACCGCCCGGCGATTGGGAAACGAACGTGATGACACGCGGTAGGCGCCGACCTCGGGGCCGACGACGACGAATCGTCCGACGTACATATCTCACCGTGCTCGCGCCGCTGGTATGGTCGTATCGGTCCCGACGCGTCGTGACAGAAAATGGCATATCCTCCCGGCCACACGTTCCACTGCGTCGGACGGCAGCGGAACGATGCTGGTCGAGCGTGTCAGCACATACTCCGGACGATCTCGATGACGTCCTCGCCGCGGTCGGTCGGCCGGTAGGTCACGTAGTTGCCGTCCCGATCCGCTTCGACGAGGTCCGCCTCCTTGAGTTTCTTGAGGTGATAGGAGAGCTTCGAGTACTCGATGTCGAACAACTCGACCAGGTCACAGACGCAAAGCTCCGACTCGCCGAGGAGGCGCATAATCAGCAGCCGGCGGTCGTCCGAGAGTGCCTGGAAGATGTCGCGAGCGCGCTCGACGCTGCACGTCGCGGTCATCGACTCCAGATCCGACATCGTCTCGGGCGAGACCCGGTAGTCGTCTGATTGGGAGGACATCTCGTTGGCTGACGATAGGGTCGGCACACAAATCAGTGTGTGCATCTGGCGGGTCGAAATCGCGAATAGAGCCTAGGCGGTTTCGAACAGGTCGACTAGCTGGTCGACATCGGGAATATCGCCTTCGACTGCGATGTCACCGTCGACGGCGACGGCGGGCGTATGCATCACGCCGCGGTCGATGATCTCCATTTGTTCCTCGACTTTCTCGACGTTTGCCTCGATCTCTCCGTCGAGCGTTTCGAGCGCTTTGTTGACGTTCTGTGCGGTCTTTTTGCACCTGGCGCAGCCAGGTCCGATGACTTCGATTTTCATAGGTTGTGTTGTGTGTGTGGTGTGTGTTGGTCGTGCGTCGATACGTCAGACGAACAGCAGCCCCCAGATCAGCCCTGCGACGGTCGCAGAGACTGCCACGAGGCTGATATACAGAGCCGTCCGCTTGGTGCCGATGGTCTTCCAGATGACGAGCATGTTCGGCAGCGACAGCGACGGACCGGCCAGCAGCAGTGCCAGCGCCGGGCCGTCGGCCATCAGGCCGTTGGTGTAGCCGAACAGCGACCCGATGATGGGCACTTCCAGCAACGTCGGCATGTACAGCACCGCGCCGATGACCGAGGCCAGTCCCGAGGACAACAGCGTCGTCTGCCCGAAGATTCCCTGGGTCAACAGCCCGGGCGCGACCTGGTGGGCTGTGAAGGTCTCGCCGGCGTCGGTGGTCACCGTCTCCAGCGGTCCCATTCCTTGGGCGATAGCCGCAAGCGCGCCGATGATCCCAATGACGAACGTTCCGGCGATCAAAAGCGGGAAGATCGTCTTCGTGAAGAACCACGTCTCCTGGAGCCACTCCTCGATCACGTCGCGGTCGAATTGGGCGTACAGCAGGTAGCCCAGCATCGCGAACAGCGGCGCGAGCAGTGGTGCCTTGACCGCCCAGGTGAGCAGACCGGTTGCAGCGATTAGCAGGATTGCGACCTGCGTACCGAAGAACCCGCCCGTCACCCACAGCGGACGGTCGCGTTCGGCAACGACCTGCCCACCGTCGGTGGCGACGGTCTGTGCTTCGGGAGACTCGCTGCCGTCGCTGCTGCCGAAGACCAGCGCCATCGTAAGGCCGATCCCGGCGGCCATCACGATCGCGAAGAACGCTCGCGCGCCGCCGAGCGGCAGTCCGAGCACGCGGGCGGTGAACACGACCGCCAGCACGTTGATCGCCGGGCCCGAGAACAGGAAGGCCGTCGCGGGGCCGATCCCCGCGCCCTTCTTGTAGAGACCAGCAAACATCGGCAGGATCGTGCAGCTACACACCGCCAGCGCGATCCCCGACACCGACGCCAGTGAGTACGCCTGGAGCTTGGGTGCGTCGCTGCTGAGGTACTTCTTGATGAACCGGTCCGACAACACCGCGGAGATCCCCCCCGCGATGAAAAACGCCGGCACCAGGCACGTGATGACGTGCAGCGTCAGGTACGACAGCGTCTCGTCGATTCCGGCCCGTATCACCGGAACGAGAACGTCGATTGGAGTCACTGTCCGACCACCATTTCAAATCAATCTAAAACGTAGATCCACATATAGCTGCCGGTTTCAAAAAGTATTGAAACAGAATTAATCGTGTAGAATCTCCGGGGAGTGTCGAGAGTCTTCACGAACGTATAGCCGGCAGTACGAACGACACGGTCATCGGACGCTTCGCCGGGTCCGGCTCGGTCGGCCTGTGTTCTGGTCAGATAAGATCAGGGGCTTCGTCCCCGACCCGACCCAACAGCGAGAACGGAAACGGGCGGCGGCAGTTCACGACGATCGCACGCGATCGGCGACCGCCTGGACAGTCTCGTAATCCGTCTGTGAGTAGGCGATGAGCCGGACGTCCGACAGCGTCCCTGGTTCGTATCGGTCGATCTCCTCACAGACCAGCTGTGCGCCGTATTCGAGGTCGAACGTGGCGGCACCGGTCCCGAGAATCGGCATCACCAGCGACTCACACCCCAGTTCGTCGGCTTTCGAAAGCGAGTTGCGCGTCGCGTCGCGAATACTCTCCTCGGTCGCGCGGCCGTCCCCGTAGTGAGGCATCGCTGCTGCGTGGATCACATACTCAGCGTCGAGGTCGTAAGCGTCGGTGACCGCAACCCCGCCGAGATCGACCGGACCTTTCTCCATGGCTTCCTCGTTGATCGGTCCGTTTGCACCGCGTCGGAGTGCTCCGGCGACGCCACTGCCCATCCGCAGGCTCGTCCCGGCGGCGTTGACCAGCGCGTCCGCGCTCGCGGCGGCGATGTCGCCCTGGATCACTGTGAACTCCATGTGAACACATAACGACCCGAACGATAAAAAAAACGTCTACCCAAAGGTGTGAACTACCCCTTCCTACTCCCTCAGCGCAGACACGCCTCGCTCCTTGAGGCCGGAGGCTCCGCCTCGAAACTGCTGATAGAGGAGGATCCCCCCGATCCTGCGATCCTCATACGGACGTGCTAGTCTCGTCCGTCCCGTGAACCGTGACGACCGGGACCGGGGCCGAGCGGACGGTCTTCTCAGTGACGCTCCCCAGCAAGATGCGCTCGACGCCGCGGCGGCCGGTCGTGCCAATCACGACGGCGTCGACGTCCTCGCTCTCGACATATTCGAGGATTTCGGCGTCGGGCGAACCGTACTCGACGTGAGTGTGAACGTCGTCGACGCCACGCCGCTGGGCCGCGTTGGCGACAGTATCGACCGCCTCCGAGGCCACGTCCTCGGCCGCCGCCGTGAGCGATTTCAGCGGGACGTCGGGACCGTGCGGGCCGATGTCGACGACCGAGAGCACGTGGACCGTCGCGTCCAGCGTCGCGGCGAGATCCAGCGCGTGGGTGGCCGCTTTTTCGGCCGCTGAACTGCCGTCCGTCGGCACGAGGAGCCGCTCGTAGGGATACGCGAGCTTCTCGTCGGGTTGCATCCGTGCGGTCAGGACCGGCGTCTCCGACAGTCGGACGACCTTCTCGGTGACGCTGCCCAGCAGGTATCGCGACAGCCCGGTCCGGCCCTGGGTCGGCATCACGATCACGTCGTGCTCGTATCGCTCGGCGTAGTCGACGATTGTCTTGGCCGGCGCCCCCTGGACGACATCGGTCGCGTACTCGGTTCCGAGCGTATCCAGGGTGGCCGTCGCCGTTTCGAGGATCTCCTCACCCTGTTCAACCAGCCCGTCGACGACGTCACCGCCGACGCGCGTGGTGCTGATCTCCGTCGTGTCGGCGACGTACAGCAGCCGGATCGTTCCGTCGGCCCAGTTGGCGATCTCGGCGGCGTGGTGCAGTACGTCGGCAGCCCCGTCGCTCCCGTCGAACGGGAAGAGAATCTCCTTGTACATATGTGAACATACAACGAGGAAGCTGATAGTATTTTCCCGGAGTGATCAGTCACGCTCTCAAAGATCGTCAAGACCGAACTACCAACACGCCGGAAGAACGGGAAGCGGAACCAAACAGCGCGCTAAAAGGTTGAAATCCGTCGAGCCCGAAGCTCAGCTATGGTCGAACGAGTGGCAGTCGTCGAGGCGCTTCGGGGCGTCCACGATCCCGAAATCCCGATCAACGTCTACGATCTCGGCCTCGTCTACGAGATCGACGTCAGCGACGACGCCGTCGACGTCGAGATGACGCTGACGAGCCCGACCTGCCCGATCGCCGGCCAGATGGTCGAACAGGCGGAAAACGCCGTCCGGGCAGTCGAGGGCGTCGAGGAAGCGACCGTCGAACTCGTCTGGGACCCGTCGTGGTCGCCGGAGATGGCTACCGACGAGGGAAAGATGAAGCTCCGATCGATCGGCGTCCCCGTCCCTGAGTCGGATATCAATTCAGCTCCTGAGTCGGATGTCGATTTGGACAGAAACGACTCACACCCAGCCCACGAAAGCTCGTTCTAGTCCTCGAGCACTTTGGCTTCGAGTTCGTCGAACAGGCCCGCGACGCGCCGTTCGATCTCCTCGCGGATCTCGGCCACCTCGGCTGGCGGTCGACCGTCCGGATCGTCCAGGTCCCAGTCGCGACTGTCGCCGCTCCAGGTCGCCGGGCAGACGTCCTCAGCCGAACACCCCATCGTGATGACGTAGTCGCTGTCGCTGGTCTCCTCGAACGTGATCTCCCGGGGTTGTCGATCGGACAGATCGACGCCGATCTCGCTCATCGCCTCGATCACTTCCTCGTGGACGTGATCCGCCGGTCGGGTCCCGCCCGTGACGATCGATATCTTGTCGTCGAGTCCTCGTGCGTCCAGCTCCTGCTCGGCGAACGCGTAGGCCATCTGTGAGCGCCCGGCGTTCTGGACGCAGACGAACGCGACCTGAACCGCGTGTGATCCTGTCATTGTGGTCTCCGTTTGGCTCGCTGCCGTCCGTGACGTACGTCGCCTGTTAGGAGAAACAACCTATAACCGTTGCTCCGTCAGCTCAATAGTCGTATATATCTCTACTGCGGACTCCATCCGGCGAACAGCGACGGGATCCGCTCGTACCACGCCGCCGTCCGTTCAAGCGCGTCCAGGGTGACGTACTCGTCGACGCCGTGTGCGGTGTCGCTGCCGACGGCACACTCGACGGCCGGGACGCCCGCTTCGCGGAGCTTCTTGGCGTCGCTACCCCCGGTCGCACACCGTCCCAGCGGCCGCTCAGGCAGCACGCCCTCGGCAGCGTCGGTGACCGCCTCGACGATCGGTGCCGACGGATCGACGTACGTGCCTTCAGTCCAGGAGACCTCCCGGATCGAGACGTGCTCGCGGGCGTCGATACACGACCGGATGTGATCGAGTACGTCCTCGGTCGAGGCACCGGGCGTGACTCGTACGTCGAGTTCGGCGGTCGCAGTCTGAGGGACGCTGTTGACGGTGTTACCGCCGTCCAGCCGTCCAAGGTTGACCGTCGGATACTCGAACAGTTCCTCGGCGTGGGTCCCCGCGCCGCAGGGACAGGAGCCGTAGTACGCCTTCGATTCCCCGACGATTCGATCGACCGCCTCGCCGTACTCTAGATCCAGCGAGGAGACCGACTCCCGACAGGAATCGATCACCGAGTAGAGGTAGTCAATGGCGTTCTCGCCGTTCATCGGCCGCGAGCCGTGGGCGGCTCGACCTCTCGCCTCCAGGGTGAGCCAGATCCAGCCCTTGTCCGCGACGGCGATCGAGTAGTTGTCGCCCACGCAGGTCGTCTCGCCGACGACAGCCGCATCCGCGTCAATCGCGTCGGCCTCCAGGACGGCGTCGATGCCGGCCTCGCCGCCGGTCTCCTCGTCGCTGACGAACGCGAACTGCAGCGTGACCGGCAGCGACTCGACGGCGATCGCGAACGTTTCCAGCGTTTCGAGCATCACCGCGACTGTTCCCTTCATGTCGGTCGCGCCGCGGCCGTAGATCCGGTTTCCGTGCGTCTCGCCGAACGGATCGACCGACCACGCCGCCCGATCGAACGGGACCGTATCGAGATGCCCTGCGTATAGTAGCGTCCGATCGGACTGGCCGGGTAGAGTCACGACGAGGTTCGGCTTCTCGGGGTCGGACGCGATCCACTCCGTCTCGACGTCCAGCCGGGAGACGCGCTCGCGGAGCCATTCCATGGCCGCCCGCGTCTCGCCCGGCGGGTTCTGCGTGTCAAAAGACAGTAGCGCCGCTGTCGTTTCGATCAGGCGGTCGCGCCGTCGGTCTGTTTCGTGGGGCTGGTTCGCATTCATCTGGTCACAATCCGCGGGCCCACAGCGTGGGTCGGGAGATTCGATCGCGCGTTCGCGAGACGGTCAGCAACACTCGTCGTCGCCACACACCGATCCGTAATCGAGACCGATCTCTTGCTCGATCGCCTGATTACACCGCGAGACGAGCCCGAAGAACTCCGTGCGGTCGAGCTCCTCTTTTTCGGCGGCCAGCGCGTCGCCGAAGGCCTCGGCGGCCTCGATGACCTCGGATTCGGTAGTGCTCATCAGCAACACCCTCCGCCAGTCGAGCGGGCGAACTCCTCGCCGATCCGCTCGCTGATGACGTCGTTGGTCCGATCCAGCAGGTCGATCAATTCCTTCTCGGCCTGCATGTAGGCGCTGATCGTCTCGCTGTCGTCCATCTCGCTCTTGACTTCACGGAGTTCGGCCATGATCTCCTGATCAAACCCGCCGCGCTGCAATTGAATCTGTTTCTGCTGGTAGGTCTGCAGGAGTTGCTGGGCGTCTTCGTCCTCGTCGAGGCGCTCTCGCGCCTCGCGGTAGGTTCGATACTGCTCGCAGTCTTCGATCGCGTCGACGAACGTGCGCAGTGCGGCGTTCACGTCGACACTCTGTTGTTCGCTCATTGTATCTCAATCTGTGGTTTCTTCTCGGGTCGGTCGAGCATCTCGGCCCCGAACGACCGCAGGTCGTCGAGGCCGGTCGGTTCCTCCTGCTGGAGCGGCGCGAGCAGCATCGGCACCTCGAAGCGGTCGCCGATCCGTTCGAGGTACTCCGCCTGTTGGCAGCGACGGCTCTCGAAGAACGCGTTGTCGCCGTACTCCTCGGGGAGCAGGTAGTTCACCGCGACCAGTGAGGTCTCGATCCCGACCTGCTCCCGGAGGTCTTCAGCGGCCCGGTAGGCCTCCATCATCGGCGTGTACTCGGGGTACATCACGAAGACGAACGAGCTCTTGGCGGGGTCGCGCATCGTCTCGATGACCCGATCGTATCGCTCGCCCGACTCGGAGGCCTCCTTGGTCAGCGAGCCCAGGTCCATGAAGCCCTTCCAGTCGGAGGGCAGTTCCAGCAGCCTGAGGGTGTGACCCGTTGGCGCGGTGTCGAAGACGACAGTATCGTAGCCGTCGATCTCGAAGTAGTCGACGAACTTCTCCAGGGCAGCCATCTCCTCGGCACAGGGCGACTCCAGTTCCTCCATGACCTGCGCTTTAGCTTCCTCGATACCCTCGCCCTCGTAGGACTGCTCGACCTGGGCGAGCGTGCGCTCCTTGTACTCCTCGAGGGCTTTCTCCTGGTCGATCCGAGCGGCGTCCAGCCCGTCGGCAACCGGCGTCGGCTCGTGGCCGACCGCGGTCCCGAACACGTCCTTGAGGTGTGACGCCGGGTCGGTCGTCACGATCAGCGTCTCCTGGCCCTCGCCGGCGAGGGCGGTCGCCACCGTCGCCGCGATCGTACTCTTGCCGACCCCGCCCTTGCCCGTGAAGAACAGGTAGCGAGTGTCCTCCTGCGGGCGGAGTTGCTCCATGACTGCCTCGGTGTCGGTCGTCGCGTCGAGCCCGCCGGACTCGGTTTCGGCCGCCGACTCGACGTCGACCTCGGGTTCGACGCCCTTGTACAGCGCCGCCGCGACGTCGGCGAGCAGCTCGGTCCCCGTGATCTCGCCCGGCCGGAGCGGGTAGGTCGCGACGGGTCGCCCGTCGAACTCTTCCCGGACGTACTCGACGACTGCCTGTTCGTCCTCGCGCTTGCTCTCGAAGAACGGGTCCTCACAGACCGCCTCGGGGAGGTAGCCGTTGACGACCAGCAGGTCCGTGTCGATCCCAAGCTCGGACAACTCGCCGGCGCTGCGCTTGATCTCATCGATCGCCGACTCCTCGGGCTTGCCGACGAACACGAACGAGCTCCGATCGCCTTCGAGTGTCTCCATGGCGTTCTCGTACTGTGCCTTCTGATCCTCCATCGACGCCGCGGGACCGATGCAGGTCGCGCCGCCTTCTTCGAGTTCCGCGTTCCAGCCGCTGGGCAACTCCATCAGCCGGATGGTGTGGCCCGTCGGCGCGGTGTCGAAGACGATCACGTCGTGCTCGGGCTCGTCCATGAACTCGACGAACTTGTCGAAGGCGGCGATCTCCTCGACGCAGGGGCTGTCGAGTTGCTCCTCGACGGTCTTCAGTTGCTCGTCGTCCAGCAGCGCTCGCATCGGCTCGAGGGTCTCCTGGCGGTACTCCTCGGCGGCCTGGTCGGGATCGATCTCGATCGCAGAGAGGTTTTCGACGGCATCGATGGCCGTCACGTCGTGGCCGATCGACTGGTCGAATATGTCCCCGAGGTTCGGCGCGGGATCGGTCGTCACCAGCAGCGTGTCGTAACCCTCTTCGGCGAGCCACTGTGCGGTCGCGCAACTGACCGTGCTCTTGCCGACCCCGCCCTTGCCGCTGAAGAAGACGAACTCCGTCTCCTCGCCGGACGGCTCGACCAGTTGCCGGGGTGCAGTCGACCCCATCTCAGGCCTCCTGTGGCGCTCGCTGTGAGACTTCACTCTCCATCCGGTCGTAGTCGAGGTACTCCCCCTCCGCGATCACCTCGTTGTCGACGGCCGTGATCGGAAGGACCTCCGGTCCGTTCTCCTGGACCGTGTCGTAGATCTCCTGGTGGTTCAGGAACGCGTCGATGTCGTGGGCCAGGCTGGCCCGTCGCACTTCGACCTCCTCGTACGCCTCTTCGAGCCGGTCGACGGTCCTGGTGAACCGGACCAGCTCCTCGTCCGGGTCCGGCCCGCACACTCCGGTCGTACAACACATCGCTTCCTCGAAGACAGTTACCTCGATCATAGTTTACTCGCTGTTGAAAGACTGAGACAGCCGTTGGCAACTGTACCGGCCCTTTCGAGCCCAGATGCCAGATATCCGTCGAGTTCCCAGTCCATCGTCACACTCACGTTTTAGACTTCACTAAAATAAACTCTTCGGGAATCTTCCCGTTCCGGGATACGTAACGGTCTTTCAGACCATAGTGACGATGTCACTGGTCCAGAAGAGCAGAACAGTTATTTCAATACGTACTTAATTGACTCGCATGGCTACTCACGAGCGGCTCCGGCGGTACATGGAGGACGACCTCGGGAGCTGTCAGGACGACGACTTCGAGCAGCGCGTCGAGCAGCTCGAGGCGCTCGATGCGGCGGTCGGGGACTCTATCGGCACGGACGTCGAGATCCTTTCGGCGCTCGCCAACGAGACGCGATACAAGATCGTCCGGCTACTGGAGGCAGCAGAGGGGGAACTGTGCGTCTGTGAGTTCGCGCCGCTGCTCGACGTCAGCGACGGGGCGATCAGCCACGCGCTGTCGAAGCTCACCGACGCCGGACTGGTGACCCGCCGCAAAGAGGGCAAGTGGCGAAAGTACCGGACCACGAGGCGGGCGACCGCGCTCCTGATCGCGCTCGACGGCGCTCGCGAGAGCGATCGGTAGTCCGGACTTGCTAGGTCTCGAACTGGTTACGACTCGACGAACTCTTCGAAAAGCTCGGCGACGCGACCCTCGATTTCCTCGCGGATCTCGCGAACGGTCTCGACGTCCTTGCCGTGGGGATCTTCCAGTCCCCAGTCGCGAACGTCGACGTCGGCGTCGAGTTCGAGCGTCGAACAGCCCATGGTGGCGACGACGTCACAGTCGTTCAGTTCGTCCGTCGAGACCGCCCGGGGCTGGCGG
>Ga0207813_101019_pt1 | contig 11143 bp, 13 predicted proteins | sample A23E3SouthBayCA_2_FD_187730 | JGI IMG/M metagenome (GOLD analysis project Ga0207813, IMG submission 187730) | Aerobic enrichment media microbial communities from Eden Landing Ponds, California, USA - A23 E3 (4) (SPAdes) | ecosystem: Environmental > Aquatic > Marine > Unclassified | place... | reverse complement strand
GGGGTCGCCGGGCGTCGTCGCGACCGGGACGGGGGGTGTGGTTCATGTCGGCACCAGAGCCTCCGCGGGCAAAACCGCGTCGCTCCGCCCGGCCGCTACCCGCGTTCTTAACCGATTGGGGCGCATATTCTGGTGTATGAAGTGCCACTACTGCGAGGACGACGCCATCTACGCCGCGGAGACAGACGGCGTCAAAGTCGGCCTCTGCGAGCAGCACTTCCAGGAGCGCGTCGAGGAGTTGGCCGACGACGAGCGACTGCAAGCGCTGCGCGAGCGGACCGAGATCGACCGCACGGAGTAAGCTACCAGAGCAGGTCGACGCCGAAGACGTACAACCCAGCGAGTGCCGACTCGAACACCAGCGTCCCGACTGCCGACAGCGCGACGAACCGCTTCGGGTCCATCTTCGCCAGCCCCGCCGGCACCGTCAGCATCCCGCGAGTGAACAGCATCGCGTTGCTGCCAGCGACCGCGGGGGCGCCCCAGCGGTCGAACCAGCCGTCGAACCGGGTGAGTGCGCCCTCGCTCACGCGGAACCACCGCTTCTGCAGCAGATACTCCCGCCCGGCGCGTTCGGCGACAAAAAATAGTGCGAGCTGGCCGACAGTCGCACCGAGGACGGCGACGCCCAGCACCGGCAGGAGCGTCTCGGGGCTGTGTCCCAACAGCGCGAGCGACCCCGGCACGATGAGTTCGCTGGGGACGAAGTACATCAGCATCGCGCCCTCGAGCACGAACACGCCGAAGAGCACGACCAGTGCCCAGTCGGAGTGCAACAGCGACTGGAGCCACGCCGGCATCTCGGCGACGATCCCCTCGTTCACGCCCCGGCGCTACCGGAGTCGCGGATAAATCAGTTTCTCTCCCTGCCGGCACGCGGAGCCAGCGGCCGTACAGTCAGGCGAGTTCGACCGCATCGGGCAGGCGCTCGCGCACGCGCTCCCACGCCGCCTGCGGGAGGCCGTCGACGGCCAGTTCGGTCTCGTGAGCGTCCGTGCCGCCAGTTGCCAGCAGGTCGTACTCGGCGATGGCGGCCTCGACGGGCCGCAGGTCGAGCGCGTCGGCGTCGGCTGGCGAGACCGGCCGGTCGTAGGGGTAGTAGCGCTCGACGGCGTCGAGGTCGGCAGTGAGTTCAAGTGCGGCTCCGGGATCGTCGTAGCGCAGCGGGTGTGCGAGGCCGACGAACGCACAGGCCTCTTCGAGCAGCTCCCGGCCCGTCTCGAAGTCGGGGACGTTCCGGGCGACGTAACACGGGCCGTCGTCGCCGATCAGGTCGTCGAAGACGGCGCCGACGGTGTCGTAGTCGGCGTCGCTCGCCACCACCGCGCGGGCGATGTGCGGCCGGCCGAGCCCGGCGTGGGGCTCGATCCCGAGGTCGACGCCGAGTCGGTCTTCGACTCGCTCGACGATCCGGCGCCCACGGTCGATGCGGTCCTGTTGGAGGCGCTCGACCTCCGCGGTCAGTGCGTCAGTGGGTTCGAGACCGTAGCCAAGCAGGTCGACACGTTCCGTCGGCGTCTCGACGCGGAGTTCGATCCCCCGCACGAGGAGTAGCCCCTCGCGGCGCTCGACGGGGACCGAGAGCTCGGGGTGGTAGCGGTCGTGGTCAGTGACGGCGACGGCGTCGAGCCCGTCCTTCCGGGCGGTCTCGACCAGCGCGTCCAGCGAGAGCGTCCCGTCGGAGACGGTGGTGTGTGTGTGGAGGTCCGCGACGACGGTCATTGGCGGAACGTGTCGGCGCCGGAACAAACCGCTTGCGATGCCGACTCAGCCGTCGATCCACTCGACTGCGTCGCCCAGTTTCAGCGGGAGCCCGCCTTTCCGGTAGGCCTCGACGTGGCCGGAGGGGCGGAGGCGGAACACGACCGCGGGCCGGTGACGCACTCCGGGTCGCTCGCCGGCGATGGCCAGCCAGTCGTCGTCGGGGAACGAGGAGCAGTCGACGAACAGCGTCACGCCGCCGCCGTGCTCCTCGAGTTGCCCCGAGGATTTCGTCTCCGCCGTCTCCCGGATCGCCGTGATCGGCGAGCCCGCAGAGCGGTGTTTCGGCGGCAGGGGCCGGGTCACTTCGACCAGCGACGCCTCCTCGTCGCCGTCGCCGGTGGCGCGGTAGTCGATGGAGTGGCCCGTCGTCACCGCCGCCTCGGGGGTCACGTCGTAGCCCGCCTCGAGGAGCAGGTAGGCGGCGTTGAACTCGCCCATTGTCGCCGTCATCCGGGTGAGGTCCAGCGTCTCGGAGGTGCCGAGCTTCCCGGCCATCGTCTCGCGGTAGGGGTCGAGCGCGCCCGTCGAGAGCAGTTCCTCGTAGAACGAGAGCACGTCGTCCCGGTCGGCGTCGGGAAAGCCGGCCGCGTGATCGTGGAAAAACTCCCGGGTGGTGTGCCGGCCGTCCTTCGAGAGGAAGACCGGGAGGAAGAACCACGAGACGTGGGGGTACGCCTCAAGCCACGGCGACTCCTCGGTCAGCTGGGCCAGCAGCTCCCGTTCGGCCCAGCGCCGGATCGGGTAGGCGACTTCGTCGAACCCGTGTTTGTTGGTGCGCCAGAGCGCCGAGGGCGTCTCGGTGTTGCCCAGCCAGTAGCCGGTCTCGTCGTCCCAGCAGAACAGCGCTACGTCGCCGTTGTCCATCTCGAACCGGACGGCGTCGAACCCGGCCGGTGACTGATACCACGGATCGCGCATCGCAGCCCCGATGTTGGCCTGTAGCGGCTGCAAGAGCTCGTTACGAACGCGCGCCTCGGACCACGAACCGGGGGCGTATCGGAACCGAAGCGGCTTTGCCACACGTTCTCTCGGCGGGCCGGGGGTTTACAGTTTTCGAGCGACGCTGGGGTCCATCCGGGTAACTAGCGGGTCCGTAGCGTCTGGTACCTACGTGGACTGGGGGTGAAACTAACCGATACGTATATGCAAGGCAACCACAAAGAGACTAGTTACCATGTCATTCGGTGCCTATGACGAAGGTGAACACGAACGCCGCGAACAACTGACCTCTCAGGCGGACGCCGAGTTCGAGGAGGCCCCAGAGACGTTCAGCGGGACCGTCAGCTACGACTCCGGGGACTCGACGGAGGCACTACTCGACCAGTTCGAAGAGATCAAAGAGGACTGATCCGCAATCTCCCTTCTCCGGCAGCCCACCCGCCCAGCCGCGGTGCCGTCGTTCGCGGCGGCGGCCACGCGAGTGATCCCCGCCGGAGCGCCTAACCGACTCGCGTCCGAAGCGTCGTCGATGGCCACTCAGCGCTGTGACGGCTGCAACCGACGGACGCGGATCGGCGGGGGGATCGGCGACTTCTGGACGTTCGAGGGCGGGTCGACGGAGGGAATGGATCTCGAACTCGCCGACGGCTCGGAGTTCTTCCTCTGTTTCGACTGCATCGAACGACTGCCCGACGACCGCGACGCGACGCCGGACGACGTCGCCGCGCTCGCGAGTCGCGCTGACGAGTGAGCGGGGAAAAAGCGTGAGTGGGGAACCGGGGGAATCGAGGGGGAACGCGTCGCTTACTCGGGCTTCAGGCCGCCGTCCTGGACGCGCATGACCGCCTCGCCGTCGGCGAGGTTGGGCGCGTCGACGAGTCGGACGATCCGCTTGTCGCCCTTCGACTTGCGGAGGTAGATGCGGAACGTGGACTTGTGGCCCAGGATGTTCCCGCCGATGGGCTGGGTCGGGTCGCCGAAGTAGGAGTCGGGGTTGGAGGCGACCTGGTTCGTGACGAGGACGGCGACGTTGTGGAGGTTGCCGACCTTGTCGAGCTCGTGGAGATGTTTGTTGAGCTTCTGCTGGCGCTCGGCGAGTTCGCCACGACCGACGTACTCCGCGCGGAAGTGGGCGGTGAGCGAGTCGACACAGAGCAGGCGGACCGGCCAGTCGCCCTCCTCGTGCTCTTTTGCGAGTTCGAGGGCCTTCTCGGCCAGCAGCATCTGGTGGTTGGCGTTGAACGCCTTCGCGACGTGGATGTTGTCGAGGAACGACTCGAGCAGCTGTTCCATCGCCTCCTCGTCGCCGGGCTCACCCTCGATCTCGCGGCGTTCGAGCTCTTCGGCGATGATCTCGTCGTCGAGCCCCCGGATCATGTCGTCGATCCGCTCGGGGCGGAACGTGTCCTCGGTGTCGATGAAGATCGCGCCGCCGTTGAGGCCGCCGTTCTCCTTCGAGAGTTGGACGTTGACGGACATCTGGTGGGTGACCTGGGACTTCCCGGTCCCGAACTCGCCGTACACCTCGGTGATGGACTGGGTCTCCATCCCGCCACCGAGAAGGTCGTCTACCTCGTCCATCTGCCAGGAGAGCTTCCCGATACGCTCGCGCCGTTCGAGCACGGTCGCCCCCGTCTCGAAGCCACCGACGTCGGCGGCCTCCCGGGCGGCGTTGATCACGTCGGCCGCCGTGGAGTCGCCCACGTCCGCGGAGTTAGACAGTTCGCCGGGGCTCGCGACGGCGATGCTCTGGAAACTGTCGAATCCAGCGTCCGTGAGCTTGTCTGCGGTTGCGGGGCCGACGCCGGGTAGACTTTCGAGGTCGTCTTCTGCCATACACCTGCGTTGTGCGTCCCCCGGCATAAACCCTTGTTAACAGCAAAGTGAAAGTGAAATAGCCGCCCAGTAGGCGGCGAGTACGCGACTCGGTGGGAAGGTTGAAACCGGATGACGAGGCGTCGATGGGGCGACGCCGATCGGGCTGTCGGGACCGTTGCGGGGGGCGGCAAGCTCAGTGGCGGCGCCAGAGCAGGTAGGCTCCGCCAACCGCCAGTATCGCGCCCCCGAGGCGGTCGCCGGTGGGGTGGACCGCGAGGGCGACACCGGCCAGAAGCAGCAGGCCGGCGAGGTAGTCGGGCAGTTCGAAGCGCGGGCTCGGGTCGCTCGCGGGCGTGAACACACGATCGAGTCGCGCCCGACTGACGTGCCGGAGCTCACCGGTCGCCTCGCGGTTCCCGGCTTCGTCCGTGATTCTGAGCAGCGTCACCTCGGTGGCTGTGTCGGACTGAGCACCCTCGGCGCCTGGGGATCGCCCCTCGGCGCCGCCGACGCCGACGACGCGGAAGACGGCGCCGGTCGCCTCCCCCTCAGTCTGCTGGTAGTGGTCGTACATTGTGGGACCGTTGGGCATCGTCACGTCCAGGGGTGGCCACCGGGCGAGTCGGGCCAGAGTGGGTACCAGTGAGACTCGTCGTCCTCGATGTCGAGTTCACCGTCAAGCACGGAGCGGAGTTTGAACTCCGCTTTCGTGTTGCGGTCGTGGTCGCCGCTCGGACAGAAGGGGTAGTAGGCGCCGCGGCGGAACGAGTAGACCCAGTAGGCCCGCTCGGTGCTGGCGCGGGTGGCGCTCGCGCCGCACTCTCCTCGCTTGCCGCCGGCTTCGGCGGCCTCGGCGTCGGCTTTCTCGAAGCCGAAGACGGCAGCCAGCAGGCGGGAGCCGAACCCCTGCTCCACGAACTCGTCGGCGGCGAAGTGGACGCTAGTCACGAGATCCTCCGGATCGTCGTCGGCCAGGATCACCCAGTGGTAGCCGTGGTCGTCCTCGTGGCGGCGGAACTCGGTGCCAGTCTCCGCCTCGCCGGCCCGGAGGATCGTCTCGACTTCGTCGACGGCGTCGGCGAAGGCGGTGCTGTCGACCCGGGAGAAACAGAGCGCGGCCGCCCCGGCCGACCGGTAGCCGAGTTCGGCTTCCATCGTGACGTAGGCGGTGCTCATGCCGAACAGCGCCTCGGGATCGGCCGCGCTGGATGCGTCGGCCTCCGCGCGCACGCCGAGTGCGGACTTCAGCGAGTCGAAAATGCCCATAGCGACCGTTGGTCCCCCCGGCGTTTAGTTTGCTCGTCACCCACGGTCACGGCAGCTCTTCGCAGCGCCCCACGGGCGCTTCCGGCCCGGCGCCGTGATCGGTCACCCGCCGGTCTCGGACTGGGCGACCTGCTGTTCGCCGTCCACGCCGTCGTGGGTGACCGTCGTCGTCCCCGGGAGCCCGCCGTCGAACTCGACGGTGACGGTGTAGCCGCGGTTGACGAGCTGTTGGGTACACGCCTCGTCCTCGTCGGACTCGTCTCGGGTCGCCACGCGCACCGCGAGTTCGTCCGCGTCGGCGTCGTAGGTCGCCGACGCGAGCGACGCGACCATACAGCCGTTCTTGCCGACGATACAGCCGTCGACGGTCACGGTGGCTCCGGCGGCGGCGATCGTGGCGCTCCCGGGCTCCGCACAGTCCTGCCGCGGTTCGAGCGACCGGGCGGTGATCGTCGGCGACGCTGGCGTCGCCGTCTCGCTCGCCGCGGGATCGTCGTCGGGCGTCTCCGGGTCCGACCCAACACAGCCGGCGATCGTCGCGAGCGCCCCGGCGGCGCCTGTGAGGAACGTTCTGCGTTCCATAGCTCCACAGACGGGGGCTGGTTGCATAAGGTCGCCGTATGGACAAAACGTGCTTTGTTCTTTCGCCCCACGCCGCCCCGGAACCGGAACCGACTTATGCAGGTCGGGCGTTTGTGAAAATGAGTCCGGGTAGGGTAGTGGACTATCCTCTTGGCTTGCGGAGCCAGGGACCGGAGTTCAAATCTCCGTCCGGACGTTCCTTCACTTCGTTCAGTCACGACCGGACGTGCCCACGCTCGCTTCGCTCGCGTGGACTCCGTCCGGACGTTCTTTCGGCGCCACCCCGTGAGCGTGGTGAGCGGCGGCGCCGTCGTCACGGCAGCCGTCGACGCCGGCCCGAACACTCCCTGTGACGTCCTGAGAGCGGAGGGGAAGCGTTTTACGCGCTACGCCCGGCGTGTCGGTATGACCGTCGAGCTGCCGTTCGCCCCCGTCGACGCGATCATCCGTCGCAACGCGGACGGACTCCGTGTCAGCGCCGACGCGGCCGAGGAACTGGCGGCACGCATCCAGGACCGCGGCGCCGAACTCGCCATTGAAGCGGCCGAGGAGGCCACGGAGGACGGCCGAAAAACCCTCATGGCCGCGGACTTCGGCGTCGGCCAGGTCGTCGACCGCGACGCCGTCGACCTCCCGGTCGCCCCCGTCGACCGTATCGCCCGCCTGCGCATCGACGACCGCTACCGGGTGTCGATGGAGGCTCGGATCGCGCTGGCGGATATCCTCGAGGACTACGCCGACAACGTCGCCCGCGCGGCCGCGAAACTCGCCCGCCACGCCGATCGCCGAACCGTACAGGCCGAGGACATCGAGACGTACTTCGCCCTGTTCGAGTAATGCAGTTCGGCTACTCGGAGCGCTGTCTCGATCACGACACCGGCCCCCGACACCCCGAGTCGCCCGACCGCCTGCGGGCGATCCGCGAGACACTGAAGGACCGCCACTGCGTGGAGTACGTCGACGCGCCCGCCGCCGATCGCGAGGCGCTCGAACGCGCTCACGACGCCGAGTATGTCGACGACGTTGAGTCGTTCTGCGCGAACGGCGGTGGCGAGTGGGACCCGGACACCGTCGCTGGCGAGGACACCTACGACGTGGCACGCAAGTCCGCGGGGCTGGCGATCTGGGCCGCGGAGACGGCCCTCGACGGCGCCGACGGCCGCGACACCCCCTTCGCGATCGGTCGGCCGCCGGGCCACCACGCCGAGTCCGACGAGGCGATGGGGTTCTGCTTCTTCAACAACGCCGCCATCGCCGCGCGGGCGGCGATCGCCACGACCGACGCGGTCGACCGCGTGGCCATCTGGGACTGGGACGTACACCACGGCAACGGGATCCAGGAGATCTGTGCCGACGATCCGGACGTGTTCTACGCCTCGACCCACGAGGAGGGGCTCTACCCCGGTACGGGCGCAGTCGAGGAGATCGGCGAGGGAGCAGGCGAGGGTGCGACGCTCAATGTGCCGCTCTCGGCCGGCTGTGGCGATGCGGAGTACCAGCACGTCTTCGAGCGAGCCATCGCCCCCGCATTCAGGCGGTTCGACCCCGATCTGGTGCTGGTGTCCGCAGGGTTCGACGCCCACCGCCACGACCCCATCTCGCGGATGCGCGTCTCCACCGAGGGGTACGCCCAGTTCACCGACGCGATCCGGGAGCTGACCGACGAGCTCGACGCCGCGCTGGCGTTCATCCTCGAAGGCGGCTACGGCCTCGACACCCTCTCCGAGAGCGTCGCGGTCGTCCACGAGACGTTCGACGGCCGCGATCCGATCCCCGAAGACGACGAGCCGGCCGAGGAGGTCGTGACGCTGGTCGACGAGATCCGCGAGATCCACGACTTCTGAGCCGCCGGTTCGCGACCCGACTCAGACCTCGGGCTCGAAGTAGCGCCGGAGTTCCTCCCCGAACCGTTCTGCGAGCGTCGCCACGTCGTCGTCGACGAGCACCGCGTACTCGTGTTGCAGGGCTGTCTCGACGTGGGTCCCCAGGGCCACGTCGAACAGCGCGTCACTCCGGAGGAACGCTTCCGGCGTGCGGTAGTCGCGTTCGCGTTCGACCACGTAGCGATCGGCGTCGACGAACGGGCCGTACACGGACGGATCGTCGGCGTAGGCGTCGTAGAACGAGGCGGCGTGCTCGCCGACGTGGACGGGCGGCCCCTCGTGCCGTTCGACCGCGGGGCGTTCGTCGACGGCGGTCTCCACGAATAGCACCGACCGACCGGTCTCGTCCTCGCCGACGCCGTCGGCGACCGTCGTCGCCCGCAGGGTGTCGAACCCGTGTCGGTCGAGTTCGTCCGTGACGCCGCCGAGCGAGCGGCGTAGCTGGGGGTAGAGCTGATCCTCGACCACGTCGGGCGTGTCGAACGTCACCGCGACCGCGTGGCTCCCGCGACGGTCGAGATGCTCGCGCACGCCGGCACCGTCGATCGGGTCGGTCGGCTCCGGGAAAAACAGCGACTCCCGCGGATCGTCGAGGAACTCGCGGCAGTAGTGCTGGAACCGGGCCAGGTTGGCCGCCGACAGCACGGCCGCGACGTTTCGGTCCGGGTCGGTCGGGTCGATTACCACCAGCGGGTCGTCGAACGTGGCGGCGTCGGCCTCGCTCGGCGAGATCTCGGCTGGCCCGCCGTCCCCTCGCGAGTCGAATCGAACCGGTGGGTGCCACTCGGCGGCGGCCTCGACCAGCGGGACGAAGCCGCCGTGCTCCAGGATTAGGAGCTCCACGAGGTAGCCCGAGAACCCCTCGGTGCGGAGGTCGCTCCCGTAGACGCCGACGCCCTTCATGAAGCGCTTCAGGAGGCGAGCACCCGCGGCGAGTTCGGGGGTGTATCGCGCCTGGAGGTAGGCGTCGTGAAACGGCGTCCGGTCGACAGCGGAGCGAATCTCTCGTGCGGAGTCGATGGCGTAGCACGGCACGAGGTCCACGTCGAACCCGTCGTACTCCCCCTTGACGTAGGGGTGTTCGGCGTACTCCTCGTGGCCGTCGGGGAGGACGGCGTGGCCCACGTCGAGACCGTAGCGCTCCAGCGCCTCGCGGTCGATCGAGGTGGGGAACCGCACGAACAGGTCGATGTCCCGGTCGCCGGCGAGCCACGTCGAGCGCGCGCTGGAGCCCACCTGCGTCACGTCGGCGTCGATGGGCAGGTCGTCGATCGCGGCCTCGGCGCGCTCGGTCAGCTCCGCGGTGACGGCGCGCAGGCGCTCGCGCTCGTCGGCGTCGGGCGTGACGCGCTCGCTCACGCGGTCGAGCACGGCGTCGAGGGCGTCGTCGGTCATGCGCGAGCGTATTCCGGGGCGCGGGGAAACCGTGTCGGTCGGCCCGCGGCGTCGCGGGGAAACGAAACCCATATGAGTGAAACCGCGGTACGATGGAATGAGCCGTCGTAGCTCAGCTGGTAGAGCACCACGCTGTTAACGTGGTTGTCCCAGGTTCGAGCCCTGGCGACGGCGTCGATCCTTTCGGTAGTCTCAAGGGCGAGCCGTCCGGCTGTTCAGCTACGGGCCCTTAGCTCAGTCTGGTTTACAGCCCCCGGCTCATAACCGGGTGATCGGTGGTTCAAATCCGCCAGGGCCCATCGCCGTTCTAAACGCTCTCGCACCGACCAGCGACTAGTCCTTCAGCTCCACGCCCCCGAACGCGACGAAGCCGCTGATGACGAGATCGACCGTCTCGTGCTCGGCGTCGACGCGGAGCCGGCTGTCCTCGCTGGCGCCGAAGACGGGCAACACCTCGAGTTCGACGTTCCAGTCGCGGGGGACGACGATGTCGACCCCGCCGAACAGCACGGTCAGGTTCACGCGTGCGGGCAGGTCCTCCGGATCGGCGTCACGGAGATCGAGCGTCGTACCGCCGAACAGCACGGTGAGGGTCGCCCGCTCGAACGCGTCGCCGACGACCCGTCGTTCGGTGTCACCGAACAGCGAGAACGTGTCGATCACCGACCGGTCGGTCGCCGGCGTCGCCCGGTCGAACCGCCCGGCCAGCAGCGAGAGGCCGAAGATGATGACCACGAGCGGCCAGAGCGAGGAGAGCTGGCTCCACTCGAAGATATCGAGCGTCACGAGCTGGATCGCTCCGGCCACGAGCATCAGCGTGAGCGGCCCGAACAGGTTGCGAAAGCCGCTGGCGACGATCGCGTAGACGCCGACGAGGACGAACAGTGTCGGCGTGTAGCGGAACAGCGACCCGGTGTCGTACACTCCGGTCGTGTCGAGTAACAGGAGTACCCCGACGAGTACGATCACGACGCCGACGAGGAGCTGTGGGGACAGTTTTCGCTCGGTCATAGTTGGTAACTTGACCGGTCTGGGTATTATTGTTACGGCAATAGTTCACCCGGAGTGGACCCCACTCCGACACTCAAACGCCTCCTTGTCTCTGAGTGACTTCTTTACCCGCCCGGCCGCAACTCCCGCTCGTGCGACAGAATACCCTCCCCCGACGACGCGTCCTCGCCGCCACAGGCGCCGCAATCACGACCGGTGTGGCTGGCTGTTCGGCCCTGCCGGGTACCGGCGACACCACCGAGGAGCTCACCTTCGACGAACTTCACCAGACGCCCACCTACGTCGCCGACGGCGTCGATCTCACGCTCCACGAGGAGATCCCGACCGTGAGCGCGACGAACAACGCCGACCTGCTGCTCCTCCCCGGCGACACCGACGTCGACGCCCAGCAGGCCGCCGACTGGCTGGCCGCGGACCGCCGGCTGGCGCTGGTGGGCGACGACGCTGAGCCGACGTGGCTCGATTGGGAAGCAAGCGAGGCGTTC
>Ga0207813_101013_pt1 | contig 11187 bp, 10 predicted proteins | sample A23E3SouthBayCA_2_FD_187730 | JGI IMG/M metagenome (GOLD analysis project Ga0207813, IMG submission 187730) | Aerobic enrichment media microbial communities from Eden Landing Ponds, California, USA - A23 E3 (4) (SPAdes) | ecosystem: Environmental > Aquatic > Marine > Unclassified | place... | reverse complement strand
CCCGCCAGGGCTTCGACTTTTTGACCGAGGAGCTCCGCGACCACGACCACGGCGGCTACTACTGGACCACCGAGCGCGACGGGACCGTCATCAAGCCGAACAAACACATGTACGGCCAGTCGTTCGTCCTCTACGCGCTCTCTGAGTACTACCGCGCCACCGGCGAGGAGCGCGCCCGCGAGGCCGCCGTCGACCTGTTCGAACTGTTCGAGTCCGAGGCCTACGACGAGGAACACGGCGGCTACGTCGAGTACTTCGAACCGGACTGGACGCCCATCACCGAGGGCGGGACCTACCTCGACAACATCGAACCCGACTGGTCGCCGAAGGTCGAGGTCGACGCGCAGCTCCCGCCGTCGACGAAGCTGATGAACACCCACCTCCACCTGATGGAGGCCTTTACCACGTTCTACGAGGCGACCGGCCACGATCTCGGGGGGAAACGGCTCGCGGAACTCCTGACGATCAACACCAACACCGTCGTCCGGAAGGACCTCGGGGTCTGTACCGACAAGTACGCGGCCGACTGGGAGCCGCTGCTCGGCGAGGAGGCCTACCGCATCGTCTCCTACGGTCACGACATCGAGAACGTCTGGCTGACGATGGACGCCGCGAACGCGCTCGACCAGCCCCTCACCTACTACCGGGACCTCTACGAGACGCTGTGGGACTACTCGCTGGAGTACGGCTACGACGACGACCACGGCGGTTTCTACTTCTTCGGCCCGTTCGAGGAACCAGCGACGAGTCGCGTCAAGGCGTGGTGGGTGCAGGCCGAGGCGCTGACCAGCGCCCTCCGGATGTACGAGCTCACCGGCGACGAGCGCTACGCCGACGCCTTCCGCGAGACCTACGAGTTCGTCGACGAGCACCACGTCGACCGCGAGGTCGGCGAGTGGCACTCCGGCGTCACCGAAGACCTCGACGCGGTCGGCCGCAAGGGCGCGATGTACAAGGGCGCCTACCACAACGGCCGCGCCCTCATCGAGTGTCTCGAAGCCCTCGACCGGATCGGGAGCTCGTAGGGAGCGACCCGGCGACGGTCACCCGGGGAGTCGAACCGCACGGGACCCGGATCTGATACCGCACGGGACCCGGATCCTCGCGAGCAGCGCATCACCCACAGCCCGAATAAAAATAAAACTATTCTATCTGTTCGACATTATGGTAAGAAATAATATCTATATACCGAGAGCGATCGCTGCGAAGGACGACACCACACCAGCGGCGGGGAGAATACCGAGATTCCGCGCCGACGAGATCCGGAGAGGGCTGCGAGAAAGTCCGAGACGGCGGTTCAGTGGGTTCCGAGTCCTGCCTTCTGGACCCCGGAAGCGGAGTCGGCCGGGGCGAGCCTGAACGGTTCGGTCGACCCGAGACGCGGACTGCAAAAGTAGACCTATCAGCCCGTTCTCTCGCCGATTCGTCGGTATTACTGCGACACAGAACGCGAGCGTACTCGAACCGCGGTGGGAACTCGCGACACCGAATGCGAGCGAGTATCGATCGGTATCCTGCAAAAATAACGCATTCACATATATTATCTATTTCGTATATTTCACGACGACCCGTCGGCAGTCGTCGGGTCGGTCACCCGCCTCGACAGCGGGGGGACGCGCGAGTGAGAACCGCTGTTGTCGAAACGCCCGCGCAGTCGAAACGTCGGTGCGGTCGAACCACCGGTGCCGAGGAATTGGCGGTCACTCCTCGCGCTGGCAGACACAGCCCCCGTTCTCGAAGACGTCGGCGAGGGCCATCACGCGACCGCAGGCGTCACAGCTCACCATCAGGTCGACGTACACGGAGAACTCCGAGAGGTCGTAGACCTCGGCGTCGCGCAGTTGCTCGAGCGTTCCGGTCGTGATGCGCTCGGTCCGTCGCTGCAGGCTCTGCAGGAACGCCCGGGCGTTCTCGACGCGCTCGTCAGGGGCGACGTCCCGGTCGTAGGTCACGTCGAGACACTGGCGGAGGTGCGTGTGGATCGTCTGGTGAGAGACGAACGAGCCCACGAGTTCGTCCACGTCGACGCCGTTACGTTCGAGTCGGCGCCTTGCCTCGACCCTGGTCCCCTCCGTCGTTTCGTCGTCGGTAAGCAGCTGATAGTAGTTGTCCGCCTCGCCCTGGAGAACGCTCTCTCCGACCCTCTCCAGCGCCGCACGGACCAGTTCCGTGTTGACGTACGCTTCGAGGTCGCGGAGGCTGTCCGAGTCCTCGCCCACCCACCGCTCGACGAGGTCGGCGTCGAGCCCGTCCAGTCCGTACCGAGACGCCGACCGCCCCACCTTGCAGGAACACGTACCCAGCGCCTCGCCGTCGGACGGGGAGACGGCGTCGTCGCCTGACATACTGTACAGCAAATGGCCGGGGAACCAATAAATATTGATTTCGACCTCCGGCCATCGGAAGCGGGTTCTGCCGGGGGACAGAACCCGACGCGGTGGTGCGAACCGCGTCGGCACGGCCGGTCACGGCGCGAAACGGGAGGTCTATGTGGCCGGCTTCGATAGGATCGGACATCGCGTCCATGACACGGAAGACACGCGGCAGTCCGTACGCGCCCCACACGGCGGCCGACACGGCGGCGATGCTCGACGCCGTCGGCGCCGCCGACGAGGAGGCGCTGTTCGACATCCCCGAGGCGGTACGCTTCGACGGCGAGTTCGAGATCGCGGCCCGCGACGAGCGGACCGTCGGCCGCGAACTCGAGCGCGCGCTCGGGCGCAGCGACGACCTGACCGAGTTCCTCGGTCGCGGCCACTACGCACACTACGTCCCCGCGCTGGTCGACGACCTGGCCTCCCGCCAGGAGTTTCTCACCTCCTACACCCAGTACCAGCCCGAGGTCGCGCAGGGCTTTCTCCAGGCCCTGTTCGAGTACCAGTCGCTCCTCGTAGAACTCACGGGACTGGCGGTGGCGAACTGCTCGATGTACGACGCCGCGACCGCGCTCGGCGAGGCCGCCACGCTCTCCCAGCGGGTCCGCTCGGTCTCGGGCGACCGCGTGCTCGTCCCCGAGAATCTCCGCGAGGGGAAACGGGCGGTCCTCGAGCGCTACGCCGACGGCCCTGACCTGGCCGTCGACACCTATCCCACCGCAGAGGGCACCGCCGATATCGACGGGCTCGCCGACGCCGTCGACGACGAGACGGCGATGGTCTACGCCGAGACCCCCACAGTCGTCGGCGCCATCGAGGAATCGCTCGGCGAGATCGGCGCGGTCGCCGACGCCCACGACGCCCTCTTCGTCGTCGGCTCGGACCCGGTGGCGATGGCGCTGCTGGAGCGGCCGGCCGACGCCGGCGCGGACGTGGTCGTCGGCGAGGCGAGTTCGCTGGGACTGGGCGCCGCCGGCGGGATGGGCATGGGGCTGTTCGTCACCCGGGAGGAGTACCTCCGGCAGGTCCCCGGCCGTCTCGTCGGCGCGAGCGAGGACCGGACGGGACGGCGGGCGTTCACGCTCACCCTCCAGACGCGCGAACAGCACATCCGGAAGGAGCGCGCGACGAGCAACATCTGCACGAACCAGGCGTGGCTCGCGCTCCGGGCGGCGATCCACGCGGCCACGCTCGGCCCCGACGGGCTGGTCGACCTCGCCGAGGACTGCGTGCGCCTCGCGACCGACCTCGCCGACCGACTCGACGACGTGGACGGCCTGCAGGCACCGGTCCACGACCGGCATCACTTCCGGGAGTTCCAGGCCCGCACCGACCAGCCCGCGGCGGCCGTCGCGAGCGATCTGGAACGTGAGGGGTTCGCCGTCCACGTCGTCGGCGAACACCGCATCCAGGTGTGTGTCACCGACGCCACCGAGCCCGCCGTCGACGGCTTCGTCGCGGCGATGCGGGAGGTGGCCTGAGATGGAGGAACGCGACCGCTACCGCGGCGACGCCGGTGCCGACGACGCCGGTGTCGACGGCGACGCCAAAGAGGAAAAGGAGGAGACCGTCGGCACCACCTACGACCAGGCGCGCTGGACCGACGACGGCGCCTACGAGCCGCTGCTGGCCGAGAAAGACCAGACCGAGGTGTCGGTCGGCGGCGACGACTCGCCGCTGCCCGACGACCTGACGCGCGACTCGCTGGAGCTGCCCGCCCTGTCGGAGCCCGAACTCGCGCGCCACTACGCGCGCCTCTCCGAGATGAACTACGGCGTCGACAGCGGCCCCTTCCCGCTGGGCTCCTGTACGATGAAGTACAACCCGAAGTTCACAGAGGAACTGGCCGCTCACCCCGCGGCCGCGGTCCACCCGGATCGGCCCGACGAGTCGCTGCAGGGCCTCTTGCGCGTGGCCGCCGAACTGCAGGACTACCTCGGCCGCATCGGCGGCATGGACGCTGTCACCCTCCAGCCGCCGGCGGGCGCCGCGGGTGAGTTCACCGGCATCCACATCGCGAAGGCCTACCACGAGCACAACGGCGACCACAGGACCGAAGTCGTCATCCCCGACAGCGCCCACGGGACGAACTTCGCGACGGCGGCGATGGCCGGCTTCGACGTGGTCGAACTCCCGAGCGCCGAGGACGGCCGCGTCGACGTCGAAGCCCTCGAAGCCGCCGTCGGCGACGACACCGCGGCGCTGATGCTCACCAATCCCAACACGCTCGGCCTGTTCGAGCGCGACATCGAGGCCATCGCCGATATCGTCCACGACGCCGGCGGCCTGCTCTACTACGACGGCGCGAACCTGAACGCGCTGCTGGGCCGCGCTCGCCCCGGCGACATGGGCTTCGACGTGATGCACTACAACGTCCACAAGACCTTCGCGACGCCCCACGGCGGCGGCGGCCCCGGCGCCGGCCCGGTCGGCGTCGTCGACGAGTTGGCGCCGTTCCTCCCGACGCCGCACGTCAGAGAGACCGACGGCGAAGCGGGATACGAGCGCTACGAGCCCGCCCGCTCCATCGGCAAGGTCCACGGTTTCGAGGGCAACTGGCTCGTCCTCCTGAAGACCTGCGCCTACATCGCCCGCCTCGGCGACGAGGGACTCGCCGACGCCAGCGCCAAGGCCGTCCTCAACGCCAACTACCTCGCCGAGCGGATCGATCTCGACGTGCCCTACGGCCCGTTCCACCACGAGTTCGTCGCCAGCGCCGGCGACCGCGACGCCGCCGACTTCGCCAAGCGGATGCTCGACTACGGCGTTCACCCGCCCACGACGAAGTGGCCCGAGATCGTCGACGAGGCCCTGATGACCGAGCCCACCGAAGCCGAGAGCAAGGACTTCCTCGACGACCTGGCGGCCGCGTTCAACACCGTCGCGAGCGAAGGCGACAGCGCGCTCGACGCCGCCCCCGAGCGCACCGCGGCCCGCCGGATCGACCAGGTCGAGGCCGCCCGGGAGCCCCGTCTCTCCTGGCACGCGCTCGAAGAAGAGTAAGGAGTCGGCTCGCCGACCCTCGAACGTGGCGCGCGCCGTCACAGCCGCGAGCGCACCTCGCGCGAGCGGGTCGAGATCTTTCATCGCCTACTGGTCGTGGCGTAGTCACCCGATCAGATTCGTTTCACAGCACATCGACCAGAAACACCTGATACGCAAACATGCATACCCACTTTTTGCGGCGGAGAGCTCCTCGTGGCCCTGCGGGCCGCTGCGGGGATCCTCCGCCACAAAAACGTGGGGAAAAAGGCCGGACGGCGCGCTCGCTTCGCTCGCTTGCGTCCGGTGAACCGCCTCGCTCACTCCGTTCGCTCGGCGGATGCTGGCGTGATACCTTCGCCACCTGTACTGAACAGTTCGGGTCTCCATTCGGAGCGTGTGAATAGATCCCACACTGTGCGTGGGACCAGACTGACGGTGGTCCAGTCCGCAGGGGCCGATATGACCTTCAGCATCTGCGCGCGCGAGCGATACGTCGACGAGGAGGGCGACGAGCAGACTCGCTACGGCGTCGCGGTGACGACGCGACTCGCGGGGGTCGGCACGCTCTGCCCGTTCGCCAGCGAGCACGGCGCGGTCGCCACCCAGAGCCTGGTCAACGTCGACCTGGGTCGGAAGGGGATCGAGTACCTCGGCGATGGGCTCGCGGTCGAGGACGCCCTGCAGAGTCTCCTCAACGCCGACGACGGCAGCCCTGGGCGCCAGCTCCACGGCGTCGGGAGCGAGGGGGAGTTCGCCTTCTCCGGCGAGGAGTGCAAACCCTGGTTCGGCGACACCGTCGGCGACAGCTACACCGTCGCCGGCAACCTGCTCACCGGCCCAGAAGTCGTCGACGCGGTGGCCGAGTCCTACGAAGAGAGCGCGCCCGCCGACCCGGACGACGCCGAGGACGGTGAGCCCGAGAGCGATGACTCCGAGTACGACGACGCCGACGCCCCGCTCGCGGAGCGACTGGTCGACGCGCTCGCGGCGGGCCACGCCGAGGGCGGCGACAAGCGCGAGGAACTACACGTCCAGAGCGCGGCCCTGCTCGTGCGCTCGACCGAGGACCGCGAGATGCGACCCTACTACGACGACCTGCGCGTCGACGCGACGGAGACGCCCATCGCGGACCTGCGGGACACCTACGAACTCGCGAAGGAGGGCTACGAGCAGGCGATGGACCGCTACGAGGAGTCCTACGCGGACGACGACGAGGCCGGCGACACCGACGCCTGAGGCGTCGTTTCCATTCGCTGTCGAACGATTCGCGGCCGCCGCGCCCTCACACGGTGAACTCGAAGAGGTCGTCGCCGACGTGGTGGATCGAGGTGACGACCTTCCCGGAGTCGCCGACCATGTCCGAGCCGTCGACCTGCGCGCGGCCGATGGCGAGGAACTTCCCGTGGCTCTCCTCGTTGATCGCGACGAGGTCGCCCGCCTCGATTGCGTCGTCGGCCTCGACGATGCCGGGGCGCATCACGTCGGCGCCGTCGGAGACGAACGAGACCGCGCCGGCGTCGACGGTGACGACGTTGCGCTCGGGCGGGTAGGCGTTGGCGCCCTGGACGGTGAGGAACGGTTCTTCGCCCCCCTGGTCCTCGACGTAGAGGACGAGCGGCTCGCCGTCGACGAGGACGACGTTCCAGTCGCTGTCGTCGAACTCGACCTTTTCGAAGCTGTCGGCGTCCATCTCGACGCCCAGGTGCTCGGCGAGGGCGTCCTCGATGGCCGCCACGGCGTCGGCCCGGAGGTGGTGGCGGGACTTGACTTCCATACCCGCCCGTCGGCCGCCAGCGGGGATAAATCGCCCGCTCCGTGCCGCGAGTGCGGCCCGTCCAGGTGGTCGCCTGCCCACTCAAAAACCCGCCTCACGAGCCGCCGAAAAGTGCTAAGTACCAGTCGTCCGAACGCCCTCTCATGTGGCGTTCCTCGCGTGGGAGTCGGGGGCGAGAAGTCACCTGCATCGCCTGTGGCGACTCGGTGCCCCGTTCGAAGGCCCGCGAGTACGACAAGTACGGCGACCGGTGGGACCGCTCGGACAAGGAGTTCGAATACCTCTGCAAGCCCTGCGACCGCGAGCGCTGTCACCAGCCCCGCGGCGACCTCGAAGCCCATCTCGAAGCCGTCGAGGCAGCGACAGACCATCCCGACCAGACGGCCTTCCTCGCCGCCTTCCTCGACCGCGCCGGCGCTCGCGACGAGTCCGTCGAGGAACGGGAACGCTGACACTCAGTAGCTCTCGGTCGCGACGCCGAGCGCTTCGAAGTCGGCCACGTTCTCCGTCAGTACGGCGTCGTCCATGATTTCCGCCATCGCCCCGATGTAGGCGTCGTTCGCACCGACCCCGGAACTTCCCCCGACGGCGTCGTCGGCCGCGGCGAGGAGTCGACCGGCTGTCCGCGCAACCTCCTCGTCTACGTCGATTCGGGGGTAGCCTATCAGTCTGTTTCGAACCTCCGCTGTCGTCGTCTCCCTGCGGACCGTCATCGCACCGTAGTACGTCTCCTGGACGACCGGCGTCGGGAGCCACTGGACCCCCCCGCCTCGACCAGTTCGACGCCCTTCGCGAACGCGTCCCGGTCGTCGGCCATCAGGTCGAATACGAACGTCGAATCCAGGATCATTTCCGACTCCACCAGACGATCATTTCGATTCGAACGTCTCCCGAGCGCGCGACAGACGGTCGGCATCACCGGCGCGCAATCGTTCCACCGCGTCTTTCGCTTCCTCGGCTTCGCCTTCAGTGAGTAACCCCGCTACGTCAGCGGGATGGGACCCACGGGTGAGACGGCGCAGTGTCTCTTCCATCGTCTCGTCGTCCTCCTTGTGGGCTTTCACCCACCGATGGTACTCGTCCGAGACGCGGATGGTCTTGGTCATATATCTCGATATACGATCCGGTGGTATCAGTAGTACTCCCGGAGCGGTGATCCGCGGCCCGAACCGCTTTCACCCGTCCGAGCGAGGGTGGGAAGGCATGACGGACCACCGGATCGGTTTCATCGGCACCGGCGCGGACCCCGATAGCCCCTCGGCGACGGGCTTCGCGATGGCCTACGCCCACGCCGACGCGTACCGCCGCATCGACGACTGCGAACTGGTCGCCTGCGCCGACATCGTTCCCGAGAACGCGCGGGCGTTCGCCGACGCGCAGGGCATCGCCGACGAGCACGTCTACGAGGACCACCAGGCGATGCTCGACGAGGCCGAACCCGACATCGTGAGCGTCTGCGTGCCGCCGGTCGCCCACGCCGAACTCGCGATCGACTGCTGCGAGCACGACGCCGTCGACGCCGTCCACTGCGAGAAGCCCATGGCGCTGACCTTCGGCGGCGCTCGCGAGATGGTCGCCGCCGCCGAGGAGACGGACACGCAACTCACCTTCAACCACCAGCGCCGCTTCGCCGACCTGTTCCGCGCGGCGAAAGCCCACGTCGACGACGGCGCCGTCGGCGACGTCGAGCGGGTCGTCTACACCTGGGGGAACTTCTACGACAACGGCACCCACGCCGTCGACATGTGCAACTACTTCGTCGACGAGACGCCCGCGGAGTGGGTGCTCGGGAGCCTCGACTACAGCGAGGAGCGCCTCATCTTCGGCACCCACAACGAGAACCAGATGTTCGCCCACTGGCGCTACGAGAACGGCGTCCAGGGCGTCGCCGCCACGGGTCCCTCCGCCGATCTCGTCCCCGCCGACTGGCGCATCGAGGGCACCGAGGGTCGGATCGATATCGATCTGTCCGACGAGCACGCCCTCGAAGTCACCCGTTTCGGCGAGGGCACCGAACGCGAGGAGTTCGAGCGCGGCGACGACTGGATCGCCCGCGCCATCGCCGACGTGGTCGCCGCCCTCGACGAGGACCGGCCCTGCGAGTTGCGCGCCGAGAACGCGTTGAAGGCCACCGAGATCATCTTCGGCGGCTTCCACTCCGTCCGCGAGCGCGGCCGTGTGGAACTGCCACCCGAGATCGACGACAACCCGATCCACGAGATGGTCGACTCCGGCGCGCTGACGCCCGAGTCGAGCGAGTAGCGCCGTCTCCCCGGTTCGATTGGCTTTTTCGGCTAATTTTTCACGCGAGAACACTTCTCGAAAGCGATCTGCGGCTCCCCAGTCTGAGGCCTTGACGGTGGCGTAAATCGCTGACCGCTATACGGAATCGATCGAACTGGGTCGAACCGGCTACTGCGAACAGGGTGACACCTCGACGAAGAACACTCGTGACAGCCACCGCAGACAGCGTGAAACCCCCGTCCGCTCCGGTCGAGGGGCTCGCTGTCTGCGGTGCTGTGCAAGTCGTTCCTGCGGGAGCTGTCACGCGTTTGCGGTCGTCGTCCCGGTCGGTCCGGCGGAGACGCCACCGCTCTTTCGGACCCCGAACCGTCCCACACTACCACCCACGACTCCCGAGCGACCACAGAAAGACTATCAGTACAGTCGTCAAAGGCCCGGCCATGAGCGACCAGGACGCGCAGGCCGAGGCGGGGACCGTCGAGGGCCAGGGTCCCGTCGAGATCGACGAGGAGATGGCCCGCCACATCGAGAACAAGCGCGACGACCTGCTTGAGAAGTTCGAGATCCCCGACGGCTTCCCGGCCGAAGTGATGGACGAGGCCGAGGCCGCCACGGAGGGGCTCGACGCGGAGATCGAGTCCGAACTCGAGGAGCGCCGGGACCTGCGGGACATGACGACCTGGACGACCGACCCCATCGACGCCCAGGACTTCGACGACGCCATCTCCGTCGAGAAACGCGACGAGGAGTACGTCCTCTGGGTCCACATCGCGGACGTGACTCACTACGTCACGCCCGACACCGCGATGTGGGAGAGCGCGCGCGAGCGCGCGAACACGACCTACCTCCCGGCGTACACCATCCACATGCTCCCGCCGACGCTGGCGGAGACGGTCTGCTCGCTGGTCCCCAACGAGGACCGCCTGGCCCACACCGTCGAGATGCACCTCGACCCCGAGACCCTGTCCTACGAGGAGATAGACATCTACAAGTCGGTCATCGAGTCCGACGCCCGGCTCACCTACTCGGAGTGCGAGAACCTGCTCGACGACCCCGAGGGAGCCGAGGATCTGCTCGAAGACCCCGAGGTCGACCTCGCCGAGAAGACCGAACTCGTCTGGGAACTCGCCGACCGGATGCACGAACAGCGCAAGGAGGACGGTTCCCTTGTGTTGAACCCGGCCCGCGACCGCGCTCACACCATCATCGAGGAGTGCATGCTCAAGGCCAACAAGGCCGTCACGCACGAACTCATGTGGGACCGGGGCGTCGAGGCGATGTACCGCGTCCACCCTCAGCCCTCGCCCGACGAGTGGGACGAAGCGCTGCGGGAGATCCAGGACCTCGACGGCGTGTCGATCCCGGGCGAAGCCTGGGACGACCCCCGGAAAGCCGTCAACGCCACGCTCGAACAGGCGCCCGCGCGCCAGCTCGACAAGATCCAGCGCGCCGTGATGTTCGTGATGCCGCGCGCGAAGTACATGAGCGACCCCTTCGGCGGCCACCACGCGCTGAACTTCGAGATCTACGGCCACTTCACCTCGCCCATCCGCCGCCTGTCGGACCTGATCAACCACTGGATCGTCGCCACCAACGACGTGCCCGAGGATCTGGCCGCGCTCTGTCAGCACGCCTCCGACAAGCAGAAAGACGCCGAGCAGTGCGAACGCGAGTACAAGCAGTTCCTCCAGGAAGTCGGCCTCGACCCCGACGCCGTCAACAACCGCGGCCTCGAAGTCGTCGACGAGGACTGACCGCGCGACGCCGCGCGGGCGGAAGACCCGTTGCCGATGCGGTGAAGCGCTCTCC
>Ga0207813_101012_pt1 | contig 11189 bp, 9 predicted proteins | sample A23E3SouthBayCA_2_FD_187730 | JGI IMG/M metagenome (GOLD analysis project Ga0207813, IMG submission 187730) | Aerobic enrichment media microbial communities from Eden Landing Ponds, California, USA - A23 E3 (4) (SPAdes) | ecosystem: Environmental > Aquatic > Marine > Unclassified | place... | reverse complement strand
CGCGCGCTGTCTCGCCGTCGACCCCGAGGTGATTTTGATGGACGAGCCCGCATCCGCGCTCGACCCCATCGCCACCGCCAAAATCGAAGACCTCATCGACGAACTCTCCGAGCAGTACACGGTCGTCATCGTCACCCACAACATGCAGCAAGCCGCCCGTATCTCCGACCAGACCGCCGTCTTCCTCACCGGCGGCGAACTCGTCGAGTACGGCGACACCGACCAAATCTTCGAGAATCCCGAGAGCCAGCGCGTCGAAGACTACATCAGCGGCAAATTCGGATGACGCGGGAGACGTACCAGGAGGAACTCGACGACCTCCGGCGGGAGGTTCGGGACATGGGCGACCTCGTGCTCGGCCGGCTCGACGACGCGCTCGCGTGCCTCGCGGGCGATGGAGACGACGAGCTGGCGCGCGCGGTCATCGAGGGCGACGCGGACGTGAACGAGCGCTACCTCGCGCTCGAAGACGCGTGCATCGACCTCATCGCGCTCCAGCAGCCCGTCGCGGGCGACCTCCGGTTCGTCGTCGCGTCCTTCAAGATACTTACCGACCTCGAACGCGTCGCCGACCTCGCGACGAACCTCGCGGAGTACTCGCTCACCGCGTCGAACACGGCGGTACCCGCGGACGACCTCACGACCATCGGCGAGCGGGCGCGAGATCTCGTGGAGCGGGCGCTCGACGCGTACATCGACACCGACCCGGCGGCGTGTCGCGCCATCGCGGACGACGACGACGAGATAGACGCGCTGTGCGCGCGAGCGAACGAGACCGTCGTCCGCGACCTCATCGAGCGCGAGGCCGACGCGGACGCGTGGACGGTGGAGAGCCTGCTGGACGACGTGTCCCGCGTTCTACTCACCGTCCGCGACCTCGAACGCATCGCCGACCACGCCGTGAACATCGCGGCGCGCACGCTGTACATGACCGAGAACGACCCAGCACTCATCTACTGATGGAGTCCCGGAAAGTCCAGTCCGTCGGCGGCGGCACGCTCACCGTCTCGCTCCCGCGCGAGTGGGCGGACACGACCGGAATCGCGGCCGGCGATTCGGTCGACTTGCACGCGCACCTCGACGGCGTGCTCGTCCTCCAGCCCGGCGCGAGCGAGGCCGACGACACCAGCCACGTCACCGTACCGGCCGTGGACGCGGACCGCCTCGCGGCGGTGGTTCGCGCCGCGTACGCGGCCGGCTACCGGACGATAGCGTTCGACGCCGACGGCGGCCTGTCGACGGACCAGCGCCGCGCGCTCGACCGCGCGGTCCGCGGTCTCCCCGGATTGAGCGTCGTGGACGACGACAGCGGGGTTCGACTCCGGTACGTGCTCGACCCGGCCGAGGTGTCCGTGTCCCAGTCGGTCCGGCAGTTGGCGTTCGTCGCGCGGAGCGTCAGCCGGGACGCCGCCGAAGCGCTCGCCGACGGTCGCGCGGTCGAGTTCGGGGACCGGACGAGTCAGGCGGCCCGGCTGACCGCGATGGTCGAGCGACACTTCTCGCGCGCGCTCTCCCGGCTGGACGAAGTGGACGCGCTCGGACTGACGCGGCCGCGGCTGGCGGAACTCCGGACGACGGCGCACGAACTGAACGGGGTCGCGTCGGACGCGGACCGCCTCGCAGCCGTCGCGGGCGACGTGGACCCCGCGGGCGCGTTCGTTGGCGAAGTCGCGTCGCTGGCGGGCGCGGCGCGCGAGGCGGTGGACGCCGGGACGCGGAGCGTGCTCGGTGACGCGGGCGTGGACGCCGCGCACGACGCACTGACAGCAGTGGAAGCACTCCGCGACGACATCGACGACCTCGACCGGCGGTTGTTCGAGGCGTCGAACGCGGACTACCGGCTCGTGCACGCCGTGAACGCCGTGCGGTCCGTCGCGGACCACGCGGAGCGCATCGCGACGGTCAGCGTGCAGCGCGGCCTCCGGGACGACGCGTACGCGACGCCGGACGAGCCGCCGGAAACGCCACAGTAGCCGGTCGTATTTTTGCCGGAACTGGTGGGCTTACTTCGCCACCACCGGACAGTCTATCACGAATGAAGAAACAGTTACTCGTGACCGACTTCCTCGACCGCGCCCGCGACTACTACGGCGACCGCGAGGGCGTCGTCGGCGCGGACGGCAGTCGGTTCACGTACGGGGAGTTCGGCGAGCGCGTCGACGCGTTCGCCGCCGCGCTCCAAGCGCGCGGCATCCAATCGGGCGACCGGGTCGCAGTCGTCGACCCGAACACGCACTACCACCTGGAAGCCGCGTTCGGCGCGATGAGCGCGGGCGCGGTTCACGTCCCGCTGAACTACCGGCTCACGGCCGACGACTACGCGTACCTCCTCTCGGACTCGGGCGCGGACGTGGTGTTCGCGGACCACGAGTACGCGGAGAAAGTCGAGGCCGTGCGCGACGACGTGCCCGCCGAGACGTTCGTGACGAACGACGCCGACGCCGTCGCGGGCGACTGGCTCGACTTCGAGGAGTTCCTCGGCGACCCCGGCGACTACGAGCGCCCCGAGATGCACGAGGACGACCTCGCGACCATCAACTACACGTCCGGCACGACGGGCGACCCGAAGGGCGTCTGCCGCACCCACCGCACGGAGTCCCTGCACGCGCAGCTGGCGACGATTCATCACCACCTGGCGGACGACGACACCTACCTGTGGACGCTCCCGATGTTCCACGTCAACGGCTGGGGGCACATCTACGCCGTCACCGGCCGGGGTGCGACGCACGTCTGCACGCGCGGCGTGGACGCCGAGACGGTGTTCGACGCCATCGCGACGGAGGACGTGTCCTTCCTCTGCTGTGCGCCGACCGTGCTCACGCTTCTCCAGGAGTACGCGGAGGAGAACGACCCGGACTTCACGGGCGCGAACCCGATTCGGGTGACGGCGGCGGGGAGCGCGCCGCCGACCGCGACGATTCGCGCCGTCCAGGAGGAGTTCGGCTGGGAGTTCCTCCAGCTGTACGGTGCGACTGAGACGGGACCGCTCATCGCAACGTCGGACGCGGAGCGCCTCCTGCCCGAGTCGGGCGAGGAGCGGTACGCCGCCCAGCAGCGACAGGGCGTCGCGCCGCTCGCGACCGACCTCCGCGTCGTGGACGAGGACGGCGAGCGCGTTCCGCGGGACGACAGCACCATCGGCGAGGTGGTGGTTCGCGGGAACCAAGTGATGGAACGCTACTGGAACAAGCCCGAACAGACCGAGGAGGCGTTCAGCGGACGACTGGAGGGGTTCTTCCACACGGGCGACCTCGCGACAGTGGACGAGGACGGCCTCATCTCCATCAAGGACCGGAAGAAGGACATCATCATCTCGGGCGGGGAGAACATCTCCTCGGTGGAGCTAGAGGACACGTTGTTCGGCCACGACGCGGTCGGCGAGGTCGCGGTGATTCCGTCGCCCTCGGAGAAGTGGGGAGAGACGCCGAAGGCGTTCGTCGTGCCCGCGAACGGCACGCCCGAGGACCCCGGCGTCACCGCGGAGGACCTCACCGAGCACACCCGTGAGCGCCTCGCGGACTACAAGACGGTCCGAGAAGTGGAGTTCGTCGAGTCGATTCCGATGACGGCGACCGGCAAGATTCAGAAGTACGAACTCCGGGAGCGCGAGTGGGACGACGAGGACAGCATGGTCGGCCAGGGATAGCGAACTAGAGCAGTTCCGCGAGCAGTTCGTGCGAGCGCATCCCGGTTTCGTGGTCGGGAACCGTGTGCTGAATCATGAGTTCCTCGACGCCGAGTCGGTCTTCGAGTCGGGAGAACACCGATTCGAGGCGGTCGGGGGTGCCGGCGAGCGCGCGCGGCCACTCGTTTTCGGGGAGCGTCTCGGGCGTCGGGTCGGGGACGCCGCCGAGTTCGTCGACGGCGTCGGGGACGGTCGGCGTGGTGGTGAGGTCGCCGCGGCGGAGGCGCTTCCGGGCGGCCATCGACACCGCGCGCAGTCGCGCGGCCTCCTCGTCGGTTTCGGCGGCGACGGCGTTCACGGCGACCATCGACCGCGGGCTGTCGACGCCGGCGGCGAGCGCGGACGGTTCGAAGTGCTCGCGGTACGCGTCGAGGGCGTCCGGCGCCCACCCCGGGCGGATGAAGGAGGCGAAGCAGAATGGGAGGCCGAGTTCGCCCGCGATAGTCGCGCTCGCGGTGCTCGACCCGAGCACCCAGGGTTCGGGCGGGTGTGCGCCCGAGCGAGGGACCTGGAGGTCGGCGTACGCGTGGCCGGAAGGGTAGTCGTCGTAGAGGTGGGTGAGGACGGCCTCGATCTTCTCGCGGTGGTCTTCGTCGGGGTTCTCGACGTGGCGTTCGGTGCCGAGCGCGCGGTCGGCGGCCGGCGACCCGTTCGCGCGGCCCAGGCCGACGTCGACGCGGCCGGGGGCGAGCGCGTCGATGGCCCCGAACTGCTCCGCGACCTTGAACGGACTGTAGTGATTCAGGAGCACCGCACCCGACCCGAGGCGGATGCTGTCGGTGTGCGCGGCGAGGTGGCCGAGGAGGACTTCGGGCGTGGTGCCGGCGAGGCGGTCGGCGCGGCCGTGGTGTTCCGCGACCCAGAACCGCTCGAACCCGAGGCGTTCGGCCTGCTGTGCGGCCGCGACGGTGTTCGCGTAGGCGTCGGTCGCGGTGCCGCCGCGCGGAACGGGCGAGAGGTCGACGACGGAGAGCTGCATGGCGGAGGTCGGGTCTTCGGCCGAATAACGGTTCGGTAAGGGGCGAACGCGACTCAGTTTCGATTCATCCCGGAGTCGACGCCGGACTGCATGAATCGCGCGAGAATACGGCCGATGCTGCTGTGTTCGGTCCACATCGCTTCCTCGCCGCTCCCGCCGTCGGTGGCGGCGGCGAGCAGCACGGTTTCGTCGTCTACCATCAGCGCGCGGCCGGCGAAGTCCGCGGGGTGGTCGTCGTCCATCACGAGCACGCGAATCGGCGCGTCCGCGAACCGCTCGCGCGCGTCCGGTTCGGCGCTCAGCACGGTGACGGCGAGGCCGGCGTCGGCGCGGTCGCGGAGCGCGGCCTTGATGTCGTCGGTGATGGAGCGCTCGGCGGGCGCGACGAGGAAGACGCTCTCCTCGGCGGGCGCGACGAGGTCGACGATGCGGTCGTCGATTGGGCGGCGGCCGCGGAGGGTCGCGACCGCGCCGTCCGTCTCCCGGTCGGGGGCGCTGGTGCGGAGGGCTTCGAGGTGGTCGAAGGCTTCGTCGCGTTCGCGTTCGAGGCGTTCGGTGAGTTGGCTGCGGGCGGCGTCGAGGCTCACTGCGCGGTACTGTTTGGGCGAGGACTCCACGAGTTCGGCGAGACCGCGTTCGACGAGGGCGTCGGCGGCGCCGTACACCTGCGAGCGCGGCACCTCGGACGTGTCGCTTACGTCCTGGGCGGTGCCGGTGCCGAGTTCTTGGAGGGCGACGAACACGCGCGCCTGATAGTTCGGGAGGCCGAGGCGTTTCAGGGCGGCGACTGCGTCTCGTGTGCTCATGGTGTCTCGCGTCGGATGTGAGTGTTCGCCGGGCGGGTTCTTCAGTACCGCGCTCCAACCTCGATAAATATAGTAGAATACTACAATATTTATGTTCTAGGTGGGGGTAGGGTGTAGTATGTCACTGGCAACGCGGTTCGCGGGGTTCGTCACGGACCACAGCAAGGTCGTCGTCGCCGTCCTCCTCGTCGCGACGCTCGCAGTCGGCGCGGGCGCGGCGAACGTCGACGGCGGCCTCACCATCGCCGGGTTCAGCAGCGACTCACCCGAGGCCGACGCGTACGACTACGCGCAGGAGAACTTCCGAACCGACGGCGAGAACACGACCGTCGTGCAGGTCGTGATACGGGACGAGAACGCGCTCTCGAAGGAGAGCCTGCTCGCCAGCCTCCGCTTCCAGCAGGAGGCGCGCGCCGCCGCGAGCGTGAATCGAACCCTCCGCGACGACCGGGCGTTCGTCGACCTCGCGTCCGTCGTCGCCACCGCCGCAATCCACGCGGAGGACGGCGCGAACGCGACCGGGACGCCGTCGCTCGACGCGCAGAGGGCGCAACTGGAGTCGATGACGGCGGGCGAAGTCGAGGACGCGGTCGCGCGCGTGCTCGACCCCGACGCCTCGATACCGGGTGCCGACCCGTACTCGCTCCTCCCGACGGACTACACGCCGGGCGCGACTACCGCCGACGCACGCGTCGTCTACGTCTTCCAGGACACCACGGGCGCGACCGGCGACGACCTCCCGGAGCGCATCGCCGCCGCCCAACTCGACCTCAAGGCCATCGCCGCGGACACCCTGCCCGGTGAGAGCTTCGTGTTCGGCGCGGGCATCGTGAGCGAGGAGAGCACGCAAGCCACCGGCGAGAGCTTCGCCATCATCTCGCCCGTCGCCTTCCTCCTCATCATCCTCGTCCTCGGACTCGCGTACCGCGACGTCTTCGACGTGCTGTACGGCCTGCTCGGCGTCGCGCTCACGCTCGTCTGGATGTTCGGGTTCATGGGCTGGGCGGGCATCGGCCTCACCCAGATACTCATCGCCGTTCCGTTCCTCCTCGTCGGCCTCTCCATCGACTACGCCCTCCACGTCGTGATGCGCTACCGGGAAGCCCGCGCCGACGACCCCACGCGCTCCCGCCGCGAAGCGATGCGGCGCGGCCTCGCCGGCGTCGCCGTCGCGCTGGCCGCCGCGACGTTCACCACCGCCGTCGGCTTCCTCTCCAACGCCGTCAGTCCCGTCGGTTCCATCCGGGACTTCGGCGTCGTGAGCGCCGCCGGCATCGCCGCCGCCTTCCTCGTGTTCGCGCTTCTCCTTCCCGCACTCAAACTCGAACTCGACGGCCTGCTCGCCCGCGTCGGCCTCGACCGCCGGGCGTCGCCGTTCGGCCGCGGCGGCGTCGCGGGCCGCCTGCTCGGCGTCGGCGCGACCGCCGCCCGCCGCTCACCGCGGGCGATTCTCGTCGTCGCGCTCGTCCTCACCGTCGCCGGTGGCGCGGTCGTCACGGACATCGACACCACCACCGACCAGACCGACTTCCTCCCGCGCGACTCGCCCGACTGGATGGACTCCCTCCCCGGCCCCTTCCAACCGAGCGACTACAGTCTCGTGGAGAACGCCGAGTACCTCCAGGACTCCTTCGTGCAGGACCGCGACCAGTCCACTGGCCTTCTCCTCGTTCGCGGTGACGTGACGAACCCGCGGATGCTCGACGCGCTCGACGACGGGCGCGCCGACCTCCGGAACGCGAGTTCGACGGTGACGCTCGCCGACGGAACCCTGTCCGCGACGGGGCCGCTGGAGACCATCGACACCGTCGCCGCGCGTAACGACACCGTCGCCGCCGTCGTCGCGGACGCCGACACCGACGGCGACGGCGTGCCCGACCGGAACCTCGCAGCGGTGTACGACGCAGTCTACGCCGCCGCGCCCGACGACACGGCCGCCGTCATCGCCCGCGAGAACGGCGAATACGGCGCGCTCCGCGTCGCCGTCTCCATCGCCGGGAGCGCCGAACCCGGAACCGTCACGGGCGAACTCCGTGACGTTGCCACCACCGTCGAGGACGAGAGCGGCGTCGCCACCATCGCCACCGGCCAGCCCGTCGTGAACTACCTCGTCCAGCAGAGCGTGCTCCGGACGCTCGTCGAGGGCTTCCTCATCACCGCCGGCGTCATCCTCGCCTTCCTCACCGTCATCTTCTGGACGCGCTACCGCTCCCTGACGCTCGGCGCGGTCGTGCTCGCGCCCGTCGTCGCCGCGCAGGCGTGGCTGTTCGGCACGATGTACCTCGCCGGCCTCCCCTACACGACCGAGACGGCCATCATCGCCGCCATCGGCATCGGTATCGGCGTCGACTACGCCATCCACATCGGCGAACGGTTCGTCGACGAGTACGACGGCGAGAACGCCCCCGAAGCGCTCTCGCGCACGCTCACCGGAACTGGCGGCGCGCTCCTCGCGAGCGCGGGCACGACCGTCGCCGGGTTCGGCGTGCTCTCGCTCGCGCTCGTCCCATCCCTCCAGCGGTTCGGGTTCGTGACGAGCGTCGCTATCGCATACGCGTTCCTCGCGAGCGTCCTCGTCCTCCCGAGCCTCCTCGCGGTCTGGACGCGGTACACGGACGCCGCCGTCACCCGGACGGACTAATCGCCGAAGGGGTCGAACCGCCGGCCGGTGAGCGTCCGCGGTTTCAGCCAGAACAAGCGGAGGTCTGCCTCCTCGATGGGGACGCCGGACTCGTCGAGCGCCGTGAACACGGCGTTGTCGGCGAGCGCGGAGAGCGCGTCGGGGACCTCGTCGTCGTCCACCGGGGAGAGCGGGCCCTGTGCGACGACGCTCGTCGCGCGCAAGTCGTCGCGCAGTTCGAACACCGTGAACGACGCCGTGCGGGTGGTCGTCACGAAGTCGCGCTTCCTGCTCCACGGGGCGTCCGCGAACTGCAAGCAGATGAGGCGGTCGTCGCCGTCGTAGCCGTAGGATATCGGGAGGCCGTACGCGTCGCCGTCGGCGGCGAGGGAGAGCACGCCGACGCCGTGCTCGCGGAGGAACGCGTCTACTTCGTCGTCGCTCAACTGGAGGGCGGGGCGGCGGTCCATACCCCGGAATTTTCAGAAGAACGCGTAAAGTCGTTGGTGTCCGTTAGGGCGTCCACTCGCCGTCGAAGTCCTCGTGCGTGAAGGGCTGGGCGTCCTCGCCCGAGTAGGCGGCGACGAGGTGGCCGTCACCCTCCAAGTAGTACTTGTAGGTGGTGAGGCCGTCCAATCCGACGGGGCCGCGGGCGTGCGTCTTTCCGGTGCTGATGCCGACTTCCGCGCCGAGACCGTACCGGTAGCCGTCCGCGAACCGCGTGGAGGCGTTGTGGAAGACGCTCGCGGCGTCGATGCCCTGCATGAACACCGCGGCGTGCTCGTCGTCCTCGGTGACGATGGACTCCGTGTGCTTCGAGCCGTGCGTGTTCACGTGGTCGACGGCGTCGTACACGTCCTCGACGACCTTGATTGCGAGTTCGAGGTCGCCGTACTCGCTGTCCCAGTCGTCGTCCGTCACGGGGTCGATGTCAACGATCTCGCGTGTGCGTTGGTCGCCGCGCAGCGTCACGTCGGCGTCCCGGTAGCGCGACACAATCTCCGGGAGGAACTCGGACGCGACGGAGTCGTGGACGAGCAGGGTCTCGACGGCATTGCACACCGCGGGGTACTGGACTTTCGCGTCGAACGCCACGTCCGCGGCCATGTCGAGGTCCGCGGCGTCGTCCACGAACACGTGACAGATACCCTCGGTGTGTCCGAGCACGGGAATCTGCGTGTTGTCCTGGATGTAGGAGACGAACGCGGAGGAGCCGCGCGGCATCACGAGGTCGACGCTGTCGTCCATGTCGAGCAGTCGGTCGACGTCCTCGCGGGCCTCGATGAGCTGCGCCCAGCCCGGGGACACGTCGTCCGCGACCTCGGTGATGATGTCGTAGAGGACGCGGTTCGATTCGCTTGCTTCGCTCCCGCCCTTCAGGATGACGGCGTTCCCGGACTTCAAGGCGAGCGCCGCTATCTGGACGAGCGCGTCCGGCCGCGACTCGAACACGGTGGCGACGACGCCGATGGGGACGGAGACCTTGTAGAGGTCGAGGCCGTCGTCGAGTTCGCGCGCGGAGAGCGTGCGCCCGAGCGGGTCGTCCTGGCCCGCGACGGACTCCACCATCCCCGCGATGTCCTCGACCTTCGACTCGTCGAGGCGGAGGCGGTCGACGAGCGCCGCGGAGTACTCGCCGCGCTCGTGCGCCTCTTCTGCGGCCGCCACGTCGGTTTCGTTCGCGTCGAGTATCTCGTCGGTTCGCTCGCGGAGCGCGTCCGCGATGGATTGGAGTGCGTCGTCGCGTTCGTCCTCGCGGACGTTCGCGAGGTCGAGCGCAGCGCGTTCGGCCGCGTCCACCTTCTCGCGTGTGCTCTCAGTCATCGTTCTGGATGGGAACGAATACGGTGCCCGTGGGCTTCCCGGTGGCGATTCGCTCCAGCACGTCCGGCGTCTCGGAACCCGCGATAATCGCGGGAATGCCGTGTTCGGCGGCGGCGCGCGCACGTTCGACCTTCGTCAGAATGCCGCCGAACGACCCGGTCGCCGTCTCCTCGATGACTCGCTGGACTTCGGCGTAGTTCTCGCCGACCGCCTCGATGCGGTGCGCGGCTGGGTCCCGCTTCGGATTCCCCGTGTAGACGCCGTCCACGTCCGTCAGCGTGACGAGGAGGTCGACGCCGACGCCGATGGCGACCGACGCGGAGAGCATGTCGTTGTCCCCGATGCGAATCTCCTCAGTCGCGACCGCGTCGTTCTCGTTGATGATGGGGACGACGCCCCAGTCGAGGAGGGTGTCGACCGTGTTCTGGACGTTCGTGAACCGCTCGGGGTTCGAGAGGTCGTGCTCCGTGAGGAGGAGTTGCGCTATCTTCTGGTCGTAGCGCTCGAAGCTCTGCGTGTAGTGACGCATCAGGTGGCTCTGACCCACCGTCGAGAGCGCCTGACTCTCTTCCAGCGTATGGCTCTCCCGGTCGGTGTCCTCGATAGCGTCGATGCGGCCGATACCCGCGCCGACCGCGCCAGAGGATACGAGCAACACGTCCGTCCCGCGCTCGCGGAGGGCGACGATGTCGTCCACGAGCTTGTCGAGTTTCTCGCGGTCGAGCCGCGAGTCCTCGTCCGTGAGCGAGTTCGTGCCCGCTTTCACGACGACGCGGTCGGCGCTCGCCGCCCGCTCGCGCGCCCGCTCCACGCTCTCGGAACTGACTCGTGCGACGGCGCGTTCCTCACTCATCGTAGTCGTCCGCGAGTTCCCGAGAGCGCTTCTCGGCCGCTTCGACCGCCTTCCGAACGGCGGCGTCGGCGTCGCTGTCCCAGAGGACGTCCATTCCTTCGATGGTCGTCCCGTTCGGCGAGCAGACGGCTTCGATGAGTTCGTCGACGCTCCGGTCGTCCCGCAGCACGGTCTCGGCCGCGCCCTTGAACGTCTGCGCCGCCAGCACTTCCGCCTGCTCGGGGTCGAGTCCGCCGTCCACGCCCGCGTCCTTCACGGCCTCGATGAGGTAGAACGCGAACGCCGGGCCGCTCCCGTTCACCGCGGTCGCCGTGTCCATCAGTTCCTCGGGCACCTCGACGTACTCGCCGAGCGCTTCCAGGATGGCGCGCACCTCGTCCGTCACGCCCGTCTCGGTGACCGCCGCGGCCATGTCGCGGCTG
>Ga0207813_101010_pt1 | contig 11196 bp, 10 predicted proteins | sample A23E3SouthBayCA_2_FD_187730 | JGI IMG/M metagenome (GOLD analysis project Ga0207813, IMG submission 187730) | Aerobic enrichment media microbial communities from Eden Landing Ponds, California, USA - A23 E3 (4) (SPAdes) | ecosystem: Environmental > Aquatic > Marine > Unclassified | place... | reverse complement strand
ACCGTGACGCTCTTGCTCGCCGGCGTGCTGACGAGCTACGTCACGCTCGCGCTCGGAATGCTGGTCCACGAGGCCAGCGTCCTCGCGGTGATCGGCAACGGAATGCGACTGCTGCGGTACTGACAAGATAATACTATTTTCAGGAATCCACGACAATGTCCGAAACCACGAATCCGACCGACACGAAGCGTACCGAGGAGCACTGGGCCGTCGAATACGATGTCGAACCGATCCGGATCCGCGACCCCGTCGCGGAGGCACTCGCGGTCCTCGAACCCGGCGAGCCGTTCGTCGTCACCTACGGGGATCTGGTCAAAGTAGCGGGGCACTCCTGTCCGACTGCGTCGGGCGCCTATCGGATCACACAGATCGGGCTCGATGCGCTGTACCCGGACGACTGTCCGACCCGAAGCGAGATCGAAGTGCTCGCAGCAGGACCGCGCGACGATGCCACCTACGGCGTCATGAGTCGACTGATCTCGTACGTGACCGGGGCAGCGCAAGAAGATGGATTCGGCGGACTCGCCGGTGGTCACGGTGATCGCCAGCACCTGCTGACGTTCGACGCTTTCGAGTCCGGCAGCGCGGACCCCGCGTTCAGGCTCCGTCGAACCGACACCGTCGAAACCGTCGAGGTGACCTACCACGTCAGCAGCGTTCCGAATGGCGGACCCGCGATCGGTAGTCTCCAGCGGATCATCGACGGGACGGCCAGCGAGGAAGACCGCGAACTGTTTGCGGAGGCCTGGCACAGTCGCGTTCAAAACGTTCTTTCGGACGATTCGCTGTTCACGGTGACGACCGTCGAACACTGACCACAGGGCAGTCTGTTCGAGAGTGACCGGGTGTCGATCGCTCTCACCGGCGGATCACTCGCCGCTGAGCCACGCACGCCGCAGCCGGTGAAATTGTTCGGTAGATGCGTCGCTCTGATCGGCAGCAGCGCGCAGATCTGCTCCGGTGACATTTCCACGCTCGAGAGCACGCTGGAAGAGGTCACCGACGACCGTTGCAGTTTCATCCCCCTCGGCCGAGTAGTGGCCAGACGCTGTCTGTACTGCACCGTCGAACGCCAACTCGTCGCCGTCGGTAGATTCCTCGGGAAGCCCGACCGAGTAGGAGAGGGTAGCTTCCGTCTCCGGCGTATCGAGTTCCCAGAGGACCGTCAGCTCGTCGTCGTTTCGATTCACGGCGACCGGTTCGGGGTCGGCATCGACGTCCGTGACCGTCCCCGGGGCCTGCTCTCGAACCGATACTCGACCCTCGATCCCGCGGATCGAGACGGTGACCGGGAGTGATTGCCCTGGGAGGGGATACGGTCGCTCGATCGTTCGCGCCGCGAGGCGGTCCGTTAGCGCCGGTGGACCGCTCGCTTTCACGGCCGGCTGCTCTTTGGCTGTGTGCGCCTCGGATCGGTCTGCCTGGGTCTCACTTCTGCTCGTCGCTCCCTGCCCCGCGTCCCCGGTGAACCGGGCCCAGACGACCAGGATACTCGGGAGGACGAAGACGGCCGCCAGGAACGCGTAGACGATAGTGAGAGCGGTGATGAGACCGAACGACTGGAGGAACGGCAAAATCGCGACGAGCAGAACGGCGAATCCCGCGGCCGTCGTTGCCGCACTCGATAGTAAGGCCCCGCCAGTACCGATCACCGTTTCGTGGAGGGCTGTTGGGACGCTCTGGGCGCCGTCCAGTTCCTGATTGAATCGCTCGCTGATGTGCAGGCTGTAGTCGACGCCGAGCCCGATCGTGAGCCCGGTGATCATGCCCGTGACGATGTTGAACGGAATCTCCAGAAGCGCCATCGTTCCGAGCACCCACGCGAGCGTCATCGCGACCGGCACGATCGTGACGACCCCGAGCGATGCGCTTCCTTCAGTCACCCGGTAGGCTATCGAGAGAAACACCAGCACCGACAGCAGCGCGACGACGAGACTCAGGATCGCCGTCTCGGCGAGTTGATCGGCGGTGATCTGGTTGACGATCACGTCCCCCGTTGCGATCGCGGCGACCCCACCGCCATCGATATCGTCGGCGATCCAGTCCATCTGGTCGGTCACCGTCTCGGCCTCCGCGTCACCGTCGACCGTCACGACCATCCGAAGTGCCTGGTATTCCCCGCCTTCGCGATGAACGACGGTGCTCGCGTCGTCGGGGGCGATCCGGTAGAGGTCGTCGAAGACGGCGGTCACGTTCTCGTCGGGAACACCGTCGCCGTCGGTATCTGACGCCGCGAGCGTCTCGTTGAAGGATTCGTTTCGCGCTGCCGCGTCGTCCATGACGGTGATCGGATCGGAGATCGCGGCCGAGCCGTCGGCGTAGGTTTCGGTGACGGACAGGTCGCTGGCGTTCGTCCGCGCCTCGTCCATTCGATCCAGCGTCTCGGGATCGGTCACGTCGCCACGGACGAGGATCGTCGCCGTCGTGTCCTGTCTGACGAAGTCCGAGTCGAGCGTTTCGATCGCCGTCTCGGCGGTGTACGTTCCGGGAGCGACGGGTTCTGGAAGGTCTTTCAGCCAGTCGGCCGGGTCTTCCGCGAGGAAGTCCGACTGCTCGAAACTCGCGTCGATATCGGTCCCACCGTACACACCGACGCCACTGATCACCACGGCGACGACGATGACGACGTACGGCGCAGTCGTTGCCAGCGTCGAGCCGGTGTCCAGAACCGTATTGATCGACCCGCGTCCGGTGCCGACCGCCGGCTTCACTCGATCAACCCCGCGCGATTCCAGTACGTCGTCGAGTTCGACCTTCAGTGCCGGAACGAGGACGCCGAAGACCAGTAGCGCGGCGACGATCCCGATCGCGCTGACGAGGCCGATCTCCCGGAAGATCGACAGCGGACTCGTGAGGTTCGAGAGAAAGCCGATGACTGTCGTCGTGGTGACGTAGGCGAGCGCGACGCCGACGCTCCCGAGGCCGACAGCCATCGCTTTCGAGGGCGACGTGTCTTCGTCTTCGCGTTCTTCGCGGTAGCGCATCACGACGTGGAGGCCGTAATCGATCGAGAGCCCGATCAGCAACACGAGGACGACGATGAACGGCTGGCTGAACGCGATCCCGGACCAGCCCATCGTCCCGAACGTCCAGACGAGGACGAGCCCGATCCCGCCCAGGCCCAGCAGGATATCCAGGGGATCCCGGTAGACGACGACGAGGACGAACAGGACGAACGCCGCGGCGAGCGGCCCGACCAGCAGAACGCTGTCGGTCATGGAGTCGCGGATCTCCGTCGAGACGATCCCGTCTCCGTAGACGAGCACGGACATCGAGTCGTCTCCGGGGGCGAGATCGACGATCGCAGTCTGTGCGTCTTCGATTGCCTCGGGGGCGTCGCCCGGAGCGAACGACCCGCCGGGACTCTCCTGGGTGACGACCAGCAGCGTGGCGTTCACGTCCGCGGTCCCCGGCTCGTAGTACTCCGGCATAAACGCCAGTGCCCCGGCGGAGCGGCTCGCGTTCGCAGCCAGCGCCTCCGCAGCGAGATCGTCGATCTGCGAGTCGTTCAACGACTGGAGCGCTTCGACTTGCTCGTCGAGTATCGGATCGATACTGTCGATCGCCGCCCGTTCGTCCGACAGGTTCGCGTACTCCTCGGCGAGGATGCTCTCGTCCTGGTTCCGATTTTTCACGCCGTCTGTCTCGTTGGTGCTATCGGACGTGTCTGTGCCGTTCACGCTGTCGATACTGGCATTCGCGTTTGCGCCACGGCGCTCTGTGACAGTGTCGTTGAACAGGTCGTAGTCTTCCTCGGTGAGGTTCACCGAACTGTTGGCGTCGACGCTCTCGAAGGCCGGACGCACACTCCGGTTCGGGTTCGAGACGAGTGATTCGAGCGCCCCGTGGAGGGCCGCTTTCGTCTCGTCGAGTTCGCGCTGGCGGTCCTGCAGGTCTTCGACGCGGTCCTCCCGGATCGATGCAGTTGCGAGTACTTGCGCGACGCTCGCGGTCGGATCCTCGTCCGCGAGCGTCCCGTCGATCGTCTCGTTGGTGCGGATGGACTGCTCGTATTCGAGCATCGCCACGAGCGTCTCTCGATCGAGGACGTCCTCGTCCCGGACGATGACCTGGGCCCGGGTCGCGTTCTCTGGCCCCGACGAGAAGTTGGCGTCCGTGTAATCGAGCGCGTCAGCCTCGTCGGCGTCGGTCTGGAACTGATCGAGCGACGTCGAGCGATCGAGCATCGTCACACCGCTCCCGACGATGACCGACGCCACGAGCATCACTGCGATAACGATCCGTGCGTTGTCCGCGATCGTTTCGGCGATATCTCCCGTCATCGCGTCTCGCCTCCGAGCCGTCTCGATCCGTTACCGAACGATCGTTCGATCATTGTGTACCGAACGTTCGGTAGACTACCATTGTAAAACTTCCGCCGAACGCATCAGCTGGTAGACCCCTCAGCGGTAACAGCGCGGAAGTTCACGGCTTCAGCCGTTGGTAGCTGCTCCGTTGTCGAGGTTGACGTCCGCGAGATGGAGACGGTACGACCCCGTCCACTCGGTGGCAGCGGTCGGGGATCGTCTTCGGTCGCGAGACCGGTCGTGAACAGCTATGCGTGTTCGATCTCGATGTGCCACTCGTCGGGCCCGACTTCGGTCGCCTCGTAGGTGAAGCCGCGACTCTCGATGACGTCGTAGAGCGGCCCCGGCTCGAAGCTGTTGATCAACAGTAGCGTGTCTCCCTCAGGGAGACTGCTCAGTGCGGCCATAATGTCCCCGAACGGCTCGCCGTCGATGTTCCGCACGTCGAGTCGTTCGTCCGCCGTCTCGGTCATTTCTGAACTCATGGACGTACCGATGTCCGTCTCGCACCTGTATATTCTCCCGATAACGTTCGGCCGAGGACGGACAAGTCGACGCGTACAACCGTCTCGTCGTTGGGACGCTCCGCTAGAAACAAAACACGAACGGATACATCAGCGCCACCCGATCTCCGCCTTCGAGTTCCGTATCGAGGCCGTCGAGGTGTTCGTTGAACCGGCCGTTGACGGCGACGCGGGCGAACGCCCTGGTCTGTTCGCCCTCCGGGTTCTTGTTCCAGACTCCGGGTGGATCTCCTTCCAGGGGTGCCCATCCGCGTGCAGTCGCGTCGGCTTCCGTCTCGGCGATGAGCATATCGGCGACGTCGTACTCCTCGAAGAACGCGTCGAGAAACTCCCGAAGCGACGATCCGTCGAACGTGTACTCGAAACTCCCCGTGCCGACTGCCGACCGAACGTGGCCGGTACACTTGACCTCGACTGTCGTCACCATCGCTGCCGACGTGACCGCATGCTCGACCGAGACACGATGCTCATATCCGTCTGTAGTGATCGACACAACTTGCCGATATTCCCGAACATATTCGTGCCGATTGCGATCTGCAGGAACCAACAGAGGCTTGGTTGCTGATACTGGTAGCTATACGTTCGTAGCGATATCCGGCACGACGGCGTGCCAGACCAGATGGTATCGCCGCCAGTATGACCCCGGGATATATACACGCTGTCGAACAACCGTTCGGTATGACAGATCGCGACGACGGACCGTCGTTTTCGTTCGTCAGCGAGCCGGAAGACACGCGCGAACGGATCATGCAGGCGACGTTCGAGACCGTCCAGGCGCACGGGTTCGCGGGGCTGTCGATCGGCCGGATCGCCGACCGGGCCGACCTCAGCAAGTCCTCGGTGTACCACTTCTACGACGACAAGGACGACCTCTTGCTCGCGTTCCTGGACGCGATGCTCGCCCAGTTCGGCGGGCCGCTGGCGGACGCCGACTTCGACGACCCGGAGACGGAACTCTGGACGCTCGTCGATTTCGGCCTCTACGGGACGACCGGCGAACAGTTCCCGCCGGTCGACGGGGTCGGCGACGTGAACGGCCGGCCCTACGTGGAACTTCGATCGCAGGCGACCCACGACGACGAGTATCGCGATCGGTTCACCGACATCGACGCGTCGATGCACGAGCGACTCGCGACGGTCATCGACCGCGGTATCGACGACGGCGTCTTTCGACCGGTCGACCCCGATCGCACGGCGCAGTTCCTGCTGACGGTGTTGCTCGGTGGGCTGTTCCGCCGGGCTACCAGTGACGGCCTCGACGCCGACGCGGTCCGATCCGAGCTCGAAGCCGTCGTCGACGACAGGCTACTGCCGGCGTAGCGTCCTGCAAGACGCTTCGGGCGTCGAGAGCCGCTGTACGACCGGGTCGATCGAACGTGTTCGGGACAGTCCACAGGGACGGTGAGACCGAACGGGGAGGTACGATGGGTCTGTTCAGCCGAGGCGACAGCGGCGGGCCGGAGTTCGACGAGTACGGGGAGTTCGTCCCGTCGAACGTCCCGGATCCGGGACCGCGTCTGACCGATCACGCGGTACTCGAAGGGGAGGAGCACGTCGAGATCCACCGGACGGTCCGGGACATCTTCGAGGAGCGGGGCGTCTACGACACGACGTTCGGATACAACCTCGCGAAGCTCAACCTCGATCCCCGACATCCCGATGCCGGGTTCCGGTACGCGGTCGAAGACGACGAGGTGCTGCACGTCGAGTTCACGCCGACGACCGCCTTCTGTCCGCAGGGCGAGGTGCTCACGACCGCGGCGAGCCGCGCGCTCAACGATCTCGCCGACCGCCACGGGTTCGAGGCAGTCGAGGTCCGGATCGCCGACCGCCACCAGCACAGCGACGCGATCAACGAGCAGTTGCAGGTCGACGCTGACGGCGAACTTGCGGACTCGAGCGAAGACGAACAGGCCGACCTCCCCTTCTGACGAGTCGCTCGTCCACGGAGTCACTTCGTTACGCCGTGGATCGGCCGGCCAGCGTGGCGAGCACTTCCCGGACGGTCTCCGGGCGGTGTCGCCAGACGACCCCGGCCATGTTCGCGCCGAACAACAGGATCCCCGCGCCGAGGAGGTTCCCGCCGACGGCGATCACCCACGTCGTCGCGAGGGCGTCCCCGATCCAGAGGCCGGCCAGTCCGACCGCGAGCAGCCAGAACTCAACGGTCGCGATGCGGTCGTCGTAGAGGTCGTCGACCATCGGCACTGACTCGTATCCGAGCCGGTCGCTGTAGCGGTGATACCAGACGATGAAGGGCACGACGTGATAGAAGGTGCCGACGATCGTCAGGGTGAACACGCCGACGAAAAGCAGGTGCGTCCCCATCGGCCCGCCGAAGCGCGTGAACACCGAGACCGGATTGACGAGCCAGTACGGGACCGTGAGCGCGATCCAGCCGACCAGCGACGCCACCACGAGTCCGTACCGCCGGAGCAGCGGCCCGACCTCGACGCGAGCGCGCCACAGCTGCCGGGCGAGAAACCCCGAAAACGCCAGCGCGCCGGTCAGGAAGACGACACCGCCGAACGTCCCGACGCGGGTCGATCCGAGCAATCGTCCGGCCGCGAGCAACGCGATCCCGCCCGGGAGCGCGACCATTTCGACGTGTGCGAGATGGGCGTCCGCTGCCGTCTTCTCCGCCTGCGTGAACATCGGGGCGAGCTGGTAGAGCGCTCCGACGATCGTCGCGAAGACGAATCCGAAGACCGTCAGCGTCAGGTGCGAGAGCACGAGTCGTGACGGCGCTATCCGGCCGCCGAGCACCCGGAAGGCGATGTCGACGGCGAGCAGCCAGCCGAGGACCGTCGCCACGAGCAGGCTGGCGAGCGCGAACGCGAAGTGCGCCTCGGTGATGTCGAACGTCCTCGCGGCAGGTAGCGTGCGCACGATGTTGTACGCGAACGTCCAGAACCCGAGCAGTAGCACGCTCGCGCCGATCGGGAGCCACGCGTACTCGAAGAGAAATCCTGCAACCAGTCCGGCGACGCCCAGCGTCACCAGCCAGAGGCTGGCGACCGACAGCCGCCGGGAGTACAGACTCGTCCCCGACCAGACAGGGACGAACTGCGTCATCGCGCCCATGATCGTCAGACCGATCCAGCCCGCCAGCAGGAGGTGTAGCGATCCGGCTCCAGCAGGGTCGATCCCCGGGACGAACGACCCCAGGCCGGCGATCGCACCGCCGATCAGGAGAATCGCCACGCCGATGACGAAATGCGCGAAGGGGACCGCAAGGGGTGGCTGGCTGTCGGTGTCGAGATCGCCCGAGAGTTGTTGCATGGTTGCTGTCCCTATCCAGTCAGTCGTCGGCCGGGTTCGACATCGATCTGTCGATCACTTGGTCGGGTGTCGGTCCGTCGTACTCGGAGGGGACGTACGGACACAGCGGGTCGCTTTCGAGCGGGTCGCCGGTGTAGGCGTACGCCCGCGATCGAGAGCCGCCACAGACGCCGCGATACTCGCAGGCCCCGCACTTCCCGTTCAGGTTCTCGACGTCCCGCAGATCGGTAAACAGGTCGGAGTTCCGGTAGATATCGACGATCGAGCGGTCCCGGACCGAGCCGGCCGACACGGGGAGGAACCCCGACGGGTACACCTCCCCGAGGTGGCTCACGAACGCGAACCCGTTGCCGGCCCGGATGCTCGTCCGCCGGCCGATCTCGTCGGCCGTGGCGGGTGCAACGGCCTCGCCGCCCTGCCGTGCCTGCGTCGCGACCCGGCGGTAGTGTGGCGCTTCGGTCGTTTTGACACCGAACGATCGCTCCTGAGACTGTTCGAGTAGCCACTCCATGACGCGATCCGACCGCTCGGGATCGATCGGGTCGAGGACCTGTCCGCGGCCGATCGGCACGAGGAAGAACACCGACCAGAGCACGGCCCCGAGGTCCTCCACCAGGTCTGCCAGATCGGGAAGCTCCGGGAGCGTCTCCCGGCAGACGGTCGTGTTGATCTGCAGCGGGATGCCCCGCTCGCGGGCATGGCGCGCGACCGAGACAGTCCCCTCGAAACTGCCCGGCTCGCCGCGGAACTCGTCGTGGGCCTCGGCGCTCGCGCCGTCGACGCTCAGCGCCAGCCGTCGCAGTCCCGCATCGGCCAACTCGTCGACGATTTCGGGTGTCAGTGCGTCGGTCCCGCTGGGCGTGAGTGTCATCGACAGTCCCTGCTCGACGCCGTACCGGACGAGTTCGACCAGGTCGTCCCGGACGAGCGGGTCACCGCCCGAGAGCACGACGAGCTGGTCGTCGCCGAATTCGGCCACCTCCGAGAGCAACTCCTTTCCCTCCGCGGTCGTCAGCTCGCCCGGATGGCGGTCGGGCCGGGCGTCCGCCCGACAGTGCTTGCACTCGAGTTCACAGGCCTGGGTGACCTCCCAGATGAGGACGAACGGCCGCTCCGATAGATCGATGTCCCGAGGATGCATACGTCTCTCCCCGGCTCTTGGTGCGCCACGCCCGAGTCAGCCGTCCCGAACATATTCATCTGTGTCGATATGGCATGTCGAGTGGACCGAATGACGAACACGTTCGGGAGAACCGTTGCCCGCACGCGTCTCCACGCGACGACTATGGAGCCGACAGACGTGCTCGACAGCGAGGCGGTCCCGGACCGAGCCGGCCACGAGACGCTCGACGTCCGCGAACTGCCGCCGCCGAAACCACTCCAGGAGACCCTCGAAGCGGTCGTCGACCTCGGGGACGACGTGTTGATCCAGATCAACGACCGACGGCCCCAGCACCTGTTCCCGAAACTCGACGACCGGGGGCTCGAATACGAATCGACAGGTGACGATCCGGTCTACACGGCGATCTGGCAGCCGTGACCCGGTGAACGTGCGTCCGTCTACGAGCAGGGCAGGCCGAGGCGGTTCACGTTCGGTTTTCCAGCAGTCGAGACGGTAGCGCACGTCGAGCGCGAACAAGGTGTGGTATTTATGTGTCACCCTATATCATGTGAAAACGATGGACGAGTCGTTTCGAGTGCTGGCGGTCGACGACGATCCGGGCATGTCGGAACTGATCGCCGAGTTCTTACCCCGGGAAGACGACCGTTTCACCGTTGAGACCGCTCTGTCGGCGACTGAAGCGCTGGACCGCTTCGAGCAGGAGACGTTCGACGCGATTATTTCCGACTATCAAATGCCCGATATCGACGGGCTCGATTTTCTGCAGACGCTCCGGGAGGAGTTCGACAGCGATATCCCGTTCATCGTTTTCACCGGCAAGGGGCGAGAGGAGGTAGCGATCGACGCGCTCAACCTCGGAGCCGATCGGTACCTCCAGAAAGGGGGCGATCCCACCTCTCAGTACAGCGTGCTGGCCGATGCGGTCCGCAACGAGATCGAGAAACACCAGACGAAAGCGGAATTGCGTGCGCTGAACCGGGAACTCACGGCACAGAACCACCAGCTGGAAGCCTACACCGAGCAACTCGAGACGACCGAACGGCGACTCCGAGACGAAATCGAGGAGCGAAAGAAACGCGAACGGGAGTTGCGACGCCACAAACGACTGCTCGACGCCCTGTTCGACTTCGTCCCGATACATCTGTTCATCAAGGACCGGGAGGCTCGCCACCTCTGGGTAAGCAGCGAGTTCTACGACGATCCCGAGCGTTGGATCGGTAAACGGGACACAGAAGTCGAGTACGATGTCCCGGATGAGTTCTCCGAGGAGGCGTATCAAGATGACCTACGGGTTATCGAAGAGGGGGAGCAGATTATCGATAAAGAAACCTACGACGAAGCTCGAGACAGGTATTTCCTCACGTCGAAAGTGCCCTGGCGCGACGAGGACGGCGACATCGTCGGACTCCTCGGCTATTCGTTCGACGTCACCGACCAGAAAGAACGCGAACAGCGACTCCGGACGATCATCGACAACCTGCCCGGGATCGTCTATCGATGCGAGCAACGACCGGGGTGGCCGATGGAGATTGTCCGCGGCCGTGTCGAGGAGCTGACCGGCTACACGGCCGAACAGATCGAACGCGGCACGGTGAGCTGGGGCGAAGACATCATCGTCCCGGACGACAGAGATCGAGTCTGGGAAGAGGTTGGTCTGGCCGTCAAGAACGACGAACCCTTCGAACTGGCCTATCGGATCGAGACCCGCTCCGGCGAACGGAGACGGGTCTGGGAACGAGGACAGCCCGCACAGGTGGCGGACGACACGACTCGAATAGAGGGATTGATCATGGACATCCCCGAAAATATTCGGAACATGGTCGGGGACTGACACAGGTGGCTATACATTCGTGAACTGCTCCGGGGTCAAGTGGTTCGAGAATCTCCGATTCTCGTCATCTGCTCACGGCGCTTGCGCCGTTCGCAGGTTCGTGGGATTTTGTCCCACGCCCATCACGGA
>Ga0207813_101007_pt1 | contig 11203 bp, 11 predicted proteins | sample A23E3SouthBayCA_2_FD_187730 | JGI IMG/M metagenome (GOLD analysis project Ga0207813, IMG submission 187730) | Aerobic enrichment media microbial communities from Eden Landing Ponds, California, USA - A23 E3 (4) (SPAdes) | ecosystem: Environmental > Aquatic > Marine > Unclassified | place... | reverse complement strand
CGTCCTGGCGTTCGAGGGAAATCGCCGTCAGATCGGCCACGTCCGGGTCGTCGTCGACGTGCAGCACGCGAATTTCGTCGCCCGAATCCGACATCGATCGCACATCGAACCCCTGAACCTAAGCCCTTCGGTGACGCGTATCAGCGCTGAGATTTCCGGCCGGCGTCACTCCGCCAGGGTGTCGAACGTGACCCACTCGGAGTCGCTGCCGAGAAAGCCCTGCGACCGGAGTTCCGGCCCCTCGCGCACGTCGATCCGCCCGTCACAGAACTGCGAGATGGTCCTGAGTTCGCGTTCGTCGTGCATCGCCGGATCGACGAGGAACACGCCGAGGCCGTCGACCTTGCTCACCCGCCCGACGAGGGTGTGGACGAACCGGGAGACGGTCTGGAGTTCCGTCAGCGACAGGACGGTCGAAATCGAGAACAGTCCGGTCCGGACGGCCTCCCTCCCCTCCTCGTGGAACTCCCGGTAGAGTTTGGAGTACCGCATGCCGATGCCCGTCAGGTCCTGTGCGCTCGACACGGTCAGCACCCTGGCAGGGACGCCGCTCTCGTCGCTGTCCAGACAGTCGACGATGCCCATCCGGTCGGGCGTCGCCTCGATGCCGACCGTCTCGCACTCGGCCGCGATGTCGGCCGCCGTCGTGTTCGTCGTCAGGACGATGACTCCCTCCTCGTCGCCGCCGACGAGCATCCGGTAGGCCAGTTCCCTGGTCCCGCCGTGTGCCGGCCCGGCGACGAGGATGCTCGTCCCGCCGCGGACGGGGTCGAGCGGCAATCCCTCGAAACGGTACTCACTCATCGCCCTCACCCGTCGCCGCGCGGAGGCGCCGTCTGAGTTCGAGGTTCGCCATCACCTCGTCGGCGAGCGTCGACAGCAACTCCCGGTCCGCCGCGTCGAAGGTGCGGGGTTCCGGATCGAACAGACAGAAGACGCCGATGGCCTCCCCCTCGTCGGTCCGGAGGGGCGCGCCGGCGTAAAACCGGATGTCGGCGTCGTCCAGGGCGTCGTTCGTGTCGAACCGCGGGTCGTCGTGGGTATCGGAGATCACCATCACCCCGTCGTCGAGGATGGCGTAGGTACAGACGGTGTCCTCGCGGTCCAGGCTGTCGACGTCGGTACCGTGACAGGCGACGAACCGTTCCTGTCGGGCCTCGATGAATCCGACCGTGGCCGCTTCGACGTCGAACAGCGCCGCGGCGACGGTCGTGAGTCGTTCGAGCGACGCGTCCAGGGCGTCCGGCTTGGCGACGTACCGCTCGATGGCGTCGAGACGCGCCTCCTCGTTCGGGGGCAAGGGGTAGGCCGTCTGGCTCCGGTTGTCGATGCTGAACGTGAGCAGGTCGACCAGTTCGTCGTGGGCGTCCGGCGATCCCTTGTCGACGTACTCGACGACGGTGGTCCCGAGTGCGGCCGTATCCAGATCGCCGAAGGCCGCGTCGGTGAAGAGGACACACGTCGCGTCGGGGACGACGTCGCGGGCCGCGTCGACGAGTTCGAGGCCGGTCCCGTCGGGAAGGTCGTACTCGGTGACGACGCCGGCGACGGTGTCGTCGAGCGCCTCGCGGGCCTCGCGGAGGGTGCCACAGACCGTGGCGTCGATACCGGCGTCACGGATGGCAGTCCCCGTGGCGCGTCCCGCGTCGGTGTCCGGGTCGACACACAGGACCCTCATACACTACCCCTGAGCGGCCCCCGGCATAAGTTCCCGACATCGGATCGCCGACAGGTCCGGCACGCTGCGGGACCCACGACGTGTCTCTCGGTATCCGACGGCCCGGCGCACCGGGGCGCTCCGTTCGGCCGCCCACACGTCGCCAGATATCACGAAGCGGTCACCGCACCGCGGTCCCCCCGGCCTCACGTCGGGAATAGTTAACACGTATTACGAAGTATAAGGGGACGTATGTCCGAAACGGCTCAACGGTTGGACCCGCTCGATCCGCGCCCCCTCGACGGGCGAACCTGTCTCGTTACCGGTGCGTCCCGGGGGATCGGTCGGGCCATCGCCTACGAACTCGCACGGTCTGGCGGCGAAGTCGTCGTAAACTATCGGAGTTCCGACGACGAGGCGCGGACGGTCGTGAATCGGATCGAGGAGGCGGGCGAGACGGCGATGTGTGCACAGGGCGACGTGTCCGACCCGGTCGACGTCGAGGCGATGGCCGCGAACGTTCACGACGAACTCGGCACGGTCGACGTCCTCGTCAACAACGCCGGCATCACCATCGACCGGAAGTTCGAGAAGATGACCCACGACGACTGGCAGCAGGTGATCGACGTCAACCTCGGTGGGACGTTCAACTGCACCAAGGCCTTCTTCGAGGACATTCGCGACGCGGACCACGGTCGCCTGATCAACATCTCCAGTGTCGTCGGCCAACAGGGGAACTACGGGCAGGCGAACTACGCCGCCTCGAAGGGTGGCCTGTTCGCGTTCACGCGGACGCTCGCGCTCGAACTCGCCTCTCACGGCTCGACGGCCAACTGCGTCGCGCCCGGGTTCGTCAAGACGGACATGCTGGAGAAGGTGCCCGAACGCGTCCAGGACAACATCCGGGAGAAGATCCCGCTGGACCGCTTCGCCGACCCCGAGGACATCGTGGGCATGGTCCGGTTTCTCGCCAGCGACCACGCGAACTACATGACCGGGCAGGTGCTCGGGGTCAACGGCGGACTGGAGTGGTGACCCGGCCGCGGGACCTTTGCCCGTAGCGGTCCACGCCCGCGTATGGCCACCGTCGTCGCCGTCCCTGGTAGCCTCCGGACGGAGAGCTACACCCGACTCGCGCTCGTCCGTGCCCTCGACGCCGCCGAGGCGACCGGCGCCGACACCGAACTACTCGACCTTCGGGCCTTCGACCTCCCGCCGTTGGATCCCGACGTCGACGGCCAGGGCGACGCCGCCGCGTTCACCCGTCGCGTCCGCGAGGCGGACGCCGTGTTGCTCGGCTCACCCATGTATCACGGCTCGTACTCCGGCGTGCTGAAAAACGCCCTCGATCACTGCGGGTTCGACGAGTTCGAGGGTAAGACGGTCGGTCTGCTCGGTGTCGCGGGCGGTGCCTTCCCGATCACGGCGCTCGAACATCTCCGGTCGGTGTGTCGCGCGCTCGACGCGTGGGTGCTCCCACACCAGGCGGCCATCCAGCGGGCGTCGACGGCGTTCGAGGACGGTCGACTCGTGGACGACGCCGTGGCGGCGCGGGTCGACACCCTCGGCCGACGGATCGTCGAGTACGCCACCATCGAACCCGATCCGTCGACCTTCGAGAGCGACCAGAACGTCGGTGGGTGAATCAGAACCCCTTTGCCGACCGGCGTCACAGACACGCCCGTGACGACGTGGGTCGAGAATCCCCGCGGTGGCCGTGACCGCGGACCGCGCGGCGTCGCCCGCGCGTGGGCGGAGGTGCTGGTTCGCCCCCGACGGTTTTTCGATCACGGGGTGGCGCCCGGCGACCAGGCGCCCGGCCTCGTGTTCGCCGTCGTGATGGCCGTGGCGTACGCGCTCGGTCTCGCCCTGCTCGACCCGGGGCGGTTCCCGGCGGCCGGCCCGCTCCGGGCCGCCGTGACCGTCCTCCTCGTGGCCGTCCTCGTCGCCCCCGCCGTCCTCCACCTCCTGGCGGCGATCCAGACACTCACGCTGATGGCGACGGTCCGGGACCGTGCGGGCGTGAGCGAGACGGTCCAGGTCATCGCCTACGCGACGGCGCCCTGTCCGCTGGCGGCGGCGCCCGTCCCCGGAATCCGGGCGGCGTGCTGTCTCTACGGGGCGGCGCTGCTCGTCGTCGGCCTCGCCGTCGTCCACGACACCTCGACCGGCCGGGCGACCATCGCGGGCGCGCTCCCCGCCGCGCTCCTCTTCGGCTACGGCTTCGGCGGATTCGACGCGCTCCACGCCCTCTTGCGGGCCTGGTACATCATCTAAGCTGCCGAGTCGTTTCGACAATCGTTTTAGGTTGCGGCTGTTCGATTCCCTCAATGGATTGGATCACCCACGAAGAGGACGTCTGGTTTGATTTCCGCGGCTCCGCCCCGGACCAACTCGTCTCGGAACGGTACTACAAGGGAACGGTCGACGGCTTCGCCGACTTCGGCGTGTTCGTCGACCTCTCGCCCGGCGTGACCGGCCTGCTCCACCGGAGCGAGCTGGACCGCCGACTCGAGAGTCTGGACTGGGACCCGGGCGACACCGTGTTCGTCCAGGTGAAGAACGTCCGCGACAACGGCAACGTCGACCTCGCGTGGTCGAAACGACAGTCCGGCGGCGAGTTCCGCGGCGCCCGGATTCACGACCCCGAGGGCGACGCCGACGGCGACCCCATCGACGAGTCGTCCGCCGACGAGGACGAGGACACCGGCCCGGTACGGAAGCGGCCGACTCCGAGCGACGACGCGGACGACGCGGACGAGGCCGACGAGGCCGACGCCGGGAGCGAGCAGGACGCGGGATCGACGACGACGGACACCCGGTCGGGATCAGAACAGGAACCCACCCCCGAGACGAACGGCCGCCAGGCCGCCGCGGGAACGGGCACCCCCGACCGCGTCGACGTGTCGTCGCTCGAGGACCGCGTCGGCGAGGCCGTTCGCCTCGAAGGCGAGATCGTCGGCGTCCGCCAGACCAGCGGGCCGACAGTGTTCGAGCTTCGCGACGGCACCGGCGTCGTCGACTGCGCGGCCTTCGTCGAGGCCGGCGTCCGCGCGTATCCCGACGCCGAGGTCGGTAGCGTCGTCCGCCTCGACGGCGAGGTCGAGCGTCGCTACGACGAACTCCAGGTCGAGACCGAGGAGCTCACCATCCTGACCGACGACGAGGCGGCCACGGTCGAGGAGCGCCTCGCCGACGCGCTGACGGCCGAGGCCCGACCGGACGCGGTCGCCTCGCTGGTCGAACACGATGCCGTCGACGCCGTGGCCGAGTCCCTGCAGGACGCCGCGGAGACGATCCGCCGGGCCGTCCTGGAGTCCCGTCCCGTGGTCGTTCGCCACGCCGCGTCGGCCGACGGCTACGTCGCCGGCGCGGCCATCGAGCGCGCCGTCCTCCCGCTGATCCGTGAGGAGCACGCCGCCGCCGACGCCGAGTACCACTACTTCACTCGGCGGCCGCTGGAGGGCTCCGTCTACGACATGGACGACGCCACCAACGACGTGACCCGGATGCTCCAGGACCGCGACCGACACGACGAGAAACTCCCGCTGGTCCTGCTGGTCGGCACGGGGAGTACGGTCGAATCCAGCGACGGGCTGGGCCTGCTCGGCATCTACGGCGCCCGACGGGTCGTCGTCGACGCCGAGGTGGCCGACGCCGCCGTCGCCGACGACTGCGACGCCATCGTCAACCCCGGTCTCGCCGGGGCGGCCGCCGCCGACCTCTCGACGGGCGCGCTCGCCGCCACCCTCGCCGCGACGGTCAACGCCGAGGTCCGCGACGACGTCGCCCACCTCCCGGCCGTCTCCTACTGGGGCGACGCCCCCGAGAGCGCCCTCGACCTCGCCGCCGACGCCGGCTACGACCCCGACCGCACGCGCGAACTCCGCGAGGCCATCGCGCTGGAGGCGTACTATCAGTCCTACGAGGACAAGCGAGAACTCATCACGGACCTGCTGTTCGACGACGCGGGCGGCCTCGCCGGCCACATCAGCGAGCAGTTCCGCCAGAAGCTCGACGCGGAGGTCGACACCGCCGCCGCCAACATCGACCGGCGCGAGACGGACGGCATCACCGTCGACGTCCTCGACACCGACGCCTACACCCACCGGTTCGACTTCCCGCCGACGAGCCTTCTCCTCGACGAACTCCACCGTCGCCGCGACGACGACGCGCGCCTGATCGTCGGCGTCGGCACGGACGAACTCTACCTGCGGAGCGACGTCGACCTGGACCTGCGGGGCGTCGCCGGCGACGCCGCGGACCGCGCGTCCGACGCGGGCATCGTCGCCGCGAGCGTCCGCGACGGCCGCATCGAATTCCTCTCGGGCCGCCGCGACGCCGCGGTCGACGCCGTCGTCGACGCCGCGGTCGACCGGCTCTGAGTCGGCCGAGCGATACCCTTAACCTCGCGAGCCGACGACACGGTGACGATGACCGACAGCGTTGGCGTCGACGCCCCGAGCGAGGCGTTCGACCGGGTGTGTGCGGACCTCGTCGAGCGCATCCTCGACGGCGACCTCGACCGCGACGACCTCGAGTCGGCGAAGCTCGACGCCTGTTCCGAACACGGCGCCGCGAAGGTGCCGAAGAACGCCCACATCCTGCAGTACGCGCCCGAGGAGCGACGCGACGAGGTACAGGCGGTCGTCCGCCGCAAGCCCGTCCGCACCGCCTCCGGCGTCTCGCCCGTCGCGATCATGACCTCGCCGCACATGTGTCCCCACGGGAAATGCCTCTACTGCCCCGGCGGGCCCGCCTCCGAGTTCGGGAGCGCCCAGAGCTACACGGGCCACGAACCGGCCGCGGCGCGGGGCGAACAGAACGACTACGACCCGTACGGGCAGGTGACCCTTCGGCTCGAACAGCTCAGACATATCGGCCACCCGGTCGACAAGGTCGAACTCATCCTGATGGGCGGGACCATGACGGCGCGAAGCCACGACTACCAGGAGTGGTTCGTCAAGCGGGCGCTGGAGGCGCTGAACGACTACGACGTCGACGCGACGCCGAACCCTGCGGAGGGGCGGAGCTTCGCCGAGGACGACCCCGACTTTCGATACCTGGCGGACGTCATCGCCGAGAACGAGACGGCTGACGTGCGCAACGTCGGTACCACCTTCGAGACCAAGCCCGACTGGTGTGACCCCGAACAGATCGACCGGATGCTCCGACTCGGGGGCACGAAGGTGGAGGTGGGGGTCCAGACCACCTACGAGCGGGTCAACCGCGAGATGCACCGCGGTCACGGCGTGCAGGCCTCCATCGACGCCAACCGTCGCCTGCGCGACGCCGCGTTCAAGGTCGGGTTCCACATGATGCCGGGCCAGCCGGGCATGACCGAGGAGATGTGTCTGGAGGACTTCCGACAGCTCTTCGAGGACCCGCGCTGGCGACCCGACTACCTGAAGATCTACCCCACGTTGGTCGTCCGTGGCACCCGCACGTACGACATGTGGCGCCGCGACGACTTCGACCCACTGGACAACGATCAGGCCGCGGACCTCGTCGCCGAAGTGATGGACCTGATCCCCGAGTACACCCGCCTCCAGCGGGTCCAGCGGGACATCCCCGCGGACCACATCGACGCCGGCGTCTGGAAGTCGAACCTCCGGCAGTTGGCGTCCCAGCGGGCCGAAGAGCGGGGCATCACACCCCGGGACATCCGCGCCCGCGAGGTCGGACACAACGACGCCGACCCGGATCCCGAGCGGGTCGAACTCCGAACGCTGACCTACGAGGCCGGCGGCGGGACGGAACACTTCCTCAGTTTCGAGGACCCCGAGGCGGACCTGCTGGTCGGGTTCTGCCGCCTGCGCTTCCCGAACGAGCCGGTACGGCCCGAACTCGACGACGCCGCCCTCGTACGCGAACTCCACGTCTACGGGAGCGAGGCGGGCATCCGCGAGGAGCGCGCCGGCGACTGGCAACACCGCGGCTACGGCCGGCGACTCCTCGAACGCGCCGAGGAACTGGCCGCCGAGGCCGGCTACGGCAAGGTGAGCGTCATCAGCGGCATCGGCGTTCGCCGCTACTACCGCGACAAGCTCGGCTACCACCAGGACGGGCCGTACGTCTCGAAGACGCTCGGGCGGGACGCCGCGGTCAGATAGATGGCGTCGGGCGAACGGCTGACGCTGGCGCTGCTGGTAGCGGGCGTCCCCACCGCCGTCGCGCTCGTTCTCACGCCGCCGAACCGCTACGCCTGGCTGGTCGTCGGCGTCGGGACCCTCTTCGGCTGTCTCCCGGCTGCCTACCTCTTCGTCGGGGCGGTCGCTTCGGACCGACGGTGACGGGATTCAAGACGGCGGCTCCCGAAGGTGTGCCGTGAGCGATTCGGACGCTTCCCGGCGACACGACCGCCTCGACCGGATCCCGACGGCCGGGACGCGGAACTCGCTGTGGCACTGGACGGAAGCCAAGAGCCCGCTCCGGGTCGTCCTGAACTACCTCGCGGTCTGGGTGATCCGGATCGCCCCGAGCCTGCGCCTGAAAAACTGGGTCCTCCGGCGCCTCGGCGCGACGGTCGAACCCGGGGTCGCCGTCGGCCTGGAGGCGACCCCCGACGTGTTCTGGCCCGAACTCGTCACGATCCGGGCCGACGCCGTCGTCGGCTACGACGCCACGCTGCTCTGTCACGAGTTCCTGCAGGCGGAGTACCGGACCGGCGAGGTGGTGATCGGCGAACGGGCGATGATCGGCGCGGGAGCCGTCGTCCTCCCCGGCGTCGAGGTCGGTGCGGACGCGAAGGTGGCGGCGAACTCCCTGGTGACCGGCGACGTGTCGCCGGGGACGACCGTCGCGGGGGTGCCGGCCCGGCCGGTCGATGGCGGCGTCGGCGACGGCGACGGCGAGTGAGTCCGTTCGGCCGCCGTCGCGAACCCGGCACCGACGGTGCGCTCAGGTCCGGACCCGTGCGAAGCCGTCGGCGAACACCTTGTCGTTCGGGAGGACGTACTCCTCGTCCTCGGCCTCGACGTGGGTGACGAAGAGATCCATCTCCTGGACGATCCCGCGAACCTCGCCGATCCGGATCTCGTCGCCGATGGTGTAGGGCTGATGCAGGAGGAGGTACGCACCGACCGCGCCGGCCGAGAGCAACTGCCGGAACGCGAGGCCACCGAGGAAGACGAGCGCGAAGACGTAGGCCGCGAGCAGGACGATCAGGGCGGCGGTCGCGACGCCGACTTGGCCGAGGGCGATCAGCGCCGCGAGATAGAACACGCTGTATTTCGCCACCAGCGGGAGGACGTTCACCTGCGGGAGCTTCACCCCGCGGAACCGTTCTGAGACCACCAACTCCACCTTGTCCCCGAGGACGACGCCGACGATGAGGACGATCACCGCCAGGAACAGCTGGGGCAGGAAGCCGGCGACGGCGTTCCAGAACTGGGCGACGTACTCGATTTCGGCGACGGCGATGGCGGCGAAGACCGCGATGCCGAAGACGAAGTAGCCGGCGATGGCCCCGAGGATCGCCACCGTCGAGGTGCCGAACTCGCGGGCGGTCCGCTCGAAGGTGGTCCCCTCGATGGCGCCAGGGACGCCGGCCCGCCGGAGGAATCGCCGGGTGATCACCCGGACCAGCCAGCCGAGGAGGACGCCGAGCACGAGGGTCCCGAGGGCCAGCCAGAACCGGAGCGGGACCGTCGACAGGGCCGCTCGGACCGAACCGCCCTGCATCTCAGTACTCCTCCGGATCGATCTCCAGGAGCAGGTCGCCGCCCTTGAACGCCCGGACCATCCCGTCGGACTCCGAGAGGACGATGGCGATGGCGTTGGTGTCCCGCGTGATCGCGCCGCCAGCCATGTGACGCGCGCCGAGTCCCTTCGGGATGTCGACGCCTTCGGCGGAGGGTTCCAGATAGCGGTACGCCGAGACGATCTTGCCCGAATCGGAGACGACGAAGGCGCCGTCGAGCCGCGAGAACTCCTTGAGCATCACGTTCACGATGGGGTCGCCGACGTGGACGTGGGATTTCTCGAAGGGGTTGTAGCTGAGCGGCCGGGACTTGTTCATCACCTTGCCCGCGTCGCCGACGACGAACAGCGCCCCGACGGGTTTGCCCTTCTGCCCCTTCTTGCCGAGATCGATGGCCACCTCGAAGACGTCGCGGACGACGCCCGGTTCGGCCCGCGAGTCGATGAACAGGTCGTAGATCCCCGACCGCACGGATTCGTCGACCCGCATCCGGACCACCGTGTCGGCGTCGTCACCGAACATCGCCAGCGAGCAGGCGACGGTGTCACCCGCGGTGACGAACCCCCGATCCATCGCCCCTTCGACACCGAACTTGATCCGGTCGCGGACGTTCTCGAACCCCAGCGGGAGTTCGACGAACGCGTCGGCGCCGACGCCGTTCTCGGCGGCGATCACCACCCGCGTCACGTCGACGTCGTCGAACCGCTCGTAGTGGGAGGCCGACGGGGAAAACAGGAACAGACCGTCGACGTCCGCCACGAGGTCACCCAGAGAATCCCGTAACGTCGCCATTAGCGGAACGACGAGACGCGACGAAATAAAGGTTTGCAGACCGTCACACGTCCGTCATGCGCCTCTCGATTCGTCGGATCGCTGACCGTCTCTCCCGCCGTCGACGGCCGGCAGCCTCACTCCCGAAGCTGCTCGACGTGGTCGATCCGCCGCTGTACGAGTGCGGGTTTGCCGATGTCCTCGCGCACCCGGAGCCCGTCGCCCGCGGCGTCGAGCGCCGCGTCGGCGATGCCCTCGGCGTCGTCTATCGTCCCGTCGACGCCGACGACCGCGAACGCCCGGGAAGTGGTGGTGTAGAGGCCGTCCTCGCGGGCGTCGACGCTCGCGTAGAAGAGGAGCGCCTCGCCGGCGTCGGTGCCGCGCTCGGCGGCCGCGCGCGCGACGCTCTCCTCGTCGACGTCGATCCGAGCGCCGGACTCGGGATCGGTCGGGTAGCCCGCGGGGACGGCGTACTTACAGACCGTGGCCCGCGGAGAGAACTCGAGGTCGGGGAGGGGGTCGCCGTCGCGGGCGGCCGTGAGCACGTCGAGAAACGGCGTCTCCATGACAGGCAGGGTGTTCATCGCCTCGGGGTCGCCGAAGCGGGCGTTGAACTCCACGACGCGCACGCCGTCGGCGGTGAGCATGAACTGGCCGTAGAGGACGCCCCGGTAGTCGGGGAGGGCGTCGACCGTCGCCGTCAGGATGTCGACGGCGGCGTCGTAGTCCGCCTCGTCCATGAACGGGAGCGTGGGGTCGGCGTCGCTGTAGCTCCCCATGCCGCCGGTGTTCGGCCCCTCGTCGCCCTCGTAGGCGCGCTTGTGGTCCTGGACGGCTGGCGTCGTGCGAATCCGTCCCGAGGAGCGGCCCCCCTCGCTCGCCACGAACGCCTGGACCGTGAACTCCTCGCCGACCAGCCGTTCCTCGAGTACCACGCGGTCGTAGTCGGACGCACGGAGGTACTCCTTGGCCTCGGCTTTCGTCACCTGGTCGCCGGTGACGCGGACGCCCTTGCCGCCGGTGAGGCCGGCGGGCTTTACGGCCAGATGGCCGTCGTAGTCGTCGATATACTC
>Ga0207813_101005_pt1 | contig 11213 bp, 7 predicted proteins | sample A23E3SouthBayCA_2_FD_187730 | JGI IMG/M metagenome (GOLD analysis project Ga0207813, IMG submission 187730) | Aerobic enrichment media microbial communities from Eden Landing Ponds, California, USA - A23 E3 (4) (SPAdes) | ecosystem: Environmental > Aquatic > Marine > Unclassified | place... | reverse complement strand
GACCCCGACGCCGCCGTCCGGGAGCGCGTTCGCGAGATGGACCTCTCCCAGACCGCCCGCCGCCTCGACGAGACGGTGCGGGACGGCGCGCTTCCGGACTCGAACGTCCGCGACCGGGTCGCCTCGCTCGTCGACGACGCCGTCGCGGAGGGATCACTCGCCGACGCCGCGGACGCCGACGCCGAGACGAACGCCGCGGACGCGCCCGAGAACGGGGCGCCCGACGACCAGGTCTCCATGGAGGATTTCCAGTGAGGTTCGACCGGATCCGCCTGCGGAACTTTCGACCCTACGCCGACGCCGACCTCGACCTCCGGGACGGCGTGACGGTGATCCACGGGCTCAACGGGAGCGGGAAGTCGTCGCTGTTGGAGGCGTGTTTCTTCGCGCTCTACGGGTCGAAGGCGCTGGAGGGGACGCTCGAGGAGGTGGTGCGAAACGGGGAGACGGAGGCCGAAATCGATCTGTGGTTCACCCACGACGACGCCGCGTACCACGTCCACCGTCGACTCCGGCGGTCCGGCGACCGAACGTCGACGGCGGACTGTACCCTCGACGGCCCCGACGTGACCGTCGAGGGCGCACGCGACGTCCGTCGGTTCGTCGCCGACCTGCTCCGCATGGACGCCGAGGCGTTCGTCAACTGCGCGTACGTCCGGCAGGGCGAGGTGAACCAGCTCATCAACGCCTCCCCCGACCAGCGACGGGACGTCATCGACGACCTCCTGCAACTGGGCCGGCTGGAGGAGTACCGGGAACGCGCCGCGACCGCCCGCCTGGGCGTCGAGGACGTCCGATCGGGCAAGCGGGGCGAACTCGAGAAGGTGACGTCACAGATCGAGGCCAAGGAAGACCGGAACCTCCACGCCCGTCTCGACGACCTGGAGGGCGAACTCGCCGACGTGACCGAACGGATCGAACACTACGAGCGACAGCGCGAGAAGGCCGAGCGGACGAAAAGCGAGGCGACCGCCATCCTCGAGGAACACGAGGCAAAGCGGGAGCGACTCGACGCCGTCGAGGGCGACATCGCGGACCTCGAGACGGCGATCACGGAGGCCGAGGACGAACGCGAGTCGATCCGGGAGTCGATCCGCGAGGCGCGCGACCGGATCGCCGACCTCGAAGCCGAACTCGCGGAGCGCCGCGACGCCGCGGGACTCGACGAGGCGACGGCGTCGGCGGTCGAACGCCGGCGGGCGGCACTTGACGACCGCGAGGCGTCGATCCGCGAGGAACGAAGCGAGGCGAACGCGTCGGCGACGGGGCTGCGAAACCAGGCGACGAACCTCGCGGAGAAGGCCGACGGCCTGGCCGACCGCGCCGACCACGCCGAGGAGCGGGCCGCGGAGCTACGCGAGGCGGCGGAGGCGGCCGCGGAGGCGGCCGCGGACCACGAGGAACGGATCGAGGACCTCGACGCAGAGGCGACCGACCTGCGCGCCCGGTTCGAGGACGCGCCGGTCGATCGGGGCGAGGCCGCCGACCGACGGTCGACGCTTCGCGACCGCCGCGCGGAGCTCCGGGAGCGGATCGCGGAACTCGAGGCCAAACGCGAGGCGGCCGCGGAGCGGGTCGCCGAGGCGGAGGAACTACTGGCGGCTGGCAAGTGTCCCGAGTGTGGACAGCCGGTCGAGGAGTCGCCCCACGCCGACCGGGTCGAGGCGGACCGCGAACGGGTCGCGGAGCTGGACACGGAACTGGAGTCCGCCCGCCACCGCGTCGCGGAGCTCGACGACCGGATCGAGACCCTCTCCGATCTCGCCGAGGCCGAAACGCGTCTCGACGAAATCACGGCGGAGCGCGACCGCCTCGCCGAGCGGGCGGCCGAGAAACGGGACGAGGCGGCGGACCGACGGGAGGAGGCCGACGAGCACGAGTCGGAGGCCGGCGACCTGCGCGAGCGGGCCGAAGAGACCCGGGAGGTCGCGGCCGAGAAACGCGAGGAGGCCGCCGAGGCCGAGGCGCGCGTCGAGGAGGCGACCGCCGAACTGGAGGCCGTGGCCGAAACGCGGGCGGCGGTCGACGCCGTGGCGTCGCGGCTGGACCGTATCGCGGACCACGAGGACGAGATCGAGCGCCTGCGCGGCGAGGCGACGCGGATCGAGGAGACGAACGACGAGCGCCGGGAACGGCTGGCCGAGAAGCGGGAGCGTCGCGACGAGTTGCGCGAGGCGGTCGACGGGGACGCCATCGAGGCGGCCCGGGAGAACAAGGAGAAAGCCGAGGAGTATCTCGAAGAGGTCGACGAGGAGCTCGATCGGCTGGCGTCGAAACGCGACGACCTGCAGACGAAGATCGGCGGGGTGCGGAACGAACTCGATGCGCTGGAGTCGCTCCGCGCGGAGCGCGACGCCCTCGCCGAGCGGGTGGCGGCCTTGGACGACCTCCACGCGGAAGCCGAACGGCTGGAGGCCATGTACGGCGACCTGCGGGCGGAGCTCCGCCAGCGGAACGTCGAGACGCTCGAACGCCTCCTGAACGAGACGTTCGACCTCGTCTACGGCAACGACGCCTACGCACACCTGCGGCTCGACGGCGACTACGAACTCTCGGTGGTCCAGAAGGACGGGAGCGAACTCGACCCCGCCCAGCTGTCGGGCGGCGAGCGGGCGCTGTTCAACCTCAGCCTCCGGTGTGCCATCTACCGACTGCTGGCCGAGGGTATCGACGGCGCGGCGCCGATGCCGCCGCTCATCCTCGACGAACCGACCGTCTTCCTCGATGCGGGCCACGTCTCGCGGCTGGTCGACCTCGTCGAGGAGATGCGCGAGATGGGCGTGGCTCAGATCGTGATCGTCAGCCACGACGAGGAACTCGTCGGTGCCGCCGACGACCTCGTCCGGGTCGAGAAGGATCCCCGGACCAACCGGTCGACGGTGTCGCGATCACGCCCGGCGGCCGTCCCCGAGGAGTGAGACGGACCGGCTCCCGGATATCGGCGTGGGATCACTCCGTCCCGCGGAGGGTCCGCACCGCCTCGCGGGTCGTCTCGGTCGCCTCGTAGCCGCGCTCGCCGGCGACCCGCGTCTCCGCGACCAGCCCGGCTGCCCGGAACTCGGTGAGCAGCCCGTGGAGGTCGCTCTCACAGAGGTCGTAGGCGTCGAGGAGCGTCCGGGCGGCGACGGGGCCGCGGTCCACGAGTTCGACGAGGAGGCCGAGCGCCCGGTCGCTCGGCGCCGCGGTGAGAACGCGCCGGACCGGCGCGGGGATTCCCTCGGCGGCGGTCCGGAGGGGTTCGGTCTCGGCGTCGGCGTGCAGGTCGGCGTTGGGCACGTAGCGCTCGGTGCCGGTCGCCGGATCGCGGACGAGACTCGACTCCGCCGATCGCTTCACGAGCAGATACCGGTTGCCCTCGTCGTCCCGGACGCTTCGCATGGCCCACACGAGGCGATCGGCGGGGTTAGGGGTTGTGTTCGTCGGCGTTCGGCCCGTCGTCGTCGCTCCGTCGACGGAAGGTCCGATAGAGGTGATAGACGCGCAGTCCGGCGACGGCGCCGATTAGGACGAGGCCGAGACCGGTCCGCCACTGCCCACGGAAGCCGATGAGCATGGGGCCGAAGGCGAGACAGAACACCGCCACGTTGGCCATGAGGACGCTCCGCCAGAACAGCCCCCGGACCTCGGGATCGACGTCGCTCGGGTCGACGTCCGGGGTCGGCGCGGTCGGCGCGGTCGGCGGGTCGGGACCGAGGTTCGACGCGCGCTTCTCGGCGGGCGCCTTCTCGGCGTCGTCGTCCCACGCGTCGTCGTCGTCCCACGGATCGGACGGCACGCTCTCAGAGAGCGAACGCGGCGACAAAAGGGGTTCGCTTGCCCGATTCAGGCGAGTTCGTGGAGGGGCACCGCCGCCGACGACTCCACCCACGCGAGCGGGTTCTCCGCGTCGTACAGTACCGTCCCGTCCTCGACTTCGTACGCCTCGACGGTGTCGATCCCGTCGGTATCCGGACGGCGTTCGTCCGCACTGTCCCACCGGCCTGCGTCGACGTGGTCGGACATCGTCACGCCGCTTGGTAAGCAATCACATGGTATATGTCTTTCCGTCGTGGCAGCGTTTCCGCGGCGGAGTGACTGGGTTTTTATCAGGAAGTCCCGAAGTGAGCGGCATGGAACAGGCGGAGCTTACGGGGTCCTGGGGGGCCGACGACGACAGGCCCGAGGCGGAGGCGATGGCCGTCGCCGGCGACGTCTCCCAGTCGGTCACCGAAGTCGTCGACGCGGCGGACCTGAAGTTTCCGGATCCCGAGGGGACGGTCGACCTCGCGGTCACGCAGGTCGACTACACGATCGAGGGACAGGGCACCGACGAGTATCCCGTGGTGCACGTGTTCGGCCGGACGCCGGACGGCGACGCCGAACACGTCCGCGTCCTCGGGTTCGAGCCGTACTTCTACGCGCCGACGGCGAGCCTCGACGACGACGACCTGGATCGCGACGTGATCACGCGCGCGGAGACGGGCTACGAGAGCATCCGCGGCGAGGATCTGACGAAGATCTGTACGCGGACGCCCCGCGACGTGGGACAGATCCGCGATGAGTTCGACCATTACGAGGCGGACATCCTCTTTCCGAACCGGCTGTTGATCGACAAGGACATCGGGAGCGGGGTTCGCGTCCCCGTCCGCCGGCTGGAGAGCGGGGCGATCCAGGTGCCACACGACGAACTCGAAGCCGTCGACGTCCCGACGAACCTGCGGGTGAACACCTTCGACATCGAGGTGGACGACCGCTCCGGGTTCCCCGAGGACGGGGAGGAAGCCATCGTCTGTCTCACGAGTCACGACTCCCGCCGCGACGAGTACGTCGCGTGGCTGTACGAGGCACCGGCGGGGTCGGGCGTGGCCCCCGCGGCGCTAGACGACTACGACGGGCTGGAAGCCGACGTGACCGCCGAGATCAGGGCTTTCGAGTCCGAGGCGGCGATGCTCGATGCCTTCCTCGGCTACATCGAGGAGACGGACCCGGACGTGCTCACGGGGTGGAACTTCGAGGACTTCGACGCACCTTACCTCATCGATCGGCTGGAGACGCTCGGCAAGCGACCGGACGTGGACCACGACCTGAACCCCGACCGCCTCTCGCGGATCGGCGAGGTGTGGCGGAGCGACTGGGGCGGCCCCACGATCAAGGGACGGGCCGTCTTCGACCTGCTCTACGCCTACAAACGGACCCAGTTCACCGAACTGGAGTCCTACCGGCTGGACGCCGTCGGCGAGATGGAACTGGGCGCGGGCAAGGAGCGCTACCCGGGCGACATCGGCGACCTCTGGGAGGACGACCCCGAGCGACTGCTCGAGTACAACCTGCGGGACGTGGAACTCTGTGTCGAACTCGACCGCAAGCGCGACATCATCTCCTTCTGGGACGAGGTGCGGACGTTCGTCGGCTGCAAGTTGGAGGACGCGCCGACGCCTGGCGATGCCGTCGACGTGTACGTCCTCCATAAGGTCCACGGCGACTTCGCGCTCCCCTCGAAGGGGCGGGCCGACGCCGAGGACTACGAGGGCGGCGCCGTCTTCGACCCGATTACGGGGATCAAGGAGAACGTCAGCGTCCTCGACCTGAAGTCCCTCTATCCCATGTGCATGGTGACGATCAACGCCTCGCCGGAGACGAAAGTCGACCCCGAGGACTACGCGGACGACACCTACCGCGCCCCCAACGGGACCCACTTCCGGAAGGAACCGGACGGTGTCATCCGGGAGATGGTCGACGAACTGCTCGAAGAGCGCGAGCAGAAGAAATCGGAGCGCAACGACCACGACCCCGGCAGCCAGGCCTACGAGCAGTACGACCGACAGCAGCAAGCTGTCAAGGTGATCATGAACTGCTTCACGTCCGATACCGACGTGCTGACACCCGAGGGCGTCCGAAACATCCGGGATCTCGACGTCGGCGACGACGTGTACTCGCTTGACCCCCAGACGATGCGGATGGAGGTCAAGCCGGTGACCGAGACGCACGCCTACCCGGACTATCGGGGTGAAATTGTCGACATCGAGACGGACAAGATCGACTTCAGCGTCACGCCCAACCACCGGATGCTCGTTCGGAAGGACGACACTAACGGCGTCTCGTGGGACGAGTTCCGGTTCGTCGAGGCCGGCGACCTGAACGAGTCGTCACACTACGAACTGCCCCACGACTGGGACGGCCCCGACGGCGAACGGCTGGATACCGTCGACCTGACCGAACTCCTCGACGGTGGCTACGAGGTGTGGGCGAACAACCGGGTTCACGGACACACGCTCGCCGCCGAACTCGGTTGGTATCCGGACAAGATGGAAAAGCAGGGGTGCGACGGGACGGGATACGTCATCTCAGCCGAACAGTTCGACGACCACCGGGAGTATCTGGACGAACACTGCTCCGAATTTTACGTCCACACGGAGCGGGGGCGTAAGTGGGTTCCCCGATTCTATGACGGTGACGACTTCCTCGAACTGTTGGCGTGGTACATTACGGAAGGATCGGTGTACACGTCCGAAGACAAACAGTTCGGCGAGAACTTCCGTGGGTCGTCCACGACGGTGAACATCGCACAGGACGTCGTCGCCGACGGCGGTGACACGGACGATCACACCGCAATCGGCGAACTCCTCGACCGGATGGGGTTCGAGTACTACGCCGACGAGCGGGGATACCAGTTCACGTCCCGACTGCTCGGGCGGTGGCTGGAACGTTCGTGCGGCGCGGACAGTTTCGAGAAGCGGATTCCGGAGTTCGTCTTCGAGGCGAGCGCAGCACAGAAAGAGCGGTTTCTCGACACGTTGATCGCGGGCGACGGCGATCGGCAGGTGAACAGTTGGCGGTACTCTACGGCCAGCGAACGACTGCGTGACGACGTGCTCCGCCTGTGCGCTCACCTCGGACGGACCGCGAACTACGGCCGCGACGGCGACACGTGGCGCATCTACTGCACCGAGAACGCAAAGAACAGTTTCCGGATGCACCGTTCCGGTGGCCGGAGCACCGCGGACGACGGCGCGTACTGCGTCACTGTCGAGGACAACCACACGCTCCTTGCGGGCCGCAACGGGACGTTCCAGTTCGTCGGGCAGTCGCTATACGGGGTCCTCGGATGGGACCGCTTCCGCCTCTACGACCGGGAGATGGGCGCGGCCGTCACCGCCACCGGCCGCGACGTCATCGAACACACCGAGACCGCGGCCAACGACGTGGGCTACGAGGTGGCCTACGGCGACACCGACAGCGTCATGCTGGAGTTGGGCGAGGAGCCGACGGCCGAGACGGTCCCCGAGGAGATCAGGGCGGCCCACCCCGACGCCGACGAGACGGACCTCCGGCGCATCGCCGGAGCCATCGAGACGGGGTACGAACTCGAGGAGTCGATCAACGACTCCTACGACGAGTTCGCTCAGGAGGAACTCAACGCCCACGACCACCGCTTCCAGATCGAGTTCGAGAAGCTTTACAGACGCTTTTTCCAGGCGGGCAAGAAGAAACGCTACGCGGGCCACATCGTCTGGAAGGAGGGAAAACACGTCGACGACATCGACATCACGGGCTTCGAGTACAAGCGCTCCGATATCGCCCCGATCACCAAGGAGGTCCAGCGACGCGTCATCGAGATGATCGTCACGGGCGAGGACGTCGACGACGTCGAGGAGTACGTCCACGACGTCATCGAGGACTTCGAGGCGGGGAACGTCGACCTCGACGACGTGGGCATCCCGGGTGGCATCGGCAAGCGACTGACCGCCTACGACACCGACACCGCGCAGGTCAGGGGGGCGAAGTACGCCAACCACCTGCTCGGCACCAACTTCCAGCGCGGCAGCAAGCCCAAGCGACTGTACTTGAAGAAGGTCCACCCCGAGTTCTTCCGCCGACTGGAGGCAGAGGAGGGGTTCGACCCGCAGACCGACCCGCTCTACGGCGAGTTCAAGCGCGACCCGGACGTGATCTGCTTCGAGTACGCCGATCAGATCCCGGACGCCTTCGAGGTGGACTGGGACAAGATGCTCGAAAAGACGCTCAAAGGCCCCATCGAACGGGTCATCGAGGCGCTCGGCCTCTCGTGGGACGAGGTGAAAAGCGGACAGCGACAGACCGGCCTCGGCCAGTTCTGAAAGCGGATTTCTATATCTCGAAACAATAGTTCCTGTTGTCGGAACTCGAAGGGGTAGAATGCGTAAGCATTATGCGTGTTACACCCCAGTCACTCGGTAGGGACATGGCTACATTACAGATCAACAACCTTCACGCGAAAGTCGCAGAAGAGGACGGCGAGAGCATTCTTCGTGGCGTCGATCTCACGGTCGAATCGGGCGAGATTCACGCTCTGATGGGACCGAACGGCTCGGGCAAGTCGACGACCGCGAAGGTGATCGCCGGCCATCCGGCCTACGAGGTCACCGAAGGCGAGATCGCGCTCGTCCTCGACGACGAGGACCTGGCCGACGTCGACGAGGAGGTACCCCCCGAGAAGCGCGAGTGGGACCTGCTCGACCTCGAACCGAACGAGCGCGCCGCGCTCGGCATCTTCCTCGGGTTCCAGTATCCGGCGGAGATCGAGGGCGTCACGATGACGAACTTCCTCCGACAGGCGCTCAACGCCAAACACGAGGAGCGCGAGGAACTGTTCGAGGACGAGGAAGAGGCGGCAACCGAAGACGAGGCCGAGGACGACGCCGGCTACGACACCTCCCCGATGGAAGGTGACGTCGACGACGGCGAGATCGGTGTCGCCGAGTTCCAGCAGCTCCTGAAAGAGAAGATGGAGCTGCTGGACATGGACGAGAAGTTCGCACAGCGCTACCTCAACGCCGGGTTCTCCGGCGGCGAGAAGAAACAGAACGAGGTGCTCCAGGCGGCGATCCTCGAACCGTCGGTCGCGGTGCTCGACGAAATCGACTCGGGGCTGGACATCGACCGTCTGCAGGACGTCTCCAAGGGGATCAACGCCCTCCGCGACGAGCAGGGCACCGGGATCCTCCAGATCACGCACTACCAGCGGATCCTCGATTACGTCGAGCCCGACCACGTCCACGTGATGATCGACGGCAAGATCGCCGAGAGCGGCGGTGCGGATCTGGCTCGGAAGCTCGAGGACGAAGGCTACGACTGGGTCCGCGAGCAGGTCTACGGGACAGCGTAATACGGCTACACCCACAACACAACATCATGAGCTCAGATCAAGACCATCTCAAAGAGACGGACACCGAGGCTCGCTTCGAGTTCAAGAAGGAGGAGCGCTCCTCCTTCCAGGCCGACAAGGGCCTGACCGAGGAGACGATCCGCGTCATCTCGGAGGACAAGGGCGAACCCGAGTGGATGCTGAAACGCCGGCTCCGGGCCCTGGAACACTTCCAGGAGATGCCGATGCCGACCGACTGGCCGGGCCAGCCCGACCTCTCCGAGGTCGACGTGGACGAGATCGTCCCGTACATCCGCCCGGACGTCGAGACGCGCGAGAGCGTCGACGACTGGACGGACCTGCCGGACGACATCAAGGACACCTTCGACAAACTCGGCATCCCCGAGGCCGAGAAGAACGCCCTCTCGGGCGTCGGTGCGCAGTACGAGTCGGAGGTCGTCTACCAGAACATGCAGGAGCAGTGGGAGGAGAAGGGTGTCATCTTCTGCAACATGGACGAGGCCCTCCGAGAGCACGAAGAACTCGTCCGCGAGCACTTCATGACGAAGTGCGTCCCCCCGAGCGACAACAAGTTCGCGGCGCTTCACGGCGCCATCTGGTCCGGCGGGTCGTTCGTCTACGTCCCCGAAGACACCACGGTCGAGATGCCGGTCCAGGCGTACTTCCGGATGAACTCCGAGGGAATGGGCCAGTTCGAACACACGCTCATCATCGCCGAGGAGAACTCGGAGGTCCACTACATCGAGGGCTGCAGTGCCCCGAAATACTCCGCGTTCAACCTCCACTCCGGCGGCGTCGAGGTGTTCGTCGGCGAGGACGCTCACGTCCAGTACTCCACGGTGCAGAACTGGTCGAAGAACACCTACAACCTGAACACGAAGCGCGCGCTCGTCGAGGCGGACGGCCGGATGGAGTGGATCTCCGGCTCGATGGGGTCGAAGGCGACCATGCTGTATCCCGCCACGATCCTCAAGGGTCGCGGCGCCTCCGACAACCACATCACCATCGCCTTCGCGGGCGAGGGACAGGACATCGACACCGGCGCGAAGGTCTACCACAACGCGCCGAACACGAAATCGACGATCGAGTCGAAGTCGATCAGCAAGGACGGCGGCCGCACCAACTACCGCGGCCTGGTCCACATCGCCGACGGCGCCGCGAACTCCTCGACCAGCGTCGAGTGTGACGCGCTGATGTTCGACAACGAGTCCACGTCGGACACCATGCCGTACATGGAGATCAACGAGTCGACGGTGGACGTGGCCCACGAGGCGACCGTCGGCAAGATCGGCGACGAGGACGTCTTCTACCTCCAGAGCCGTGGCCTGGACGACGACGACGCCAAGCAGATGATCGTCTCCGGCTTCATCGAGCCGATCACGGAGGAACTGCCGATCGAGTACGCGGTCGAACTCAACCGTCTCGTCGAACTCGAGATGGAGGGGAGTCTCGGATAATCATGAGTGCACAGGTACCAGCAGACCTCTCGGAAGCGACGGTCCACGAGATAGCCGACAGCCGCGACGAGCCGGACTGGCTCCGCGAGACGCGTCTGAAGGCGCTCAAGGCCCTCGACCACCTCGAGATGCCCGACGTCATCCAGACGCCCGGGCGTCGGTGGACCGACCTCGAACAGCTCGATTTCGCCGAGCTGGCAGACCCGCTGACCCAGTCCGACGACACCGAACGGCTCACCGACGAGGGCGTCGAGGTGCTCTCCTTTGCTGAGGCGGTGGCGGAACACCCCAAGCTCCTCGAAGCGAAGTTCGGCTCGATCATCGACCCCGAGACCAACTACCTGACGGCGCTGTCGGTGGCGCTGTTTACCACCGGCACGTTCATCTACGTGCCCGAGGGCGTCGACGCCGAGGACGTGACGATCCGGACCGACATGAACTCCCGGTCGCTGTTCAGTCACACCCTCGTCGTCACCGAGGACTCCTCGTCGGTGACGATCCTCGAACGGATCGACTCCGGCGACGACGTCGACGGCGCGCGCTACTACAGCAACCTCGTCGAGGTCGACGCCGGCGAGAACAGCTACGTCCAGTACGGCTCGCTCCAGACGCTCGACGAGGACACCTACAAC
>Ga0207813_101003_pt1 | contig 11224 bp, 13 predicted proteins | sample A23E3SouthBayCA_2_FD_187730 | JGI IMG/M metagenome (GOLD analysis project Ga0207813, IMG submission 187730) | Aerobic enrichment media microbial communities from Eden Landing Ponds, California, USA - A23 E3 (4) (SPAdes) | ecosystem: Environmental > Aquatic > Marine > Unclassified | place... | reverse complement strand
CGGCCCGCCGGTCTGTCTCGTCTACGCCGACTCCGGACCCGGCTCTGGCTCCAGCCCCGACCCCGACTCGGACGCGGGCCCCGATCCGGATGCCGACCACGGTCCGGATTCCGACGCCCAACCGACGGGATACGCGCTCGCTGTCGCCGACGACGATGCGGGATATCTGGCCGAACTCGCCGTCGCCGAGGGCAACCGAGGGCAGGGCCAGGGCTCAGCGTTGCTCGCGGCGCTCGTCGACCGACTCCGGGACCGCGGCGTCGCGTCGTTGCGCGTCACAGTCCGGGAGATCGACGAGCGGGCCCGCTCGTTCTACGAGTCACACGGGTTCGCCGAACGCGAGCGCCTGCCCGACCACTACGAGGACTGCGACGGACTTCTGCTGGAACGGGAACTGTAGGCCCGGGTCGTCCGGACCGTCGAACTGGGGGGCGGGGACCGGGAGAAACGGAAAACTCCTATCTCGACGGAGCCTACAGGTCGTCGGCCGTCCGGACGCGAACCGACGTCGGCTGTTTGACGTACTCGCCCTCGCTCCCGGCGACGACCTGTCCGACGCCACGCTGGGCGGCGACGTCGAGCACGCGCTGGGACAACTCGCCGTCGATGACGACCGCTGTCGGGGTCTCGTCGACGTCTCGAAGCAGTTCGAACGCGTCCTCGGCGGGTCCCTCAGCGACGACGTCGAACGTCCCATCGAGCAAGCGGACGGATCCCGTCTCGCCACCGACGACGTCCTCGACGTGACCCGCGAGCGTCGCTGGGTCACTTTCACTCTCGGCGGTCGCGTCGTCGCCCTGTCCCTCACCCTCGTCGGCACTCGCGTCGTCGTCCACGGACGCGCCGCTCGTCTCGTCGTCACTGGACTGTTCCTCCTCTCCCGGAGCGGTGTCCGTTCCCACTGCGGTTCCGTCCGGGTCGCCGGTTTCGTGCCCGGTCGACGCGGCCTCGACCGCGGATGCGCCGTCGACGGGGGCGTCCGCGCGACTCCCATCGGTCTCGTCCGGCGACCGGGGTCCGGTTGCGACCGGTTCCACGTCCGATGTCCGGGCTTCCGGGGGTCCGCCTGCGTCCGGGCTGCTGTCTCCCTCGGGGACAGCCCGCGTGCTGCCGTCGGTCACCGCCGCGAGGTCGGCCTCCCCGTCGTCGACGGCCTCGAAGGGCACCTTCTCGCGGAGGGCGGTCATCACTTCGCCCCGTGAGAGGTCCTCGACCGAGCGGCCCGGCGGGGCGAGCGCGACGTGGTCGATCTCCCCCACCTGTGCGAGTTCCTTCAGGATGAGGTCGCCGCCGCGGTCGCCGTCGAGGAAGGCGGTGACGGTCCGCTCGCGCGTGAGTCGGGCCACCTCGTCGGGGACGTCGGTCCCCTCGACCGCGATGGCGTTTTTCACACCGTACTTGAGGAGTGTCAGGACGTCCGAGCGTCCCTCGACGACGATGACGGCGTCGCTCTCGCCGACGCGGGGGCCGGCGGGGAACCCGTGGAACTCGGTGATGTCCTCGACCCGGACGGCCTCGCGGACCTCCGCGACGATGTCCTGGCTCGACAGGGACGCCTCGTCGAACTCGGCGAGTAGCTGGGTCGCACGTTCGACCACTTCGCGGCGCTTGGCCGAGCGGACGTCCTCGAGTTCGGTGACCTCGACGTTCGCCCGGCAGGGACCGACCCGGTCGATGGTTTCGAGCGCGGCCGCGAGGATAGCCGTCTCGACGCGGTCGAGGCCGCTCGCGATCGTGATCTCGCCGAAGGACTGGCCGCCCTCGGAGTCGATCGTCACGTCGATGCGGCCGAGTTTCTGTGACTCCTGGAGCCCGCGCAGGTCGAGTTCGTCCCCGAGCAACCCCTCGGTCTGCCCGAAGACGGCGCCGACCACGTCACTCCGTTCGACCACCCCGTCCGCACTGATGTCCGCGTGAATGAGGTACTTCGCTGAATCGTGCATTGGTGAACTGCCCCGCGAGGGGCGATGATGGTGAATCCATGAGCGAGTTCATGGACACTAAGTCGTAATCGCTCCGGCCGGGAAATACCTGCCGACAACCCCATCCATCGACGGTAGTATCGACAACCCCATCCATCGACGATAGTACCGACAACCCCAGCCTCCGATAGACGCCCAATTCATTCCGGCCGCTCCCCGGTCCGCGGCGACGGGTTCACACGCCGTCGGTCACTATCCTGATGACTATTCTTCTTCAACGAGCGATTTTGTCGACTATCGTGGGATATATACGCCACTATCGGTAAGAGATTTCACCATGACGTCGAGAGCCGAGGCGGTCGGCTGGGCGGTCGGGGCACTGGTGCTGGTCGCGCTGGCGGTACCGTGGTTCATGTGGGGCTCGGACGCCGTCGCGGCGGGGCTGCCGGTCTGGGTCTGGTGGCACGTCGGGTGGCTCTGTCTGGCGTCGGTGTTCTTCTGGGCGTTCACCAGACGTGCCTGGGGACTGGGTATCGAGGATGTGAGCACGCGTGGCTGAGACGGCGCTCCAGGTCGGGATCCTGGTCGGGTACATGCTCGTCGCGCTCGTAGTGGGCGTCGTCGCCTACCGGCTGACCGACCGGAACCCGGAGGACTACTACCTCGCGAGTCGGACGCTCGGGACCGTCGTCCTGCTCTTTACGACGTTCGCGACGCTCCTCTCGGCGTTTACCTTTTTCGCCGGACCGAACATCAGCTACCGGCTCGGCCCCGAGTGGATCCTCGTCATGGGGACGATGGACGGGGTCCTCTTCGCCGTGCTCTGGTACGTCGTCGGCTACAAGCAGTGGCTCGTCGGGAAGGCCAACGGCTATCTCACGCTCGGCGAGATGCTCGGCGACCGCTTCGGGTCACGGCGGTTGCGGGTGCTCGTCGCCGCAATCAGCCTCTTCTGGCTGTTTCCCTACGTGATGCTCCAGCAACAGGGTGCGGGGACGGCCGTCGAGGCGCTGACCGGCGGGGCCGTCCCCTACTGGGCGGGTGCCGGCGGGATCACCCTGTTCATGATCGTCTACGTCACGCTCTCGGGACTGCGTGGCGTCGCGTGGACGGACACACTCCAGGGGCTGTTCATGCTCGGGATGGTCTGGGCGGCGTTCATCTGGGTCGGGACGGCCGCCGGTGGCTTCGGCGCGGCGACCGACACGCTGCGGGGCCTGGAGGGCAACCCCCTGGCACTGGGCGGCGGCGCCTACACGCCGGAGTACATCGTCTCGACCGCTGTCAGCATCGCCTTCGGCGTGACGATGTTCCCGCAGGTCAACCAGCGTTTCTTCGTCGCGAAGTCGAAGGCCGTCATCAAGCGGACGCTCCCGCTCTGGCCCGTGCTGGTCGTCCTGCTGTTCGTTCCGGCGTTCATGCTCGGCTCCTGGGCCGCCGGGCTGGGCGTCGAGACGGACGTCAACGGGAACGTGCTGCCACCGCTCTTGCTGGAGTACACGCCGACGTGGTTCGCGGCGCTGGTCGTCGCCGGCGCGATGGCCGCGATGATGAGTTCCAGCGACTCGATGCTCCTCTCGGGGTCGTCGTACCTGACCCGGGACGTCTATCGGCCGCTGGTCGCCGACCCCGACGAGGGCCGGGAGGCGTGGCTCGGTCGCCTGGGCGTGGTCGTCTTCGCGACGCTGACGTTCGTCGCGAGCCTCTTCCAGGTGGGCACGCTCCTGGAGATCGGCGACACGGCCTTCGGCGGGTTCGCCCAGCTCGCACTCCCGGTCGTCGTCGCGCTGTACTGGTCGCGGACGACCCGCTGGGGGATCTACGCGGGAATCGGCGCGAGCCAGCTGTTCTACCTCGCCAGCGTCTTCCTCGACGTCGTGCCGGGGAACTATCTCGGCGGCTGGTCGGCCTCCGTCGTCGGCATGCTTCTGGGACTGGTGGTGACCGTCGGCGTCTCGGCGGCCACGACGCCCTCTACCGCCGAGGACCCGAGCGTCTACGAGGAGACCCGCGCCGACTAACCACCACCGCGATCCCGGACACTCGCGACAGGGATTTGTGTCGCTCGGTCGTAGTGTGTCGTATGTCCCACGGCCCCGCGACACTCGTCGTCGTCGCGCTCCTCGCGACGGTGGCCCTCGCTCCTTCGGGGGCTGCCGTCGCGACGAACGAGGTCTCGATGAGCGGATTCACGGCGGACCCCGGCGAGATCGGTCTCGTGCTGGTCTCGGCACAGGCGACGAACGTGAGCGCCTACGAGGCGAACGTCACCTTCGACCCCGACGTCGTCACGGTAGTCGCGGCCGGCCGCCAGGACTTCCCGAACCCCGAGGAAACGATCGACCGCGAACAGGGCTGGGTCAGGCTATCCGCCGAACGGAACGAAGGCGTCGACGACCCGATCCTGACGTCGCTGGTCGTCCGCGTACTGTCCGGGGCCGAGCCCGGTACGGAGACCGAGCTATCGTTCGTCGAGAGCGATACCACGCTGACCGACGCGACCGACGGCGAATTGACCATCGACGGATACGGCAGTGCGACCGTCAACGTCGTCGAGCCCGACACGCCAACTCCGACTCCGACGCCCGAATCGACGCCGAACCTGTCGGTAACTGCGACGCCGACCGTGACTCCCTCGCCGACGCCCGCTGTAACGCCAACGGTCTCGCCGACACCGACCGCGACGCCAACCGCTACACCGACGCCCACGGAGACGCCCACCTCGGCGCAGACTGACACCCCAACGGAGACCACGACGCCGACGCAAACCACGGTCTCGTCACCGACGCCGACCGCGACCGAAGCGCCCGTGACGACGACAGCACCGGCGACAGCGACCCCGACCGCCTCCCCCGAACCCACGCCGACTGACCGAGCGCCCACGACGACCACCGGGGAGGGTCCGGGATTCGGCGCCGTCGTGACGCTCCTGGTGGTGCTGGTCGCAACTGGACTGGTCTGTCGGACCCGGGACCGCTAGACGACACCCGAACTGCGCTGTCGGCTCTCCCGGAGCACGAGCGACGTGGCCGGTACCAGCCACCGCTCAGAGAAACCGGTCGAGAGGCGAGTTCCCGAGTACGGCGTCGATGGAACGTTCCTCGACGTCGTCCGGGAGTTCGTCGCGTAACTCCGTCGGGGTCGACGGAATCTCCTCCCCGATTTCGTCCCCGATCTCCCCTGCGCCCTCGTCGATGGACTCGCGGAGTCCCATACGAGAGGTGCTCTTGCTCGCCTCAAAAAGTATTGCTGTTCGCGAAAGTATTCCGGGGGAGAGCGGTTCGCGAGCGCCGTCGTCAGTCGGCCGTCGCGGGTTCGGCGTGCTGGATGTCGGTCCCGAGAACGTCGAGGAACTCCGCGAGCCACTCGGGGTGGTCCGGCCAGGCCTGCCCGGTGACGAGATTGCCGTCGCGGGCGACCCCCTCGACCCACTCGCCGCCGGCGTCGCGGACGTCGGCTTCGAGTGCCGGATACGCCGTACAGGTGCGCCCCTCGACGACGTCGGCCGCGGTGAGGATCTGCATCGCGTGGCAGATCGCGGCGACGGGTTTGTCCTCGGCGAAGAAGTGTTCGACCGCGTCGATCACGGTGTCGAAGTTCCGGAGGTACTCCGGTGCGCGACCGCCGGACAGGACGAGCGCGTCGTAGCCGGCGGGGTCGACCTCGTCGAGCGTCGCGGTCAGTTCGAAGTCGTGGCCCCGGGACTCCATATAGGTCTGGTCGCCGCGGAAGTCGTGGACGGCCGTCTTGACGGTGTCGCCAGCTTCCTTGTCCGGACAGACCGCGTGCACGTCGTGCCCGACCATCTGCAGCGCCTGGAACGGTACCATTACCTCGTAGTCCTCGCCGAAATCGCCGGTGATGAGCAGGATTTGCTTGCCAGTCATGGTTTCACTGAACTCCCGGTGAGTCCACTAGGAGAATGTAGTCGAGACGTAATAAACGTAACCGGAGAGTTCGGGAACACCGGGTCGCAGTGTCGGAGAACTATCCGGGTATCGACCGGGCGGGGACCGGGGCGGGCATCGAGTACACGGTTCGGATCCAACCGACAGGGAGAGGACCCGCCTCACACCCCGGTAGAGTTACCCTGGTACCCGTCATATCGTTCGTATGAATCGAACGTTCGTGGCGGTCGGTATCCCGTTCCTCGTCGTCGGCCTCGCGTTCGCCGTCTTCGGGGAGTTCGTCTTCTGGAGTACGTTCCTTACGCTCGGGCTCGTCTTCCTGACCATCGGGCTGGTCACGGGGGGCGACGACGCGCCGCTCGAGACGGACGACGATCCCGCCGGACGTTCCTGACGCTACTCGGGCTGTTGCCACTACCGCCGAATTCGCCCCCGTCCGTGCCTGCACGTGCCACAGACTGCTTTATGCTCCGAGCCCGCGTCTCTTCCCGTATGAAGGAACTCGTTACTTCGGTCGACATCGACGCACCCGCCGAAACAGTCTGGGAGGTACTCGTCGACTTCGAGGCCTACTCCGAGTGGAACCCGCGGACCCGGATCGCCGGGAGAGCCGTCGAGGGCGAGCGGCTCGTCGTCGCTCCCGGGCCCGATGCCGGCAACATGCCGACGTTCCGGCCGACGGTGCTCCGGGCCGACGGCGCCGAACTCCGGTGGCTGGGCCACCTCTACGTCCGCGGACTCTTCGACGGCGAACACCGCTTCGTGGTCGAGGACCTCGGCGAGGGGTGGTCCCGACTCACCCAGTCCGAGTCGTTCGGCGGCGTCCTCGTCCGGCCCATCATGCGGCTGTACGGCGAAGACACGAAAGCTGGCTTCGAGGCGGTCAACGCCGCACTGAAAGACAGGGCCGAGGCAGCCCTCGTGAGCGAACAGTCGGCGGACGACGCGACGACCACCACGACCGCGGCGACAGTCGAAGGCGACGGGCGGTCCGCCGATGCACGGGTGGACACGCTCGCCTGAGGTCACCCGCCCCGGGCGTGATTTCGCCTGGCGGTCAGTTCATCGGTCCCTGGCAGTCAGGACGATACCTCCCAGTACGACGGCCCCACCGGCGACGGTCCACGCATTCGGGATCTCGGCGAGCAGGACCATCGCCAGCAGCGTGCTCCCGACGGGTTCGCCGAGCAGCGAGACGCTCACGACTGCCGATTCGACGTGTTCGAGCGCCCAGTTGAGCACCGTGTGGCCGAACACGCCCGGCCCGACGGCCATCGCCAGGAAGTATCCCCACTCGACCGACGCATACCCCAGGAGCGGCACACCCTGGACGAGCGCGACGCCGAGGAGTCCGACCGCACACACCGAGTAGACGACCGTCACGTAGGGAACGAGCGCGACGCGGGCCCGGAGCGACCGCCCGACGAGGAGATAGGCGGCCATCGCCATCGCCCCCAGGACCGCCAGCGCGTTGCCGGCGAGCGGGCGCGGGTTCGCGAGTGCGCCGCCGGTCGGTTCGCCCGTCGACATGACGACCATCCCGGCGAGTGCCAGCGCGATCCCGCCAGCCTTGCGGGCGCCGAGCCGTTCGTCGAGCAGCACCCACCCGCCGACGGCGACGAACAGCGCCTGTGACTGGACGAGGGTGACCGACGCCGCGACGCTCGTCCACTCAACGGACTGAAACCAGGCGGCGAAGTGGGCCGCCAGCGCCAGTCCGGCGGCGCCCGCGGTGAGCGCGTCCCGTCGCCCCAGCGAGCGCACCTGTTCGCCGTGACGAGTGAACGCGAGCGGCGCGAGGAGTCCGACCGTGAACAGCACGCGGTAGAAGGCGGCGACGGTCGGGGGTGCCGAACTGAAACGGAGGAGGATCGCGCTCGTCGAGACCGCGAGGACGGCGACCGCGAGCGCTGCCAGCGGAGAGACTCGCGCCTCCAGTCGCGTCGTCAGCGTCTCGCCGGCCATCGCTCCGGGTTACAGGAAGCCACGTCTTTCCTCTTGTGGTCGGGGTCAGACGGGATAGAACAGGACGAGTAGGTTCCAGCCGACGACGAGCGGTCCGACAGTGGCCAGACCGAGCGGGACGCCCATGTTCTGCGGAGACGGCAAGAGCCGGTAGAGCAGGTAACAGGCCCCGAACATCGCACATTTCAGTGCGAGCAGGCCGCCGATCCGGTAGTGGTCGACGACGAACGAGACGAGCGGTCCGACTTCGGCGACGTGTCCGGTTGTGAGGCCGAGACTCGTGGTCACCACGTCACCGACGCCGAAACACAGGAGTCCGACCACCCAGAGCCACGAGCGACGGCCGCCCACGAGTTCGACCGCGGAGACGCGAGATCCCATCGCTCCCGGCTACCGAGCGACGACCCATTGTTAGTCTCCGCATAGAGCGCACAGGAACCGGGTCGTCCAGGCGCTTCGTACGGAATTCAACTGAACGAACAGTCCAGCTGAAATCGACCGTCGCGCCGGTCACTCCGCGTCAGCGGGGACGTCGAAGTCGTGGAAGTGTTCGCCCTTCTCCTTCGAGAGGACGTTCAGGGCCGCCGCAGCGCCGTCGCCGGCGGATATGATGGCCTGCCACTCCTCGGCGCGGACCATCGCGCCCGTCGCGTAGGCGTCGTCGACGCTCGTCTCCATCGTGACGTCCACGTCGACGATGTCCTCGTCGGTGAACGCACAGCCGAGATCCTCGGCGAGGTCGCGGTTCGCGCCGGTCGCGAGGACGACGTAGTCCGCGGCGTACTCGCCGTCGTCGGTCGTCACGGTGAACCCGTCGTCGTCTTCGGCCACGGCGGTCACTTCCTCGCCCTGGTGGATGTCGGCGCCGAAGCTCTCGACCTGCTCGCGCGAATCCTCGACGAAGGCCGAACCGTCCTCGCTCTCGATGCCGAGGTAGTTGAACAGGTGGGCCTTGTGGAGCCACGTCCCGTCCGTGTCGAACACGACCGTGTCGAGGTCGTTTTTGGCCGTGAACAGTGCTGCGCTCAGGCCGGCGGCACCGCCGCCGACGACTGCGACCTGTGTCATGGAATACACTGGGAGTGGAACCCGCGTAAGTGTTGGGTTCGGTTACACTCGCGTCACCACGGGTTCCCGTGGATCCGGGCAGTTCCGTCGCGCGGACGTTCCGCCGTTCGAACCCCACGAAGCCGGACCCGGACCCGGACCCGGACCCGGACCCGAGACGGGGATCGACCCCGAGTGGCCCCGATGGGCCAGCACCGACGGAACCGATATGTGTCGCGGGGCCGACGCGCCGGCATGCCCCGACACGCGGCGGTCGGCGCTTCGCGGGGTGGCACCCGTGGCTGAACACGACGGCCCGGCGTCGCCGCTCGCGCGAGACACCTGTGAGCGGATGGTCGAGGAGGTCGAGGCGTCCTGGGATCTCGATTCGGTAACGACCGCCGATACCGGATTCAACGATGTCTACTTCCTCACCGTCGAGACGCCGGCGGGGGCCCGCGAGTGCGTGCTGAAAGTCAGCGACGACACGGCAGAGCAGGTGCGTGCCGAGGCGCGTCTCTGTGGCCTGCTCGACGACGCCACCGACGTTCCGGTCCCGACTGTCCACGGACGGGTAGACGCCCACTCCGACCTCCCGTCGCCGTACTTCCTCATGGAGCGACTGGAGGGAGACCACCCGGAAGGGCCGCCGGGTGAACGCTCGCTCCCCGCACTCGAATCGCTGGCCCGGCAGCTGGGGCGACATCTCGGCGACACACACGCGGTCGACGCGTTCGACGCCTTTGGCTGGATCCGCGCCCGGAGAGACGTCGACGGGACCGGCGCCGGTAGCCGACCGATCGCCCGGAGATACGGACTGACGGTGGCGGGTGCGACCGACTCGTGGCCGTCCCACCTCCGGGACCTCGCGGAGATGCACCTGGAGCACCACCCCGAGACGCGTTTTGGCGACCGGACATCCGAAATCCGGGCGGCCATCGAGGACGGTATCGACCGCCTCGACTGCGATCCACGACCGGTGGTCGGCCGGGTCGACCACGCCTTCGAGAACGTGCTGGTCGACGACGACGGGGACGTGACGGGAGTGCTCGACTGGGGGATGCTCCGGACAGTCGCCCCGGCGTACGACCTCGCCTGTGCCGAGATGAGCCTCACCGGGACCGCCAGCTTCACCGCGGAACGCCGGGAGTGCCTCCGCACTGCGCTGCTCGATGGCTACGAGCGCCGCGCGACCGTCGACGCCACCGACGGGGAGAGACGGCTCTACTGTCTCGTCAATCTCGTCGCCCGACAGAACTGGGTTTCCGCGTGGATACCCGGGGAAGCCGCCGCCGGGGTCGAGCGCGACCACCGGGCACTGCTCGACGAACTGCTGGCGGGGTGACCTCCGTCGCGACTCGTCCCCTGTCGCGGCGTCACTCCAGCAGTTCCTTCGTCCGTTCGTGACGGTGACGGAACATCGGTTCGAAGCCGACCCAGCCAAAGGGGCCCGCAGCCCGGCCGAGCGCCCCGCCGGGAAGCCGATACGAGACGTGGTCGTGGATCCGCGTCCCGCCCGGCACTTCCTCGAAGCGGTGGGTGTGTACCCACTGGGGGAACGGGCCCGCTTCCATCACGTCGCGGAACATCGCTTTCCCTTCTTCCTCGCGGCGCTCGACGATACGGGACACCCAGCGCTGGCGTGGCCCGACGCCGAAGGGACGGACCGACGACTCGACGACCGACCCTGCTTCGAGGACGCCCGGGTCGGGGTCGCCGTCGGGCCCGGTCGTCGACTCGACGCGGAGGTTCATCCACCCCGGCGTCAGCGCCTCCAGTCCCGACTCGTCGGAGTGAAACGCCCACACCGCCTCGAACGGCGCGGCGACGACCGTCTCGCGCTCGTAGATGCTCATACATTCGATCGGTGGCCGATCCGGATAACTGACGTGCCATACAGCGGGGGCATCCGTCAGTGTGTCATAGACTCCTTCATAAATCCACGTTCGACCGTCTGTGACCGTTACATGTAGGGACTCGCGTTACCATCAGTTTCACTCCGTGGTACTGCTGAAGAAAATCGATCTGCAGAACGCACCGCCTCATCGATGAGAGTTGAAAGCCCTCGGGCCGCTGGCGGTCGCTGAGCGGGATATTCTCGCTCGAACACCCGCACCGCCCCGCACTCACGAGAATAGGGCCCGCTCAGGCGACTCCGCTCGCTACGCTCGCCGCCACCGGCCCTCGCCCTTTCAGTCCGCCAGGAGAATTCTGGTCGCACAGGCTGTCTCGGCGTGGAACGTTCGGTAGGCGTTGCCGCAGAAATCCCCCCTGGCGGACTGGAAGGGCGAGGCGGGCTCGCGGCCCGCAGGCCCGTGGTCGCCTGAGCGGGCTCTATCCGCGCGGGCGGTGCTGAGAGCGCGGATATCCCGCTCAGCGACC
>Ga0207813_100993_pt1 | contig 11303 bp, 10 predicted proteins | sample A23E3SouthBayCA_2_FD_187730 | JGI IMG/M metagenome (GOLD analysis project Ga0207813, IMG submission 187730) | Aerobic enrichment media microbial communities from Eden Landing Ponds, California, USA - A23 E3 (4) (SPAdes) | ecosystem: Environmental > Aquatic > Marine > Unclassified | place... | reverse complement strand
CCTTCTGCGCGATGAACTCCTTGAACATGTCGTTCTGGAGGGTGCCGCGGATCTCCTCGCGCGGGACGCCCTGCTGGTCGGCGATGGCGACGTACATCGCGTAGACCACGGGCGCGCTCGGGTTGATGGTGAAGGAGGTCGACACCTCGTCCACGTCGATGCCGTCGAAGATGATCTCCATGTCCCGCAGCGTGTCGACGGCGACGCCCTCCTTGCCCACCTCGCCGTCGCTCATCGGGTCGTCGCTATCGAGGCCCATCAGCGAGGGCATGTCGAAGGCCGTCGAGAGGCCGGTCTGACCCTCCTCGATGAGGTAGTGGAAGCGCTCGTTGGTCTCGCGCGGGGTGCCGAAACCGGCGAACTGGCGCATGGTCCAGGTGCGCCCGCGGTACATCGTCGGGTAGACACCGCGCGTGTACGGCGGTTCGCCGGGAAAGCCCAGGTCCTCGCCGTAGTCCAGATCCGCCACGTCTTCGGGGGTGTAGAGGCGGTCGACTTCGAGGTTCGAGACCGTGGCGAAGCGGTCCTGCCGTTCGCCGTGCGCCGAGAGCGTCGGGTCCAGCGTGTCGGCCTCCCAGTCTTCGCGGGCCTCGCGGATCGCCGCGAGGTCCTCCTCGTCGAACATGGGCGCAAATATTGCCGGAGCGCGCATAAGGGTTCGGACGAGCCGAGACGATATTTGCGTATTCAAAATATCAAAGTGGGTGAGATAAGCCCACTCGATTTCGAAATATGCCAGTTCTGATCAACGCTCGAAATTCGGGAACGCCTGATTCACCGCCCACAGGTGTATCCGAGTAGAGCGCATACATATACGGATGGCAGACGACAAGAATGGCAGAGAGAAGCAAGCGGGGAACGCCGATAGACGGCAGCGAGAGCGCGACATCAGCGCGGAACTGGAGCGGGGAAACGAATCAGAGCCACCAGTAGAGGCGGCAGAGCTCGACGATTTCGAGGGGGAAGTCGAATCGCTCGAATTCCCGGCAACGGGGACCGAGATCGTCGCTGCCGTCGGGAGTTATAAGATCGAATCGGACGACGGGAGCTACACGGTCGCAGAACTCGTGCCGGAGACAGACGCGGAGATGTTCGACTCGCCTGATGCCGTCCGAGTACAGATCCAGCGACCGACCGTCGCCGCGGCTATGAAACGGGTCGTAGAAGCCAGCAAGACCCTCCCGAATACCGATCTGCCCTGGTCACAGCGCAAAGCCTACGAAATGACGTTCCAGGAACTCGAGGCTATCGACGACGACGACGGAGACGAAGGCATCCAGGCCATTAGCGACTGGATCGTCGAACGCATCCGCGACAAAGAAAAGCTCCCGGGCTCCCGGGACGTACGCCGACAAGCGGCGAAGTTCTGTCGGGCGAATGGGTATCAGGTTCGGGACGACGAGTGGCTCGGGATATAGAGCGACGATCATCGGCGATCGGTGAAATGACTGCCGTCAAACTCCAGACGTGACCGATACGGGCCCTCACTCCAGCAACTGGATGGTCTCTTGGGAGAGGCGCCCCGTTCCGTCTCGCTGGAAACTGCTGTGGGCTTTATTGTGCTTCCAGTGAAACGATTGGTATGGCGCTCGATATCGATGTTCCGGAACCACCAGACCTCTCGAACCGCGGGATGCCGCGCGAGTTCGAGTGGCAAGACGAGACGCTCGGGTCAGAGGACTTCTACCGCGAAGACATCGAAGACCTGCTACAGGAGGGTGCGTGGAAGGAGGGATTCAACGAGTGGACCGAGTACACGAACCTCGACGCGGAGCAAGTCCAGATCGTGAGCGACCTCGGCCTGTTTCAGGCGCTCGATTTCTACTGGGACCCGACCGAAGACCGCCTTCGCTTCGACGCCCCGAGAATTCCGGACGACTGGCGAGAACAAGACGTGACCGAGTCGCTCGATTCGAGCACGGTTTCGATGATCGACGGTGAGTTAGACGATCTCGGCCGAGCGATACAGGAGGTACTTGAAGACTACCTCGAACGGAACGACGAAGCGTCCGACTACGGATGGGGCGAGGAAACGTACGGCAAACGCGAGGAGTGAGGACAGTCACGACAGCCTGTTCGAGGGTGTCCGAGAGCCAAGTGTTCTCTGTAGAGAGAGCGCCCCTGTTCCCCGATCACGGTCGGAACGTGCTAACTATGCGCGCTGTATTCATCACGACGCCGTGAACATCATCGAAATCTGTCAGATTCACCGGCCATCCATTCGGAAGAGAGGCCGAACGACCGTGCCGACACCATACAGCTCTCCGGACTGTGGCGGGGTGAACAGAACCAGTTACTTCAGCCCCTCGCTGGCGAGGTGATACTCGTAGACGGTCGCCATGCCGTCGACGAGGCGGTCGACGTCGACGCTGTCGACGCTGTTGTCCCGCGAGCGAACGTCCCGGTAGAGCCGCGCCCACCGCTTGCGGAAGTGGCTCTCGACGTCGTTTTCCCGAATACGCTCGGCGATAGCCTCGGGGTCGGCGGCCGAGCGGACCTCCTCGGGGGAGACCAGTCCCTCCTGCAGCGCGAGGACGACGACCCCCGCCGAGTAGTCGCCCTCGGCGAGTTCGCGCTCCCAGGTGGTGAGCCAGTTGCCGATCCGGGCCATCTCCTGGAGGTCCCAGCACAGCTCCCGGAGCGGGCCCAGATCCTCGGGATCGAACTCCGGGGAGTACATCAGGTCCACGTCGACGTAGGCGAAGAGGTTCATGTTGTGGGCCTCGAAGCGGCGCGCGCCCGAGAGGTTGGCGAGGTGGGGACGATCGCTGACGAGCGCGCTGTACTCGATGGCGTTGGCGGTCTGGCGCAGGTCGTAGGCGAAGACGTCGGCGAACTCGTCGCCGCGCGGGGCCCCGTCGATGCCGTCCGCAACGGTGGCCCAGAGCCGCTCGACGAACGCGAACGTCTCGGCGTCGACCGCCGCGTCGGCCGGATCGGCGCTCGTGTCGGGTTCGGCCAGTTTGCGGGCCTCGCTGAAGGTCCGGCGGTCGCCGTGACGCTCGAGATAGTCGTCGAGGACCGTGACGTACATCGTGAGCACGGTCTTGACCGACCGGACCCGGCTCGCCTGCCGGTCGTCGACAGAGGAGAGGGTGAAGGAGGGCAACAGCGAGTGGATCCACCGCCAGAGAAACCTGTCGCGGTCGCCGACGAGCCTGTCGTACTCGTCGGCCAGAGCGGCGAGTCGCGGCGGGAGGTCCTCGAGTCGCTCGCGCAAGTCGGGTCGTCCGTCCGGCGTCGGACCGGCCGACATCAGACCGCCCCCTGTCCGGTCTCACAGTCGAATACGATGCTTACCTCTGCTATCTCGGCGGGCCGCAGTGGAACGCGAACCGGTCGCGCGGCGGCCCGTACGCCCCGACCGATCGGCCGATACCGTCGCCGTCCGGGTCGGCGCGAGCGCGGCGGTGTCGTCTCGTCCATATCCGGTACGGGACTCCTACCGAGAAGGGGTTTATTGCGGGAACGCCCGCCTTCGACCGCCTCTGTACGCGGGATACGCGCGTCTACTGACGAATACGTGCCAGTCACGAATCGGCCGCTTCGCCGGGGAATGCGGTGCTTGGAACGCGCAGACACCGATACGGGTAGGTGAGGGCTACCTCGGCCTCGAATCCGCAGTCGGGTCCCCGGATCAGGTTCCCGGCGAGGGGTCAGACGGAGCCGGATCGCGCGGAGCGCGAGCGCCGGGGCTGCTCGGAGTGTGGACTGAGGAGAAAGCGACGGGGGCCGCGAGCCCGCGCCTATCGGGACCCGGCGCTGGCGACGGGCGAGACGCGCTCCGTCGAGCCGACGCGCTCGGACGCCTCCGTCGGGTCGGAGAGGAAGACTCTCCCCCTCGAGTCGACGAGAACGTGGCGGCCGCCGAACGAGAAAGAGACCGATGTGACCGAGTCGTCAGGTTCGGTCGCCGGAGCTGTTGCGGTTCGTTCGTCCGCGACGCCGTCACCGCCGGTCGCGGTCGATACGAACAGCGCGTCGAGCGCCTCCGGATCGACCGCGTCGTACAGCCGGGGCTCCATCTCCAGCGGGTGTTCGTTCCGGGCGTCCGCGACCGCTCTGATCACCGTTTCGCTCACCGATTCGTCCGACTCCTGTTCGTAGACTGCAGTGAATCGTTCCATCTGACTGTCTTCGCCCTGGCTACATCGCCCCTCCGCATAGCGGCCCTCACTACGTGCGTTGGTACGTGTTCCGGGGGACGCTAATCTGATTCACCGGTGAACAGCAGATCGAACAGGTTGCCCTGCCCGACCCGGAGGTGGCGACTCACCGTCGGCTGCGAGACGCCGAGCGTCGCCGCGACCTCCTCGCCCGTCGTCGCACGCGGCCACTCGAAAAAGCCGCTGACGTGAGCGGCCCTGAGGACCGTCCACTGACGGTCGGTCAGCTCCGACCGCGCCGCCGCGCGGAACGCGCCCGTCGCGCCGTCGGCGGTCGCGGCCTCGCGACTGCCGGTGACCGTCACGTCGCCGAATCGCCCCCGGAGGGCCGTGAGAACGCGCTCGATACCGGTCGACCGCGGAACGGACACCGTCACGTCTCCCCCCGTGTCGTCCACGACGAGCGTTCGTATCCACCCGCCCGCGTCGGCGACGGTCGAGGCGATCGTCGGCGCGACGAGTTCGAGAGCGTAGCGGGGTGCGTCGTCCTCGCCCAGCGACCGGACCGCTCGCGCCCCCGCGAGTTGCGCCTCGACCGTCGCGGCGGGCGTGCGGTCCTCGCCCTCCCCCTCGGAGCGGACCACCGTCAGGCTGTGCCCGTCGCCGAGCGGGACGGTCCCTTCGTGTCGCAGGCGACGGCCGACCCGCCCGGAGAGGCGAACGAGCGGACACTCCGGCGCGTCGACCCTGAGATCCGCCTCAGTCCGCCGGGCGAGCCGCTCGTCGTCGGGGTCGGTCGCCCCGGTACCGCTCCCGCCGTCTCGGGTCGACCCCGCCCCGTCCCCTCCGGCCTCGGCCGACTCGTCGCCGCTCCCTTCGACTCCGGTCGATTCGGCCCCGCTCCCGTCGACCGATGCATCGACGGCGCGGACGGCGTCGGCGGCCGTCTCGCCGAGGTCGAGGAGCGCGCACTGGACCGCGTCGGGGAACCCGTCGGTGCGGTCGGTGTACACCGTCAGGACGCCCTCGACGGGGCCGAGCGGCACGCCGAGCGCGGACCCGAACCCGCGGGAGACCGCTTCGGTCCGCCAGGGCTCTGCTCGCAGGTCGTCGGCGATGGTCGCGACCGGCGCGACCTCGCCGGTCCGGACCGCCCGGACACCGGGGGGTCCGCCGTCGTTCGACAGCGAGCGGTCGACGCTGTCGAGGTAGTGGCGGTGGTCACCGGCCCACGCCGTCGGGACGAGTTCGCCATCCTCCGGGCGCCCGATCCACGCGAACGAGAACAGCGGCGACTCGGCGAGGTGGGTGGCGACGGCCGACTCGATGGCGGCGCGGGAGTCGGCCTCGACGAGCGCGGCGTCGATCCGACGGATCACCTCGTTGATCCGTTCGAGCCGCTGGAGCCGCTCGTTGCGGTCGCGGAGTTCGCGCTCGCGCTCGCGGAGCCGCCGGTCGCGGTCGACCCGTTCGAGCGCGGCGACCGCGCTCGCCGCGACCAGGTCTATCAGTTCCGTCGTGTTCGGGTCCGAGCGGTCGGCTTCGTCCATCGCCAGCCACAGAACGCCGTGGTCACCGAGCGGAACGGCGACCGCGGACTCGGCCGGGACCGGCGTCGAATCGCCGATAGCGACCGGTGGCCCGCCGGTGTCGATCCGTCGCTCGCCGTCGACGAACGCCCGCCAGACGTCGCCGTCGGTCGCCGTCACGACCGGCAGTTCGCCCATCGTCACGGCCGCCCCCTCGCTCGCGTCGCCGGCCGCCCCCTCCCCCGAGTCAGTGGCGGTCGCCGACGCCACCGGATGGAGGACGTTCGTCTCGCTGTCGAAGTCGTACGCCACCGCGGCCGACAGGTCGATCACCTCGGCCACCGTCTCGGCGACGAGCGAGTAGACCTCCGCTTCGGTCTCCACTCCCAGCAGCTCCCGCGTCGCGTCGTTCAGCGTCGCGAGCGCCCGCTCGTACCGGATCCGGTCGGAGATATCCCGGAAGACCCCCACCTGTCCGTGGCTGCCGTCGGCGAACGGGTACACCGAGAAGCGAGTCTCGATCGGGACCGTCTCGCCGTCGGCCGTCTCGATGGTCGTCGCGATGGTCGCGGCGTCGCCCTCGCCGGAGCGCAGCGCGTCCGAGACGGTCGCCGCTTGAGCGAGCGTCTCCTCGCTCGCCAGCATCGTCGCGTTCGACCCGACGAGCTCCTCGCGGTCGTACCCCGTCATCTCGGTCGCTGCCTCGTTGACGGCCGTGATGTTGAACGCGTCGTCGAGGACGTACACCCCGTCGTCGATGGTCCGGACGATCCGCTCGTACTGCGCGAGGCGCCGGTCGTCGCCCGATTCGTCGGTCTCGTGGCCGACGCAGAGATAGCGCAGTCCACCGGTCGTTCCGGTCGCCTCGCGGTCGGTGACCGCTCGGGCCTCGACCGCGAAGGCCAGCCGGAGCTGTCCCGCCGGGCCGACGCCGCGAGTCGCGAGGGCCCCCTCGCTCTCGGCCGCGTGGGCGGCGAGCGCGGCGACGCGGAGATCCGGGAACACCTCGTCGACGGCGACGCCGCGGAGGTCGTCGGGCTCGTATCCCAGGCGGTCCGCCAGTGTTCGATTGACCGTCGAGATCCGCCCCGATCCGTCGACGACCAGTAGCGGGGCCGGGATCGTCTCGGGGTCGATGTCGATCTCGGTGTCGGTGCCGACTCCGGAGTCGGTCGGGGCGGAGCGCTCGTCCCGACCCTCGCGCGGGCCCCCACCGTCGCTGGCGCCCTTCCGCTGCAAATCGCGGCCGTCCGACGGCTCTGTCATGCCTCTCGCTACCGGAATGCCACGGAAAAGCCTGCTTTCGGGTTCCTTGCGTGTTCGGCGCGGGATGGCCACACGCGACGGGTCCGTCCGCGCCGAGGGGCGGAAAGCGCGGGCCTCAGGTGTCCCGGAGCCGGTGGGTCTTCTGGACGAGCGGGTGGTGGGCGTAGTCGACGACGGAGATGTCTTCGATAGACTCGAGGTCCTCCTTGGCGGCGGTCTTGGCCATGCCCAGTTCGACCGCCGAGTCGAGGACGATGACGTAGGCGTCCATCGAGTCGATGCCGAGGCGAGCGGCGGCCTTGACGCGGTGGTGGCCGTCGGCCAGGAGGAGGTCGCCGCCGTTGTCGATGACGACGAGCGGTTCCGCGAGGCGGCGTTCGAGTTCGTAGCGCCGCCCCTCGAGTTCGTCGGCGTACACTTTCCCCTGGGTCGGCGTCAGCGCAGCGAGGTCGACCTCCCGGCGCTCCTCGCGCAGGCCGACGCCGTGGATGTTCTCCAGCGTCCGCATGAGCTTGTCGACCTTCCCGGGCGTCGCGCGCTCGATCTGACTGCGGATCACGTCGGCGTTGCTGATGATCCCGACCAGGTTGCCGGCGTCGTCGACGACCGGGAGCTTCTGGATGCCCGACCGGAGGATGACCCGGGCCGCGTCGTCGATGTTCATGTCCGGGTGCGCGACGAGCAGGTCCTCGCTCATCACCCGGAAGATTGGCTCGTGGTCGTCGGCGAGCAGGAGGTCGCGGGCGCTGACGAACCCCTCGACGTGGCGGCCGTCGCACACGGGAAAGCCGCTGTGCTCGTCGCTCTCGGCGATCCGCCGGGAGACGTCCGCGACCGTGTCGTCCGGCGAGACCGTGTCCACGTCTCGCGTCATGTACGCCTTGACCGCCAGCGCGTCGTCGGTGGCCGCCATCGTCCGTGGACAGGCGAGCGAGCGGCAAAAGCGCCGCGGTGGTCAGTCGCCGTCGTCCTCGCCGCTGTCGGCCCCCTGTTCGTCGTCGGCCGCCTGCTCGTCGTCGGCCCCCTGTTCGTCGTCGGCCGCCTGCTCGTCGTCGGCCGCGCCGGCGTCGGGTTCCTCGTCGGCTCCGTCGTCTGGGTCCTCCGTGATGTCGCCGAGCGCGAGGTCGGCGGCGTCGAGGTCCTCGATGCCGGTGAAGTCGTCGGGATAGATGTCGCGAACGACCCGGCGGGTGTCGGACTCGACGGTCTCGAGGAAGCGGTCGGCGACGACGGCGTGGACGACCTCCGCGAGGCCCTGGTCGTCGGACTCGACCTCGTCGAGGAGACCGAGCGAGATCTGCGCGCCCGCCATGTCGGCGTGGCCGCCCGCGCTCCCGATCTGTCCGAAGGCGTCCCGGAGCGTCTCTCCGAGGTCCACGTCGGTTCCGCGGGCGCGCGCGGAGACGTAGACTGTCCCGTCGCTGATCCCGTGGACGAAGGTCACGTTCACTCCCTCCAGGTCGAGCAGGCGGTCCGCGGCCTGGGCGAGCGCGTCGCGGTCGGAGATGCGTCCCACGCCGGTCACCAGCACCGTCCCGTGGTGTTCGCGATTGTCGATCGCTTTGCCGATCGTCTCCAGCGTCTCGACGCTCATGTTGGGCGATTCGATGCGCTCCAGGGTTCCGAGGTCGGCGTGAGGCTGGAGGAAGGCCGCGGCCTCGAAGTCCGCGGGACTGACCTCGCGGGTGAACGCGTCGGTGTCGACGTGGATTCCGAAGACGAGTCCGGTCGCGACCGCGCGGTCGGGCGTGACGCCCAGTTGCCGGAGGTAGTCGACCACGAGCGTGCTCGTCGCGCCCACGTCGCTCCGGAGGTCGACGAAGCGCGCCTCGACAGGATAGCGCGGCGGATGGTGGTCGATCACCACGTCGACGGCCGTGTCCTCGGGCAGCCCGTCGTTGACGCCCGGCCGCGAGTGGTCGACCAGCGCCACGCCGCCGTACTCCGCGAGGTCCGCGCCCGGTTCGAGGGTCCGCAGGTCGAACTCCAGCAGGTTGACGAACGCGCGGTTCTCCTGGTGGGAGATGTCGCCGAAGTAACACACCTCGGCCTCGCAGCCGACGGCGCCTGCGATCCGCGCCAGCGCGACCGCGCTCGCGATGGCGTCCGGGTCTGGGTTGTTGTGGGCGACCACGGCGAGGGTGCCCTCGATATCGCGGAGGACGCTCGCCAGTTTCCGCGTCCGCACGCCGCGCTCGCCGACGCGCTCCACGAGGTAGTCGGTCGTCTCCGTCGTCGGGTCGACCACGCGGTCGGCCACCTCCCGGAGGGCGGCGACCGCCCCCGCATCGGGCTCGATGCCGGCGTACGCGAAGACGAACGCGTCGGGGAACGCGGTTCGGGCCGCCCGCGCCGCGGCGACGTTTCTCTCGGGGTCGTCGGTCGCGACGGCGACCGTCTCGGGGGCCTCGCGCATCGCCAGCGCCTCGGGGTCGGTGGGATCGCCCGTCTCGGCGGCGACGCCCTCCTCGCGCATCGTCCGGACCGCGTTCTCGTCGGCCGCGAGGACCGCGAGGTCGTCCCGCCGCTCCGAGAGCGCGGTCACGAGGTCGCCCGCCAGCGACCCGCACCCCAGTACGAGGCGGGAAGTCATGTCGGACTCTCCGGTGAGCGCGCGTAAAAAACCACGACACTGCGGGCGTGATGGGACGTACTCGAGTTACCGTGACTCCTGGAGGACCTCGGCCGGTGTTTCTGCACCGTGTCCGACGAGTTCAGAATCGAACGAGACGAGCGTCGCGTCGACTGCGTCCGCGGCTACGAGAATGAACGCGTCCATCGGGTAGAGGAGCGTCTCGGACTGGCGGCGGTTCGCCGCCACCATATCCGACGCGTCGGGGACTGTGACCGTCGTTCGAGACGTGATTCGGTTTTCGATCCGGTCGACTCGGTCGCGCTCGAACTGCTTTTCTTCGTCAGCACAGTTCGAAGTTCCATCAAGTTCAGCACCGAAACGTACGTCTCGTCGACTTCGTTGAGGAGGGCAACTGCGTCGTCCGACCGTTCGGTATCGTTCGTCACTGCCGCGACGAGGACGTTCGTATCGAGAAGGAGTTTCATAGCCGCTCGCGGACGTCCCGGACCGCCTCGACGGAGTCGGTTTCGACATCGACAGCCAACTCTTCGAGGGCGTCGCCGAGTGGGACCGCTTCGTCGTCGTCAGGATCGGCAGTCATGAACTCCCTGAAGTCCTCGGCAGTCAGGCTCATATTGCTCCGTTTCGGCGTGATTTGTAAAAACCTGCTGGTGGTACGGGTAGTCGGTCACGCTGTGACCGCCAGCGAGCCACTCTCGGATACCGGGCATCGGTCAACCCGGCGATCAGACTCACTTCAGCCGTTCTTGCAGGAAGGAGGGGTGGGCGGCGGTGACGCCCTCGATGTCGCCGATGGTGGTCTCGATGACCGCGCCGACGGCGTCGCCGTCGGGGGCGCGGACCTCGGCCATCAGCATGTGATCGCCGGAGGAGGTGTACAGCGCCTCGATCTCGGGGACCTCCTTGAGTTCGCGGATGGCCTCCACGTAGCGTTCGCTCTCGACGTCGATGCCGACCAGCGCGATGGACTGGCTGGGCAACTTCTTCGGGTCCACGTCGGCCGAGTAACCCACGATTACCCCCTCGTCCTCCAGGCGCTGGATGTACTTGCGGACCGTCGGTTTCGACACCTCGACCCGGTCCGCGATCTCGGCGTAGGAGGCCTGGGCGTCCTCCTCCAGCACGGAGAGAATGCGTTCTTCCGTCGATTCGGCGCTCATACACGTTAATTTACCGCGGCGCGAAAAATATCTTCCGAATCCACAAACGCTCTCCGAAGCCGACGGACAGTGGGGATTACGTGTGCTTGTCGATGAGCTGCTCGGCGCAGCGCTCCCACTCGGCGTCGTCGTCGTAGTAGCGCTCGGCCAGCGGCTCGTCGGGCATCTCGCCCGTCGCGCGTTTCTCCTCGCCGTAGGAGGGGCGGTCAGACTTGTAGAAGCGACCGGTCAGCACCTCGCCCTCCCACAGCTTCTCCTCGACCTCGTGCATCATGTCGCCGGCCTCGCGCCGGTCGGTGACGTCGAAGTCGAAGTCGTCGGAGTCCTGCACGTCCGTGTAGGGGACGTACTGGCGAGCGTCCTTGTTCCAGGTCGGACACTGGGTCAGGAAGTCGATGTGGGCGAACCCGTCGTGTTCGACGGCCTCGGCGATTATCTCCGCGGCCTGGTTCGGGTTGACCGCGGCCGTCCGAGCGATGTAGCTGGCGCCGGAGGCCAGCGAGAGCGAGAGCGGCCGCACCGGGGCCTTCGCCGACCCGTGGGGCTGTGTCTTGGACTTGTGACCCTTCGGGCTCGTCGGCGAGGTCTGGCCCTTCGTGAGGCCGAAGATCTCGTTGTTGAACACGATGTAGGTCATGTCGTGGTT
>Ga0207813_100989_pt1 | contig 11337 bp, 10 predicted proteins | sample A23E3SouthBayCA_2_FD_187730 | JGI IMG/M metagenome (GOLD analysis project Ga0207813, IMG submission 187730) | Aerobic enrichment media microbial communities from Eden Landing Ponds, California, USA - A23 E3 (4) (SPAdes) | ecosystem: Environmental > Aquatic > Marine > Unclassified | place... | reverse complement strand
ATCGATGTTTTTGAAGGTTTAGCAGGGTCTACAGCCGAGATCGGGGTGAAAATCACGGTTGATGGGTATTACTGAGAGTATTATCTAAAGACGAATGCTGCAGTAACGATCCGATAGATGGCGGACTATCGAGGAGTCTCCACTCCGAGACGTTGAAGCCGTTCAGAACGCTCCACACGTGTAACTTCGGGAGAAGCGCCGAGGGTGAGATTTGAACTCACGTGTCCTCTCGGACACCTGCTCTCGAAGCAGGCGCCTTGGCCGGGCTAGGCTACCTCGGCTCACCACGTTGTAGCGCGATGGCGGGTTTAGCCGTTACGATTCCGCGTCCTCGCCGGACCGCTGGTTGATCGTACCGGGGCTCACTGAATCCGCCCGAGAAAACCGAACAGCGGCACTCAGCAGGGCGACTCGACGGGTTCGACGTTCCCGAAGTCCCAGTACTCGATAGTCGTCTGCATGAACTCCATCCTGCGCGGGTAGCCGGTCTCGGTCTCGACGTAGTAGGTAACCGTTCCGATCCGCTGGCCGGTCTCGACCTCGTAGACGTACACCGGCTCCCCGTCGATGGTATCGGTACCGACCGGCCGCACGCTCCAGTTCTGTGACCCCTCGTCGGTCGCGTTCTCGGGGTTCTGGACCTGCTGGGCGCCCGTCTCCATGCACTGTCCGTCGAACACCGTGCTGACCTCACCGTCGACGCGGTATACCTCGACTTGCTGGCCGCCGCTCCCGCTCTCGACCCGCCCGTAGTAGTCCTCCTCGTACCACCGCCCAACCTGCACGTAGGTTCCCTGTTCGGTGTTAGTCTCGACCCGGTATCGGTACCTGTCCGGCGACTGGAGCAGATCCTCGAGCAACGGGTCGCCCGATTTGTCGGTCCCAGGCGGGGCCGAGGCGTTGGGTGTCGGCGTGGGAGTTCCCGGTCCGGATACTGTCCCGGCCGCCGTCGGCGTGGAGGGAGCCGCGGTTCCACTCGCCTCCGCGCTGGCCGTCGGCGCTGTATCCCCGTCTGAGCCGTCCGACCCATCTGAGCCGTCCGATCCGTCTGAGCCGTCCGAATCACCGGCGTTCCCGTCGTTTGCGGGGCCGTCACCGTCGTCACCGGGCGTCGCGGTCCCGCCGCCACCCCCACAACCGGCGAGCGCGACCGTCAGCGCGACCACCAGCACCACGAGAAATCGTCTGGTATCTCGATGCATGAGAGAGTATTCAGTGGACAGTACGTAAGTGATACCTCTAGGTGCCTAGTGAGTGGTGTCGGGGGAGCGCCGGCCGCCGTGGTGAGAAGTGATCGAACCACCAGACTACGACGGGTGTGAACGAGCAGCCCCGAACGGCCGTGGACTCGTCCGTCCCCTCGTGTAGGGGTCCGTGCTCGAAAGGGACAAATCGATTTTGTGTCATCCAAACCCATAAAGCGACGGCGGGCTATCGGGTGATATGAACGTCACAGACGCGAGTGCCGAGTGCGACCGCATCCTCGACGAGGTGGGGTCGGCCGTCATCGCCGACCGCGCGTTCCTCGAAGACGTACTGCTGGGGTTCGTCGGCCGCGGCCACGTGCTCATGGAGGACGTCCCCGGCACCGGCAAGACCCTCACGGCACGAACCGTGGCAGATGCCGTCGGGCTCTCGTTCTCGCGGGTCCAGTTCACGCCCGACCTCCTCCCGGCCGACATCACCGGTACCCACGTGTTCAACGAGCGCGAGCGTACCTTCGAGTTCAACGAGGGCCCGCTGTTCGCCAACGTCGTCCTCGCCGACGAGATCAACCGCGCGCCGCCCAAGACCCAGTCGGCGCTCCTGGAGGCGATGGAAGAAGAGCAGGTGACCGTCGACGGCGACACCTACGACCTGCCGACGCCCTTCTTCGTGCTGGCGACGCAGAACCCCGTCGAGATGGAGGGCACCTTCGAACTCCCCGAGGCACAGGTCGACCGCTTCCTCGTCAAGACGAGCATCGGCTACCCCGACGAGGCCGGCGAGGAGGAACTGCTCCACCGGCGACTCGCCCGCCAGGACCAGAGCCCCTCGGTCGAGTCGGTCGTCTCGGAGTCGGGCGCCGCCGAGTTGCGAACCGCGCCCGAGGAGGTCCGCGTCGACGACGACGTCGTCTCGTACATCTCGGCCGTTGCGCGGGCCACCCGCGAGGACCGCCGCGTCGAGGTGGGCGTCTCCCCGCGGGGGACCCAGCGCCTGCTCGAGGCCGCCCGTGCCCGCGCCGCGATGGTCGGCCGCGAGTACGTCACCCCCGACGACGTCAAGCGCATCGCCCGCCCCGTCCTCGCCCACCGGGTCGTCCTCACACCCGACGCCCGCGTCGACGAAGTCCCGAAAGCGAGTATCGTCGAGGGCGTCCTCGACGGCGTCCCCGTCCCGACTATCTGAGTCGCCGTCCCCGCCGCCGTTCCCGCTCTGACTGTCTGAGACGGTCCGCCGCGACGCGCGTCGACTACCTCGCCCCTTCCTGTGTTTACTTGCGGCTCGACGCCTAACGGCGGTGCATGGACCCGGACATCGACGCGTTCGGTTCGCGCCGCTCGACGGTCTACGGCGCGAACGGTGTGGTCGCGACGAGTCAACCGCTCGCCGCCGAGGCGGGCCTGCAACTCCTGCGCGAGGGCGGTAACGCCTTCGACGCGGCCGTGGCGACCGCCGCCGCGCTCAACGTCGTCGAACCCACCTCCACGGGACTGGGCGGCGACGTCTTCGCACTCTACCGGACCGCCGACGGCGAGGTGGGCGCGATGCGTTCGTGTGGCGGCGCACCGGCCGACGCGACCATCGAGCGCGTCCGCGAATCCGTCGCCGACGAGCAGGGTGTCGACCCCGCCGAGGCCGAGATGCCCGACACCGGCCCCCATACAGTCACCGTCCCCGGCACCGCCCGCGGGTGGGAGGCCACCGTCGAGGAACTCGGCCGGCGCTCGCTCGGCGACGTACTCGAACCGGCCATCGACTACGCGCTGGGGGGGTACCCCGTCACCGAAGTGGTCTCCGCCCAGTGGCAACACGCCGAGGAACTGTTCACCGACGGCCACGCCCGAGAGGCGTGGCTCTCCGACGGCGAGGCACCCGGCGTCGGCCAGGACGTCCGCCTCCCGCGACTCGGTCGGACGCTCGAAGCCGTCGCCGAGGAGGGTGCCGACGTCGTCTACGAGGGTCACGTCGCGCAAGCCATCGCCGACGAGATCCGGTCGAAAGGCGGGTTCATGACCGTCGACGACCTCGCGGGCTTCGAGGTGGAGTGGCCCGACCCCGTCTCGACGACGTACAACGGGGCCGAGGTGTTCGAACTCCCGCCGAACAACCAGGGGCTGCTCGCGCTCGAAGCGCTGAATATCGCCGAGGAGGTCGAGGCCGGCGACGAAGCGTACGACTCCGCCGAGCGCGTCCACCGCTTCGCCGAGGCGATGAAACTCGCGTTCGTCGACGGCCACCGCCACGTGACCGATCCCGACTACGAGGACATCCCGCCGCTGGCCTCGAAAGACTACGCACGGGAGCGCGCTCAGGAGATCGGCGAGCAGGCCATCGACGACCCCGAGGTGGGCGTCCCGAACGCCGAGAGCGCGGAGGACGCGGATACGGTCTTGCTGTGTGTCGCCGACGACGCCGGCAACGTCGTCTCCTACATCAACTCCCGTTTCGCGGGCTTCGGGTCGGGCGTCGTCGCCGGCGAGACCGGCATTGCGCTCCAGAACCGCGGGTCGTCGTTCTCGCTGGACCCCGGCCACCCCAACCGACTCGAACCCGGCAAGCGACCCTTCCACACGCTGATTCCCGCCGTGGCGAAACTGGGGCCGGACGACTGGGCGGCCTTCGGCGTCATGGGCGGGTACATGCAACCGCAGGGCCACGTGCAGGTGCTTTCGAACGTCGTCGACTACGATATGCCGCTCCAGGCGGCGCTCGACGCCCCGCGCTGGCGATATCGTGAGGACGGAAGTCTGGCTGTCGAGGAACGCATGCACGATGGCGTCCCGACGAAGCTCGTCCACCGGGGTCACGACGTCCGGGTGCTCCCGCCGCTGCTGTTCGGCGGCGCCCAGGTCGTCCGCAACGACGGCGGCACGCTCTCGGGTGCGACCGAACCCCGCAAGGACGGTCACGTCGCTGGCTACTGATCCCGTCGCGGACGCTGCTGACTCCGAACTGTTGGGAGAACGCACGAGCGGTCGCGACTCCGGATCCCCTCGCCGGGTGCCGCACCCTTTTGGACGCGCTCCGACTGGGGACCGCATGGCCTACGAGATCGCGGTGATCCCCGGCGACGGGATCGGCGAGGAAGTCATAGACGCCGTGCGACCGCTCGTCGACGACCTGGCGGCGTCCGAGCGGGTCGAACTCGAATACACCGAACTCGACTGGGGCAGCGAGCGCTACCTCGCGGAGGGTGCGATGATGCCCGACGACGGGATCGACACTCTGCGTGACCACGATGCCATCCTGCTGGGCGCCGTCGGTCACCCCGAGGTTCCGGACCACGTCACGCTCCACGGGCTGATGCTCCCGATCCGGAAGCGACTGAACCAGCAGGTGTGCAAGCGCCCCGCAACGCTCCTGGAGGGCGTCGAGAGCCCACTCCGGGGGTACGAAGGTGGTGACGTCGACATCGTCGTCTTCCGGGAGAACACGGAGGGCGAGTACGCGAACGTCGGCGGCCGCGAACACCGCGGGTTCGACCACGAGGTGGCGGTTCAGAGCGCCGTCTACACCCGCCAGGGGACGGAGGCGGTGGTCCGCGCGGCCTTCGAGGCGGCCAGAGAGCGTGACGGGAAACTGACGAACGTGACGAAGTCGAACGCACAGGCACACGGGATGGTGTTCTGGGACGACATCGTCGCGGAAGTGAGCGAGGAATACCCCGGCGTCACGGTCGAACGACTGCTCGTCGACGCCGCGGCGATGGACTTCGTCCGCCGGCCCGAGGAGTTCGACGTCGTCGTCGCATCCAATCTCTTCGGCGACGTCCTCACCGACCTGGGCGCCATCGTCACCGGGAGTCTCGGCCTCGCACCGTCTGCCAATATCGCCCTCGATGGCGAGGCCCCCTCCATGTTCGAACCGGTCCACGGCAGCGCGCCCGACATCGCCGGCGAGGGGATCGCCAACCCGCTCGCGACCGTCCGCTCCGTGGCGTTGCTCTTCGACCAGCTCGGCGAGTCGACCGCCGCGAGCCGTCTCGAAGACGCCGTCGCCCGACAGCTCGCCGACCCCGACGCGCCGCGGACTCCCGACCTGGGTGGGGACGCGGGGACCGAGGCAGTGGTCGCGGACCTCCGAGACCGGCTCTGAGAACGGAGACTTCCGTGACCGGACCCGACGACACGACCGAACGGTGGCGGGACCCGCGTGGCGCTATCGAACCACGTCGGCGGTGACCGTCCCGATCCGGTCAACCTCGGCACGGACGACATCACCGGGTCCGATCGGGTACGCCCCCGGAGTGCCAGTCGAGATCAGGTCGCCGGGTTCGAGCGTCATCACACGGGAGTGGAAGGCGACGAGTTCCCGCGGCGAGAAGTGCATGTTCGCGACGCTGTTCTCGGCGACAACTTCGTCGTTCACGACCGTTCGAACGGAGAGGCTATCGAGTGACTGGCCAGCCAGCGCGAGGTCGCCCCCCGGGACGACGATCCGGGGACCGACCACGAGGAAGGTGTCGTAGCTCTTCGCGCGAGTGAGAAATCGGGGGTTGCGCTGGAGGACGTCCTCGGCGGTCATGTCGACGACGGGGACGTATCCTGCGACGACGTCGCCGACCTCCCCGGGGGCGATATTTCGGCAGGTGCGGCCGATCACGACCGCGAGTTCCGCCTCGGCGGTGACCCGTTCCGATTCGCTCTCGGGTGGCAACCGGACGGGACCGCCCGGCCCGGTCGCGGCGGTGGCGGGCTTGAAGAAACTCGCGGGCTCGTCGGGGCTATCCTCGTCGAGGTCGGCGGCGTGGTCCGCGTAGTTCAGGCCGATACCCAGCAGTTTCCCCGTGTCGGCGAGCGGACTCGCGAACGCCAGCTGGGATTCCGGGACGCGCTCGGCGGATGCGTCGTCCGGCTCGGGCAGTTCACCCGATGGGCGTCGGAGGGCGTCGCGAACGGTCGTCAACGATGGGTCGGCGGCCCCGAGCGGGACGTAGCCGTCGTCGTCACCCAGTAGCGCATGTCCGTCGGCGTCGCGAGCGAGATACCGGTCCATACGCCGAGCGCGGACCCCGGAGTCATGAATCTTCGCCGGATTCCCGGGCGGACGGTAGGCCGACAGCGGGCGGACGGCAAACGGACGGCGAGGACCGTGACGGGGTTTTTTGTCCGTATATTCCCGAGACGTGCTCGTGAAGCGACTCGCGGTCGGGGTCGCGGTCGCAGTGCTGGTGCTGGCGAGTGGCTGCAACGCCATCGGCGGCGTCGAACCGACGCCAGCCGAGGCGGTCACGCCAGCACCGGTCCCGACGGTCGGGACGGTCGAGACGGCCGAATCGACGGCCACCGACCACGAGGACTGTGTGGTGCCCCGACCGGGAGCGGCCCCCGAGTCGACACCACCACCCCGGGCCGAACCCGTGGCGCTCCCGGTGGTCGACGGCCGGGTCAACGGGTCGGCACTGGCGGCGCTGCACGGACGTCACCTCTCGAACTACAGTTTCCATCTCCGGGCGGGGAGTAGCGGCGAGGTGTGGTCGCTGCCCGACGCAGCCGCATTTACCTACGAAGGTATCGGACTCGGCATCGGGGCGCCGTGGACCTACGCCATCGGCGGGCAGATCTACACCCTCCGAACCGACAACGGACAACTCGTCTTCGACGAGCGTCCCTACGGTGTCGACTCCGCGACTCGCGAGCGGTTGCGTACCGTCCTGACCGGCGAACAGTGGCTGACGACCCACGTCGGCCCCTACAACTACAGCGTCGTCGGAACCCGGTCGGTCGACGGCACCGAACTCCGCGTGCTCAGAGACACGATAGAAGAACCGTTCCTCCGTCGACCGGACGCGCGAGCGGCCGCACTGCTGTACGTCAACTCGACGCTGTTCGTCGACCGCCACGGGATCGTCCGGAGCGTCCGTCACGTCGAACGACTCCGCTACGGCCCGAGTGCCGGCATCCCGAACGAGACCCGGGTGACGACCTTCGCGGTGGACCAGGTCGGGACCGCCGACCTCCACCGTCCGGCGGCGTTCTGCGTCAGCAACCCGGACACGATACACACCGCTACGCCAACTGGCGACGGGAACCGCACTGTCGTCGGGCAGTCTGTCGACGGTACGTCGACGTCGAACTCCACGGTCGAACCGGGTTGAATCGAGTCGTCACTGGGGCGGATCAGAGCGGTACCAGCGCGGAAAGAGTCGCCCACAACTGGGCAGTGCCCCGCTCACTCGATCGTCAGGTCGCTCCCGGTGTCGCCGTCGCCGGTCGTCTCGTCCCACTCGATCTCGAACTCGACGCTCAACTCGCCGGGCCCGTCGACGGGGCCTTCGCGCTCGGCTTTCACCTCGAACGTCGGCCGGTCCGGGATGGTCATGGTCACCGACTCCCCGCCCGCCGACAGCGTGAGCGAGTCACCCACCTCGAGCGTGTCCGCGACGCGACGGAGGTACGAAGCGACTTCGGCACGGTCCCGCGTGCTCTCGGATTCGAAGAGGACTTCCTCGGGCATACCTCACCTACGTCGCCGCCCACGATAAGCGTGTGGCTTGTCAACAGTCTCACCGGTTGAGCGCGACGACGAGGACGGCCGCCGCGAGCAGGAGGACGAACAGCGTCGTGACGGGTTGGCGGGTCGGCCCGACCTGGAAGAGGACGAACGCCAGGCCACCGCCGACGAGACCGACCGCGCCACCGACCAGGGCGTGGAGCACCTCGACGCGGCCGGTGTCGGCGCCGCGACCGACCTGCTCGCTCAACGAGATCGAGTTCGACCCGCTGTCCCAGGCGACGACGGCAGCGACCGACCCGAACACGACCGGCATCGCGCCCGCTCCGGACAGCGCCGCCGCGACGACCCCGGCGAAGGCGACCAGTGCACCGCCGTCGACGACGTCGTGTCGTCCCCGCCAGACGCCGGCGAGCAGTGCCACCACTCCAGCCAGCGCGAGGAGCGTCGGCGTCGGTCCGCCGGGGATACTGGCGACGACGACGAAACTCCCGGCGGCGGCGGCGATAGCCACCGACTGTCTCGAGGGGCGGCGGACGAGTTCGTAGCCCGTCACGCCGACCACCGCCGTCGTGCACGTTCGAGCGCCTCGAACAGCGACTCCTCGCCGGTCCAGTCGATGACGCGCAGTCCGCTCGCTCGCAGGTCGCTCAGTCGGTTGGACCGCTCGACCGACGCCAGCGTCCGCCCGACCGTGTCCCGCCGCGTCGGGTCCGGACTGACGATCGTCACCGGGTGCCCCCGGACGTGGAGGCGGCGAGCGACGTACGCCGCGGCGGAATCGGCCATCGGCGAGCAGAAGACGATCTGCGCGTCGTCGGGCAGGCGACCGGCGAGCAATCGGAGCGCCGGCCGGACGTACACCCGCTCGGCCGGCGGTGTGGCCGACAGCGCCGGATGGGTCGCCAGCAGGTGGCGCGCCTCGGCCCGGTGGGTCGGCCCGCTCCCCGGTGGGAGCCAGATGTCGGCCTCCGAGAGCGCGGCGATCCCGACCCGGTCGCCCGTGTCGAGCAGCGAGTTGAATACTCTATGCGTCGCGTCGATGCTGCGTTCGACGGCACTGGGGCCGTCCTCGCCCGACTGGACGTACGCCGCCGGCCGCAGGTCGACCAGGAGCACGACCGTCGCCATCCGCTCCTCGCGAAACTCCATGGTCGCGAGCGACCCGTCGCGGGCGTAGCGGTTCCAGTCCAGTCGGCTCAGCGGGTCGCCGTGCTGGTACTCGCGGACCGAGGCGAACTCGACGCCCGAACCCGTGGTGTCGGTCGCCACCCGTCCGGTGTAGGGCGACGTGAGCGCGTGCAGCGGGACCGCGTCCGTCGCGTCGACCGGCGGGACGCAGGTCAGCGTCGTCGGTTCCGTCCGCACGTCGTACTCGCGCTCCTCGCTCCCGCTGGCGTTCCGGACGATCGCCGTCAGTCCGTCGAGGTCGAACTCGCCGCGGCGGGCCGTCACGGTGTAGGAGAAGGTCATCGTCGCGCCCGGGCGGAGTGCCGTCGCCGCGCGTGCCGGTCCCTCGACGACCGACAGCGCGTCGGGCACCTGTTCGACGACCCGCAGGTCCGGGATCGACTGCTCGCCCGCGTTCGTGACGGTCACCGTCACCGTGACGTCGTCGCCCGGTTCGGGCATCGAGTCGCTCACCTGCCGCGTGACCGACAGTGAGGGTGAAGGTGCCGACGAGACGTTCGCGTACGCGAGGTAGGTCACGCCGACGACCGCCGCGAGCAAGAGCGGCCGGGTACTCGTCGCGACCCCGAGTCCGCCGGTGAGAAAGGACAGCCCCGCGACCCCGACCCAGCGGTTCGTCTGCCTGGTCGTCACGGACCTGACTGTCGTCTCCGAACTCCGCTCCTCGCTCGACTCGCTTTCGTCGTCGCCATCCCGGGAAGCGACGGGATAGTCGCCGCTGCTGGCGGTCGCCGGCTCGCGTTCCTGCCCCGATGGCGTCTGTGAGTCGGCCTGGGCCCCGGCTGCCCCGCCGGCGGGTTCCGCAGTCGTCGTGTCCGTGCCGCCATCCGTGGCTGTCGCGTCGGCCCGGCGGCCTGTGGCTGTCGTGTCCGCTTCGTTGTCCGCACCCGCCGGGTCGAAGTCACTCATCGCTATCCACCCCGTCGGCGGATTCGACGTCGAACGCAGATCTGAGTCCCGAGTCGGCCTCACCTCCTGTATCTCCACCGTCGTCGACTTCGGTGCTGGCAGTGCCGTCAGAGTCCCTCCCGACGCTACCGGCGATGTCCGAGCCGACCTCGACCGCACTGTCCGTTCGGGGGCCGGGTTCCTGTGGGTCGTCGACGAGTGCCGCGAGTTCGGCAGCGACGCGCTCGGTCCGGCGGGTGAAGGTCGGTCTGGAACTGAAGTACTCGCGGACACGCTCCACCCGGCCGACCGACGGAGGCTGGCCGCTGAACACCGCCGCAGCGTAGGGGTCGTCGGTCCAGGTCCCCTCGTACATGGACTCCCTGGCTTCTTCCGGAGAGAGTCCGCGCCGGCGGACCAGGGTCTTCTCGGTGACCTCCTCGACTTCCTCGCGGAGTCGCTCGCGTTCCGTCATGCGATACCGGGTCATCGAGAGGCGGTCGAACCGCTCGTCGAACTCGTCGCCCGGCGTCGGTAACTCGACGACCTCCTCGGTGTCGGGCGTCTCGGCGTACTCCCGGTCGGTCGCGCGCCGCCGCTGGAGTTCCCGGAGTCCCCCGAGGACGAGCAACACACCGAGGACGAGGACCATCGCGCGGTCGGTCGGGAGCGACGCGATGATACCGGGGGCGACGAGTGCGACCAGCCCGACCACGGCCAGGGCGACGCCGAGGACCGTCGCGATACGTCTGGCGATGCTCACGAGTCGTCCCCCGCGTCTCCCGCGTCCTCCGCGTAGGTCGCTTCGATCCGCCGGAGCGTCTCGACGGCGGCCTGTTCACGGTCGGCGGTCGCCTCGGCCCCGCCGTAGCGGACGTCCGCGAACAGTCGCGTGAGGCGCTCGACGTCCTCGCGTGTCATCCCGGCGTCGACTGCGGCCGCAGCGAACTCACCGGGCGTACTCGACTCGGGATGGTCGACAGTCAGCGAGTCGGTCATCTCCGCCCAGGCCCTGTACACCTCGTTCTCGAAACTCTCCCCGTCGTCGGTCTCCTCGATGCGGTCGGCCGCCCGACCCGCCGCCTCGCCGAGTGCCGCGACGTCCACCGGGTCGGCGGCATCCTCCTCGCCCTCGCCGTCGGCACCGTCGGCGACCGTCTGGTCGTGGTCACCGGTCAACACGAGAATCGCCACGACCGCCAGGAGCCCGATCACCCCGACGAGGAGGAACTGCGACAGCAGGGACGGCGAGGCGATCGCTTCCCCGCCACCCATGATCCCGCCACCTTCCTGGCTCGGGTTCCCCGAGGAGGTCATGTCGAGCAGTTCGCCCGGCTGTCGGGACTGGCAGGAGGTCAACAGCAGGTAGACGAAGAAACCGGGATAGCCGACCAGCACGGCCCATCCCAGACCCATCGCCGCGTCGTCGTACCACCGCCCCGCGAGGAACACGCCCAGCAGTCCGAGCAGGAGTGCGACCTGAACCAGCGGCTGGGACAGCGCCGAGACACAGAGGTCGACCTGCGAGGCACCCGCACCGAGGTCGAGGATCGACCAGCGTTCGCCCTCCCCGTCGCCGGTGGGCGTCTCGACCGGCTC
>Ga0207813_100985_pt1 | contig 11371 bp, 14 predicted proteins | sample A23E3SouthBayCA_2_FD_187730 | JGI IMG/M metagenome (GOLD analysis project Ga0207813, IMG submission 187730) | Aerobic enrichment media microbial communities from Eden Landing Ponds, California, USA - A23 E3 (4) (SPAdes) | ecosystem: Environmental > Aquatic > Marine > Unclassified | place... | reverse complement strand
GCGGACGCCGACCTCGACGCCTACGCCGCCCGCCTCACCACGCGCGACATCGAGTCGCTCGGGTTCGAGGCCGCGCGCGTCCTCGTCCCCGACGCCCAACCGCTGTTCGTCGGCGACCCCTACTTCGGCGAGCGCGCCGAGTCCGTGCCCGAAGACCTCGGGTTCAGTCCCGACTTGGAGAAGGCGTACCATCCGTTTCCGTAACTGGTTTGACGACCGAGCGGAGAGAGTTCGGTGATGCATCACGCATCCACCCGCGAGTTCAGCACGGCTCGTGGACGTGTTCCGAGATAGTACTGTTCCTGCCGTCCGTCAGCGCACGCTCCGTAGTTGCGGCTTCAGAGGTGACGTGGATGCGTCGTAGCGACGCGTTCCTGCCAGCGAGCCGCGAGACCAGGGGTGCGGGCTCCGAGACGGCGAAACTCCTCGCGCGCGCCGGACTGATTCGCGGATTCGGGAGCGGGCTCTGGGGGTTTTCGCCCGCCGGCCACCGCGTCCGCGAGCACGTCACTGCGTGCGTCCGCCAGCAGATGACCGAAATCGGCGCGCAAGAAGTGTCGCTGCCCGGTCTCCAGTACGCCGACCGGTGGCGCGAATCCGGGCGCTGGGCGAGCTTCGAGGGCGAGATGTTCACGTTCGAGAACCGCGACGGGCAGGCGATGTGCCTCGCGCCCAGCCACGAGGAGGGCGTCGTCCACCTGTTCGACGGTCTCGTTCGCTCCTACGACGACCTCCCCCTGCTCGTCTATCAGGTGGACGCGAAGTTCCGGGACGACCGCGCCCGCGACGGCCTGATTCGCGCGAAGGAGTTCCGGATGAAGGACGCCTACAGCGTCCACACCACCCAGGAGAGCCTCGACGCGACCTACCGCCGCGTCCGCGACGCCTACGAACGCATCCTCACGGACCTCGGCGTGGACTACGCGGTCTGTCGCGCCGAGAACAGCGTGATGGGCGGGACGCGCTCCGAGGAGTTCGTCGCGGTCGTCGACACCGGCGGGGAGCGCCTCAAGCGGTGTCCCGACTGCCGGTTCGGCGTCACGGACGAGCACGGCGACTCCGAGGTTATCGAGGCGTGTCCCGACTGCGGCACACGCGTTCGAGAGACCGCCGGTGTCGAGGTCGGGCACGTCTTCGACCTCGGCACGCGGTACTCCGACGAAATGGAGTTCACCGTGGACGACGCCGACGGCGACGAGCGCGCGGTTCTGATGGCGAGCTACGGCCTCGGCATCGACCGCCTCGTCCAGACGCTCGCCCGCCAGCACGCGGACGAGGACGGACTCCGGTGGCCCGTCACCGACTGGGGCTGCGTCGCGCCCTACCGCGCCGCCATCGTCCCCATCGGCTACGACGGCAAGGTGAAGGAGACCGCGGACGCCATCCACGACGCCTGCGACGGCGTCCTGCTCTACGACGACGCCGACCAGTCCGTCGGCGAGCGCTTCGCCGAATCCGACCTCCTCGGCATTCCCGCGAAAATCGTCGTCGGCAACCACTACCGCGACACCGGCCGCGTCGAACTCGAAACCCGCGACGGCGACCAACACGACCTCGCCCCCGACGAAGTCCCCGACGCGATAGCGAAGTACGGAGCTGGGTCATCGTCGCATTCGCACGAACGAGTGGCTCGAAGAGCCCGGTAGTTCGCGTGGTTCACCGCGAACGCGGAGCGTTCTCGGCTTTTTTTAGTGGAGGTTTTTGCAGTGAGTGGGTCGCGATAGCGACCCCGAACTGGAAAAAAGTCCGTCTACATGTACATGCGGTCGTCGGGGCGCTGGGAGTCGTCGACGTCCTCGACGCGGGCGTTGAGTTCGGCGTAGTAGTCGCGGACTTGTTTGGCGAACTGTTGGAGGGGTTCGGTGTCGAGGTCGAGGTCGTAGACGGTGTCTAAGGTGTCGAGGAGGCGGAGGCTGGCTTCGACGTCGGGGACTTCGGCGTGGACGGGGGTGACGTAGGTGGCGGCGGCGAGGTCGGTGTCGATGGCGTGTTCGAGGATGCCGGCGTTGACGCCGTCGAGGAAGCCGGAGCCCATCGGGGGGATGTCGTGGTCGGTGAGGCGTTTCTCGTGGTAGTCGGGGGTGGCGATGTAGAAGGTACGGTGGTCGTCGGGACCGTGGGCGAGCGGAATGCCGGCGGGGACGGCGATTTCCTGCACGTCGTTCTCATCGACCCAGTCGGTGATTGCGGTGGTGAGGGCGTCGGCGGCGAGCTGGGGGACGTAGAGTTCGCCGGTGAGGACGGTGATGTCGAGGTCGGCCCGGGAGAAGAATCGGGTGTGGTGGCGGGGTCGGCCATTCTCGAAGGGCGTGATGGAGGGGAGTGAGTCGACGGTGATGTGGCCGGTTTCTTCGAGGTCGAGTCGGTCGACGAGGTAGTCGACGGCGGTGAGGCCGGCGAGCCCGAAGCTGGAGAACCCGGCGATGAGAACGCGGCTCGGGTCCGCGTCGTGAGTGATGGAGAAGTCTGGTTCGTCGTGCGTGAGCGGGTCAGCGCCGAACCGGTTCGCGTTCGTCATGCCCTAGGCTATTCCGGGAAGGGTCTTAGGGGTTACCGCGGTGGGCAACGGTTTAGGGGGCCGGCGTCGTGCGTCCGGTATGGTCGCGGAGGGATTGGTGTCGCTCGACTGGTGGGGCCGCGAGGAGTGGAACCTCCTGTTCGCGGTCGTCGTCATCGTCGTCGGCTGGTACGCGGGGAAAGTCCTCGTGCGCGTGCTCGGCCGGCGGGTGGCGCGGCGGTTCCAGCGCCCGAGCGTCTCTCGAACCATCCTGCGGGCGCTCCGCGTCGGCTCCCTCCTCGTGGGCGTGTTCGCCGCGATGGGGTTCCTCGGGCTGGGACTCGGCGACCTCGTGCTCTCCGTCACGGTGTTCTCCGCGGTGCTCGGTCTCGTGCTCGCGCCCATCGTCGGGAGCGTCATCAACGGCGTGTTCGTGCTCGCCGACCAGCCGTACGAAATCGGAGACCTCGTGGAAATCACGGACACGGGCGAGCGCGGGTTCGTGGAGGATATCACGCTCCGGTACACGAAGGTGTTCACGCTCGACAACACGTTCCTGGTGGTTCCGAACGGGACGATGCGCGAGCGCGACATCATCAACTACTCCGCGGAGGACGAGCGCACGCGGCTCTCGCTCAAAATCGGCGTGACATACGAGGGAGATCTGGACGAGGCGCGGCGGCTCATCGAGACGGCGGCGGGCGAGGTGGACGACGTCATCTCCGGCGGGCCGGGCGTCCGCATCGGGAGCGCGCGCTATCCCGCGAAACCGACGTGTTACATCGACGAGTACGGCGACAGTTCGGTGAACCTCACGCTCCGGTACTGGGCGCGCGAGCCGTACAAGCTCCTCTCCGTCCGCTCGAAGGTCCAGGAGAAGGTGTGGGAGAAACTGTCGGAGACGGACTCCGTGAACATCGCGTACCCGCACCGGCATCTGGTGTTCGACGACACGAGCGAGCGTCCCGACCCGACTGTCAGCGACCGGGAACGCTGATGAGGTCGCAGTCGAGTTCGGCGCGGAGGAAGGACTCGATGTCGGGCGTGCCGAACAGCCGGCGGAGCGTGCGCCGCCACCGCGGCATCTGTTTGTGGCCGATGACGACCACGTCCGCGCCCTCGTCCGCGACCTCGTCGAGGATGGCCTGTTCGACGAGGAAGCTCCGCCGGACGACGTACCGCGCGAAGTCGAGCGTCCCGAACGCGCGCTCGACGGCGTGCTTGAGCGCGGTTCGCGTCACCCGCCGGTCGTCCTGATAGAGGTTTACGTGGAGAATGGTGAGGTCGGCGCCGCGGTCGCGCGCCTCCTCGATAGCCGCCGAGAGCGTTCCCTTCGAGTGTTCCGTGAGCGGATAGCGAACCGGAACAACGACGAGTGTCATGGGGACGCGTACACTCGGGGGGCCTAAGCCTCCTTCGTCGGCCGCCGCCGAATGCGTCCCTCGACAGCGGGGTCGATACCGAACTCGCGGGCGTACGCGGCGAGCACCTCGTACTGGGTATCCAGCGTGCCCGTGCGGTGGTCGTGGTCGAGCAGCGGGAACTCGTGGTCGGTGTGGAAGAGGTAGTCGTTCGTCGCCATGGTGTACGTCGCGTCGGGGTCGAGCGGGTCGCCATCGACCGTGACCTCGACGAGTTCTTCTCGTGTCGTGTCCCAGACGAGTTCGACGCCGCTGACGTGGGAGTGCCACCAGTCGGCCTCGCCGAACCCGACGGTCGCGCCGTGGGATTGCCGGAGGACGGTGCGGAGTTCCTCGCCGGTGAGTTCCGCGACGGCGACGGGTTCGTCGAAGGGGACGACGGAGACGAGGTCGCTCACGGTCACGTCGCCCGCGAGGTCGGGGCCGGAGCGGATGCCGCCGCTGTTCTGGAGGCCCACGTCGGCGTCGCCCGCCCACCGGTACGCGTCCGCGACGAAGTTCCCGATGCGGCTCTCCCCGCGGAACGTCGTCGCCTCGGAGCGCTCGATTGGGTCGGTGACGTGCGCGACAACCTCGTCCAGCGCGGCGTCGGACTCGCGCTCGCGGAGCGCACCCGCGACAGATTCGTTCACGCCGAAATCCGCGACGCGGTGCCGGGTGACGGCGGGGTCGTCACCGAGTTCGACCTCGTAGACGACCTCGCCGTTCACGCCCGGTCGGGTGAGGAGCGTGCCCTCGATGCGCTCCTGGAGTTCCGTGTGGACGTGCCCGCCGAGCACCACGTCCACGTCCGTCTCGACGGCGAGCTCCTGGTCGCCGTTTCCGAGGTGGCTCAGCACGACGACGTACTCGGCGCCCGCGTCGCGGAGTTCCGCCGCGGCCTCCCGCACCGCTTCGATCGGATTCTCGAACGTCACCGTGCCCGCGTTCGGATTTATCGAGGGCGTTTTGGGGTCGGTGACGCCGGTCACGCCGACGCGAGTGCCGGCGCGCTCGATGACGAACCACGGCACGACGCCCTCGTCGGCCGCGAACCGTTCGCCGTCGTCGCGAACGTTCGCGCTCACCCACGTCTGCGGGGATGCCGCGACCACGCGCCGGGTGGCCTCAATGCCGTAGTCGAAGTCGTGGTTTCCGAACGTCTCCACGTCCGTTCCCGCCGCCTCGAAGAAGTCCACGGCCTGCATTCCTTCCGTCACCAGCGGCAGCACGCCCGGGGACGTGTTGTCGCCCGAGCCCGCGACCACGGTCCCATCGTCGGCGAGTTCGCGGAGCGCGCCCGCGAGCCGCCCGATGCGCTCGGGGTCGTCGTGGGCGTTCTCCACGTCCGAATAGTGGAGGAAACGAAGACTCATACAGGCAGCTATCGGCGCGCGGCATTGAACGTGTCGTCATCGCTAAGGACCGCCACCGCCTTCTCCCGGTATGTTCGAAATCACGGCCGACGACGAAACTCTCTACGTCGCCGAGGACGAGGGCGAACGCGGCGAGAAAGCGCCCTTTCTCACCGTCTACCGCGACCGCGACCGAGAACACAAGTACGGCTGGTACTGCTGTAACTGCGAAACTCTCGACAACGCCATGGACTCCATGGGCCGCATCCAATGCAACGACTGCGGCAACCTCCGCAAACCCGACGAATGGGACGCGGCGCATGAGTGAAGTCTTCGACTTCACTCACGCGCCTGGCTCTCACTCGCGGGAAGCGGCACACGAATAGTTCTCCGAACTACTCGCGTTTACTGACTTCTCTCGTTCACGAAAGTGTGGCGCCCAGCTAGCGGCCTGCGGTAGCGGTGGCGGTTCTGTCGGCGCATCTCCGATGCGCCGTTCCCCGGTCGGCGAAGCCGACCGGCCTTTTTGGTCCAGATTTTTGCGGGGAGCGGTGCGCGAAGCGCACCCGACCCGCAAAAAGGTGGGCGGTAAAGCTTATCACACTTGTCGATGTAGAGTGTGGTAGATGGTGTCACACATCGGCCCACCGTCTGAGGAAGCCAAGTCGATCTTCGCCGACCTCGGATACAGCGTCGCTGGCGACGGCGCGACGTTCACGGCGGCCCGGGATTGGAAGGAGGTCGAGGTGCTCGCGGTCACGGACGACGTAGACACGCCGTCGGGCGACCGAATGCGTTGTTTCGTGACGTGGAAAGACTACGTTCCGGACCTCGGGGAACTTCTCGACCGAGCCGCACCGGACTACGACTATGCGGTCATCGGGGTCGAGGAGGACGGCGAGTACGAGGTCGCGCGAGCGCCCTCAGAGTGAGTCGCGGGCCGCGTCGATACCGCCCGCGGGGTCGACGTTCGCACCGAGGCTGTCGAGGGCGTCGGCGAGCGCGGTGAGGAGGAACGCGACGTTCTTCTCGCGCGCGCCGTGGCCCATGCAGCCGATTCTGAAAATTTCTCCGGAAAGGTCGCCGAGTCCGCCGGCGATTTCGAGGTCGTAGTGGTCGCGGAGGAAGTCGATGACGGCGGCGTCCGTGACGCCGTCGGGGACGCGAACGGCGTTCAGGCTGGGGAGCCAGTAGTCCTCGTCAGGATTCAATTCGAGCCCCATCGCTTCGACGCCTGATTTGAGCGCGCCGGCGACCCTGCGGTGGCGCGCCCAGCGCTCCTCGATTCCCTCCTCGGCGACGAGGCGGAGGGATTCGCGGAGCGCGTACACGTTCGTGACGGGCGCGGTGTGGTGGTACGCGCGCTCGTCGCCCCAGTAGCCTTCGAGGAGGCTGAGGTCGAGGTACCACGAGCGCGAGGGCGTCTCTCGTGAGAGGACTTTGTCCATCGCGTCGTCGTTCAGCGTGAGCGGGCTCGCGCCGGGCGGACACGACAGGCACTTCTGGGGGCCGGCGTACGCCGTGTCGATGTTCCAGTCGTCCACGCGGAGTTCGACGCCGCCGAGCGACGTGACGGTGTCCGCGACGACGAGCGCGTCGTGACTGTGCGCGATACGCGTGAGTTCCGACACCTGGGGTTGACGGACGCCCGTCGAAGTTTCGGCGTGCACGAACCCGAACAGGTCCGGCTGGTGCGCGTCGAACGCGGCCTGCACGTCCACGGGGTCGAGCGGTTCGCCCCACTGCGCGTCCACGTGAACGACCTCGCCGCCGGCGCGGCGCGCCATCTCCGCCATCCGCCCGCCGAAGTAGCCGTTGGTCGGAACGAGCATCGTGTCCCCGGGTTCGACGAGGTTTCCGATGGCGGCCTCCATCGCCGCGCTCCCGGTTCCGGAGACTGGCAGCGTCCACTCGTTCTCCGTCCGGAACGCGTACCGGAGGAGGTCCTGTGTCTCGTCCATGATGTCGACAAACGCGGGGTCGAGATGGCCGACCAGCGGCGTGCTCATCGACCGCAGCACGCGCGGATGAACGGGACTCGGCCCCGGTCCCATCAGGGTGCGGTCGGGCGGCGTCAGTTCGCCGACCTCGGGTGGGTTCTGCATACGTCCGCGTACCGACACCGCGGGCAAAAGCGTTCACGTTCCGGCGCCGGCGACTACCGGCGGTCGTCGAGCGCGCGCTCGGCCCGGTCGGCGACCGAGTCGGTACCGCCGATGTCGCGGTCGAGGCCGACGGCGAACCCGCGGGTCTCGGAGACGGTGTAGTTTATCTCGACGCCGTCCGCGAAGAACCGGACCGTGCACTCGAAGTCGCCGTGCACGGGCTTGAAGAGGTCGCGGAGGTACGTGCTCTGTAACGCTTCCATCCGCGTCTCCTCCGCGATGCGTTCCATCCGGTCGTCGGCGTAGCCGGACTCCACGTCGTCGCGAACGTAGAGGTCCTCGTAGCCGTCCGCGCTGTAGTGCGTCACGGACCGGAGCGCATCACCGAACTCGCGCCGCAACCGGTCGACGACTGCATCGGCGTCACTCATGCGTGTCTACTGTTCACCGCTCCGCGACCCGTCCCCTTAACCCCCGGGGTCCGCGCGGCCGCCGTGTTTTATTCGCCGGCCTACCCAACGCGGCGTATGGGCATCATCGACCAGACTGTCTCTGAGTTCGTGGACGGCGTCGTCGGCGCACTCCCGAAAGTCGCGTCCGGCGCCATCTTCCTCGTGCTCGCCGCGATTCTCGTGAAACTCGTCGGGTACGTCGTGAAGGCGTTCCTCCGACGCGTGTTCGACGACCAACCGCTGTACGTCACGTTCTGCTGGACGGTCATCGCCGTCTTCCTCTGGTTCGGCGTGATACTCGGGTTCCTCGCCATCGTCGGCCTGAACGACATCGCGGCCGCGCTCGGCACCGCGTCGGGCTTCCTCGCGCTCGGCGTGTCGTACGCGCTCTCCGGAATGATCGCGGACGCGGTCGCGGGCATCTACCTCCTGCGCGACCCCGACTTCAACCCCGGCGACACCGTCACCGCCGGCGACACCACCGGTACCGTGGAACAGATCGAACTCCGGAAGACCCGCATCAGCGTCGACGACGACACCGTCGTGCGCGCGAACGCCGAAATCGAGAAGAAGTGGACGAAGCGCGCGGGCGAGTCGGCGGAGGAGTGAGGACTGCTGGGGGCGGCATCCTTATTCCGCTGGGCGAGGAATAGACGAGTATGAGCACGACTGCCGAGTCCGGCGGCGACGGCACGCCGGTCACGGTCACCGAGGACGCGGCCTCTCAGGCCATCGACCTCCTGGAGAGCGAAGGCCTCGACACGGACATCGCGGGACTCCGCCTGTTCGTCCAGCAGGGCGGCTGCGCGGGTCTCTCCTACGGGATGCGGTTCGACGACGAACCCGAGGGCGACGACACCATCACCGAACACCACGGGCTCCGTGTGTTCGTCGACCCGAGCAGCATGAAGTACATCGAGGGAAGCGTACTCGACTACGAGAACGGCCTGCAGGCCGCGGGCTTCCACGTCGAGAACCCGAACGTCGAAGCCGAATGCGGCTGCGGCGAGTCCTTCCGCACGTAACGCGTAGTTAGTCGAGCGCGAACGCGACCTCTACTTCCGCCTGATACTCGCGGTCTTCGACGCTCGCTACTTCGACGCCTTGTTCGACGACCTCGACCCAGGAGACGTTGTCGAGGGTTTCTTCCGCGCGCTCGATTGCGTCGTCCACTGCGGCCTCGAAGTTCTCCTCGCTTCGTCCGATTAGGGTGATTTTCTTGTACACCATGCGTGCGTGTTGATGACAGGGACCGTTAAAACTACTCGCCACTGACGAAGCGCTCGCGGACCGCGGACGCCACGTCGGCGAGGTACGCCGTTCCCCAGATAGCGACGATGACGCCGCCGAGCGTGTTGTACACGAGGTCCTTGATGGTGTCCTCGAGGCCGTACTGGGTGAGGACGGACCCGCCCTGGCCGAGTGCGTTCCCGGCCTCGCTCAGCGCGAACTCGAGGACCTCCCAGAACACGCCGAAGGCGAGGACGACGAGGAGGATGAGCGCGAACGAGAACCGGGGCGGGAACGCGATGTCGTCGCTGTGTTCGTCGACCGCGCGCGTGAACGCGTAGCCGGCGCCGGCGACGAGCGACGAGGAGAGCGCGTGCGTGACGTGATCCCACCACGCGACGTTCTGGTAGGGGCCGAGCGTGCCGACCGCGTGCAGGAACGCCGCGAGCGTCATCCAGAGGACGAGCCCCGAATCCATCGGGAGGTTGTAGTCGCGCTCCAGAAGCGCGGGGACGTACGTCACGCCGAAGGCGATTGTGCCGTTCACGACGATACCGGGGTTGCCGCGGTCGAGGCCGACGAAGACGATGCCGATGAGCGAGAGCTGCATCGCGCGCGTGATGCGGCGCTGGTTCGTCGCGCTCACGCCGATGGCGTCCCGGAGTTTCATTCGCTTCCCTCCGCGATATCAAGCGATTCTTCAACGCCCTCGGGCAGGCGGAGGCGGGCGTCGGCGCGCCGGCGGAAGTAGCGTTCGAACACGACACCTGCGAGCAACCCTACGAGGGTCGCGGCGACGAAGTCCCACATCAGGGTGTTGAGCGCGGCTTCCTCGACGCTCGGCGGGACGTAGAGCGCGGTCGGCCCGGTGAACGTTGTGCCGACGAACACGTCGGAGAGCCAGAGCAGGGTGTCGACCGCGCCGCCGTCAGCCACGTCGGCGGGTATTTCGGGCGGTTCGGGGTAGAGGAAGTCCGTGCGGAAGAACACGTCCGAGAGCCACTGGCCGACGGCGAGCACGCCCGCGGTGGCGAGCGTGGAGAGAACGACGAACAGCACGGCGAACCACTCCGTCATGCGGACGGTGGTGAACACGTCGAGTTCGACGGCGACGACGAGCGCGAGCGCCGCGACCGAGAAGTACGTCGCGAGGTCCACGATAAACGGCGTGGAGAGGAGTGCGCGGGCGAGTTCCGGGAGGAACGCGAGCGCGAGCACCTCCCACGGCAACATCACGCGAGGGTTGCGGTAGGCGACCGGCGGGACGACGGCGAGCACGGCGACGACGAGCGTGACGCCGACCCACACCCAGTCGGCGTCGAGCGCGCTCTCCACGGCGACCAACGCGACGAACGCGACCAGTATCCAGGCGAGTACGGCGTTCAGACGCCGGTCTTCGAGGAGAGATCCGAGTTGTTCCGACTGACTCATCACACCTGCTTGGAGGGCGGCCGTTACGAAACTTTGGGGGGCTACGCCGCGATGTACGCGATCGCGTACGCGAGTCCGGCGACGGTGACGGCGGCGAGGCCGGTGACGGCCGCAGTCGGGAGCGGTGGGAGGCGGCGTTTCCAGTCCGGGACGACGCCGACGAACCCGACCGCGAGCACGCTGAACACGAACTGGTAGGACGTGTCGAGGGTCGGCGGCGCGATGACGAACGCGGCGAGCGCGTACGCCGCACCGCCCGCGGCGCGGACGTTCAGGTGTCGCCACGGCGAGCGCTCGGTGAGGTGGAGGTAGGTGAGGACGCCGAGCCAGATGGCGGCGAGTTCGACGCCGAACGCGCCAAGCAGGTGGAGCGTCGGGTCGCTCGCGAGCGCGACCCGGCCGTCGAATACGACGCCGGAGAGCGGGTAGAGGAACTGCGGGGCCTCACCCGTGAACAGGTCGCCGAACGGGTGCGTGACGAGGCCGGCGAGGGCGACCGCCGCGACCTCCCGAGAGCGAAGATTGAGCCGACAAGTGGCGAGCACGGCGACGGCCGCACCTGCGACGACGTACACGCTCATGACGAACGCGCCGAGCGCGCCGCTGGAGACCGCGGCGACGCCGACCAGCGCGAGCAGGACTGGAACGGCGAGCCACCGGTTCCGGGAGTCGTGTGCGGCGAGCGCGAACCCGAGCGCGGCGGGGACGGCGACAACGAGCGAGTGCGTCATCGCGCGGTGAACCACGGTGGACGCGCCCCAGAACGCGTTCGCGGCGGCGAACGCGCCCGCGGAGTCGAGTCCCATGAGGCCGGCGGGCGCGTACACCATGTCCACGTCGGGGACGGCGGCGAACGCGGCCGCGGCGACGCCGAGCGCGAGCGCCTCCGGTCGCGAGCGGC
>Ga0207813_100983_pt1 | contig 11376 bp, 11 predicted proteins | sample A23E3SouthBayCA_2_FD_187730 | JGI IMG/M metagenome (GOLD analysis project Ga0207813, IMG submission 187730) | Aerobic enrichment media microbial communities from Eden Landing Ponds, California, USA - A23 E3 (4) (SPAdes) | ecosystem: Environmental > Aquatic > Marine > Unclassified | place... | reverse complement strand
GGAACGCGCTCGCCGGCGTGTTCTCCCGGTTGATGTTCGTCGGACGGCCGGTCACGAGCCATCAGTTGGCGGAGGCGCACGGCACCCTCCTCGAAACACCGGACGGATTCTCGCGCGGCGGTCTCGACCTAGACGCGCTCCGGATGTACCTGCGGTGGCGCGGCGTCACGCTCGGCCAACTGCTCGCGCACCCCGAGCGCTACCGCGACCCCGCGACCGTCCCCGGAGAAACGAACGAACCAGGGGACGGCTCCGTGACGACCGAGGCAATCTCGGCGCCCACCTCCGAACCGATACCGGGCGAGGCCGCGGGCGGGTACGACGACCCGTGGGGGGCGGCGCGCTTCCTCGACGACATCGACTCCACGGCGTACGGCACCACGCCCGGGAAACTCCGGGACGGCCTCGACGTCATCACGAACCAGGAACGCGTCTGGATAACGCCCGGCGTCCCATTCATCGTCCCGCTGTTCGTCGGATTGTTGCTCGCGCTCACCGCCGGCGACCTCCTGTTCGCCCTGATGCGCCTCATCGGCCTCGTGTAGGGAAACGCCCTTGGCGGTTCGACCGAACCCACGAACATGGCCATCGACCGACACGACGCCCTCGCGGGCGTCGTCGCCCTCCTCGGGCTCGCCGTCCTCGCGTACGCAGTGTTCGTCGCGTTCACGCCGATACTCGGCGCCATCGTCGCGCTCGCGTGCCTCGCTGTGGCCGCGCTTGTTCGCGCCCGCGACACCGAACACGCCGCCGTCGTCGGCGCGCTCGCCCTGCTCGTCCTCCTCGTCACGCTGGTGACCGGCACGCTCTACGGCCTCCTGCTCGCGCTGATTCTCGCCGTCGTCTGCTACGTCGGCTGGCGCGTCGTCACGGGACGCACCGAGGGCTGACAGAAAGACTATCCGTCCCAGCGCCGTCGAATCGGGTATGTCAGCAGAGTTCGGCGTGGACCTCGACTTCGGGGACGACGGCCTCGTCCCGGCGGTCGCGCAGGACGCCGACACGGGCGACGTGTTGATGCTCGCGTACGCGAACCGGGCGGCGCTCGAACGGTCCGCGGAGACCGGTCGCGCGCACTACTACAGTCGCTCCCGGGAGGAACTCTGGGAGAAGGGCGCGACGAGCGGACACACTCAGGACATCGAGGAGATTCGCGTCGACTGCGACGGCGACGCCGTCCTCTACGTCGTGGAGCAGGCGGGCGGCGCGTGCCACACCGGCTACGAATCGTGCTTCCACCGAACGCTCGACGGCGACACCGTCGGCGAACAGGTGTTCGACCCGGATGCCGTCTACGAGTAGCGTCCTCGCCGAACTCGACGCCGCCGAGACCGCGCGCGAGGACGCGGCGGCGGCCGTCGAGGAGGTCGGCGAGGACACCATCGAGCGCGTCGTGGAGAAACTGGAGCGCGCCGAGCGCTTGCTCGCCAAATACGAGGAGTCCGCGACGGGAACGGGCGATTTCCAGTCGTTCGTCGCGTTCCAGGGCGACGTCGACGACTTGCTCGACGACATCCCCGAGGACTTCCCGGCGCGGGGCGCGTTCGAGGCGTACGACGACCGCCTCGACAAGCGCCGCGTCTCAGAGTCCGACTTCGAGAACGCCCGGGACGCCCTCGGGCCGGCCCGCGAGTACCGCGACCTCCTCGAAATCCGGGCGGACGCACGAAACCGCCACCAAGAGGCCGTGCGCGCGGTCCGGGAGCGTCTCGACCAAGTGAACGACCGCCTCGCGGACCTCGAACGCCTCCACGACCTCGGGAACGCCGACCTCGACGCGCCCACCGAGGAACTCCGCGACCCCATCGAGTCCTACAACGACGCCGTCCGCGACGACTTCTCCACCTTTCGGGGGTCGGCGAGCGCGCGCGAGTTCCTCGACTTCGCGGAGACCGCCGCGAGCTACCCGCTCGTCGGCGTTCCGCACCCGCCGAGCGACCTCGACGCGTACGTCAGGGAGGCCGACGCGGGCGAGAAACCCATCTCCGACCTCCTGGAGTTCGCGGAGTACTCGGTGTCGAAACTCGACCACTACGTCGACCAGCCCCAGCGGTTGAAGCGCGCCGTCGGCGGGAACACCACCTACCTCGACCGTCTCGACGCCGAACCGTTGACCGTGGCGTGGCCGCCGCTGCCGGCGGACGAACTCCGATATCGGGCGCGCGAACTCGTCGCCGTCGTCGCGCGATTCGCGGACGACGAGACGGTCGCGCTCGCACGCGAGGTGCGGAACGTCGCGCTCCGCGAGGACTACGGCCGACTCCGCACCACAGCGGTCGCGGAAGCCGAACTCACCGATGAGGAGCGCGCGGAACTCGAATCGGGCGCGGTCGAAGAAGAGCTTCAGGCGCTTCGGGAGGAACGCGAGAAACTGGAGGCGGCGCTCGACTAGGCGTGGCGCTCGACTACGGTTCGATGGCGTCCGCGAAGTCCTCCGCGAGGTCGCGGGCGCGGTCGGCGCTCGTCGCTTCGGCGTACACGCGAACGACGGGTTCGGTGCCGCTCGGTCGGGCGAGCACCCAGGCGTCGCCGTAGTCGAGGCGGTAGCCGTCGACGGTGGTGAGGTCGGCGTCCGCGTCGCGGGCGTACTCCTCGGCGCGGCCGAGGATTCCCTCGCGTTCGGATTCCGAGTCGTAGGGGACGTTCACGCGGACGTTCCAGTAGTCCGCGTAGGGTTCGACGACCTCGCTCGCGGGCGCGTCCGCGAGGAGTTCGAGGAAGCGCGCGCCGGTGTACGCGCCGTCCCGCGTGAGCCGGTAGTTCGGGAAGATGATGCCGCCGTTTCCCTCGCCCGCGACGGGAACGGTCTCGCCCTCCGCGTGGAGCTGGCGGATTCGGGTCATGATGCGTGTGCTCCCGACGGGCGTCAGGTCGAGCGACGCGCCCGCGTCCTCGCAGACGTCCACGAGTCGCTGACTGACGTTCACCGCGGAGACGGCGGTGTCTCCCTCGGATAGTTCGGCGGCGGCGAGTGCGGCGAGCGCGGCGTCGCCCTCGACGTACGTTCCGGTCTCGTCGAAGAAGATGGCGCGGTCGGCATCGCCGTCGTGTGCGATACCAACGTCGGCGTCCGCGGCCTCCACGAGCCGCCCGAGGTCCGCGAGGTTCTCCTCGATGGGTTCGGGGTCGCGCCCGGGGAACCGGCCGTCCGGCTGGCTGTTTACGGTGACGACCTCGCAGCCGAGTTCGCGGTAGAAGTCGGGGCTGGTGAGCGCGCCCGCTCCGTGTCCGGGGTCGAGCGCGACGGTGAGGTCGGCGTCCCGGATGCGGTCGGTATCGACGGCGTCGATGAGTTGGTCTGTGTAGCGGCGGCGCGCATCCTCCACGGCGCGGTCGTCGCCCGTCTCGTCCCACGCGACGGTCTCGTAGCCGTCGCCGAGAAAGACGTTCTCTACGCGTTCGAGCTCGTCCACGGACAGTTCGATTCCGTCGGGTCCGACGAGCTTCACGCCGTTGTACTCGGGCGGATTGTGGGAGGCCGTAATCATCATCGCCGGCACGCCCTCCTCCTCGCAGTACACCTGCGTGCCCGGGGTCGGGACGACGCCGAGTCGGTCCACGTCCGACCCGACCGCCTGCAGGCCCGCGGTCGCCGCGTTCGCGAGCATCCGGCCCGTCGCTCGCGTGTCCCGCGCGACGGCCACGCGGTCCGCCCCCCAGAGCGTCCCCGCTGCCTTCGCCACGTCGAGCACGAACCCGGGCGTGAGCTCCTCGTTCACCACGCCCCGCGTCCCGCTCGACCCGAACACTTTCATACGCTTCCCTTAGTCCGGCCGTCCTAAGGCGTTCCGTTAGTGGTCGTGCGCGCCGTGGCCTTTCCCGTTCTCGGGTCGCGTGTCCACGAGGCTGATGTAGTACGGCTGGTCCTTGTAGTAGTACGCGCCCCGGATGCTTCCGCCGCAGAACTCGTAGAGAGCGTCCCCGAGTTCGTTCCCCGGTTCGAGTTCCACGGGAATCGCCTGCCACTCGCCGGTCTCGGACTGCGAGGCGAGCGCGAGCACGTTCTGGAGGTTCGGATAGGCCTCCACGAACGGCTCGTTCAGCGTGCACGTCGTGTCCGTCTCGCTCGCGGTGGACTCCGTGATGGCCATCGCGCGCAACCGCCACTCGGGGGACTGCGTGCTCAGCGCGCCCGAACAGCCGGCGAGCGCGCCCGCAACTCCGGTCCCGGTCGCCGCGAGGAACCCGCGTCGCTTCATATTCGTGGTTCGGAGTCGAAGCGGATAGCCGCAACGCTTTCACGCCGAAACCCGATGGGGCGACTATGACGACTATCGACGAGAAGCGCGTGTACGCCGAGAAGGCGGGAAGCGAGGTCGTGCTCGTCGCCACCGCGATGGGTGTCGCGTCGGTGTCGGTATCCGCCGACCAGATCGGCCGGTTCGGGCTCGCACACCGCTGCACCGCCCGCGATGTCGCCGCCCGTCCCGGTGAGGGGGCGGTCGCGGCCGAGGACGGTGTCGTCGTCACGCGAGGCGAGGACGAGTTCGAGAACGCCGGGTTCGCGGATGCCGTCGCCGTCGGCTACGGCACCAGTCTCTTCGCCGCGGACGCCTCGGGAACGCTCGCGGAGCACGACGACGGCGAGTGGGTCGAGCGCGGTACGCTCGGGGACGTGCGCGCCGTCGACGGCGACCTCGTCGCGGCCGCGGACGGCGTCCACCGCATCACTTCCGAGAGCGTCTCGAACGCCGGATTGGACGACGCGCGGGATGTGGCCGCCGCGGGCCCGTACGCCGCGACCGCGGACGGCGTGTTCCGCCTCGGGAACGGCTGGCTCGACGAAATCTCTGGAGCTGCGTCGGCGGTCGTCGCAGACGGCGACCGCGCGCACGCTATCGTGGACGACTGCCTGTACGAACGCAGCGCCGACGGCTGGCAGGAACGCCTGACCGACACCGACGCCGCGCTCGTGGACGTTGCGCACGGCGACGACGCCGTGTACGCGATAACGGCGGACGCGACCCTGTTCGTGGACGCGGGCGACGGCTGGCGTTCCCGGAGCCTGGGCCTGCGCGAGGTGGCCGGTATCGCCGTCCCCTAGCGCGCGTACCGATACGCCAGCACCGCGAGGAGTACGGCGAGACCGCCGGCGAAGAACACGAGGCCCGGCGCGAACACGTCCGGGCTGGCCGCCGCGGCGTCCACTGCCGTCGTCGTGGTCTGTGTCACCGTGTCCGCCGTGGTCGTCGTGGCCTCCGTTGTCTGTGTGGCGTAGGTCACCGTCTCCGTCGTCTGCGTGTACGACACCTTCGTCCCCGTCGCCTCCGCGGTCGTCCGCGTCATCGTCGTCACGCCGTCCGTCGTCTGGGTCGCTGTCGTCACCGCGTCCGTGGTAGTCTCTGCAACGGTGCCGCCGTCCGCGGTCGTGGTCGTCTCGGTGCCGTTTCCGGGCGGCGCGCCGCCTGAACTGGGCGTGAGCGTGCCTTCTTCGGCGAACCGCTGGACGGCGACCGCGCCGACAGCGAGCACGCCGACGCCACCGATGAGTTCGCGGAGCACCGTGCGGACGGTGGAGCGGTCGTCGTCGTCGCCCGCGAACACGACGAGGCTCGTGTCCGTCGGCGCGTACACCTTCATCTCCGTTCCGCGCTCCGAGTACCACGTGTCCACGACCTCTACGAGGCCGGCGTCCCGGAGGTTGTCGAGGTGGTAGCGGACGTTCTGCACCGTCGTGTCCGTCACGTCCGCGAGGTCGGACGCCGTCTGCGGGTCGTCGTGCAGCGCCTTGTACGCGGCGCGCGCCGTTCCCGAGGAGAGCGCGGCGAACACGTCGTCCGCGGCGTCCTCCGAGATGTCGACCAGCCGCGGCTCGTCGGCGTCGGAGGACGCGGGCGACCGGAACGGGAACAGCCGACTCATCGACCGGGACTGTGCGGTGCGTAGACAAGTGTTTTCCGTGTGGTGCGGACCGAAACCGATACCCCCCGTCCGCCACAGACCTCAACTATGATACTCAGCGGGTCGTCCTCGCAGGGGCTCGCCGCCGCGCTCGCCGCGGAACTCGGGGAGTCGCTCGCGGACGTGGAGTACGAGCGGTTCCCGGACGGCGAACGCCTCGTGCGCGTGCCGCCAGTCGAGGGTCGGGCGATAGTCGTCTGCAGCACGACGGCGGACGAGGACTACGTCGAACTCCTCCAGCTACAGGACGCCGCGCGCGAGGCCGGCGCGACCGAAGTCGTCACCGTCATCCCCTACATGGGGTACGCCCGGCAGGACGACGCGTTCGAACCCGGCGAACCCGTCTCGGCGCGGGCGCTGGCGCGCGCCGTCTCCACCGGAACAGACGAAGTGTTGACCGTGAACGTTCACGAGGCCGGCGTCTGTGACTTCTTCACGGTGCCGACGCGGAACGTGAACGCCGCGCCGCGGCTCGCCGGGGCGCTCCCGGACGACCTCCGCGACCCCGTGTTCGTCGCGCCGGACGAGGGAGCCATCCACCTCGCGCAGTCCGTGCGGGACGCCTACGGGCCCGGTGACGCGGACTACTTCGAGAAGACCCGTCACTCCGGCACCGACGTTTCGATAGAGCCGAGCGACACCGACGTCACCGGCCGGGACGTGGTCGTCGTGGACGACATCATCGCCACCGGCTCCACGATGAGCGAAGCCATCAGCGTCCTCGACGCGCCCGAACGCGTGTTCGTCACGTGCGTGCACCCGCTGCTCGCGGGGAGCGCGCGCACGAAACTCGCGAACGCCGGCGCGGAAAAAGTGTACGGCACCGATACCATCGAGCGCGCCGTGAGCGAGGTCAGCGCCGCCGAAGCGGTCGCCGCCGAACTCGACTGACCCGAACGCTTATCCGCGCGTTCCCGGAACCCCGATACGACTCGGATGACCCCTCACTCTCGTTTCTGAGCTGACTACCGGCCCACTCACAGTCCCGTCCGCACCGTGCGCCGACTGACAGCCGAGAGACCATGTCACGACCGACGTTCATCGAAACCGACCGACTCGAACTCTGTCCGCCCGACGAGGACGACATCGACTTCCTCCGCGAGGGCGTGAACCATCCCCGGGTTCGCGAGCACATCGCCGTGTTCCGCGAGCCGTACACCGAGGCACGCTACCGAGACGAACTCTGGGACGTGGACGCCGACAGCCCGACCCTGCTCGCTATCCCGAAAACTGGAGAACACGCGGGCGGCCCTGTCGGGTCCGTCCAACTCCATCCGGTGAACGAGACGGACGGCTACGCGAATTTTGGTACCTGGTTCCACCCGGACGCGTGGGGGAACGGCTACGCGACCGAGGCGGCCGCGCACCTCATCGACTACGGCTTCGCCGACCTCCGCATTCACCGGATTTCCGCGAGCGTCATGGCCGGGAACGATGCGTCACGACGGCTCTGTGAACGCCTCGGATTCGTACACGAGGGGACGACCCGGGAGGCGTGGTTCGCGTCCGGTGACTACCGAGACGTCGAACGCTACGGTCTCCTCGAAAACGAATACGCGGGCGTGAACGCCGTCCTCGACTAGACCTGCTGCACGCCGAGTATCATCCGCACGCCCTCCACGTCCTCGTACTCCTCGACGGTGGCGTTCGCGGTGTCCGCGTCGACGTCGTCGAGTTCTCGCGCGCGGACTTCGTCCGTGATGAGGTCCTCGCGCTCGTGGATGAGGCGGGCGACCCGGTCGTCGAACACGCGGACATCGAGTCGAATTTGGGCGTCCATGTCGAGGTCGAGGTCCTTTCGGAGTTCTTGCGCGCGCCGGATGACCTCGCGAGCGTATCCCTCGCTCTCCACGTCGTCGTCCAACGTGGTGTCGAGGTAGACGGTGCCGCCCTCGAAGTCGGTCGCCGCCACGTCCTCTGGGGTTTCCTCGACGAACTCCACCATCTCCGGGGTGAGTTCGACGTCGCGGTCGAGCGCGTCGCTCACGACGGCTTCGAGTTCGTCTAGGTCGTCGGCGGCGACTCGGGCCTCGTTCAGCGCCTGCATCACGTCGCCGGCGTCCCCGCCGAACGCCGGGCCGAGCACGCTCATGTCGGCGCGCGCGGAGTACTCGACGTTCCCGTAGTTCTCGTCGGGGCCGACGACCGTGATGGTGCGGGCGTTCAGTCGGTCGGCGAGGAGGCCGCGGTGGCTGTCCACGGCGTCCGCGACCGCCTCGGAGTCGGCGTCGACGATGACTTCCGCGACCGGCCAGCGGAGCTTCCGACCCGCTTGCTGGCGGGCGTTCCCGCCGGCTTCCTCGATGTTCCGCAGGACTTCGACGTCGTCCTCTAGGGCAGGCTGGCGGTAGCGCTCGGTCTCCGTCGGCCAGTCGCACATGTGGACGGTGGGGTGGCCGTCGTCGCCGGTGAGGTGGCCGTAGATCTCCTCGCTGACGAACGGCGCGTACGGCGCGAGCAACTGCACGACCTCCAGCAGGACCTTGTAGAGCGTCGCGTACGCCGCGGTCTTCCCGTCCGTGGCGTCCTCCTCCCAGACGCGGTCGCGGACGACCTGCACGTAGTACCGGGAGACGTCCTCTACGACGAACGTGAGGAGTTCGTCGAGCGCGCGGTGCTGCTCGAAGTCCTCCCAGTAGCCGTTCATCTCGTGTTTGACCTCTTGGAGTCGGGAGAGCAGCCACTCGTCCTCCACGAGCAGGGCGTCGTCGTCCACGGCGAGTTCGACGCCCGTTCCGCCCGCGGATTCGGGGACTTCGGGGTCGAAGCCGTCCATCCGCATGTAGGGCAGGGGGAAGCGGAAGACGTTCCAGAGGATGTTGAGGTCGCGCGCCATGTTCTCCATCTCGTCCCACGAGAAGCGCATGTCGTCGCCCTGGGGGGTGACCGAGAGGAGGAACATCCGCATCGCGTCCGCGCCGTAGCGCTCGATTGCCTCACCGGGCTGCACGACGTTCCCGACCGATTTGCTCATCTTCCGGCCGTTCTCGTCGTTCGCGAACCCGTGCATGAGGACTTCGTCGTAGGGGACTTCGTCCATCGCGGCCGTCCCCATTCCGAGCTGTGACCAGAACCAGCCGCGGGTCTGGTCGTGCGCCTCCATGATGAGGTCGGCGGGCCAGAGGTCCTCGAAGTCGTCCTCCTCGCTCGGGTAGTCGAGCGTCCCCCAGGACGCGACCGAGGAGTCGAGCCACACGTCGAACACGTCCGGCACGCGCTCGTACGTCACGCCGTCCTGGGTGATGGTCACGTCGTCCACGGTCGGCTTGTGGATGTCCATCTCGTCGGAGTCGAGGTCTTGGTCCGCGAGTTCGGCGAGTTCCTCGCGGCTCCCGACGACGATGCGGTCCTCCGGGTTCTCGCCTTTCGTTCCTTCCGCGACCCAGATGGGGACGGGGATTCCCCAGTAGCGCTGGCGGGAGACGTTCCAGTCCGGCGCGTTCTCGATGAAGTCCCGGAATCGGTTGTCGCGCGCCCACTGCGGGTGCCACTCCGAGTCCTCCATGTTGTCGAGGAGGTCCTCTTTCACGTCGGTGATGGTGATGAACCACTGGTCGGTCGCGAGCTGGAGGATGGGCGTGTCGCACCGCCAGCAGTGCCCGTATGAGTGCGTGACCGTGCCCGAGGCGAGCAGCAGTCCCTTCCGCGCGAGGTCGTCCGTGATTTCCTCGTCGGCGTCCTTCACGAACTGGCCCTCGTACTTCCCGCCCGCGTCCGTGTACGTGCCGTCGCCCGCGACGGGACAGAAGACGGGGAGGCCGAGTTCCTCGCCGCGCTCGAAGTCCACCTCCCCGTGTCCGGGCGCGGAGTGCACGAGGCCGGTGTCCGCCGCCTCGACGTAGTCCGCGTGGTAGACCTCGTGCACGCCGTCTACATCGGGGTTGTCCGGGACTTCCTCCCGGAGCGGATGCTCGTACTCCCAGCCGAGCATGTGGCTGCCGGGGAACGAATCCAGGACCTCGTAGTCGTCGTAGCGCCCTTTCGAGAGGACGTTCTCCACGCAGTCCTCCGCGATGTAGAGGACCTCGCGCTCGCCGTCCGTCTCCGCGGCGACCTTCTGGTACGTGATGTCCTCGCCGACCGCGACGAACTCGTTTGCGGGAATCGTCCACGGCGTCGTCGTGTAGATGACGAGACTCCCCTCCTCGTCGCGGAGCGGGAACTTCACGTAGACCGTCGGGTCCTCGACGTCCTCGTACTCGACCTCGTTGTTCGCGATGGCGGTCTCGCAGCGCGGACACTGACTGATGGAGCGCTTCCCCTGTTCCACTAGGTCGCGCTCCGCGGCGCGCGAGAACCCCCACCAGGCGGCCTCCATGTAGGTCGGGTCGATGGTCTTGTAGGGGTTCTCCCAGTCCATCCAGACACCGAACGATTTGAAGTCCTCCTGCAGACCCTCTAGCTGGGACTCCGCGAACGTCTTGCACTCGTCGATGAAGTTCTCGATGCCGTACTCCTCGATGTCCTTCTTGTTCTCGAACCCCAGTTTCTCCTCGACTTTCGTCTCGATGGGGAGGCCGTGCATGTCGTAGCCCGGGCGGTCCGTCACGTCGTACCCGAGCATCCGATGGTAGCGGATGTAGGCGTCCTTGAGGGTCTTGTTCCACGTCGTTCCGAGGTGGGCGGCACCGCTCGTGTACGGCGGGCCGTCGACGAAGAAGAAGTCCTCGCCGTCCGAGCGATGCTGTTTCGTCCGTTCGTATGCGTCGACCTCGTCCCAGTATTCGAACACGCGCTCTCGCACGTCCTCGGGGTCGTACTGGTCCGGGACCGAAGCGAAGCGTTCCATACGCGTGTCTCTCACGCGCCCCGCTAAAAGGGTGTTCGGTCCTGCAGTCTACGCCTCGCGCGCCGCCAGTCGCGCTCGCGCCTCCGACCCGAACAGGAACACGCCGGCGTAGAGCGCGGCGGACCCGATGAACGCCATCCAGAGCGCGAGCGTCGTCTCCCCGCCGCTGAACGTCGAGACGGCGGTGAGGTCGATTACTGCACCCGCGATGGAGAACACGAGCGCGCCGAGCGCGAACGCGAGTGGTTCCGCGACTTCAACGAGAAGTTCGAGCATACTGCTGGGTTGCCGTCGATACTCAAGGCTCTTTTCCACCGCCACTGTCCTAATATTCGTATTATCACGTAACCACTTTCTAGCGTCCTCCCTTTACCCATTCTTAATTGAACGTATATATGGGGAACGCGTATATATTTGGTAGAAACAACTGTCTCTCACGAGAACGATGGCTGGAACGAACGCGAAACGCGATTCCGGTGCCCTGTTCGGCGACCACTCAACGCGACCGGTCGTCCGGTCGGTCCTCGACGACGAGGAGCGTTCGCTCACCATCCGGGCGTACCCGCACCTCCCCGAAGGCGAACGCGACGCGCTCGTCGGAATGTACGACGACTTCGACCCCGCGGACCGCGCGCAGGGCATTCCACCGGCCGGCGTCCCGCAGATAGCGTCGTGGCTCGCCGGCC
>Ga0207813_100982_pt1 | contig 11381 bp, 7 predicted proteins | sample A23E3SouthBayCA_2_FD_187730 | JGI IMG/M metagenome (GOLD analysis project Ga0207813, IMG submission 187730) | Aerobic enrichment media microbial communities from Eden Landing Ponds, California, USA - A23 E3 (4) (SPAdes) | ecosystem: Environmental > Aquatic > Marine > Unclassified | place... | reverse complement strand
TACCTGCCACTGGTAGCCGACCCAGTAGACGAGCATGATCGCCGCCACGTAGTATGGCACGGAGTTCATGAACATCGAGACGACGGTGCTCCCGATGTCGAACTTCGACCCCTCAGTGTAGGCCATGACCGCGCCGAGGATGATCCCCGCGGCGGTCGTGACGATGATGGCGTTCGTCAGGAGGAACGCCGTCCAGGGGGCCGCCTTGGCGATGATCTCGGTGACCGGGGCGCCGTAGATGTACGACTGACCGAGGTCACCCTGCATCACGTCCAGGACGTAGTGGACGTACTGGATGTACAGGGGTTCGTCCACCCGAAGGTTCGTGTACGACTCCGCCAACTGGTAGAGCTGCTGCATGCTCATGTCGTTTGCGCCCTGGGATTGCATCACCCGTGCCCGGATGAACGCCACCGGACCACCCGGCATCGACTTGATCATCACGAACGACAGCGAAACTACCGCGAGGAACGTGATAATCGCCTGGGCAATTCGCTTGGCTATGTACATTAATTCACGAAAAAGATGCTCATGGATAGTTATAGGGATTACGGTTCCGGGAGGGGCGCCTGTCGATTACGAGGGTATCAGCGCCGCTATCGGATGTATATCCGGGAAAACGAGATCGAACGTGGCGAAAGACTACGGGGCCGTGCCCATCGTCACTGCATCTGGACGTTCAGGTCGCCGTTGCGCGGGAACCGCCAGAGGGGCCACTTGGCCTGGTATTTCTCGCTGTCCGGGGACGGGACGTTCCACTCGTCGGTGGTGAACCAGACGGTGTCGTTGATCTCCGTGACCGGGAGCATCGGAAGAGCCTGGTTCATGATCCACGACAGTTCCTCGCGGAGTTCGATCCTGCGGTCGCCGGTGGCGGTCCGCAGTTCCTCGTGGAGCGCCAGGGGGTCCACGTCCTGCAGTTCGCCGTCGGGCTGACCCAGCGGCGGAACCTGCAGTTCGTCGACGTTGAAGTTCAGGAAGTCCGTCTCCCACCGGAAGTACATGTTGAAGTTGAAGTACGGCAGGATCTGCTGGAGCGTCCACCCGGTCGTCGCCATCTGGTGGTTGCCCGCGAGGTAGTGGTTGTTCCAGTAGGCCGTGTCCTCGATGGTGACCATCGAGGCGCGAATTCCTTCCGCGTTCAGGTTCGAGACGGCCGTCTGGGGGACGGGATGCCAGTCGGTGATCCCCGCAGGCACCTTGATCCGGGCCTCCAGGGGTTCGCCGTTGGGCTTCATCCACGATCCGTTGTTCTTCTCGTAGCCCTCTCCGCGGAGGAGTTCACGACCGCGCTCGGGGCTGTTGTAGCGGTGGAGCCGCTCGGCGCCCTCGTCGGAAACCCACTGCGTCCACTGGTCGGACGGCTCGTTCTGTCCGTTGATGTTCCCGATGAACCCGGACGGGGCCTGGACGGGCTGACCGAACTGACCGTAGTTGTTCGCACACTGTCCGCGGTCGATGAACTCGGCGAACGCCTGCCGGACGCGGATGTTCCCGAAGTCCTCGTGCGAACAGTTGAACGGGATCGACTGGCCCCACAGCGCAGGCAGGTGGGCGTCCAGCAGCCAGTCGGGCTTGGCCGAGAGGACGCTCGACGGCGGCGTGTAGTTCCGCAGACCGTCGACTTCGCCGCCCAGCAGGACGGCCGCCGTGTCGGTCGAGACGCGCTTGACGTCCCAGTAGTCCCAGTTGATGCGGTCGGAGTGACGGTGTTCCTCGTTGAGTTCGAGCCGCCAGCGGTTACTGCTCAGTTCGGCGTGCTTGAACGGACCGTTGCCGTACGTCTCGTCCAGCGTGAACTGCTCGACGTCACCACGACGGCTGGTGGGGTCGCTGGACTCCTCGTAGATCTCGACCAGTTCCTGGAAGAGATCCGCTTTCCTGTCGATCCAGTAGTTGCTCAGCGTGTGCCGGATGATCTCTTCGCCGACCGGACCGGTCATCTGGAACTCCAGGTCGTACTCGCCCGCGACCTCGAAGCCCTCGGTGTAGGTCGTGATCGTCGCAGCGAGGATCTCGTCCATGGCGAACTGGGCGTAGAGGTCTTCGGCCGTGACGTCCGTCCCGTCGTGCCAGGTGAGTTCCTCGAGGACCGACAGCGTGAAGCGCTCGTTGGCCCCGTCGTAGTCGAGTTCGACCGCGTACGGGATGAACTCGTCACGACCGATGTGATACGTCTGGAAGTAGTCGTTCTGGTTGGGGTGGGGTCCGCCCGGCGCGAGTGCGGCCGGATTCCACTGGAAGGTCGTCGGGTCGTCGGTCGTGGAGTCGATAAAGCGGTTCGTGACGGGTTCGCCGCCACCACCGTCTCCGGAAGTCTCGGTCGACCCGCCGTCCATGCCGCCGTCGGAGCCACCGTCGGACCCGCCGTCGGAACCGCCGTCCGATCCACCGTCACCGCCGTCACCACCACACCCTGCGAGCGCCGCGACGCTGCCCGCAGACGTCCAGCGGAGCATCTTTCGCCGCGACAGTTTCTCGCTCAATGTCTGACTCGACTGATTGCCATCTCGTGGCATGGACGGTGAATAAGAGTCGACGTATAAAAATATATCGGAAATAATCAACAATCATGGACGACAGGCCCGTCCTTTCGGTCGCTTTTGGGTGAGAATTTGTACGTATCTCGTCGCCACCTCACGGAAGACGGACCGCTCGAGGGAGGGTTGTCGTGTCCCGATCGGTCGCACGCGCTCCCGGAACACCCGGAACGGTCCACCGGGACAACAAAAAGTATTATTCGGAGGTGCACAGAAGAAAGCGGTATGGCATCAGAACTGCACATAAGGAGCCACGACCCGATCGACGAGATCTCGCCCGACGTCTACGGCCACTTCGCCGAACATCTGGGCCGGTGTATCTACGGCGGGATCTGGGTCGGAGAGGACGACGACCAGGTCGCCACGGAGGACGGTATCCGAATGGACACGATCGAACTCCTCCAGGATCTGGATATGCCGGTCCTGCGCTGGCCCGGCGGTTGTTTCGCCGACGACTACCACTGGGAGGACGGGATCGGCCCGCGCGAGGAGCGACCGACACGGCGTAACGCCTTCTGGACGCAGGGGCGCGAGGAGATCCCGGAGGACCCCAACACCTTCGGCACCGACGAGTTCATGCAGGTCTGTGATCTGCTCGACACCGAGCCGTATCTCGCGGTCAACGTCGGTAACGGCACCCCGGCCGAGGGCGCCGACTGGGCCGAGTACTGCAACTACGACGGTGGCACCGAACTCGCCGAACTGCGCGAGGAGAACGGCAGCGAGGAACCCCACGACGTGAAATACTGGGGCGTCGGCAACGAGAGCTGGGGGTGTGGTGGCCGGTTCAGCCCCGAGGAGTACGCCGAGCAGTACCGCCGTCACGCCACCTACCTCCGGAGCGTCAACGCGATGCTCAGCGACGTCGACATGGAACTGGTCGCGGTCGGGCACATCGGTGAGGACTGGAACCGCGACTTCCTCCGAGAACTGCGCAACTGTTCGGAGTGGGTCGAGGGCCCCTACGACCTGATGGAGCACATGTCCGTCCACCGCTACTACGAGGCTGGCGGCGACACGGACTTCGACGACGACCAGTACTATCGTCTGCTCGCCCGGTCGCGACTGGTCGCCCAGGACATCGACAACACCGTCGACGCGCTGTCGACGTACGCCCGCGAGAGCGACATCAGCATCATCGTCGACGAGTGGGGCGTCTGGCACCCCGAGGCGACGAACACGAACGGCCTCGAACAGGAGAACACCGTCCGCGACGCCATCTCCGCGGCTGGCGTCTTCGACGACTTCCACGCGCGCGCCGACGTTGTTTCGATGGCTAACATCGCCCAGACGGTCAACGTCCTCCAGTGTCTGGTCCAGACCAACGAGGAGGAGGCCTGGACCACCCCGACCTATCAGGTCTTCGACCTCTACAAGGATCACATGGGCGGCACGGCCCTGCGGACCGTCGTCGACACCGACAACGAGGAAGTCGAGGACGAACCCTTCGACGTGCCGATCGTCAGCGCCTCGGCCTCCGAGCAGGACGGCGAGGTGTACGTCACGCTGTCGAACCGCGACCCCGACGACGCCGAGGAAGTCGAGATCGACCTCGACCTCGAGGACGCCTCGGTCGCGGGTGCGGAGGTCCTCTTCGACGATCAGGGCGTCCGCGAGTACTCGACCCCGGACAACGCCGAGGAGTTCGAGGCCGCGGACCTCGACGTCGACCAGACCGGCGATAGCACCTTCGTCGTCGACGCGCCCGCTGGCTCGGTCGTCGGTCTGACCATCAGCGAGTAACACGTTTTCTCCGCCCGGCCCGTCTCCACGGGTCGCGCGTTCGCCGCCTGTCTCGGCGAGTCCCGTCTCTCCCGAGAGCAGGCGTCCGAGGCCGGTCTGGGGACCGGTGAGGACAGAGATCGACGAGAGAACGGGCGGCGAGAAGGGCGATAGCCGCGTCGGCCGAGCGACAGATCGTCTCTCGGAACGTCGCGGGACTACAGTTCGTCGGCGGGTGCGGCGTCGTGGAGTTCGAGACTGCGGTCGTAGCCGACGGCTTCGTACTCGGTCGTCGGCCAGTCACCCGTCTCCGTGACGACTTCCAGGTCGTCGTCCACCACGATCGTGTCCTCGCTTTTGGCGCCCTGAACGGTCGGGTTCCAGGCGTAGGGCTGGGGACTGACGAGGTCCTCGGTCACGTCCGGGCCGGAGGTCCACTCGCGGCTCTCGTAGCCGATTGCGCCGCCCTGGTGGTGGAGGCGCCACTCGTCGGGATAGCCGACTTCGGCGTAGGCGTCCTGGACGGCCGCGAAAACGTCCTCGGCGGTGCCGCCGTTCTGTGCCTCCTCGTAGGTAGCGACGTTCGCGGTGGCGGCCACGCGGCTGGCGGCGTCGTGGCGCTCGGCGAGCCACTCGGGCGAGTCGAACGTCACGGTGCGGGTGACCGCGACGTTGTAGCCGTCACGCACCGAGACGACCGTCAGGTGCGCGAGGCCGTCGAGGGGGTCGTCCTTCGGCGTGAAGTGACGGCGGTTGGTCCCGCGGTCGGAGCCACCCACCAGCAGAACCGGGACGGCGAACCCGCGCTGGATCAGTTCGTCGGACATGCGCGCGGCGGCCTCACGCTCGGTCGTCTCGGGGTCGAGCGCGCGTGCGGTCGCCTCGACGGCCTCGGTGGTCTCGACGGCGGCCGTCCGGAACTCGTCGAGTTCGGCCTCGGGCAGCGGCGTCCGGAGCGGGGCGGGATCGACGTGTTCGAACCCGTCCAGGTGTACGTCGGCCCCGAGAGTCCCGTCACGGGCGCTCCGGATCATCTCCGGGACGTCTGCCTCGTACCACTCGAATTCGACGGTGTGGATGTCGAGGCCAGCGTCGTCGACGTCGGGCAGTTCCTCGGCGAGGATCCGGCTCACCTCGTTGTTGGGCGCGACGAGCGTCAGCGACTCGCCGTCCGTGCCGATGGCGACGACGCCGGTGTCGGCCGCGGCGTCGACGACGGTGTTCCCGCCGGTCAGCCACGCGAAGTTCTCCGGGCGCAACAGCCACAGTTCGTCCAGCGACCGCCGGTCCAGTTCCGAACCGATCCGCTCCAGCTTGACCTCGATTGGCTCCGTCATACTTCGAGAGGGCGGCCGACTGCGAGAAAAAGCTTTCCTCGGCGCGAGCCACTCGACGCGTCGTTCGGTCGCGGTCAGGCGGGTACCCGACGGCGACTCACCGGGGTTCCCGGACCCGATCAGCCGTCGAGTTCGACACGCACCACCGACAGCGGCGGGAGCGCCACCTGAACGGAGCCGCCTTCGACGGCGGCCGTCGACACCGCGGGCGAGACGTTGTCCGGGTCCTCCAGGGAGTTACTGGCGTCCATCTCGTCGGCGGTGATCGTCGTCACGGTCGCCTCGCCGTCGACCGCACCGGGTACTTCGACGGTCACGTCGACGGCGTCCGCGCTCGCGTCGCGGTGGATCAGATCCACGATCACGCCGTCGTCGGTCTCGACCGCGAGCGGATCGACGACGGGCACGTCCGAGGAGGGGTGGATCTCGCCGAACAGGTCCGACGACTCGGTGTTGTAGGTCGTTTCGGTGTCGAAGGTCCCACACGCCAGCGTGACGCCCAGAGGCGTCCCGCCGAACAGCGCCGGACCCATGCGCTGGTAGTGGTGGCGCGGGTCCGGGAAGACTCGCTCTTTGCGCTTCTGGACGCTCGCACCGTGGTTGCCGATCCCCGAGTGAGTGATCATCTCGACGGTGTCCGAGCGGACGCTCGCGTGGACGAACGTGGCGTCGTAGGTCACCTCCGAGACCGACTTGTTCGTCGGGACTGGCGCCTCCCGGTCGTCCTCCGGGTAAGGGAACAACTGCAGTTCGGTGATCGCGATGCGCGACTCGTCGACACCAGCGGCGTCCATGTCGGCCGCCACATCGTCGTACTCGTCCATCACCCGCTCGGCGAGCGCCATGTAGCTGTTGTAGAGGTCCTCGCCGTCCATCTCGGGGCCGACCGTGTTGCCGATCAGGACGTGATCGGTGATCCAGTCGATCCGGTCGGGACAGCTCTCGACCACCGGATCGTTCCAGTCGGTCAGGCGGTTCCCGCAGGCGAGCACCTCGATGGAGTCGTCGACGGCGGTCATCGCCTCGTGGAACCGCTCGTAGCGGTCAGCGTAGCCCTCGGGCGTCGTCCAGGAGGTCTGCCAGGGGCCGTACACCTCGTTGCCGACCTCCCAGAGGGTCACGTCGAACGGTTCCTCGTAGCCGTGCTCGGCCCGGAGCGCGCCCATCTCCGTGTCCGTCGAGCCATTACAATACTCGACCCACCGGGCCGCCTCTTCGGCGCTCCCGTTCCCGGCGTTGAGACAGATCATCGGTTCACAGCCCACCTCGCGGCAGAACTCGACGAACTCCGCGGTGCCGAAGAGGTTCGTCTCGAGACCGTCCCACGCCGGGTTGGGTTTCGTCGGGCGCTCCTCGATGGGCCCGATCCCGTCCTCCCAGTGATAGCCAGAGACGAAGTTCCCCCCCGGCCACCGGAACAGTGGCAGATCGGCCTCGCGGAAGTGGTCGATCAGTTCGGGGTCGGCGCGGTTCACGTGGTCGTCGGGGTAGACGAGCAGGCGGTCGACGACGAGGTTCGCCCGGCCGGTCCCGGTGAGGCTGACGGCGTAGAGCGCGTCCGGGTCGTCGTCGGCGTCCGCAGGGAGTTCGAGGTCGAAATCGACGGTCTCGAACTCGGGACCGGCCTCGACCGTCGCCGTCGCCAGCGGGTCGCCGGGGGTCCCACCGTCGTCGACAGGGTGGAGAGCGACCCTGACGCCAGTCTCGTCTCTGGCTCGGATCGTCACTTCGCCCTCGAACCCGCGGGTCCGGTGGAGCGGGAGGTGTGTCCACTGTGCGAGGCCCGCCGGGTCGTCGGTGTCGCGCTCGATTTCGAGTCGCTGGGCGCGGTCCCCGGCGGTCCCCACCTCGGGGCTCGTCCGGACGGCGTCGTCGGGGCCGACGTGGAACCACCACAGCGCGGTCCCGTCGCGATAGGCGTCGATCAGCGGGTCGGCGTCGGGGTAGTCGCGGCGGTCCACGTAGTCCCCGATGCGGTCGTCCTGTTCGTCCTCGTCGTGGACGCCGGGACGACCGCCGTCGGGGCCGGGGTCGTGAGCCTGGAACTTCCAGGACCCGAACGTGGGGTTGTGGAGGACCTGCGCTTCGAGCGCGTTCTTGGCGTTCCACGATGAGTAGAGGTGTTCGCCGAACTTCCCGAACAGGTACGGGTCGATCGGATCGTCCCGGACCTCGGGATCGACCGTGACTGTCGCCTCGGCGGTATCAGTCGTCGGTTCGTGAGTCAGGAGTTGCTCGTCGGTCATGTGCTAGCGGGACCCACGGGTAGACGAAAAGGTTTCTCACCGGCGGAGAACTCTCCGGTTCGCACACGACCGCGTGCGTCGCCATGTGGGCCCCCGCGGCGTGGCGGAACGATTTTACCCCCGGTCCTCACATAGGGAAGGTATGAAACTCGGAGACGGCATCGAGCGGTTCACGGAGCGAGACTGGCAGACCACCGAGGACGGAACAGTGCGGTTCGCACTGATCGGTCTGGGCTGGTGGACCGTCGACGTGTCTATCCCGGCCATCGAGCAGTCAGATCTCTGTGAAACGACAGTTCTGGTCAGTTCGACGAAAGAGAAGGCACAGAGCCACGCCGAGACACACGGCGCCGAGGTCGGGATCACGTACGACGAGTTCCACGACGGCGCCGCCGTCGACGAGTACGACGCGATCTACATCTGTACGCCCAACGCGCTCCACCTCCAGTACGTCGAGACGGCGGCCGACCTCGGCAAGCCGGTCCTCTGTGAGAAGCCCCTCGAGGCGACGGTCGAACGCGCGGAAGAACTCGTCGCGGCCGCGGAGGGCGAAATCCCGCTGATGACCGCCTACCGGATGCAGACCGAGCCTGTCGTCCGCCGAGCGAAAGAGCTCATCGAGGACGGCTTCATCGGCCAGCCGGTCCAGGCCTACAGCAACAACACGCAGCGCGTTCTCGACATCATCGACGACACCGACCAGTGGCGCCTCAACTCCGACCTGAGCGGCTACGGGACCTCCGTGATGGACCTGGGCATCTACTCCATCAACACGGTCCGGTACCTCCTCGACAGAGATCCCGTCCGCGTGAGCGCGGAGATGTCCTCGCCCGACGAGGCCTTCGGCGACGTGCCCGACCAGTACGCCACCTACCGGCTGACTCTCGAAGACGACTTCCCAGTGCTGTGTACGACCAGCCAGAACGCACAGGACGACACCGAACTGAAGATCATCGGCACGCAGGGCCAGATCCAGATCCAGCCTGCCTTCCACGGCGAGGCGGCGCTCCACGTCAAGAACGGCGAGATCGAAGCCACCGTCGAGTACGCCGCTGGGGACGCCGAGTTCGAGATGAAAGAGGAGTTCGACTACTTCGCCGACCGGATCCTGACCGACAGCGAGATCACCCCCGACGGCCAGCACGGCCTCGACGACATGCGGACGCTCAAGGCCGTCTACGAGGCCGCCGAGCGCGACGAGACCGTCGAACTGTAGCGGCGTGGCCGCTCCGCCGTTCGGGAGACCGTCCTGCCGAGCGACGCCGCTTCGGAGCCCGGTTCCTCGGGCGGGCCGACGGCGTCAGGAGTAGGTGACGTTGAGTTCGATGACGTTCGCGGTCTCGAGGACCCGTTCGCTGAGTTCGTCGCGGAATCGCTCCCCCTGGAGCCGGTGGGACGGACCCGAGATACTGATCGCGCCGAGGACCCGATCGTCGTTGCTGAGGATGGGTGCCGCCACGCACCGCAGCCCCGGCAGCCGCTCCTCGTCGTCGAACGCGACGCCGCGCTCGCGGACCGTCTCCAGTTGCGATTCGAGTTCGTCGCGATCGGTGACGGTCTGGTCTGTCGCGGCCGGGAGGCCGTGCTGGTCGACGATCTCGTCGACGCGTTCGGTCGGGAGGTGGGCGAGGATCGCCTTCCCGAGCGCCGTGCTGTGGAGCGCGACGCGGGTGCCGATGTGCTCTTTCACCTGGACGGCGTGCTCGCCGCTGCTCCGGTAGAGGTACGTCCCCACGCCGTGTTCCTCCACAAGGAGGTTACAGAGCTCCCCCGTCTCGTCCGCGAGGCGGTCCATCTCCGGACGCGCGATGTCGAACAACTGGAGCTGGTTTCGCGCGTACGCCCCGTGTTCCAGAAATCGCAACCCCACCCGGTAGGTCCCGTCCTCCCGGACCACGTACGACTCCTGTTCCAGCGTGCTCAGATAGTTGTGGACCGTGCTCTTCGGTAGCCCGAGATACGTCGACAGTTCCGTGACCCCCGCCCCGTCGAGTTCCTGAAGCCCCCCGATAATCTCGAACGTCCGCTCGACTGATTTCACCGGATTCTGTGCAGTCCGTCCCATATCACCCACGAATACGCTCGCCCCTAATAACCGTTCCTCATCGTTGAACGGGTGTTCCGGGGAACGAGCGCGAGAAAGTGCCGGGTTACTGTCAGACAGTCGTGACGCCGTTCTCGAGCGTACCGATATCCTCGATCTGAATAGCGATGTCGTCACCGGGTCGGAGTGTGAAGTCGGAACTCGGAACGAGCGCCGTTCCCGTAAGCAAAACAGCAGTTTCCGGGATGGCGTTGTGACGAGTGTAGTACGAGGCGAGCTGTTCGCAGGTCTTGACCATCTCGCCGGTGTTGGTCGACTCCTCGTAGAGGATCTCGCCGTCGCGCTCGATGGTCATCGTCATCTCGAGGTCGTGGGGGTCTTCGATCGAACCGGTCGAGGCGACACAGGGGCCGAGCGAACAGCACCTGTCGTAGGTCTTGGCCTGTGGCAGATAGAGCGGGTTCTCGCCCTCGATCGAGCGGCTGCTCACGTCGTTACCGATCGTGAAGCCGACGACCTCCTCGCGGTGGAGGACCACGCCGAGTTCGGGTTCCGGGACGTCCCAGTCGGAGTCACCGCGGATGCCGACGTCGTCGCCGGGACCGACCGTCCGGCTCCGGGTGGCTTTGAAGAACACCTCGGGTCGCTCGCTCTGGTAGACGTTCATGTAGACGTCTGGGTCGTCGCTTTCCTCCTCGCGGGCCTCCTCGCTGATCTTGTAGGTGACGCCAGCGGCCCACACCTCCGGCGGTTCGACCGGAAGCCCGAGCTCCGATCCGTCTACCTCGACGACGTCGGCCTCGGCCGTGTACTCGCTCGCGAGTTCGTCGAGACCGCGGTTGCCGCGGTCGGCGGCCCGCGCGAGCGCACTGAACGAATCGAGACCGTCGTGTGCGCTGGTCAAGTCGTACGCGTTCTCACCATCGTCTGCCACCAGCCGCGGCTGGCACTCCCGCTGGACACGGTAGTACTTCATACTACATGAGGGGTTGAAAGCACAGTATATAATTGTGCCGCTCGCTGGCAGCGAATCGTGATACTCCCGGACTGATTTTCCGGTTTCCGTCCCGTTGGACGCCGGTCTCGGGATCTATCGTGGCGATCGGGCTCGCGGTTAATCGGTGAACCGACCGCGAAACTCGGGAATAGCCGCAGAGAGACAGGACGCGTTCGAGTCGCTTACGCTTCGTCGAACAGTTCCGCGCCGGGGACGAGGTTCTCCTCGATCGTATCGAAGTCCAGGGTGAGGCCGAGCCCGGGCTCCTCGGGGATCTCCATGTGGCCGTCCTCGATGAGGTTGTTCTGATCGACCAGGTCCTCCCACCAGCCCAGTTCGTAGGAGTGGTACTCGACGGCCAGCGAGTTCGGAATAGTCACGGCCAGCTGGGCCGAGGCCATCGTCCCGATGGGCGAGGAGACGTTGTGCATGGCGACGGGGATGTAGTACATGTCGGCCATGTTGGCGATCTTCTGGCCCTCGCGCATGCCGCCG
>Ga0207813_100977_pt1 | contig 11418 bp, 8 predicted proteins | sample A23E3SouthBayCA_2_FD_187730 | JGI IMG/M metagenome (GOLD analysis project Ga0207813, IMG submission 187730) | Aerobic enrichment media microbial communities from Eden Landing Ponds, California, USA - A23 E3 (4) (SPAdes) | ecosystem: Environmental > Aquatic > Marine > Unclassified | place... | reverse complement strand
CCCTCCATCTCCTCGAAGTGGGTCAGCGCGTCGCCGATGGACATCCGGTTGACCTCGGTGATGGCGGTCCCGTCGACGAGCACCGCCCGCGATTCGGCCTTGAGGCGAGTACCCTCGCAGGCCGGGCAGGTAGTGGTGGCCATGTAGTTCTCGATGTGGTCCCTGGCGCGGTCGGAGTCCGTCTCGACGTATCGTCGTTCGAGGTTCTGGATGACCCCCTCGAAGCGCTCGGTCTTCTCGCGGGTGCCGTTCTTGGTCGTCCACTCGAAGTGGACCAGCCCGTCGGTGCCGTAGAGGAACTGCCGGCGGATCTCGGGGTCGAGTTCCTCGAAGGGCGTGTCCAGGTCGACGCCGAAGTGCTCGGCGACGTTGTCCAGTTGCCGCGAGTAGTAGGTGCGGTTGTAGCTCCAGGGTTCGAAGACGTGCTTGAGCGCTTTCGACGTGTCCTGCACGACGAGGTCCTCGCTGACCTCCTTGGTCGAGCCGATGCCGTCACACTCCGGGCACGCCCCGTAGGGGCTGTTGAACGAGAACGACCGCGTTTCGATCTCGCTGATGTCGATCCCGCAGTGGGTACACGCGAGGTCCTCGGAGAACGTGACGACGAGGCGCTCGGCGGTCGCGTCCCCATCGCTCTCGTCGCCCTCGTCGTCCTCGTCCCCGCCGGCGTCCGCACTCGCGCCCGAGAGGTCTCCCACCGACCGCGTCGTCGCGCCGCCGAGGTCTTCGGCCGCGCCCTCGGGCGGGTCCGGGAGGATGACCTTCAGCAGTCCGTCGCCCTCCTCGACGGCCGTCTCGACCGAATCCGTGATCCGCGAGCGCGCCTCGGCGCTGACTTTCACCCGGTCGACCACTACGTCGACCGTGTGGTCGTAGTTCTCGTCCAGGTCCGGCGTGTCGAGCGACAGGTCGTACTCCTCGCCGTCGACCTCGACGCGGGCGTACCCCTCGCTCAGGAGTTCGTCGAAGAGATCCTCGAAGGCCCCTTTCTGGTCGCGGACGACCGGCGCGGCGATCTTCGCCCGCGTCCCCTCGGGGAGTTCGAGGATCCGGTCGACCATGTTCTGGGCCGACTGCTCGCCCACCTCGCGGCCGCACTCCGGACAGTGAGGCGTTCCCACCCGCGCGTACAACAGTCGGAGGTAGTCGTGCAACTCGGTGACGGTCCCGACCGTCGACCGGGGGTTGTTGGCGGCGTTTTTCTGGTCGATCGAGATGGCCGGCGAGAGCCCTTCGACGTTCTCGACCTGCGGTTTGTCCATCTGTCCCAGGAAGTTCCGCGCGTAGGCCGACAGCGACTCGATGTACCGGCGCTGGCCCTCCGCGTAAATCGTCTCGAACGCCAGCGACGACTTCCCCGACCCCGAGAGGCCCGTTACGACCGTCAGCTCCTCCCGCGGGATCTCGACATCCACGTCCTTGAGGTTGTGTTCCTCTGCCCCGCGGACCTCGATGACGTCCTTGCTCATTCACCCATAGCCACGGGCAGGAACACGGAAACCCTGTCGATCCCAGCCACTTTTTACTGCGGGGGGTTTCCTCGCGCGCCTCCGGCGCGCTGCGGGAACCCCCGCTTGCAAAAACGTGGGGAAAAACTGCCGGACGACTCACTCACTCCGTTCGTTCGCGTCCGGTGAACCGCGCCTGCGGCGCGGATGCTCGTGGCCACCTGAACCGCCAGTCTGCCTGTCCCCGGGTCGCGCGGCCGGCGCACTCGCGCCGGCACGCGCTCCCGGCCACCGCTCCGCACCGCAACCGCCACCGCCACACCGCCCCGCCACCGCCACACCGCCCCGCCCTCACTCTCGCCGGCCGCCGTCCTGAAGCGCGACGCTCGCTCCGGTCGATCCACTGCTGCCCGGCGTCTGCGACCCGCTGTCGTCCACCTCGAATTCCCCGATGAGCGACGCCAGTTCGGTCGCGCGGTCGCTGAGCGAACTCACGTTCGCGCTGACCTGATTCATCGCCGCGGTCTGTTCCTCGGCGGCGGCGGAGACGTCGTCGCTCTCTGCGGCCGTCTCGCGACTGATATCGGCCACCTCGTCGACCATCGCGACTGCCTCCTCCGTGCTCGCGGCCTGGTCGTCGGCCGTCTCGCTGATCTCCTGGATCCCGTCGTCGGTCTCGGCGGCGTTGTCGGCCACCTGGTCGAACGCCTCGGCGACTTCCTCGACCGCGTCGAGCTCCGCCTCCATGTACTCCTCGGCGGTCCGCGCCTCCGCGACCGTCGTCGCGGTCTGGGACTGGACCTCCTCGATCAACCGCTCGATGTCGGCGGCGGACTCCTGGGTCTCCTCGGCCAGTTGCTTCACCTCGTTGGCGACGACGGCGAACCCGTCGCCGCCCCCGCCCGCCCCGGTACCGGCACGGGCCGCCTCGATGTTCGCGTTGAGCGCGAGCATGTTCGTCTGCTCGGCGATGTCGCCGATGAGGTCGACGATCTCGCCGATCTCGGCCATCCGGTCGTCGAGCGTCTCGACGTTCGCGACGGTCGAGTCGATGGCCGACTGGACCTCGCGAGCGTCGTCGATGGCACCCTGAGCGGTCTCCTCGCCGTCGTCGGCGATGTCGGCCGTCTCGCGGGAGGTCTCCGCGACCGTCTCCGCGGCTGCCGCGACCTCCTCGACGGTCGCCGAGAGGTTGTTCATCTCGCCCGCGACGGTCTCCAGCGTCTCGCGCTGCTCGTTTGCTCCGGCGGCGATACCCTGGATGGAGTCGCTGATGGCCTCGCTGGCCTCGCTGGCCTCGTCGGTGCCCCGGTTGGCCTCGTCGCTCGCGGCCGCGATCTCCTCGGTGAACGACTGGATATCCCGCATCGCCGCCGCGGTCTCGTCGAGCATCTCGTTGCAGGACTCGCCGATGCGCGCCATCGCCTCGCTCTCGCTCTCGGGGTCGAGCCTGACCGTGAGGTCCCCCGCGGCCGCCTTCGACATCGCCGCGCTGTAGGCGTCGGCTTTCGCTTCGAGGTGCTCGTTCATCCGCTCGACCTCGCGCTGGCGGGCCTCGGCCTCGGCTTTCATCTCCTCGGCCTCCGCGCGCGCCCGCTCGATCTCGGCCTGTTTGGCTTCGAGGTCTTCCACCTCGTCGCTTTTCGCCTCGACCTGTTCGAGCTGGGTCTGTGCCTCCTCGCGCGAGCGCTCGGTCGAGACCCAGTGGGCCATCAGCGCGCCCGCGAGCGCGAGCACGAACACGCCGTGGATGAGTCCCCAGACCCACGGGTTCGAGATCGCGGCGTCGTGGTTGTAGACGCGGCTCGGGTTTATCATCCCGAAGACGCCGTGGGTCAGGACGACGTAGCCGATGCCGAGCGCGAACGGCACCCAGTCCTCGTAGACGGCGACGACCGCCATCCCGACGAAGAAATGGAAGTGCGCCTCGATGTATCCGCCCGAGAAGTGGACGAGCACGACCGACGACGAGAGCAGTCCCATCGTCGCGAGCGCGGTCCTCGCCCGCCGGGGCAGCCGCGACAGGCTCGCGACGCCGACGAACGCCGCGACGACGCCCAGTTCGACCAGGACGGTCGAGAGCGGTATCGACGGGATCGTCGCGCCGGTGACCGTCGCTTCGGTCCCCTCGAACAGCCCGAGCGCGAGGAGGAATGGGAGATGCGCGAGCACCACGAGTACGATGCTTCGATGGCGACGCCGCCAGGTCTCCGCCGGGATCGATCGTCCGTTCGGCACGTACGCGACGAACTCCGCGAGTCCGCGCTTCCAGTTGCGAGCCCGTCCCCCGCTCGCCGCCCCCTCGACGCTGTTGCTCATACCCTACCGGATCGGCTATCGCGTAAAAAGACCGCGCCCCACAGTATCAGACGCTATAATCACTCTCGGACGGCTGACAGTGCATCGGGCCGCGGACGACGCGGCGGCGGAGGCCCGTTCACTCCGACTCGGACGGGTCTTCGGCGCGCCGTTTCCACTCGCGTTCCTGCCGGCGCTCTGAGACGTGTCGGTGGCCGTCGGCCACCTCCTCGCGGGTCCGCTCCTCGAAGGCGGTCAGGTCGTCGAGGAAGTCCGCCTCGAAGGACTCCAGCACGTCGTACGACCACCTGTCCTCGTCGATGACGCCGCGGGGCAGGTATCGATCCCGGATCTCGTCGGCGACGTCTTCGTGCCCCGCCTCGCGCAGTTCCGCCTCCGCCACAGCGAGGTGCTCCATCGCGTGGCCGGTGTTGTGATGGAACTCGACGAGTTTGCCGTGAGCCCGCCGGAGCCACTCCACGCCCAGTTCGATCTCGTGGAGCGCGTCGACTTCCGCGTCTGTCAGTTCGGGTGTCGGTGTCCGGTCGTCCGTCGCCATGCCTCTTGGTACCACGTCTGTAGGCAAATGTGTGCCGGCCGGTGCCGGGATGGTCACGCCGATCAGGCTTCTCGCGTGCCGATTGGCCGCTCACCCACCGCTCACGCGGTCAGCCGCTGGACCCACTCCTCGTAGCCCTCGGGGGCGAACTCCGCGAGCGCGTCGGGGTCGGTCTCCCCGTCGTAGTTGATCAGGTAGGTCCGTCCGACGGCGTCGGCGTAGACGCGCTGGAAGTCGTAGACGAACCCGAGGACCGTGGCGTCGTCGGGAATCTCGTCCGATTCGCGCAGGAACGACACCTGCCGGTCGACGTTGTACTCGACGAGCTGGTTGATGACCTCGTCGTCGGACGCGGTCTCGTCGACGCTCGGGTCGGCGAGGCCGTCCTCGATCACGGGGACGAGCGCTTCGACGTACTTCTCGATGCCCGGCGCGTGGTCGGCGTCGCCGTCGGTCGCGGCGCGGTAGGCGGCGGTGACCGCGCCGCAACTGGTGTGGCCGACGACGGCCACGGTCCGGGTGCTCGCGTTCGCGACGGGGTAGAGCAGGTTCCCGTCGACGACCCGCTCCCCGTCGTAGCGGTCCCAGGCCTGGTTGCCGATGTTGCCCGAGGTGAACAGCCAGCCGGGCTCGTCGACGGCCCACATCCCCTCCTGGGAGACCCGCGAGTCCGAGCAACACACCGAGACGACGGCGGGGTCCTGCCCGTCCTGCACGGCCGCGAAGTAGTCTTCCGGGAGCGATTCGACGTGGTCGGCGTTGCCGGCCAGCAACGCTTCGAGCGCGTCGGCTGTCATGCCCGGAGCGTCGTACGGGGGAACCAAAACGAGTGGGGATCCGGTGAGACCGCAGCAACCGTCGGGGTCACGCGTACGCGTCGAACTCCTCGCCGAAGACGAGGAAGTAGGCGACGCCCACGATCCCGACCGCGGAGGCGACGGAGAAGGCCAGTTCGGGGCCGGCTGTGAGCGTTTCCAGGCCGAGCGGGTCGGTGGGTACGTCGACGCGCCAGTCGCTACCGTAGAGGTAGCCGCCGACGGCGGCGCTGGGGATGCCGATGGTGTTTCGCAGCAAGTAGTACGCGCCGGTGACGCGGCCGCCGGCGTCGCGCTCGGCTGGACCCACGATGAGCGCCTTGTGCGCGGGCAACCCCGCGAAGCGCAGCCCCGAGAAGGCGAAGAGGAGCGCGACGACGAGCGGGTCCGCGGGGGCGAAGATCAGCATCACTGGGAAGACGGCGTAGACGGCGAATCCGAGCGCGACGACGGGCTTGAGACCGACGCGCTCGGCGGCGATGGAGACCGGCGCCATCGACGCGAGCGCGACGACCATCTCGATGCCCAGCAGGACGCCGAAGAAGACGGCGGGCGAGAGCGTGACGCCCGCGACGGTCGCGTCGAGCTCCCAGATCCGCGTGACGACGAGGATGAAGAAGGCGTAGACCATGCCGTTCGCGAAGCGCACGAGCGTGTCGGCGACGAGCAAGGGCCGCAGTTCCGCGGGGAGGTCCCGCAGGTCCTCACGGACCGCGGCGACGCCCTCGAACTCCTTCCCGAAGGAGTCCGACTCGGACTCGTAGGCGACGTGCTGGACGGCGGTGGCGACGGCGCCGAAGACGACGGCGGCGCCGAGCACCCAGTAGAAGCCGGGGAGGATCGCTTCGTCGCCCTCGCTGCCGGCGAGAAAGAGGAGGCCGGCGGCGAGCAGCGGCCCGATCAGGAAGGCCGTCCGACGGAACGTCTCGGTGCTGGCGAACCCGCGGGCGAGCCGGTCGTCCGGGACGCTCTGTTTCACGATGGCGAAGGTCGCGCCGAGGCCGAACGACTTCCAGGCCTGCGAGAGGACGAGGCCGACGAAGATCCAGACCCACGGTTCGACCGCGAGGCCGGCGAGGTCGATGGTCCCGACGAGCGGCGCGACGAGCCAGAACAGGAAACCGAGCGTCGACATGAGCCCGAACAGGGTCAGGGCGTAGCGCGAGCCGACCCGGTCCGAGAAGACGCCGCCGGCGTAGGGGTAGACGGCGCTGATGACGTTGCCGAACGATCCGTAGAGCCCGACCACGAACGGGGTGGCGCCGAGGACGACCAGGTACTCAGAGAGGTAGCGGCCGGTCATCTGGAAGCCGAGACTGAAGGCGAACATCGCGACCGAGAGGACGAGCACGTCTCGCTCCAGCGAGAAGAACTGCCGGACCGTCGCGCGCACGCTGGGCGTGTCGGTACTCATTCCGGGACCCTCGCGTTCGTGTCGGGGCTCATCTCTGCGCCCTCGCGCTCATGGCGGCCTCACCGGTGGAACAGTGCTAAAGTCACGTGTGCCGGAGGTCCTTACCGGTTCGCCACATCGTGGCAAGCGAAGAGGTCGGGTGAGCCGAACGCCTACCGCCGCCGCCGGAGCGCGACGAGCGCGAGAACGGCGATAAGTGCCGCGAGACCACCGAAACCGGGTCCGCCGCCGCCGGTCGTGGTGGGCGCGTCGGTCGGCGTGTCGGTCGGCGTTGCCGTCGCGGTTGCGGTCGCCGTCACGGTCGGCGTCGCCGTCGGCGTGTCGTCGGGCGCCGGCCGGACGCCGGTGACGACGACGCTGGTCTCGAGGTCGCCCTTCGCGGCGCTGATGGTGTGGTTGCCGACCGTCTCGATCGACACGCGGGCGACGCCGTTGGCGTTCGTCTCGGCGGCCGAGTCGCCGTCGAGACTGACGGTCGCGTTCGAGACGACGTCGCCGTACTCGTCGGTGACGGTCACGACGGCGGTGCCGTTGACGACGACTTGCTCGTTTATCGTCTCGACCGAGAGAGCGGGCGTCCGCCGGATGCTCGCGTTGAGCGAGGTCTGGGCCTCGTCGACGGTGAGCGTCCGCGTCACGGTCCCGTACCCTTCCTTGCCGATCTCGACCTGGTACTCGTCGTTGACGGGGACGCTGACGGTCACCGACCCGGTGCCCTGGGTCGTCACGTCGATCTGGTCCTCGATGGTGACGTTGACGTTGCTCAGCGGACGCGGCGGGGTGAAGTGGTCGTCGGTGACGGTGAAGGTGACCAGCCGGGAGTCGCGGGTGATGTGGATCACCTGGGTCACCTCGCCGTCGACGGTGAAGGTGGTCTCGTTGCGGAGGTATCCCTCCTTGTAGGCGAGCAGGCTGTAGTTGCCCCGCTCGATCTCGCCGGTGACGAGTTCCCCGTTCTCGTTCGTGCGCGCGGCGGTGACCCGCTCGCGGTCGTGAGCGAGCCGCACGACCGCGTCCGGGACGCGGCCGGTTCCGTTCCGCACGACGACGGTGGCCTGCCCTTTCTGGGCCATCTCGATGGTGACCTCTCCTTCGCTGGCGTCCTCGACGACGAAGGGGTTGTTCCGGACGTAGTGCGTGTGGTCGACGGCGATGGTGACGTCCTCGCCCTCGGGCACGTCGAGGAAGGCCTTGCCGTTGCCCGCGGTGGTCTGGTTGACCGGGCCGCCGCCGTCCCAGGTCGCGCTGAGCTGGGCGTCCCCGAGCGGGTTCCCGCCCTCGTCGACGACGGTCACCGTCAGCGTCACGTCGACCGACGACGCCTCCGCCGATCCAGCGTCCGCCGATGCGGCGTCCGACGACGAGGCGCCCGCTGCCGCGACCGCGCCGACCCCACCGGCGGCGGCCGCGGCGACGACGACCAGCGAGAACAGTACCGTCCCGACCCGTGCGCGTGTACTCGTCATGTGCTACCCCTCGAAAGGGTCCCCCATATCTCTGTCGACCGTCCATCCCTCGGTCCCGCCGCGTGCCGCGAATATCACGTCTGGATCAGCGCCGGTCGTCCATCTCCGCGACCAGATCATCGACCTCTTCGCGGGTGACCGTCGTCATCGCGCCGGGGAGCGTCCGGGTCAGCGTGGCGCAGGCGACGCCGCGAGCGAGCGCCTCGCCCGCGTCGCCCCCCGCGAGTAGTCGTTCGAGGAAGGCACCGGTGAACGCCTCGTGCTGACCGCTGGGGTCGACCGCGTCCACGTCGACGCCGTCCTGTTCGTGGATGACGTTGTCGTGCCAGGCCAGCGCGCCCCACTCGCTGCGCGTGATGACTACCACCTCGAAGTCCCGCGTCGAGGCGATCGTGTGGGCGAGCTCGCGGGGCTCGCCGCTCCGGTCGAACACCGTCCGCGCCTGGTCCTCGGTGGCGACGAGCACGTCCACGGCGTCGAAGACCCCCTCCAGCGTCTCGCGGGCCTCCTCGGGCGACCAGAGGCCGGGGTTGTAATCGAGGTCCATCGCGACGACGCTGCCGCCCGCGGCGCGCAGGACCGCTTCCGCGGTCTCGACGACGCTGCCCGACAGAGCGAGCGTGCTCCCCGCCACGAACGTCGCGTCCGCTCGCTGGATCCGGTCCATCGGCAACTCGCCGGGCGTCACGCTGGCGATGGCCGCGCCCGCCCGGTCCTGGATGCGCCGCCCCTCTCGCGGCTCCACGCCGGGTTCGGCGAACTCCAGGCTCTGGCGGCCGTCGTCGGCCCACGCGACCGTCGTCTCGACGCCGTGTTCGCGCAGCGCGCGCTCGACGCGGTGACCCAGCGGCGAATCGGGGAGTTTCGACAGCCAGGCGGTCTCGGCGCCCATCGCGCTCGCCGCGACGGCGACGTTGCTCTCCGTTCCGGACACGCGGATCCGCGCGTCCGCGGCCGTCTCCAGTCGTTCGCCCCCCGCCGGCGATACGCGCAGGCTCGTCTCCCCGAACGTCACCAGGTCCGTCATACCCCCTCGATCGGAACCATGGGGTTTAGCTTTCGTGGTCGGTTCGTAGCACCGCTGTCACGACACCGGACGTAGCTCACTCCCGGCGGCCGCCGTGGCCGGGGTAGTCTCGCTCGAACCGGGCCTCGATCTCGTCGCGGTCGATCTCGACGATGACTGGCCGGCCGTGCGGACAGGCCCAGGGGTTCTCGCAGTCGTCGAGCGCCGCGAGCAGGTCCCGGACCGATCCTTCCGTCAGCGACGTGTTCCCGGTCACCGACGGATAGCAGGCCAGGTCCGCGAGCAACTCGTCGGCGGCCTGTTCGACCGTCTCGGCGGCCGATCCCTCGGTGACGAACGCGGCGAGCGCGTCCCGCAGGAGGTCGGGGTCGGCCGCCTCCGCCACGAGCGACGGGACGGTGCGGACCTCGACGGTGCGGTCGTCGACGCGTTCGGCGCGAAAGCCCAGCGTCGCAAGCGCCTCGCGGTGGCTCTCGAACAGTTCGGCTTCCCCGGCTGTGAGCGACAGTTCGACCGGCTCCGCGAGCGCCTGCGTCGTCGTCTCGCCGGCGAACGACTCGCGCAGGCGCTCGTAGTTGACCCGCTCGTCGGCCGCGTGCTGGTCGATCAGGACCAGGCCCGTCTCTGTCTCGGCGAGGACGTACGTTTCGTGGAGCTGGCCGAGCACGCGCATCGACGGGAGTCCGTCGAAGTCGGTCGGTCCGGCCGCGGTCGCGGTCGGCCCGTCAGCATCTGCGCCCGCGGTTGTGCCGTCGTCTCCGAGGCGGGCCTGGTCGTGGCGCTCGCTGAACTTCCGCCGGCGGTCGTGCGGGTCGCTGGTCCGCGGCGATTCGACTGTTCCGGCGTCGGTCTGTCCGCTCGCCTCGGTCGCCGATGGTGAGGCAGTCGTCTCGGTTTCCGCCGGCGCGTCGCTCGGCTCCGCTGGCTCCGTCGTCGCGTGCCCATCGCCGTCGACATCCGGCGTCCGCCCCGACGCTGGCGGCGAAGACCGCGATTCCGTCCGGTCCGCGGTCGACGCGCTCGCCGTCCGCCCGCACGGCCGTCACCACGTAGTGGACGCTGTCGACCTCCCCGTCCTCGCGTTTCCGGAGCGCGCGAGCGACCCTATCCCGGTCGTCGGCCGCGACCACGTCCATGGCCGTCATGCCGACCACGTCCGACCGGTCGTACCCGAGGATGTCCGCGAACTTCTGGTTCGCCTGGACGAACTCGCCGTCCTGTGAGATGGCGACGCCGATGATGCGTTGCTCGAACAGTTGCCGGTACCACTGCTCGGTGCGTTCCCGCTGGACGGACTCCCGGGTGTGACCGACGGCGTTGCGGATCCGGTTGGCCAGCAGGTCGTACTGTTCGGCGCCCCCGCTCTTCTGGATGTAGTCCGCGACGCCCGCCGAGATGGCCTCGCTGGCGATCTCCTCGCTTCCTTTGCCGGTGTGGAGGATGAACGGGAGCCGCGGGAACCGCTCGGCGACGGCCTCGAGGAACTCCAGTCCGGTCATCTCCGGCATGTCGAAGTCGGAGACGACGCAGTCGACGTCGCGTTCCGCGAGCACGTCGAGGGCGGCCGGCGCCGAGGATACTGGGACGGCGTCGACGTCATCGGCCCGCAGTTCGAGCATCTCGACCTCGAGTTCGAGGAATGCCTCGTCGTCGTCCACGCAGAGGACTGTCATCCGGTCCTCCCCTGACCCGCTCATGCGACCCCGTTCAGACGCCACCGAGATAGTAGTGCGGGTACCCTCACCCAGAAATCATTTGCATTCCTACTAGTCGGCCGAAAGATACGTCCCCTCGGTGGTACTTTCTGTTCCACATGGTTGGGGTGGCCCGCTCGGTGGCCGTCGCACCCGACGCAGGCACGTCGCTACACGCCGTGTTCGGCACCCGAGGGGGCGCCGGATGAGCGTCCGTCGGCTCTTCGACCGCGGCGGCGACACGGAGTCGTTTTTCACCGCCGGCCGCACCGTCGGCCCGCTCGTCGGCGGCGCCAGCCTCACGGCGACACAGGTGAGCGCCGGCACCCTCGTCGGCACCGTCGGCCTGCACTACCTCACGGGCGTGAGTTTCACCTGGATCTGGGTCGGCATCTGGGCCGGCTGGCTCACGTCCGTTCTCCTGGTCGCCCCGCAACTCCGCGCGCACGGGGGCTACACCGTCCCCGACTACCTCGCGGACCGGTTCGCCGGCGACAGCGACGGCGCGTTCGTCCGCGGGCTCGCCGCGGCGCTCATCGCCGTCATCTACCTCGTGTACACGACCGCCCAGTACGTCGCCGGCGGCGTCGTCCTCGACGCGCTCGTCGGCCTCGGGACCCTCCCGTCGGCCGCGCTCCTGGCCGCTGTCGCCGTCTCCTACACCGCCGTTGGCGGCATGCGCGCGAGCGTCTACACG
>Ga0207813_100973_pt1 | contig 11460 bp, 7 predicted proteins | sample A23E3SouthBayCA_2_FD_187730 | JGI IMG/M metagenome (GOLD analysis project Ga0207813, IMG submission 187730) | Aerobic enrichment media microbial communities from Eden Landing Ponds, California, USA - A23 E3 (4) (SPAdes) | ecosystem: Environmental > Aquatic > Marine > Unclassified | place... | reverse complement strand
CGCCTTCGAGTGTCTCGTCCGCACGATCCTCTCGCAGAACACCTCCGACAAGGCGAGCCAGCCGGCCCACGACGCGCTGATGGACCGGTACGGACCGGGCGGTCCAGCTGACGGGTCCGACCGCGGCGGCGCGGACGACGACCTCGTCGATGCCCTCGCGGACGCCGACCAGCAGCGCCTCGCCGAGACCATCTCCGCGGCGGGGCTCTACAACCAGAAGTCCGAGCGCATCGTCGCGCTCGCCGGACGCATCCGCGAGGAGTACGGCGGCGAGGCGGCTTTCGACGAGTTCGTGCGGACGGGCGACCCCGACGAGGTCCGCGCCGCGCTGCTGGATTTCAACGGCGTCGGGCCGAAGACCGCCGACTGCGTCCTGCTGTTCGCCGGCGGTCGCGGCGGGGTCTTCCCGGTCGACACGCACGTCCACCGCATCGCCCGGCGGATGGGGCTGGCGCCCGCCGACGCCGACCACGAGGGCGTGCGCGAACACCTCGAACGCGACGTGCCCGCGGAGAAGTGCGGCTTCGGCCACACCGCGATGATCCAGTTCGGCCGCGACCACTGCTCGGCGCGGAAGCCCGCCTGTCTGGACGACCCCGACGCCTGCCCGCTGGCGGATCTGTGCGACCAGGTCGGCGTCGAGCCGATGACCGGCGAGGTGGTCGACCCGAGAGAGACTGTCGCGGACGACTGATCGGCCGCGGTGCGGGTTCGCACCGATGGATCTCCGTCACTCGGTCCCACGCCACAGCCACGCTTATCGGGGGCACGGCTGGACTGACCGGCATGGAGATCCGCGACCTCGAAACCGAGTCCGAACGCCGCGAGGCGGTGCCGATCCTCAGACAGCTCTGGAGCTGGAAAGACCCCGAGGAAGTCCTCGCGTGGACCGCCGAGGACGACTACCACCTCTTCGGCGGCGACGTCGAGGACGAACTCGTCGCGGTGGCCGGTGCGCAGGTCGCGGGCGTGCTCCACCACGCGCGTCACGCGTGGCTCTACGACCTCGTGGTCGACGAACCCCGCCGCGGCGAGGGGCTGGGGGCCGAGATGGTCGCCCACGTCGAGGACTGGGCGCGCGAGCGGGACTGCGAGTACGTCGCGCTCGCGTCCCCGCTGGACAAGGAGGCGACCCACGAGTTCTACGACGCCATCGACTTCGAGCAGTGGGGATACGTGATCGAGAAAGAGCTCTCGGAACCGGCCGAGTGAACGGTTTCACGCGAGAACGCGGCCGCTTTCCGCCGAACTCGCAACTCGCCTAGATAGCTAGCACGTCCAACTAAGACCGATTCGGCTATCGATACGACTGAACGATGACGTGTCCACGGACGCACTGGTTGTGCGGTGCGGTGCTCGCGCGAACGACCGGTCGGCCGACCGCGACCGGAGGCCGGGACCGATGAGCGACACTCGGACGACGGCGGCGAGTCTGATTCTCGCGGCGCTGATGGTCGGGTCGGTCGTCGCGGTCGCGGCGCCGTCGGGAGCCGTCGCGGGGACGGGGGATCCCGCGACTCTCCACGCCGGTGCCGGGGCGGGACAAGACGCGGCGGACGCGGCGGGCGCGGCGACGCTCGTCGTGGACGACGACGGCGGCGGCGGGTACGACTCGATAGGGCAGGCCATCTTCGAGGCGTCGGACGGCGACACGGTCGAGGTCAGGCCGGGCACGTACGAGGAGCCGCTGTTCGTCGACAAGAACATCACGCTGGTCGCGCCGGACGGCGCGACGCTCGACGGGTCGACCGCCGACAGCGACGACTCGGCGATCCGGCCGGTCAACTACGACGGCGTGGTCGTCGAGGGGTTCACGATCACCAACTGGGGGACCGGCGTCGAGATAGAGAAACGACCGGGCTCGACCGGCGGCGTGACGCTCCGTGACCTCACGGTCAGGGGCAACACGTACACCGGCGTGACCGCCGGCTTCCAGGACAGCGACTGGACGCTCGTCGACTCGACGATCGAGAACAACGGCCGCTCGGGCGTGTTCGCGTACAACTCGACCGGCGACTGGACCGTCGCGGACACGACCGTCCGGGACAACGGCCGGTACGGGTTCGAGGTCCACGAGTCGACCGGGAACTGGCGCATCGTCGACTCGACCGTCGCGGACAACGCGAAAGACGGGATCATCGCCTCCGGGACCGACGGCGACTGGACGGTCAGGGGCTCCGAGTTGCGGGACAACGGGGACCCGAGCGACCGCATCCCCGAGGTCGGCGTCCGCGCGGCCGGCGCGACCGGTAACTGGACGCTCGTCGACACGACCGTCACCGGCAACGACCACGGGGTCGACGCCGACGACACGACCGGCGCGTGGTCGGTCGTCGACTCGAACGTCTCGAACAACACCTTTCCGCAGGGCCCCGGCGAGGTCGGTATCGGGATCGAAGCCCGCGACGCGAGCGGCGCGTGGTCGGTCGAGGAGACGACCGTCAGCGGCGAGGTGATCGGCGTCGCGACGAGCGGGTCGAGCGGCGCGTGGCGGATCCGCTCGGCCGAGGTGACCGACAACGCGATCGGCGTCCTCGCGCTCGACACGAGCGGCGCGTGGTCGATCCACTCGAGCACGGTCGCCGACAACGACCTTCACGGCGTCAACGCGACCGGGGCCGCCCCGGAGGGCGACGCCACCCGTAACTGGTGGGGGCAGGCCTCGGGCCCGCTCTCCGGACAGTGCGTCGGGAACGTCGACTGCGGCGACGCTCGAACGCGCCCGCCGAACCCGCCCCTCTCGAGTTGCCAGGTGATCACTCGGTCCGGGACCTACGAGGTCGTCGCCGACATCGCGAGCGACGGGACCTGTCTCGAGATCCGGGCGAGCGACGTCACGATCGACGGGATGGGCCACACGCTCACTGGCCAGAACCCGAACACGCGGAAGATCGGTATCTACGCCAACGGCACCGCGGGCGGCATCTCGAACGTCACGGTCAGGGACCTGAACCTGACCGGCTGGGCGGGGTCGCCCGGGACGGCCGTTCGGTACGAGGGGGTCACCGACGGGGAACTGTCTGGGGTCGACGTGACCGGTAGCGACCGCGGGGTTCGCCTCGTCGACTCGCCGGACAGCCGCGTCAGCGACGTCAACGTCACGGGGACGAGTCGCGGCAATCAGGGGATCGCGGTCCTCTCGGGGTCGAATCGGGTGACGGTCAGCGACAGTCGGGTGTTCCGCGCCGGCGCGTTCGGACTGCTCGTGGAGGCGGCGAACGCCACGGTCAGGGGCGTGGAACTGAGCCGCTCCGAGGACGCGAACCTCCATCTCTCGGGCGGGGCCGACGACGCGACGGTCGCCGACAGCTACATCCACGACTCTGCGTGGGGCGGTCCGATCTACAGTCGAGGCGTCACGGCCGGCGGTATCAGGAACCTCACGTTCAGGAACAACACGGTCAGCGGGAACCCGAACGACGGCGTTCACCTCTCCCAGTCGGGCCGCGACCACCTGTTCGTCGACAACGACCTGAGCGCGAACGGTGCCGATGGGCTCTCGCTCAGCTACACCGCCGACGTGACTCTGCGGAACAACACGGTCTCGAACAACAGCGTCAACGGGATCGAGCTGAAAAACTCCGCGAAACACGCCGTTCGAGACAACACGGTCCGGAGCAACGACGGCTTCGGGATCACCCTGCATTCGGTCAGGAACGCCACGATAGCGGCCAACACCGTCGAGTATCACGACAACGGCGGGATACGGATCGGCAGCGGCGCGACGGACAACGAACTGCGCGACAACGCCGTTACGAACGTCCCCACTCGCAACACCGCCGCGTTCCCGACCGGTATCCGGTTCGCCGGCGGCGACGGCAACGCGCTCACGAACAACACCGTCGTCAACGGGTGGCGGGGAATCGACGTCAACGCCTCCTCGAACGGCAACACGCTCACGGACAACGCCGTCTACGACGCCGGCAGCGCCACCTGGGCGCTCACCATCGGCGACTCGCGGAACACGACGGTCACGCGGCTCGACATCGGCGACTCGCCGACGGCCAACACGACGCTGTCGTTCGGCGGACACAACGTCAGCGTCGCGCCGAACACCTCCCTGCCGACCCACCCGGACGCCACGGGCATCGACAGGGGATTCGAGGTCCGGACCGCCGGTCCGCGCGCCTACCTCAACGTGACGGTCCACTACGACAGCGCCGACCTCGCCGGGATCACCGCCGACAGACTGCGCCTCGTGGGGACCGACAGCGGTCAGTCCTGGGCCGGCCCGAACGTCCAGCGCTGGGACGCGACCGCACGGACGGTTCACGCCAACCTCAGCTACCAGCTCTCGATCGGTCGGGACGTCTGGGGCGCGTTCGCCTTCGAGGACGCCACGCCGACTCCGAGCGCGACACCGACGCCCACGTCGACCACGTCGGGGTCGTCCGCCGGCACGTCGACGGCGTCCGGAACACCGACGGCGACCGACACGCCGACCGCTGCAGGCGGGCCGACACCGACCGCCACGGCCACGCCCACGTCGACGCCCCAGGGGACGAGCGGCGGCGGTCCCGGATTCGGCATCGCCGCGGCGCTCGCGGCGCTCGCGCTGGTCGCGCTGGCCCGTACCAGAAGGGAGTAATCGACCGCAACAGGACGGAGTGACCGACAGCGGTCGGTCCACGGACCGCCGCGCGGTCTCGGTCTCAGGCCTCGCCGGCGTCGTCGATGCGCTCCCACTGCTCGTCCGAGAGCGACACGTCGACCGCCCCGAGGTTCTCGGCCAGCTGGTCGGTCGTGCGCGCGCCGATGATCGGGACGCAGGTGAACCGTTCGTGGTCCATCAGCCAGCGCAGGGAGACCTGTGCGGGCGTGGCGTCGACCTCGTCGGCGACCGTGCGGACCGTATCCAGGACGTCCCACGCCTCGTCGGTCATGTACCAGTCGGCGAAGTGCTCGGACAGATCGGCCCGCGAGCCGTCGGGCGCCTCGATCTCGCCGTCGCCGACGCGCTCGTACTTCCCGGTGAGGAAGCCGCCGTGGAGCGGCGAGTAGGGGCAGACCGCGATGTCCTGGTCGGCGCAGACGTCCAGGTACTCCGAGACGGGGTCGGCGTTGACCGCCGAGTACTGGGGCTGGGTGACGGTGAACGCCTCGTAGTTGTTCACGTCGGCCTGCCAGAGGCCCTTCGCGAGCTTCCAGGCGTCACACGAGGAGATACCGATGTAGTGGACCTTCCCCTCGCTCACGAGGTCGTCGAGCGTGCGCAGCGTGCGCTCGATGGGCGTCTCGTCGTCAAAGCGGTGCAGGTAGAGGATATCGAGGTAGTCGGTGTCGAGTTTCTCGAGCGACCCCTCGACCTCCGCGCGGACGTTCTTGCGCGAGAGGTTCTCCTGGAACCGGGAGACGTCCGACCAGTAGCACTTCGAGGCGACGACGAAGTCCTCGCGGTCCTGGTCGGCGAGCCACTCGCCGATCCACCGCTCGCTCTTGCCGTCGCCGTAGCCGTTGGCGGTGTCGATGAAGTTCCCGCCGCGGTCGGCGAACGCGTCGAGCAACTCGTGGGCCTCCTCGCGGTCGGTCTCGAGGACGCCGTCGCTCTCTTTGCCGAAGCGCCACGTGCCGAAACAGATCGACGATACTTCCAGTCCAGTGGAACCGAGTCTGACGTACTCCATAGGCAGGTCAGGGTTCGTCGGGAGCTACATAGTGGATCCGGTCGCGGAAGGGCCGACTGGTGTTTCGGGGCGCTCCGCGACGGTCGACTGGTGTTTCGGGACACGCCGCGACGTTTCAGGGGAGAGACAGCGGGATTTTTCCGTCGAACCGCCGTATCCCGTCCTGATGCCGGACGGACGTGGGATGGGAGAGTCCGAGACGGACGAGCGCGAGAGCGAACAGCGGACGGTGCTCGTCGTCGACGACGAAGCGGTCGTCCGCGAGTCGTTCTCGCTGTATCTGGAGTCGGAGGGCTACACCGTGCGGACCGCCCGCGACGGCGCGGAGGGCCTCGCGGCGGTCGACGACGGCGTCGACATCGTCCTCCTCGACCGGCGAATGCCCGACCGCTCGGGCGACGAGGTGCTGGCCGAAATCCGCGCCCGCAACGTCGACTGTCAGGTCGCGCTCGTGACGGCCGTCGACCCGGACTTCGACATCCTCGAGATCGACTGCGACGACTACCTCGTCAAGCCCGTCGACCGCGACGACCTCGTCGCGACCGTCGAACGGCTCGCCCTCCTCGAAGAGTACGACGAGACCCGGCGAGACCTGAGCTCGCTGCGCGTCAAGCGCAACGTCCTCGAGGTCGAGAAACACCCGGCCGAACTCGACGAGAGCGCGGAGTTCGCTCGTCTCGAAGCGGAGATCACCGGTCTGGAAGCCGAACTCGAAGACCTCGAAGCGGAGTTCGACGACCAGCTCGGCTACAACGAGTAGGTCAGCCGCCGCTGAACCCGCTACGGCGGCACTGCTTCCGACCGCAGTGAGGATCGCATCGATTCGCACGAACCGAGAGTCTCGGGACCCGAAGTGCGGTGGCGGTGCGGACGCGGTGGCGGTGCGGTGGCCGGGAGCGCGTGCCGGCGCTCGAATCGAGCGCCGGTCGCGCGACTCGGGGAAAGGCTGGTTGGCTGATCGGCCACGAGCATCCGGCGCCGTCGGCGCCGGTTCACGCGAGCGCTCCGCGCTCGCGCCTTTTTTGGTCCAGCTTTTTTGGCCGGGGTCGAGCGCTCGCCCTCGGCGAGCGCGACGCCCCGGTGAAAAAAGATGGTCTAGACGAACCGGAACGTCTCGAGGTTCTTCGGCGCGAACGTCCGCATGTTGAACTCGTGGTACAGGGCCGACGAGAGGTCCTGCGTCGAGGACTCGTCGCCGTGGACACAGAGGACCTTCTCCGGGCGGGGGTTCATCGTGCGGACGAAGTTCTCCAGGCCCTGCCGGTCGGCGTGGCCGGAGAAACCGTCGACCGTCTCGACGTCCATGTCCAGCGAGAGGGTGCTGCCCCGACCGCCGCGACCGTTGCCGTTGACGGGGATCTCGTCCCAGCCGTTCTGGATACGGCGACCGAGCGTCCCCTGGGCCTGGTAGCCGACGAAGACCATCGTGCCGTCTTCCTGCCCGCCGACGTGGCGCAGCCAAGACATGATCGGGCCGCCTTCGACCATCCCGGAGGTCGAGAGGATGATACAGGGCCCGCCGCTGGCGACCTCCTCGCGTTCCTCCTCGCCCGCGTCGATGTGGTTGAACTGCTCGGAGAGGAACGGGTTGGCGTCGTCGTGGAAGATCCGGTCGCGCAGGTCGTCGCGCAGGTACTCCGGATACGTGGTGTGGATGGCCGTCGCCTCCCAGATCATCCCGTCGAGGTGGACCGGGACTTCCGGAATGCGCCCCTCGCGCATGGCCTCTTCGAGGACGAGCATGATCTCCTGGGAGCGCCCGACGGCGAACGCCGGGATGAGGACTTTGCCACCGTCCTCGACCGTCTCGCTGATGACCTCGGTGAGTTTGCGCTCGGAGTCCTCCTGGTCGGTCTGGTAGTCGTTGCGACCGCCGTAGGTGGACTCGAGAACGAGCGTCTCGACGCGGGGGAACTCGTTGACGGCGCCGTTGAACAGGCGCGTGTCCTCGTAGTGGATGTCGCCGGAGAAGGCAACGTTGTAGAGACCGTCGCCGATGTGGAAGTGACAGATGGCAGATCCGAGGATGTGTCCGGAGTTGTGAAGCGTGAGCTTCACGTCCGGCGCGATGTCGGTCACGTCGCCGTATTCGAGCGGGATGCAATGTTTGATCGCCTCGCGGACCATCTCGGACTCGTAGGGGGGCGCCCGGCCCTCTTTGGCGGCCACGTCGAGGTAGTCGAGCGTGAGCAGGCCCATCAGGTCCCGCGTCGGTTCCGTGCAGTAGATGGGGCCGTCGTAGCCGTACTTGAACAGCAGCGGGATGAGCGCGGAGTGGTCGAGGTGGGCGTGGGTGAGCACGACGGCGTCGAGGGAACTCGGTCCCGACCCCAGCGCTTCGGGCACCTGGAGGTAGGGCACCTCGTCCTCGGCGCCGGGCTTGTCGCCGCAGTCGATCAGGACGCGCGTCTCGGGCGTCGAGAGGATGAAGGAGGCGCGGCCGACCTCGCGACAGCAGCCGAGCGTGGTGATGCGGACCCACTCGTCGTCGGACATCTCCTCGCGGTGGATCTGGCGGCCGATCCGTTCGAGGACATCGCGGCGCTCGTCGCGCTCCTGTTTGAGGAAGTTGCGAACGTTCTTGACCGTCGAGGACTCGATGGGCGGGGTGCGAACGACCTCGGGCGTCCAGCCGACTTCCTGTGTGATCTCACGGAGCGTCGAGCCGTGGCGGCCGATGACCATGCCCGGTTTCTGTGCCTCGATGACGACCTCGCCGGTGTCGTGGTGGAAATCGAGGTCGGTGACGCCGGCTTCGTCCGGGATGACCTGCTCGATAGTCGCGCGGGCCTCGTCCGGGCTGGAGAGCTCGGAGGGATCGGGGCGAACGGTGATCCGTTTGCGGAGTTTCGAGGCGAGCCGCCGGATGAGGTCGCCGTTGCTGGCGAACTCCTTGGGGTCGCGGGTGTAGACCACGAGTTCCGGTCCCTCGTAGGTCACCTCGGTGATCGAGATGGACGCCGGGACCTCGTCTTCGATCTGTGCCTGGATATCGTCGAGTTGCTTTTCTACCTGACTCATAGGTGCGCAGTGGCCGGTCCGGCGACGGGCGACCGCTGTCGTCGGGCGAACGGGGCAACACCCACGTCGTCCAACGAACTACGGCGCGCCTGCCGGAAGCGAGTATTCATAGGTCGGGTTCCTACCGTCGGTTGGAAACCTCCGGACGCGAGAACGGGTCCGGAAAACCGGCTTACCTCGGCATAAACTCCCGGTGTTATAAAAGCCTTCGCAAAACTGTAGGCCACACCGGACGAGGGTCCCGTATGCGAGTCACGCCCGCCCGCGTCGCCGACGAGCACGAGTGGGTCCGCGAACGCGCGCCCGTCGTCGTCGCGCTGATCAACGACACTCGCGACGCCCTCGGCGACGTCTTCGAGACCGAGGTCGCACACGTCGACCGCGAGCAGTACCGCGAGCACGTCGATCGGGTCTTCGCCGACGGGGACCTCGCGGTCAACGTCGCGGCGCTCGTCGCGCTGCTCCGCGATATCGACGTCGAGGACGACTACCCGGGATTCGTCGTCGACGAACTGCTCGGCCGCGAACTGGCCGGGATGATCGCCGGGAATCAGCCGCTGCGCCTGCTCGGCGAAGCCACGTTCCACTACGCGGACGTCCACACGCATCCCGACGAGCCACCGGACCAGTCCGTCGACGCCGCGGGGCTCGACGATCACGACACTGCGGGACTCGACGACCTAGACGCCGCGCTCGCCGCCGGGTTCCAGACGCGGATCCCCGGCTGGACGTGGCGCGAGGGGGAGAGTCCGTTCGCCGTCGAGGACTGACCTCACTCCCGCAACAGCGAGTCGCCGTGACGATCCCGTAACCGCCGCAAGTACTCGCGCTGGGACTCTCGGCGGGGCGACTCCCCGGCGGTCACGTGGTCGAACATCGCGTCGGGGTCGGGCACCGCTTCGCTCTCGACGGCGTCGATGGCCTCGGACACCCGCCGTTCGACGCGCGTCTCGATGGCGTCGACGCGCTCGTCGTGGAGCCGGCCCGTGTCCCGGAGGAACGTCTCCAGCCTGTCGAGCGGGTCGCGATCGCGCCAGTAGGCGACTTCCTCGTCGTCGCGGTAGACGTCGGGGTCGTCGGCGGTCGTGTGCGCGCCGTAGCGGTACTCGACGGACTCGACGAGCGTCGGTCGCAGGTTCTCGGGGTCCGGATCGAGGGCCTTCTCGCGGGCGTACTCGGTGACCGAGTAGACCGCCAGCGGGTCCATCCCGTCGACGCGGATCCCCTCGAAGCCGTAGGCGTCGGCCTTCTGAGCGAGCGTCGCGCTCGCGGTCTGACGGCGACGCGGCATCGAGATGGCCCACTGGTTGTTGTGACACAGGAAGACCGCGGGCGCGTCGAAGACGCCCGCGAAATTGAGGGCCTCGTGGAAGTCGCCCTCGCTCGTGGCGCCGTCGCCGAAGTGCGCGACCGCGACGGCCTCGTCGCCCTCGTAGCCCGCGGCCATCGCCGCGCCGGTCGCGTGGGGCAACTGGGTCGCGATGGGGATAGCTTCCGGTGCGACCGTCGGGCCGGTCCGCGCCATTCCCTCACCATCCTCGCCCTCATCGGCGGTTCCGACGGGGAGTTCGACGCCGAGCAGCCCTCGCAGGATGTCAGGCAGGGAGAAGCCGGCCAGTCGCCGGACGGCGTGCTCGCGGTAGGTGGGGAAGACCCAGTCGTCGTCGGCGAGTGCGAGCGTGCTCGCGACCTGCGCGCCCTCCTGGCCGCTCATCGGCGCGTAGGTCGCCAGCCGGCCCTGGCGCTGCCAGGACACCGCCCGCTCGTCGAAGTGTCTGGCCTCGACGATGCCCTCGTACAGCGCGAGGAACCCCTCGTCCGAGAGGTCGGGCACCCGCGCGCCCGGAAGCAGGTTCCCCGAGGGGTCGAGCACCCGAACCTCGGGGTGGTCGTCGGCGTAGTCGTTCGTCCGCACCAGGTCGGCGTCTCGTATCGTGCTCATCGTGGTCTCGGTGTGTCGGACGGCCCGTCCGCGAGTCGGGGTCGCCCGGCCGGTGGCCGGCCGTGAGCCGTCGCCGGCCTCGCGTTCGTGTGGTTGCTCGTCTGTCCGCCGCGTCCGTCCGCAGTCGCACCGCAACCGGCCACAACCGCACCGCAACCGGCCGCAACCGCACCGCCGCCGTCCGCAGTCGCGCCGCAATCGCACCGCATCGGTCCGAAGCAGGCTTCGATCGCAGTATCGACGTGGAGAACCGCCGGCCGGACTCGCTCCGGACGCCGCGCCCGCAGTCGGCCAGCGGATGACGTACGTGTACCGACGGGCGATTTTTACTTAATTATTGTGTGGGATCGCGCACCACACCGCACGACTGTCCGTCTTTTCGGCCGATTTCGGCGGCGAGCGCCCCCGTCGCCGGAGACGATCGAGCGGCGAGAGAACGCAGTCGGTTTAACAGTCCGTGTCGTTGCCCGAGACAATGAGCGGCGAGCAGGAACTCGGTATCACCGAATCGAAGGAGCACAGCACCGGGGAGTGGTACGCCGAAGTCGTCCAGAAGGCCGAACTCGCCGACTACGCGCCGATGGGCGGATTCATCGTCACGCGACCGCGCGGCTACGCCATCTGGGAGCGCCTGCAGGACCGCCTCGACGGCTGGTTCAAAGACACCGGCGTCCAGAACGCCTACTTCCCCCTCTTTATCCCCGAGTCCTACCTCGAGCGCGAGAAGGACGTCGTCGAAGGGTTCGACCCCGAAGTCGCGTGGGTGACCCACGGCGGCTACGAGGAACTCGAGGAGCGGCTCGCGGTGCGGCCCACCAGCGAGTCGATCATCACGCCGTTCATCGCCGACTGGGTGCGCTCGCACCGCGACCT